>Ga0302319_10022283_pt1 | contig 11371 bp, 9 predicted proteins | sample Bog_T0_2_FD_203319 | JGI IMG/M metagenome (GOLD analysis project Ga0302319, IMG submission 203319) | Peat permafrost microbial communities from Stordalen Mire near Abisko, Sweden - Bog_T0_2 | ecosystem: Environmental > Terrestrial > Soil > Wetlands > Peat | place: Sweden: Abisko, Stordalen Mire...
ATGGCCGTCACGCCGTGTCGAAAGGAACAGCACGGTCATATCTTGCACCGCGCCGGCAAACACCACGCCGGCGAGGATCCAGAGTGTGCCAGGAAGGTAGCCCATTTGGGCTGCTAGCACAGGACCGACAAGTGGACCTGCACCCGCGATCGCGGCAAAGTGATGCCCGAACAGTACGTAGCGATTGGTCGGAACGTAATCGAGCGCATCGTTGTGACGATAGGCCGGCGTCTGCCGCCCAGGATCGACGCCGAGCACTTTGTTGGCGATGAAAAGACCGTAGAAACGGTAGGCAATTAAATAGGTGCACACAGCGGCAATAACGAGCCAGGCGGCATTGACCGGCTCGCCTCGTGTGAGCGCGACGATTGCAAACGAAACAACTCCGAGTGCGATTACTACGATCCAGAGCAATTTCGATTGAAGCCCATTCCCCTTGATGGCCAACGTGCTCATCGGATCCTCCAAATTTCAATCGTAAAATGCCAAGCTCGCGGTTTCCCGCTTCGAAGCAGCATGTTCCCCCCGCAGGCTTCGACCTTGATTCAGATCAACTCCGCGCCAATCGCACCATAAAGATTGCATAGAGGTTGGGAAACGCGTGCACCGCACCATCGCGTCGAATCCATTCAATTCCCGCCGAACGTAGCAATGTCTTATGCACTTTCCTGAATCCTTGCCGGCATGAGAATGCTCCGCCATTTGCTCACTATTGTGCGAGGGCCATTCGTCGCCAACCGCGGCTCCGTGAGAGCAAAACCACGGTGTTCAAATTACGGGATTGGAGTTAACGCCTTTTGCGCCGTCAAATGCTTCGTCGCCCGCAGTAACGACGCATCGGTCGGCGAAGGTGCGATCGAGAAGGCAAAATCTTTCGCGATGTTCAGCATTTGTATCTGATTTCCAGGAAAAATCAGCACGGCTTGGCGGATGCCCTGGACGCCAAGCGTGAAGAACAGCACTTGGAGCAGCTGCTTCGCTAAATGCTTTTGACGCAGATCGCGACGAATGATGACTGCGCATTCCGAAGCATCGCGGTCGGGATCGGCAAGCGAACGGGCCAGCCCCGCCACGCGGTCGTCCTCCCAGGCGACCAGGGTCATCTCCCGGTCGTAATCAATCTGGCTCAAGCGCGCCGCCGTCTCGTGGGTTCGATCGCGCAGCGGCGTGAAGAATTCATGCCATAGGTCCTGACTGTCGACCGCCTCGGCAAAACGCCGTAGCGCGGGTTCGTCTTCCGGCTTTATCGGCCGCACTTTGTATACCTGCCCTTCCGGTGCCTCTATCTCGGTTTCAAGCGGCTCGGGATAGGGCCGAATGGCAAGGCGCGATTGCGCCGAAGCCGAAGTGGCACGCACGCGAATCCGGCAATCGACTGCGATCGCGCCGCGGGCGTCGCACAGCAGCGGATTGATGTCGATCTCAGTGACCTCGGCGTGATCGGCGACGATTTGGCTCAATTGTACAAGCACGCCGATAACGCCGTCGATGTCGGCCGCCGGCCGGTCGCGATAGCCTTTGAGCAAAGCGGCGATGCGGGTGCGCTCGATTTGCGCGCGCGCCAATGGCCGGTTGAGCGGCGGCAGTTCGAGCGATTTGTCGCGCACGATCTCGACCGCGGTGCCGCCCTGCCCGAACAGGATCACCGGACCGAAGGTGGGGTCGGTCGAGACGCCGGCAATCAGCTCATAGGCGCTCGGCCGATGGATCATCTCTTGCACGATGAAGCCTTCGAGCCGCGCTTTCGGCAGCGAACGCGCGATTTTTTCATTCATCTGGTCGGCCGCGGCTTCGACTTCGTCCGGTGCAAGGTTCAAGGCGACGCCCCCGAAATCGGATTTATGGATGACGTCGCGCGATCTGATCTTCAGCGCCACCGGAGCATTCATTTGCGCAGCGGTCTCCGCTGCCGATTTCGCGTCGGGCACGGCTTGCGTGCGCGCGAACGGGATCTTGTAGCAAGCAAGGAATGTCGCGACCTCGGCCGGGTCGAGCCATTCGCGCCGGTCGTTTAGCGCCTGCGTGATAACGCCGCGCGCCAGCTCCAAGTCAATTTCTGGGTTCGACTTAACGGCGGATGGCGTCTCAAGCAGCAGATCCTGATTCTGCCGATAGCGCACTAAATACATGAAGGCACGCACGGCCCGCTCGGGTGTTTCGAAGTCAGGCAACTGCGCGGCGACAAGTTGCGCGCGGCCTTCAGCCACGGTGGCCGCGCCCATCCAGCAGGCAAAGGCATTCTTTTTCGTCGCGTTCGGCCACGACAAGGCGCCGATCAAACCCTTAGCAGCATCAGCTGAAGAACCGATCGCTGTCGGGCAATAAGCGACCAGCAGTGCATCGTTGCCGGGATCGTCGATCAGGATCGATACCGAATTCGCATAGCGGTCGGCGTCGGCGTCGCCGATCAAATCGATCGGATTGGCGTGGCTCCAGGTCGGCGGCAGCACAGCATTGAGCTTGGCGATGACTTCCGGACTGAGTGCCGCCAGTCGGCCGCCTTCTTCGATCAGGCGGTCCGTTGCCAAGACGCCAGCGCCGCCGCCATTGGTCACAATTGCAAGCCGATTGCCTCGTTGTGGCGACATGCGGGCGAGCGTCGCCGCAGCATCGAACAGTTCCTCGACCTCGTTGACCCGCAACATGCCGGCACGGCGGAAGGCGGCGTCATAGACGACATCGGCACCGGCCAAAGCACCGGTGTGGGAACTCGCGGCCCGGGCGCCCTCTTCGGCCCGGCCACTCTTGACCACGATGATCGGCTTGATGCGTGCGGTTCGGCGCGCCGCCGACATGAATTTCCGTGCCTGGGTGATGCCTTCGGCATAGATCAGGATCGCATGGGTGGCCTCGTCGAGCGAGACATAGTCGAGCAGATCGCCGAAGTCGACGTCGCTCATATCGCCCATGGAGACAATGGCCGAAAAACCGATGCCGCGCGGCAGTGCCCAATCCAGCACGGTTGTCGCCAGCGCGCCGGACTGCGTCAAAAATGCAATATTGCCAGACACCAGCGCGGCCGGCGCAAAGGTCGCGTTCAGTCCGATTCCCGGCACCGCGATACCGAGACAATTCGGCCCGATGATGCGCATCAAATGCGGACGCGCGGCGGCAAGCATCTGCGCGCTGCGCGCTTTGCCGGACTCGGCTTCGCCTTCGGCAAAACCAGCGGTGAGGATGACCGCTGCACGCGTGCCTCGTTTGCCCAGTTCGTCAACCAGGGCCGGCACAGTGTCCGGCGGCGTCGCGATAACGGCAAGATCGGGGGTCAGTGGAAGGCTCGCGACGTCTTTATAAGTCATGATGCCGTGAAGCGCGGTCGCCTTTGGATTTACCGGCATGATCGGCCCATCGAAGCTGCCGTTCATAAGATTAGTCATCAATGCGGCGCCGACCGATTGCGGCCGCGCCGATGCGCCAAAGACCGCGATCGACCGAGGACGAAACATCTTATCGAGATTGCGGACCGACATGGCAGCTTCCACCAATTGTGCGTCGCCTAATTGCGTGTTTTGTTGCGAGATTTGCATATAATTCCCGCTAGATAGCTTTGATCCAGGTCATATTGCGGCACGATGGCGTGGCTAGAGTTGCCTAAATAAACAGTCAGGAGTGACGTGCCATGGCAGCCTCGTCAACAGGTCAAAATGCAATGAGCAAGGTTCCCGCTCCGGGCGACGGACGGGCGCCATCAGAACTGACCGCGTCCGCCGACAACATCGACCGTTCACTGCATGCGGCCGCGGCGGGCTTCACGTTTGGCCTGTCGCCAGCGGCGCTCGCCGAGGCCTATTTCGATTGGGCGTCGCATTTGGCCTTTTCGCCGGGAAAACGGGCCCAGCTTGTAAACAAGGCGGTACGCAAATCGATCCGCTTTGGCGCCTATGCATTGCAAAGCGCGATGCAGGACGGAACGGCACAACCCTGTATCAAGCCCATGCCGCAAGACCACCGATTTACCGCGGCTGACTGGCAGACGTTTCCTTTTAATTTGATGGCGCAGTCCTTCCTGCTCAATCAGCAATGGTGGCACAATTCGACCACTGGTATCCGTGGCGTAACGAAACAGCACGAGAACATGTTGGCATTCGTTGCGCGTCAAATGCTCGACATTTTCTCCCCGTCGAATTTTCTACTGACTAATCCTGAAGTCCTCAAGAAGACCGTCAGCACCGGTGGAATGAACCTGGCGAAAGGTCTGCGAAATTTTGCGGAGGACTGGGAGCGCACCGTCAGTCACAAAAGGCCGGTCGGCATGGAGAATTTTATTATCGGTCGCGACGTGGCGACGACACCAGGCAAGGTCATCTACCGCAATCGGCTCATCGAACTCATCCAATATGCGCCCACGACCGACCAGGTCAGACCCGAGCCGGTGCTCATCGTTCCAGCATGGATCATGAAATATTATATTCTCGATTTGTCGCCGCAGAACTCATTGGTGAAGTACCTTACAGACCAAGGTTTCGCCGTCTTCGTAATTTCTTGGAAAAATCCCGTGGCGGATGATCGCGACCTCGGCCTTGATGACTATCGTACATTGGGTGTGATGTCGGCGCTCGATGCGGTTCATGCCATTGTACCCGAGCAGAAAGTCCACGCCGTCGGCTATTGCCTCGGCGGAACGCTGCTCTCGATCGCCGGTGCTGCGATGGCGCGCGACGGCGATGAGCGGCTAAAATCGATCACACTGTTGGCGGCTCAAGTCGACTTCATGGAGGCGGGTGAGTTGATGTTGTTCATAAACGAAAGCCAACTCGCCTTCCTCGAGGATCTGATGGGAGAGCAAGGTTTTCTCGATTCGACGCAAATGGCGGGAGCCTTTCAGTTGCTGCGTTCGAACGATCTTATTTGGTCCCACATGGTCCACGATTATTTAATGGGCGAGCGCACGCCCATGATCGATCTCATGGCGTGGAACGCCGACGCGACCCGCCTGCCCTATCGAATGCATTCGGAATACCTGCGTCAGTTGTTTCTATATAACGATCTTGCCGAGGGCCGGTTCAACGTCGCTGGCAAGCCGATCGCGCTCTCCGATATTCACACCCCGATTTTTGCCGTCGGCACCGTGCACGATCACGTTGCGCCATAGCGCTCAACTTACAAGATCAATCTGCTGACCGATGCCGACGTCACCTACCTGTTGACTAGCGGCGGCCACAATGTCGGCATTGTCTCTGAACCCGACCATCAGGGACACAGCTTCCAGGTAATGGCTAAGAAGGCCAACAGCCATTATATCGATCCGGACGCCTTTGTGGCGGCGGCGGCGCACAAGGTCGGCTCGTGGTGGCCGGAATGGGTCGGCTGGCTGAAAGAACGTTCCGGTGTTCCGACGCAACCGCCGCAGATGGGCGGAAACGTTGCCCCTTACACGCCGATCTGTGATGCGCCGGGGACTTACGTGTTTCAACAGTAACGCAAAATTGCTGCTCGGTCTGACCAACGCGAAAGGTGCAATCACGGCGGTTTTGCGATGAACTGATCTGTTCTGAGCCATTGCGCGATCTGCCGCCATGCACCGGCGAGTGTCTTGCGGCCAAGAAAAAGGCTCAGATGGCCACATGGTTCGGTCGCCATTTCGATCGATGTCTTTAGCGTTCCAACCAGTTGAGTTGCGGCAAAGAGCTGCTCCGGCGGAACCAGTTCGTCGTCACGCGCCCCCAGCAGAAATATCGGCGCCGTCATAGCGGCGAGGATCACGCGTTTACCAAAGCGATGAAGTGGCCCTCCGCGATTTGGTTTTCCTTATAGAGCTTTCCGATGACCTGCAGATAACAAGTTCCCGGCAAGCAGCACGCCCCAAGACTCGAGTACGTGTTTGCCCATCACGCGACCTTCTCCAAACTGCACAAGCGTCTCAAAGGCGCCGACTGGAACATCCCTCACCATCCGCGACAGCGAAGATTCGCCGACGTGGGTATCGACCGGAGCGCCGACGAGAACCAAGCTGCGAACTTTTTCCGGAAAGCGCGCGGCATAAGTCAATGCGAGCCAGCCGCCTTGGCATAACCCGACAAGATCGACCGGCGGCTTGATTTCGTCCACGGCGACATTGAGATCGGCGAGGTAGTTGTCGATCGAGAAATAACGCATCTCGCGCGTAGCTGAACGCCAGTCGGTCACAAACAACCGGTCGTGGCCGGCGCCCTGCAAGACTTCTATGATGCTGTGGCCGGGCGCAAAATCGGCGACCGTCGCTTCATATAACGCGTAGGGAGCGCACAGCACAACCGGCGCTCCGTCCGGTTGCGTCGAGAAATCGCGCAGGCGCATCGACCCCAGTTCCAGCCGCACCCTATTGGGGCTTGTCCATACCGGCACTGGCGCTTGCGCGCCATCGGTCGCCGACTTCGCAAGATCGGCTAGAAATGATGCGGTTGCGGCCGTCACCGACGCCGCGGCCAGCAGCGGCCATAGAAACGGCAGCGCCGGCGCGACGGCCGAATACCGGAACTGCCTTCCTATTTCTGCCGATCGTTGGGGCCTATAGTCTTCCACGATATCTACCCGCGCGAATAACCAACGGTCTGCGCGAAGGTAACGAACTGATCCTTACCGAGCTGCATAATTTGACCGAGCTTTGCGGTATCCACCGCGCCGCGGAACACGGTCCCCAAGCCTTCCGATGCGCAGAACAGATAGACGTTCTGGCCGACAAAGCCGGCATCGACCGACGCATAGAGACGTCGCTCTTCTGGCGAGACATCCCGCATCCGCTCCCCATGCGCGACGTAGATCAGATTAAGGGGCGCAGTCTCGACGAAATCCTGCTGGCCCGTTTGCGCCCGAATATCGACACAGGTATGCAGCACCAAAGCATGGCGTTTCGGATCATATAACCACACACCATCTGCCATCGCAGCATAGACGTCAATGATCATGACGTGGCGCCAGTACGGCGCGGTCCGATCGCCGCTCGGACGATTGATGCCGAACGCGGCCCACAACAAGTCGGACAGGACTTGCGGCGGCAATCCCCGATCGGAGTACTCTCGTGTCGATCGGCGAAGCTTGAGTGCTTCAATCAAAGGCTTGCCACCGGCGCTGCGTGCCGGTGGCAGCACGATGGCTTCGGTGGCCAGCGCTGCCGCGACAGCCGCGCTTGCCACAATGCCGGCATTCGCTTCCCGACGGGCCATCTTGATACCTCCCATAATTGAAGCCGATTTCAGCCTAACGCCAGAATGGCGCGCCGGACGAGCGTCTCAAAAATCGGCAGCTTGTATGCATTCTTGGACAACGGAGCAGCGCCCGCGATCGCTGCTTGCGCGGCGGCTCGGGCAATCGTTTCCTGTATCGGTTTTCCCAACAGTATCGACTCCGCGGCTTTGGCCCGATGCGGCATCGGCGCCGCTGAACCGAGGACGATCGACACTTTCGTGCAGATCCCGGCCGCATCGCGATCGAGCAGCACGGCCACATCAGCAATCGGCCAGTCGAACGAATCCTTCTCGCCTTGCTTCAAATGGACTGACTTCGCGCCGGTACCCAATTTCGGCAACACGACAGCGGATAGAATCTCGCCCGGTTTGAGATTGTTTTCGCGGGTTATGTCGGAGCCCGGGAGTAGGAAGAATTCCTCCAGGGGAACCAGCCGCCGCGTCTCGTCGGCTTGGATTAAATCAATGCTCGCGCCCAAAGCCACAAGCGCGGTCGCGGATGTGGACGGGTGCACGATCGCGCAACCGTCGTGATCAAAGATGGCGTGATAGCGATTGTCTCCGCCGAAGGCGAAACAAACTTCCCCGCCCTTGCGCGCGCAGTGGTGATGGGCGGAGCGGAAATACCAGCAACGCGGCCGCTGCAGCAGATTGCCGCCGAGCGTTGCCACGTTACGAATCTGCGGACTTGCTGAATTGCCCGCAACTTGGGCCAGGGCGGCATAACGTTGAACGATGATCGGGTGGCTGGCGAGGTTTGCTAGCGTGACCATCGAGCCAACACGCACCGTGCCGTCTTTTTGCTCAACGATCCGATCGAGTCCGTGGGCGGCACGGAGATTGACGGTGCGTCGCGGCTGTAGCAGGCCTTCCTTCATCAGGTCGAGGAGATCGATACCACCGGCCTTGATGATAATCGCATCCTGCGATGTTCGTCCGCCGGTGGGCGCGACCATGGCCGAGGCAACGGTTGTGGCACCCGAGCCCGCCGCTTCGCTTTCCGATTTCGCGTTCAGCCATTCGAAATGTCGCATGGTCAACTTCCGCGCGGAATGCGGCCAAGCGCGGCGAGCACCGCGGCTGGCGTCATTGGCAACTGCCGCAGCCGTACGCCGATCGCGTTGTAGATGGCGTTGGCGATGGCGGGCGCGGTCGCGATATTCGCTGGCTCAGCAATGCCGTATGCGTCGGTTGCGCTCTGGCCCTGATAATTCTCCAGCAACAGAACTTCGATTTCCGGCGTCTCGCGTGAGCCGGCAATTTTGTAGTGTTCGAGATCGGCGTTGAGCATGTGTCCGGTATGCCGATCGATAATGCGATCCTCGAACAAGGCATAGGACAGACCCATCAGCACCCCGCCCTGCACCTGGCTTTCGATCTGCAGCGGGTTCATCGGACGTCCGCAATCCTGCACCGCGACGACCCGTTCGACGCGCACGATGCCTGTATCGGTATCGACCGCGACTTCGGCAAATTGCACGCCTCCCAGGTCAGTTTGGGCAAGAGCTGCGTCCGTCATCGTCCGGCGAAATCCGCCATAGTCATCGGTACGACTGGCAATTGCGCTGATCTGGTCAGTGCGAAGCGTCGCTGCCGCTTCACGCAAGCTCATGCCGCGCGAAGAATCAGCTTTGGCAACAATTCGACCGCCGCGAAGCGCCAGATCGTCGGCGGCAGCGCCAAGATGGGGCGCTACGATCTCCAGCAGTGTCTGTTTGACCTTGTAGGCGGCGTTGCGAGCCGGCGGCGTGATTGAGGCGGTGGTCCGGCTGCCGTAGGAGGGCGGCCCAGCCGGAAAATCCGTGTCGCCAATCCGGACCGTGATGTCTTCCGGCCGCAGGCCTAATTCTTCCGCGACGACTTGTGCGAGCACCGTGCCGATGCCGGTGCCGATGTCTTGCACACTGGAAAGAACCTCGACAGAGCCGTCGCGTAGCAGGCGCACCTCGCAGGATGCATTGGTCTGAACATTGGCGCCCCATAGCGATTGCGCCATGCCAACGCCGCGCTTGATCGAGCCCGCGTCAGCGCCCGGTGCATGACGACGGCTCCAACCGATCCGTTCGGCGCCGCGGCGGCGTTCCTCGCGGCGCACCGGGCTCGCATCGATGCGATCACGCAGCGCCAGTGGATCGATTTTCAGCTTTTCCGCCAATTCATCGATGCTCTGCTCAAGTGCGAAAGCACCTGGCGTATTGCCTGGACCGCGCATCGCGCAACCGGGGCCGGCATTGATGAAGACGTCGTATTGCTCGATACCGAAATTCGGACACTCGTACATCGCCTGCGCCACATTGCCGACGCCGGCTCCGATCGCTGTTCCAGCCGTTCCATAAGTGTAAAGCGAGATTGCGCTGAGTTGGCCATCCTTGAGCGCACCGATCTTTAGCCGCTGGAAGGTTCCTGGCCTGTTGCCTGAGTCGAGCTGCTCCTCTTGGCGGTCCAGCACAAGCCTGACCGGCACGCCGGCGGCACGTGAAAGCGCAACGGCTGCACGCGCATAAGTGCCGACGCTTGATTTAGATCCGAAACCACCGCCCATAGCATCGACGACCACCCGGACCCGATTGCGTGGCAGGTTGAAAGCCTCGGCCAATTCGGCTCGCACACCAGCCGTGAACTGAGTTGAGAGATAGACTGTCAGTTCGTCAGCCCGCCAATCGGCGACGATGGCATGAGTCTCCATGCAGCAATGAGTCTGCACTTCCGTGCGATATTCTGCTTCGACGGTGGCCTCGGCTTCCGCAAAACCCTTCGTCACATCGCCCCGTGATCCGGTTTTAGCAGGACCGCGCACGTTACCTTTTTGTTGAATTCCTGCCCCGGCAGGTACACCTCCCGCGAAGCTGAAGCCGACAACCGGTGACCGAAATACCGCAGGCGCAGCGGATTCGCGCGCGTCTTCTATATCAATCACAAACGGCAATACCTCATATTCGACTCCAATCAGGCTCAACGCCTCTTGCGCGGCCTCCGGTGTGGTTGCCGCGACTGCCGCGATCGGAGCTCCGACATAGAGCGCGCGCGGTAGTTCGCCGGCAGTTTTCTCGGATTCAATCGCACGTCCGACTATATCCATGATGACGTGGACCGCGCGCACATCGGAGTGGCGTTCAGCCGCTTTCGTATTGATCGATAATACGCGCGCGTGCGGATGAGGCGAGCGCAACAATCGCCCATGCAGCATGCCGGCAAGCTTAATATCGACCGTGAAGCGCGCAGCGCCGGTGACCTTGGCTTTGGCGTTGATCCTCGGCACCGGCTTGCCAATCACTGTCAGCCGATCATTCGTTGGTAGTGGCGGGGCCTCGCCAACAGGTACCTGGCGCTCGATTTCGCCAACCGAAACACCGGCAATACCGGAGGGGAACTTGTCGCGCCGCATTTGCCTGTTCGGTGCCATGGTCAACGTTTGCTCGCCTTAGCCGCGGCCAGCGTCGCGGCGAACACATGCGGATAAGTGCCGCAGCGGCACAAATGACCGCTGACCGCAGCCTTCACGTCGTCGATTGAGGGGCTTGGATTGCGCACGAGCAGCGCGGCGCAACTCATCACCATGCCCGGCGTGCAAAACCCGCATTGCACGGCATCGTGTTTGATGAACGCCGCCTGCACCGGATGCAGTTTATCGCCAACCGCAAGGCCTTCGATAGTTGTCACCGGCCGCTCGCCGATATCGATAGCCAAAATCATGCAGGATGCGACCGGAACTCCGTCAAGCCACACGGTGCATGCCGAGCAGGCTCCACGATCGCAGCCGATCTTGGTTCCGGTCAAATCGAGCTGCCCACGCAATACCTCCGCCAAGGTCGTGTGCGGTGGAGCGTTTATCGTCCGCGCGGCGCCGTTGACCCGTAGCGTAAGCGGTACCGCGTCGGGCCCAATCGACTTCGGTTCAGATTCTGTGTCCGCAAATGCTGTTGCGGCGGAGAGGCTGGTCTCAAGCATAACACCTCCTGCGGCCGCACCCGCCCTGGCGAGAAACGAACGCCGCGAAACCGCATCGTCGCTCGGGTTCGCGGTCGTTTTCTGCGCAGGCTGCCTCATTGGCCGGTCTCGCTTGCGCCCCCGCAGGTCAGATTTATGATATCGAATTGTTACTATCGAACGCGCAGGCAACGCGCGCTTTGATCGAGATCAATTACAGCGGCCTGCCCGCTGCGCCGCCACCGGGGGCTTACCGGCGACGAGGCTCGCCGCAGGCC
>Ga0302319_10022286_pt1 | contig 11370 bp, 4 predicted proteins | sample Bog_T0_2_FD_203319 | JGI IMG/M metagenome (GOLD analysis project Ga0302319, IMG submission 203319) | Peat permafrost microbial communities from Stordalen Mire near Abisko, Sweden - Bog_T0_2 | ecosystem: Environmental > Terrestrial > Soil > Wetlands > Peat | place: Sweden: Abisko, Stordalen Mire...
CGGACATCGAACCAAAGACCATCAAATTCCCTTGGTGTGGACAATGAGGGATTTTGGCGTCACGATGCCCACGTGGTTCCCCGCCATTCCCTTCCCCGACTGATCCAAGGTTCGTGGCCGGCCTGTGCAGTGCTGGCCGGCCTGCTGGCCGGTTGCGGCCGCACCGAGGCGCCGGTTGCAGGCTCGGACGTGGCGGCTCCTTCGAGGAGCGCGGCGGTGATGGACCTGAATTACCTTCGCAGGGAGGAAATCGGGGCTCCGGTGACCGATCACCCGTGGGTCTGCAACGTGACCGCGGTGGACCTCGACCACGACGGGCTGATGGACATCATCGCTTGCGAGGGCATGGCCAACAAGGTGCTCTGGGAAAGGCAGGTTTCGCGGGGGAAGTTCCAGGAGATCGTCCTGAGCGACGACATCGCGGCGCCCGTCCATGCCACGCCGGTCGACATGAGGGGCACGGGCCACTACGACCTTCTGATCGCGAGCATGGGCCAGGTGCCGCCCGACAACGACAAGATCGGGTCGGTCGTCATCCTCGAGAACGACGGGCATGAGCACTTCACGAAGAAGGTGCTGGTGGACCACGTGGCGCGGGTCTGCGACGTGGAGCCCGGCCGGTTCACCCACAGCGGCCGGATCGACCTCGCCGTGGCGCAGTTCGGATACGACCAGGGCGAAATCCGCTGGATGGAGAACATGGGCAACGGGGAATTCAAGAGCCACATCCTGCTGAACCTGAGCGGGGCCATCAACGTTTGCGTGGCGGACATGACGGGCGACGGCAACCAGGACATCACCGCCGTGGTGTCCCAGGACTGGGAGGAGATCTACTTCTTCAAGAACGACGGTACAGGCAACTTCACGAGCAAGGTGCTCTGGGGCTCGACGAACCAGGACTACGGAAGCAGCGGGATCAGCCTGTGCGACCTGAACCGGGACGGCAGGCCCGACATCCTCTACTCCAATGGCGACGGTTTCGATTACGCCGAGCCAGGCTCGCGTCCCTGGCATGGCGTGCAGTGGCTCGAAAACCTCGGCGGAGGCCGCTTCAAGTACCACCGCGTGGGCGACCTGCACGGGGCCTACAGCCCGATCGGGGTCGACCTCTACGGAACCGGGTCCACCGACATCGTCGCCGTAAGCGGATTCAACGAGTGGAAGGACCCGGCGGCCGAGTCGCTCGTGGTCTTCAAGAACGACGGCCACCAGAACTTCACGAAGCACGTGCTGGCGCTGGTCCCGACCCACTTCATCACCGTCTACGCTGCCGATCTCGACGGCACGGGGCATCCCGTGCTCATCACAGGCGGCTTCCACGCCTACCCGCCGTACGTGAACATGAGCCGGGTGAGCATCTGGCATAGAAGGTAAGGGGTCAGGCTGTTACTTGTTAAATCGGCTGCCGATTTAACAAGTAACAGCCTGACCCCTTCATTTTCTCACCACGGCGGGGACCCGAAGCGCTCCTGGAACTGACTGATCAGGATGTTAAGCCGCTCGGGTGCGACCTTGGAATTTGTCCGGACCCTGTTCAGCCAGTCCCGGGCGCCCGCCTCGTCGCCTGTCTTGATCGCGTAGAAGGCCAGGCTCGTCTGGAGGGCCGGGTTCACGGGATCGATCCTGATTCCCGCCCTAAGCTCCTCAGCCACCTTGTCGAGCTGGCCCTCCCTGAAATAGATCACCGCCGACTCGAGATAGTTGTTCGGCTCCTCCGGCTGGTACCGCTGCGCGAGATGAAAGTCGGCGAGCGCCTCCTCGAGGTGCCCTGCAAGCCTGAGCTGTTTCCCGCGCTCGTAATGCAGATTGGCGGAATCCGGGCAATGGGTCAGCCCGTCAGCCAGAACGCGCTGCGCGGAGTCCTGGTCGCCCATGGTCCGAAGGAGATTGAAGAGCTCGATCCAATTGTCCGAGGTTCCCGGATCGAGCGCGACACAGGACTCCATCTCGGTTCGGGCCTCGGGATACTGCTTCATGTCCCGGAGAAGCTCCGCTAGCTGGCGGTGGTTCCACGCCTCGCCCGGCCCGAGCTGGACCGCACGGCGGAGCAGCGGCAGCGCGAAGTTCATGTCGCCGGCTCCGCCCGCCACCGCGGCCGCCGTCCTGAGCATATAGGGGCTGTAGCAATCCGGCCAGAGATCGTCCCTCCACGGATCCGGGCAGTCGCGGAAGTTCTCGCCGGCCTTAATCCGCTCCTCATCGTACTCGGCCGCAGGCTGGTTGCCGAAATGCTCGTCGACGCCCTCCTGGAGCATCCAGGCGGCGCTGAAGAAGGGATCGGCGTCCGTCGCGCGCTTGAGGTACTCATGGGCCGACGTCCAGTCCCCCTGCGCCAGGCTGCACCTGCCAAGGCCGAGCAGCGCATACGTGTTCTCCCTGCTCCGGGCGAGGATCTCCTTGTACGCGCCAACCGCGGCGCCCACCTGGCCGCTCTTGAGAAGCGCATCCGCAAGACGGATACGGACAGGGATGTACTCGGGGGCCAGCGCGACTGCGCGCCGCAGCAAAGGCAACGCGTTTTCCACGTCGCCGTAGTCGCTCAGGATGATCCCCAGGAAATGGGGCCACCGGGCGTCGTCGGGCTCGAGCCGGATCAAACCCCTGTAGCAGCCCGCCGCAGCCTCAAGGAATCCATTCGCCTGGTAAAGGCGGCTCAGCGCCTCCAGGCCGGAAACGGGAGCCAGGCCGTACCTGATCCGGAACTCACAACGGGCGACCCGTACAGCCAATTCGGCCAGAAACCCATGAAAATCCGGCCTCGGCGGAATGCTCGCAACAGCAATCCGCCCGCCTTCCGAGAGCCCCGACCAGCCGATCACGCACGCCGTGGCGGCTGCGAGGCATAGCAGGCTGGCGATTACGGCGCGGACTGCACGGATGGGCTTCGTCACGGTTTCATATCGTTGCAGCGAACGGCCGCCACATGAAGAAAAAAAGGCCCGGCGGAATGATCCGCCGGGCCTCGTGGGGAGACTCAGGCTCCCGAATTATTCACCCTATCAGAACGACAGGGTATTGGTGACTTCCCAAGTGCGCGGCTCGGGGATCCTTGCCGAGGCTACGGTCCCGTCTGGCTCCGCGCTGATCGGAATCAGCGTCGAGCTGTAGAACAGGTTCCTCACGTTGCACTGGATCCGCCACTTCAGCTTGGCCGAGATTTTCCGGCTGTAGCCGACCCAAGCGTCCGTTGTGTCAACAACGGGCGACAGGAACGGATGAGACGTGTCAAACGTGGTGCTCGCCGCCAGGAACGGATAGCCGATGATCTGCTTGTCCTGCCAGCGATACGCGGCGCCCACGTTGAATCCCTTGGCGAGGCCAGAGGAGAACGTGTAGTCCGTGATCACGTTGAAGCGCCAGGGGCGCTCTTCGGAAACACCCGTGCCGGTCAGGGCCTTCAGGTACAGGTAGTTGCCGTAGAACTGGGCGTCGAACTGGTTGCCAGCGGTCTGGCCGTTGATGCCGCCGTTCCACTCCCTAACGTCACCACCGATGTTGCCCGCGTCGGAACCGGGGACGAGTGAGTGGAAGAATGCCTCTTCACCCGCTATTTCCTCGGTGTAGGACTGAGCCACGGAGTCGATCGTCGCGAACGTGTGCGAGGCGTTGAAGGTCAGGTCCCAACCCTTGACGGGCTGAGCCGTGATCTCGTACTCGACACCCTTTGAGAGGTTGTCGTCGCTGATCGCCAGATTGCTCGGCGTATTCGGGCTGTACAGCGCCGCATTGTGGTTCACGTCGTAGTTCTTGTACGGAACAATACCCCAGTAGTTCTCGAAGTCCGCCGCCGGCTCATTGGCCGGGAGCACGAAGTTCGTGAGAACCGCCTGCTCGTCCTTGTAGGCCGAGTCGACGGACTGGCCGGGATTCGGCTGGTATGCCAGGAAGTGGGGCGTGCCCGCTGCGCTGGCCGGGAGGTTCGGGTCGATCAGCTGGTTGAGGGTCGCCGTCGCCGTGCTCAGGTTGTAGTTTTGCGTGAACGACCAGTTTTGGCTGTTGCCCGGGCCGTCCTGCGCCCACTCGTCGAACACGTCACCCCAGCCGTACGAGTAACCGACCTCGTACAGACCGCCGGGCTGATTGGCGTTCAACGAACCGTTCGTGATGCTCGTCTTGTACCAGTTGACCTTGAGGGTGATCCGGTCGTTCAGGGTCGAGAACACAATGGCCTTTTCCGTGGTCTTGCCCGCGGGGGCAGGGACCGGCTCGCCGGAGATATCATACCGGCCGGCCGCAGGCTGGAAGTTCGAGGATTGGTCGAACTCGAGGCTCAGGTCGCTCTCGAGCGGGAGCTTCTCCTTGATGAACTTCGGCGTGTGGATGACCACGCTGTAGCTCGTCGAATGGCCCTTCACAGAGTTGAACGTGACGCCGTTTTGCCCGTTGCGGGGATCATTGGCTCCGTTCGAGACCTGGAAGTTCGGGTCATACGGATCGTAGTAACGGCCGACGCCGGAGGCGTTCGGGTAGATGTCCTGCGGGGCGCTGCCGGCGTACTGGTCAGTGGCCTCGTCTGTGCGCCAGCCAACCGTCGGGACAACGTTTCCGTCGAAGAAGAATCCCTGCCAGACAAGTGCCCGGGAGGTGATGGTCGTGCGATCCTTCGAGGGGCTGCCGCCGGACAGGTAGATTCCCTTGTCGGGAGCCTGAACGTCGATCAGCGTGGGCGAGTACCCAATGTAGCTGTACGGATCACCCGAATAGTTGACGCCAGTTGCACTGGCCGTCTGGATCGGGGTGTAGTTGCTCGGGCTGGGCGTCAGGTTGAAGAACTGCACCGTGGCCTCGGTCCCGATGTTCTGCGAAGCCTGAATTCCCGTGACGCCCAAGGGCTGGCCCAGGGTGGCGTTCGCGAGGTTCGGGGACAGGTAGGCGATCTGGCCGATGCTGAAGGTCTGGGTGTTCAGCTGGTTCAGGATGTCGTTGCCGCCGGCGGCGCCACCGTAACCGATGTTGAACGTGTTGTCCGTCGTCTTTTGATAGAGGCCGGTGAACACGCTCTTGCCGAGGATTCGGGCGATCCAGGACGACTTGTCGAAGTAATCCGAGAAGTCCAAGTCGGCGAAGGCCGTGGCGCGGTAGCTGAGGCGCTTCGTGTGGTCGATATTGCTGAAGGTCTCGTTGCCGCCACCGGAGGTGAAGGCGCGTCCGACATTCGGGTTGGCCGGGTCATTCAGCGAGCTGTCGCCGGCCGTGGTGGCCATGATGTCCACCGAGAGGGCGGAGGGCGAGGAGTACACGTTGAACTGGGACTGAGTGTACTGCTGGTCGTCGATCACGAACTCCACACCCACCTTGCCGTTGAAGAACGTCTCGGAGACGGCGCCATTGAAGGCGTCGAAGTCCTGGGTATCCCAGCCGTTCGGGCCATTGAGCGCCGTGTTGTAGAAGTTGAACACGGAAGGGTCGCTGAGGGTCTTCGCCTTGTAGAGGCCGAGGCCGGAGTTCGGCAGGTTCGCGTTCTGCGCGTAGCTGTCGTACGTGGTGATGCCTCTGAGGCTTCCAAGGCCCAAGCCGGTCACGACTGCGGTCGCACCCGATCCCGGAGGGCCGTCGATCTCGTTGGTGTACAGAGTCAGCCATCCGTTGTTCGGACCACCGGAGAGGCTTGAATTCGCGTTCGGGAACACTTCCGCTGCAGCACCGCTGACGAGGCTGCCTTCGGAATTGTTGGCGAGCCAGGGATTGTACTGCGGATTGGTGATCGTGTTGCCGGCCGTGTCGTAGTAGGTAGTCGAATTGGCGCCGTAGAGCGGGTTGGACAGCATCGATACCTGCGGTCCGGTGAAGTACTGGCCTGCCGTTGTCTGGCCGACGCCGGACACCTTGTTCGCGGCTGCCTGGGTCGGGGTGACGATGTTCTGGTAGGCGCTTTCGTAATCGGCGGTGCTCGTGCTGTTGAAGCCGATGCTCATGAACCCGTAGGTCGCCTTGTTCATCGAGGTGAACCAGGGGGTGATTTCGTCGAGGGGCGGGAGGACGTTCGGGTTGATCGCATTGACCTCGCCATGCTCGAAGTTCACGCGGATGTCGGTGTGGGCCGAACCGCGGTTGAGGAACTTGGGATCATACTTCAGCGCGAAGTAGTAGCGCTTGTCGTCGTTGAAGTCGGGGCGCTGCGCGAACTCACGCTGGTCGTTCAGGATCGAGAAGCGGACCGCGAGCTCGTCGGGCAGGAGGACCTTGTTGTAGTCCAGGCTGTCGCGGAGCGAGCCATAGCTGCCAAACTTGTTCTCCAGCGTTCCGGAGTCCTTCGCCAGGCTCGCGTCGGTGACCGACGCGTTGATGATGCCGGCCGGGCTGCCCAAGCCGAACAAAATGGAATTCGGCCCGCGCTGGATGTCGATGCGGTCCGTGTTGTAGCTGTCCCACGGCACGTCGGTCAGGAAGTAGTTCCTGGTGTTGTCGGCGGAGGCCAGGCCGCGGACGCGGGTGTTGGTCTGCGGGGACTCCTGCGCACCCTGGGTGTTCACAACGGCTCCGTTGCCGGCGCCGGCGAAGTTACCGCCCTGTCCGCCAACCTCTGTGTTGGTCGTGTACACCAGCAGCTCTTGGCTGCTGTTCGAGTCGGTGTCTTCCAGGAATTTCTTGGTGACGACCGAGATCGCGTCGCCAACGTCTTTCAGGTTCGTCTTGATGCGCGTTCCGGCCAGCGTGCTGGTGGCGGCGTATCCAGTGTCCTCGTCTGCCTCGACCACGAAGGGCGAGAGCACTAGGACCTCTTGATCCGTCGTTCCAGCGGTTGTCGCAACCGGGACCGGAGCGTTGTTATCCTGACTGGCCGCTGCGGCCGGAGCAGGAGCTGCCTCCTGCGCAAAGCCATGGCTCTGCACGAATGCAATGCCAAGGGCTGAAACGACCGCGAGCGCCCGAAGTCGGGCGAGGGTTCTATTCATAGGTTTTTTGGTATTCAGGGGGTGTAGGGGAACGGAGATTCTTGAGGAACCACCATCAATCCCGGGAAAACCCGGGCATCGACGAGGCGGACTATAGGGAGTCGGTCCTCAACTGTGAATGAGAAATTTTGTACAAGAATTGAGATCTGTTGCCAAAATTGAACCTTTTGGCCGACTTGTGCGTCCACCGTCAATTCGCTTCCCTGGGCCTCTGCTCCGTCTGCGCCAGGCGGCGGTATGCACCCGGGGAGAGCTTTGTGACCCGCTTGAAGACGACGCTGAGGTATTCCGGGTGCTCGAATCCGACCAGTTCGGCGATCTTCTTCAGGGGAAAGTCGGTTTCATGCAGGAGCTGCTTCGTCTTGCCGAGTTGGACCTGGCGGATTTCCGCCTGGGGCGAGCGGCCCAGGTACTGGCGGAACTTCTTTTCAAGCTGGCTGCGGGAGGCTGCGACCTGGTCCACGACGTTTGAGACCGAGATCCCCAGGCACGCGTTGTCGCGGATGTATCCGAGCGCCTCGGTGACCGTTCGGTCGTCGATCGCTAGGGTGTCGGTTGAGTTCCTCACCACCACCCGGATGGGCTCGATCAGGGACTCGGTGGGCCGGATCTTTCGGCCCGCCATCAATTGGTCCAGGAGTTCGGCAGCTGAATACCCGGATAGGAAGCTGTTGGTCGCAACACTGGAGAGCGGGGGATGCGAAAGCTCGCACCGGGTAGCGTCGTCGTTGGCCCCAAGGACCGCAACCTCCTCGGGAACAGAAAGTTGAGCAAGATGGCAGCCCTCGAGCACCTGGGCCGCATGCATGTCATGGCACCCCATGATCGCCAGTGGCTTGGGCAGGTCCGCGAGCCATGCGGCAATCTGCAGGACCTGCTCCTGGTTCCAGTCCGGCGTGCTCGAGCCCGGATACTTGTTCTCCAGCAGGCTGCAGGAAAACCCAGCCAGGGTCACTCCCTCAACAAACCCCCGCCTGCGCTCCATCGACCACTGCTCGTTGCTGTAGCCGCAAAACCCAAAGCGGCGGTAGCCTCTCTCTATAAAGTGCTCCGCCGCCATATGCCCGATGGCAACATTGTCGGGACGAATTTTATAGCTGTCAGGAGGTGCCGGCTCGTCGTTCAGGTCGACCAGCGGGATCTGCAGGCGGCGGCACTCGGCGGCCAGCCGCCGGGTCGTGTGCCTGCTGATCACGCCGTCCCATTGCCGGCTCGCCAGCCAGGCGGGACTCGCCTCGGTCTGGGCCTGGTCGTCCAGGTATGCGGCCCAGGGCTGGTGGGTGGCCTGGAACTTGGCGATCCCGCGCAGCATCGCCTCCGCCTCCTCGAAACGCGTCCGAAAAACGAGGAGGACACGAAGTTTTCGCCTGTCTGGCTGACGGGGCTTCACAGTACGTCTTGGCCGGGTGTCATGCGTACGTATCCACCAAGGACTGATAGGTCAAGTTCTTGCGCAAAAGACCCTTACGAGCCGGCTTTTCCAGGTGCACCTCGATCGTCCTGGGCTCGCCGGCATACAAGTCGAAGTAGTTGTCGCTCGACAAGTGGGCGATGTCGCCAAGTTCGAAAGCAAACCTGTGCTGGAACACATTGGATACAAATTTGATACGAAACCTGGTCGGCCCAAGTGCTTCGATTTCGGCGGTGGTTTTCGGCTTCGGCAGGGAGAGAAATCGCGGCGGTGTCAGGAATACGGTCCCCTCGCTTGCCCGGGTGTCGCCGATATCCAGCGCGATCCTTAGGATCATGTTGTCCCTGCCATGCTTCGAAATGGGTCCCGACAAATCGAGCGTCTTCTGCCGGACGCTTTCGCCGTACCTGAGCCGCACCCGCATCCTTCCCCCGCCAAGGCGGGGTCCGTCGAGATGGAGTAGGTCCCACGTGAGCCGGCCGGTGGCCGGTTCCGGGGAATCGTAGACGGTATGGAGATGCACGTCCCGCACGGTCGTCCCCCGGTAATTGCCGATGCCGCGGGTTTCCTCGCCGGGCACGTGTGCCGAGACCAGCGCCGGGGAAAAGAACCTCCGCGCCACATGGTGCAGGGCCTTCCATTTTCCATTGAATTCCAGCCCGCTCCAAGACGCGCACGGCCAGCAGTCGTTGAGCTGCCAGTACAGGGCCCCCATGCAGCGCGGCATGGTGCGCCGGTAGTGCTCGACGCCCACCTGCATGCAAAGGGCTTGGTTGAGCTGCGACAGGTAGATGAGCGATGCCTGGTCCTTGGGGAACCGGTAGGCCTCGGCCACGTAGTCTAGAATGGTCTTGTTTCCGCCGCCATTCTTTTGGTGGTTCTCCATTGCCGGCCCGAAGATGTTCCCATCGCCCGGCGGGCAGAATGTGGCCTGCGTGGCAGGCGAGGAGAAGCTCTGCATGCCGAACTCGGAAACGAAGCGGAACAGGTACTTCTCATAGTCCTTGACCGGCTTCCGGGAGTGCCACACATCCCAAAAGTGGGTGTCGCCCCTCTTCTCGCCGACCTCGAAGGTGTGGATCCCCTCGCCTGTCCCCCGATACGGGGAGGTCGGCCAGTAGTCGGTGACCCCGTCCAGCCTGGCCACGACCTCGGGCAGGACCCCGTGAAAGAGTGCGTCATACTGGGCCCGCAACCCGGGCTTACTTTGAAATTCGTGATGGTTGAGGCCCTCGATCTCGTTGTTACCGCACCAGAGCGCCAGGCAAGCCCGGTGGCGGAGGCGCCGGACCTGGGCCTCGGCCTCCGCGCGAACCCCCGCGAGGAACGATTCGTCGGCGGGATACACGGAGCAGGCAAACATGAAATCCTGCCACACCAACAGGCCGAGCTCGTCGCACAGGTCATAAAACTCCTCGGCCTCGTAGATGCCGCCACCCCACACCCGCATCATGTTCATGTGGGCCTCTGCGGCCGATCGCAGATCCCTGGCGTACTCCTCGCGGCCAAGCCCAGCCACGAAGCTATGGGCGGGAATCCAATTTGCGCCCTTGGCGAAAATGGGCCGCCCGTTGACCACAAACCGAAAGCCTTCCCCCCACTCGTCGGGCTTGCGTTCGAGGACGACGGTCCGCAGGCCGACGCGCCGGACCAGCGAGTCCAGCACCATGGCGCCCGACGGATCGAGCAACTCCAACACCACACTATATAGGGGTTGGTGCCCGTGGTCGCGCGGCCACCAGAGCGCCGGCTCCGGGATCCGCAGGAGGATCGCTCCCGCTCCCGAGCCGGAGGCCACCTCGGCGCCATCCTTGGTGACCGTACACCGGTAGGCGCAGGGAGCACCCGGGCGCGCAGGCTCGCCGACCACGCGGAGTGACACGCCTCCTCGCTGCTCGTGAATCTGCTCGATGCGCATCCCGTCGAGACGGTTTCCACTCCAGCCCTCGAGCCGGATGTCCCGCCAAATGCCGCAGGTGACCAGGCGCGGCGCCCAGTCCCAGCCGAACTGGCACTGCTCCTTTCGGATCACCTGGGAGCGCCCGACGGGATCGTTGAATTCACGGGGCTGGTGCTCGAGGCGATGGCTCCGGATGTATGCCATGGCACTCCCAAACCGGACAAGGATCTCGTTGCGACCCGGGCGGAGCCGCGCCTTCACCGGCACGCGATGCGACTGGAACATGTTGTCGGATTCCAGCACGAGGGCGCCGTTCACGAACACTTCGGCCACCGTGTCGAGGCCGTCGGCCACAAGGTCGACCTGCTCCTCGCCCATCAAGGCCTCCGGCACGTCAAAGTCCGCCCGGTACTCCCAGTTCCGCTCCTCGATCCACTGCAGGCCGAGCTCGTTCGTGGACCAGAACGGGTCGGGGATGCGCTTGTTCCGGATCAGGTCGCGGTGCACGCAGCCCGGAACACGGGCCGGCAGCCACCTTTTCGTGTCCGCTTCACGGAATTGCCAGGAGGATGAGGCAAGGGGTTGCGGGAGCATGGAAAATGGATTCTTCGCTTCGCTCAGAATGACAGCGAATGGAGAAGCGATTAGTTGAAACAATTGCAAATTAGGACACCACAGAATTTTGTATTCCCCTCCCGTGCCGACACTGCAGGAATCCCTGAACCAAAGGCCGATCCCACCCCGGTCGCGCCGCCCGATCGTCTGCATCGGCGCCGGCGGCGTCGTGCGCAATGCCCACCAGCCGGCGTACCGGATGGCCGGGTTTTCGGTCGCCTCGGTGTTCGACCTCGATCCCGCCGCGGCCGCGGCCCTGGCGCGCGACTTCGGAATCCCGAGGACCTGCAGGTCCCTGCGGGAGGCCGTCGCGTCGGCCCCTCCTTCCGCGGTGTTCGACGTGGCGCTGCCGGCCCAGGAGGTCCTGGGCGTGCTTCCGGAGCTTCCGGATGGCGCCGCAGTGCTCCTCCAAAAGCCGATGGGCAGGGACCTGGACGAGGCCCGCGCAATCCGCGACCTGTGCAGGGAGAAACGGCTCGTGGCCGCCGTCAACTTTCAGCTTCGCAACGCGCCGTGCGTGCTGGCCGCACGCGACCTCGTCGCCAGGG
>Ga0302319_10022287_pt1 | contig 11370 bp, 12 predicted proteins | sample Bog_T0_2_FD_203319 | JGI IMG/M metagenome (GOLD analysis project Ga0302319, IMG submission 203319) | Peat permafrost microbial communities from Stordalen Mire near Abisko, Sweden - Bog_T0_2 | ecosystem: Environmental > Terrestrial > Soil > Wetlands > Peat | place: Sweden: Abisko, Stordalen Mire...
GACATCCTAGGAGCAGCAGCGATTCTGCTCCTGTTGTTTCCATTGTATTTGCTGCTCGCGATCGCCGTACGGCTCGATTCCCCGGGGAACGCATTGTACCGCTGGAGGGTGGTTGGACAAAGGGGCAGACCCTTCGTCAGCTACAAATTCAGATCGATGGTCGCCAATGCCGACGATTTGAGGGCGGGATTGGAAGAATCCAACGAAATGATCGGGCCGGTGTTCAAAATGAGTCGCGACCCGCGCGTCACCAGGGTTGGAAAGTGGATGCGCCGCTACAGCTTGGATGAACTGCCGCAAATCTACAGCGTTCTCAAAGGGGATATGAGTTTGGTGGGGCCACGCCCTCCCATGGTTCGCGAGTACCAGCGCTTCACCGATCTCCAAAAAAGGAAATTGGCGGTCAAGCCCGGAATGACCGGGCTGTGGCAAGTCAGCGGGCGGAATCGGGTCAATGATCTCGATGCCTGGGTCCGCCTCGACCTCGAGTACATCCGGCGCTGGTCGCTATGGCAGGATACCAAGATCTTGTTGCGCACGGTTGTCGTTGTATTATCCGGCTCCGGCCGATGAGCGTCGCACGTGATTCTTGCGAGGCTGGGACTGCTTACCTAAGGGAGGTTCGGAAACATGCGTGTTCTTGTAACCGGGGGCGCGGGATTCATCGGCGGGCACCTCGTTCAACGATTCGTTGCGGATGGTTTCCGCGTCCGGGTTCTGGATAGCCTCGACCCGAAGATTCACCCGCACGGCAAGCCCAGCTACCTTCCACCGGAGGTGGAATTCATGCACGGAGACGTTACTGACCGGGACACGTTGCTTCAGGCTTTGAAAAACGTGGATATCGTATCGCACCAGGCGGCCTATCAAGATTACATGCCCGATTTTTCGCGCTTTCTTCATGTCAACGCGGTTGCCACCGCCTTGTTGTTCGAGTTGGTGGTAAACGAGCGGCTGAAAGTGAAAAAAATGATTGTGGCGTCGTCCCAGTCCGTGTACGGGGAGGGTCAGTACGAGTGCGCTGAACACCAAACGTTTCTTCCCTCCCCCCGCTGCACGAACCAGCTATCGGAGGGCAAGTGGGAGGTCGAATGCCCGCGCTGCGGCCGAAACGGAGTCTCCCTGCCGCTGCGGGAAGAGCACAACAATCCCTACAACCAATATGCGGTCTCGAAACTGGCTCAGGAGAAAACCGCGCTGGGCCTGGGTTGGCTCCATGAAATTCCCACTGTGGCTTTGCGCTATTCGATCACCCAAGGGCCACGCCAGTCTCTGTTCAATCACTACTCCGGGATCTGCCGGATCTTCGTCAGCCGCGCCAAGCGGGGAGAACCGCTGCTGATTTACGAGGATGGAAAGCAAACCCGGGACTTTGTTCACGTCCAGGATGTGGTCGACGCAAATATGTTGGTTCTGGAGAGTGATCGGGCAAATTTTCAGGCCTTCAACGTTGGAAGCGGTCAGCCGATATCGGTGCTCGAATACTTTGGCGCGGTGCGGGACAAAATCGGGCCACACGTCATCGGCCATGTATCGGGCGAGTACCGCAAGGGCGATAACCGGCACAGCGTTTCGTGCGTGGAAAAGCTCCAGGCGATCGGATGGGAACCCCGCCGCAATCTGTCCACGATTCTTGATGACTTCCTCGAGTGGGTGGAAGACATCGGTGGTATTCCAGAACCGCTCTCCGACGCCCATTTCGACATGAAACAGGCAGGGGTGGTGTTGTCCTCTGCAAATTTGCAGACCAGCGTTTGAAACCGTTGTTCGGACGATATTCGAAAGTACGGCATAGCCGTTGGAGGTTTGCATGAGTTCAGGTACAAGTTTGAAGAGGGCCGCCGACTGGGCTTCCACTCCAGATGTTGTCCAGCCGGAGGTTTACTTTCAGGAGCTCTCTGCCGTACTCGAAAGGCTCCCCTTCGCGATCATCGATGCGGTCGCGGATGTTCTCTGCGACGCCTACCGCCGCGAACATACCGTGTTCGTCTTTGGGAATGGTGGCAGCGCGGCTCTGGCCTCCCATAGCGCGTGCGACCTGGGGAAGGGCACCGTCCGGAACGGAAATCGCAGATTCCGCGTCCTGTCGCTCACCGACAACGTACCCTTGATGACGGCGTGGGCCAACGATCAACGGTATGAAGACATCTTCGCCGAGCAACTGCGATCGTTCGTGGCCAAAGACGACCTGGCGTTCGCCATCAGCGGTAGCGGCAACTCCCCAAACGTCCTGAACGCTCTCCAGGTAGCGCATGCCGCCGGCGCCACGACCATCGGTCTCACGGGATTCGAAGGGGGCAAGATGAAGACGCTTTGCGATCTGTGCGTGGTCGTTCCCTCGGACAATATGCAACTCGTCGAGGACTCTCACGTCGCCGTAACCCATTCGATCTTCACCGCGGTTCGGCACCGAATCTCACGGATCAGCGGCTGCGAGTAGAAGCGCGAACCCCCGGTCGAGCTAGAGCAAAGGTGGCGCAGATCAAAGACTCGAATGCCAAGCTGGCGCTACGTACTCCCGTTCTGTGAGCGGAAGTATGGCGACGGTTTTCTGGACGTGGGCTTGCAAGTCATCCAGCACACGTTCAGTCTGACATCTTCATAGCACTCGAGATTACAGTTTCAGATATTTCTTGCCGAAGAAATAGGACAATTGAAAACGCATAACTTACGACACGCGATTCTTGCTGCAGATTTGGTTTGGGCTGTGGCAGCCATGGGCTTGGCATACTTGCTGCGCTTGGTTGCCGGAGGGCGGACTGCGGAGCCAAACTCGATTCTTGCCTTTGCCCCGCAACTTTTGCTGGCGTTGTTTCTATGGTGCGCGCTGTCATGGTGGTTGCGGTTGGATGGTTTCCGCGGGGGCTGGCGGGTTCCGGCTGTCGTTTCGCAACTGTTTCCCGCCGTCCTGGGACTGATGGCTTTGGTATTCGCAGGCAGTTACCTTACTCGCGTCTACCCTTCTCGACTGGTCTTGACGTATTTCGGGGCTATTCTGTTCGTCGGCTTTGTGGTCATTCGGTTTGCCCTCCGAGGCTTTCTGGTTTCGCGGCATCGGGTTGGATTGGTACGCCGGGTCGTGGTTGTCGGCGATGGTCCACTGGCCGGGGAAATGGCTGCAACCATTCATCGTCACCCGGAGTGGCTTTATCAAATCGTTGGCTTTCTATGCCCCGCTGAGAATGCCGTGAACCCGTCGGTGCTTGAGTCTGGTGCCGATAGCGTCAGCCTCCAAACCGTCAGTATCGTGGATTTTCTGCAATCGCGCCGGATCGACGAACTCATCCTCACCGTTTCGGAGCCCGGCCATTCCGAGATCTTGGACCTGGCGGCCACCTCCCGGGCGGCTGGCCTGGCGGTCAGTCTGGTTCCTCAACCCTACGAGATCTACCTCTCCAAGCCCGAATTGGTGGACTTCGATGGGCTGCCGTTATTGCAATGGGAGGGCAGCGCGGCCTCCAATCCGCGCTGGAAGCGAATCCTGGATTTGGCAGTGACCGCTTGCCTGTTGCCCCTTGCCGTCATTGTCCTGGCTCCCGCAGCGCTGGCGTTGAAACTTCGCAAGGGAAAGGCGCTCAGAATCGAACTTCGTTGTGGCCAATATGGCAAAACCTTTCGGATGTATCGTCTGAACTCCGACCGCAATGCCACGGTGTTGCCGCCTGACGAATTTCTCATGCAGTGGTTCAGCCTCACCGAATTACCGCAACTTCTCAATGTCTTACGCGGTGAGATGAGCCTTGTAGGCCCCCGGCCGGAGGGTCTGGAACGCACTCGCCACTACAGCGACTGGCATCAGCGAAGGCTGAGCGTAAAGCCCGGGATGACCGGACTGGCACAGGTTCTTGGCTTGCGCGAGCAGAATTCTTCGGAAGATAAAACCAAGTACGACTTGCAGTACATTTTTCACCGCTCCCCGTTTCAGGACATTTCCATACTGCTGCAAACGCTGTGGACAATCCCACTGCGACTGCTGGATTTGCGGAGATGGCACAGAGCCAATCCCAGCGTCGCAATCCAAAATTGCGCGGACGTCCCATATCAGGAGAATTTATCCAGTGCTCATAGTTCGCAGTCCAGTTCGAATTAGTTTTGGCGGCGGAGGCACCGACCTGCCCTCCTATTACGACCAATTTGGCGGCGCGGTGTTGAGTGCTGCCATCAACAAATACTTCTATACCATTTTGGGGAAAAGATCCGATGGCCGCGTCCAGGTTATCTCTTCGGACCTTCGAGTATGCGAAACCTGGCAGGACATTGCGCACATGAGCCTCGAAGGGAGTGCTCTCGAGATTCCACTGGCTGCCCTGAAGAATCTGGAGTGCGATATTTCGGTCGATCTGTTCCTCGCCTCGGAGATTCCTCCCGGGACCGGCTTGGGATCTTCGGCCAGCGTGTGTGTGAACATCCTTAAGACGCTCACTACCTATCTGCAACGCCCTCTCTCGAAGTACGACCTGGCGGAGCGCGCCTTCCATGTGGCCCGATATATTCTGGGAAAACATATAGGGAAGCAGGACGAATATGCTGCGGCCTTCGGTGGTTTGAACTACATCTCATTTCTTCCTCAGGGCACCACGGTCGTGGAACCCGTAGAACTGGCTCCCAATATGTTGCTTCAGTTCCAAGCGAATCTGATGCTGTTCTTCGCCGGAACTGCGCATCACTCCTGGACGATCTTGCAGGAACAGGAAGCGTCTACTCGAAGCGGTAATTCGGCGACGGTCGAAGCCTTGCACGAAGTGAAGGAGCTGGGCGCAAGGATGCGCGGCGCTCTCGAACGCGGAGAGTTGCACCAATTCGGAAAACTATTGCACGAAGGCTGGCAGGCCAAGCGCAAAATTTCCAGCAAGATCTCCACTCCGCGGATCGACGAGCTTTACTCCCTCGGACTCCGGCACGGCGCCCTTGGGGGAAAAATCACCGGCGCCGGAGGCGGCGGATTCCTCTTGTTCTATTGCGAGGCGCCAGAACAGGCTGCGGTTCGCGAAGCCATGCGCAAGCAGGGGCTTCGTGAGACAGCATTTGCTTTTGATAACCAGGGAGCGCAGACCATTGTGAACGATCCATTTATCGACAGCGACGAGCGCGGCGGATCGCGATGGGTCTTCATACCTCACGCTCCCGCCGACGCCGGCGAGCGCGGACGGCCTGCGGGTGGCATGCGATGAAGGCGTTCCTCCTGGCAGCTGGGCATGGCACCCGCCTGCGCCCCATCACCGAGACAATTCCCAAATGCATGGTGCCGATCCGGGGCGTTCCGCTGCTTGCCATCTGGCTGCAATGTTGCAAACGTTTTGCCATCGACGAACTGATGATTAACCTTCACTCCCATCCCGCGCCGGTGCGGGAGTTCTTACGACAGCACGTGGATGGCAAACGGGTCCGGGTTGTGGAAGAGCCTGAGTTGTTGGGCAGTGGAGGAACCCTGAGGGCCAACCGCGACTGGATCGGCTCCGACGATCATTTCTGGGTGTTCTATGCCGATGTCCTCAATCGCGCCGATCTCGAAGGCATGTTAGGCGTGCACCGTGAGCGTGGTATGGCGGCAACCCTCGGCGTCTACCAGGTTCCCGATCCCCGGCGCTGTGGCATTGTGACCACCTCCGGAAATGGAGTGATTGAACGTTTCCTGGAAAAGCCTGAACACCCGCCGGGGAATTGGGCTTTTTCCGGATTGATGATCGGAACGCCGGAAATGCTCGCAGCCATCCCGGACGACACCCCTGCCGATATTGGGTTCCATGTGTTACCAAAACTTGTCGGCCGCATGGTCGCCTTTCCCATACGCGACTATCTTCTCGACATCGGCACCATGGAGAACTATCAAACGGCCCAGGCAACCTGGCCCGGATTTCCGGAGGCATGAGACATGCAGACGCTGCGCGGTGTGGTATTCGACATGGACGGAGTGATCATCGACAGCCATCCGGCGCATCGCCTGGCTTGGAAGGTTTTCCTCGAAAGCGTAGGCCGCGAGACCTGCGACGAGGATCTGGATTTTATCCTCGACGGCTGCAAGCGTGCGGAGATCCTGAAGCACTTCCTGGGAGAGTTAGCTCCCAAACAAATCGCCGAGTATGGCGACCGAAAGGACGAACTATTACAGAAGCATAGCGATGCGATTCAGCCGATGCCGGGCGTGGTTGAACTTCTGGGCCGTCTTTCCGAGGCCGGTATTCCAAGCGCCGTTGCGACCTCGGCCAGCCGTCGCCGTGCGTTTGGTACGCTCGATGAGTTGGGACTAACCGGTTGCTTCCGTACCATCGTCACCGGCGACGACGTAACTTCGGGAAAACCCGATCCGGCCATCTACCGGCTCGCCGCCCAGCGGCTGCAGGAATGCCCAGAGCGTCTGGTTGCAGTAGAAGATGCAGCGGCTGGCGTGAAATCCGCCAGGGCCGCAGGGATGCGTTGCCTTGGGGTTGCTCCTTCGCGGCGAGCCTCACTCCTGCGAACCGCGGGGGCAGATCCCGTTATCCAGGATTTTCGCTCGTTCTCGCTGGTCCAACTGGAAGCTGGCTGGCTAACGAGCTAAGAGAGGTTTTCTTTTTCAAGCTTGGCTTTCTTTCGGGTCCATGGTCGAAAGTGTGCTCCATCTGACCTCTTGCGAATCCGGCCCTGCTGATAGTGGCTCGGTCGGAGCGTGTTTCTTCATCTTAGGCACGAAGGCATTGAGAAACGAGCTGAACTGCGGGCTAAGAGGAAGTCTTGCGGTCTCTTGTTCCAACAGTCGGTGTGAATCAGCTGAGCCAGAGCGCATGGCTGAGGTTTTGTGCACCTCGCATCTGAAAGGTGATCCGACCGGAATTAGGAACCCAGCGGTGCTTCTCAGCGAGACCCTCTCCCAACCAGGCATCCCGTATCGAGTACGCAAATGGAATGTCCACGATCCCGCCCGTGTGGACGTGTCCAACTTCCGCCTTCCCAAAGAGGAATTCCCGACCTCCAAAGCGATGTGGATGTACTGATCCATCCAGCCATGCGGAGACTTGATTTTCTAGCGCCTTCAGGAGTTCATACTCCACCCTCCTCCCGCTTTTCATTTTGATCCTGAAACGACCGCTCGATTCAGTGACCCCCACCTCCGCTTCCCATCCAAGCTAAAATCAACTTCCAGTTCCGATCTGTGGAACCCAACCGGACAGCATAGCGAGCATGGCGTAGCCGCGCTTAGCGCGCAGGCCATCGCCATATGCATGGTTGAGGACTTCTGAACTTTGCTGCGCGCTCAGGCAATTGCCGACGCCATTCGTGCTGCTGCCGCGGAGAAGAAAAATCGTGACAAACTAAATATCAGCGCGGCCGCTGAAGCTGCCGCACAAGGCAACGCGAAGTCGATTCCGCGGCGAGTCCGGTGAATGACCAGACATCGACCCGACAATGCAAGAAACGGCGTACCGGCTAAGTCATTGAAAAAGATGGTGAGCGCGGCAGGATTCGAACCTGCGACCCATGCCTTAAAAGGGCATTGCTCTACCAACTGAGCTACGCGCCCATCTTCGTCCAAATAGTTTACCATTGGCGCTGCGTGAGCCGTTCCTCGTCAGAGCTAGGAAGGCAAGATATGAAGTAGCCTTAGTGCGAACAGAAGGAACGACAAATCCATCCTCAAAAATAAAAGACGGATGCTCGCTAGGCCAAGGCTTGGCAGGGGCTCGGTGCGATTCGTATGACCCAACTCGCAGAAGAACGGCACCTGATCGGTGTTGACGTGGGCGGAACAAAAGTGGCGGCGGGCCTGGTGAATTCCTGCGGTGAGATCAGCTGCCAGGTTCGCAAGCCGATGGTGGCCAACGAGGCTCAAGCCGGGCTCGCGGCTGTGATCTCGGCGATCGATGCGGTGCGAGAGGCCAACTCTCACTCCGAGACCGTGTTTCAAATGGACGGAATCGGTATATGCGCGCCGGGCCCGCTAGATCCGCGCACGGGCGTGGTTATCAATCCGCCGAATTTGCCGGGTTGGCGAAATTTTCCTTTGGCTGTCGAAATATCTAAGGTCTACAGCTTGCCGGTTCGAGTCGACAATGATGGCAATGCGGCCGCTTTGGCGGAAGCCTTGTGGGGGGCGGGCCGCGGCTTTCGAAATGTTTTTTGCGCCACCATCGGCACCGGCATCGGGACTGGCATTATTTTCGATGGGCATATTTATCACGGACGCACGGGGGCGGCTGCCGAAGGCGGTCACAACACGATCGACTATCGCGGACCACGCTGCGGATGCGGCAAACTGGGCTGCATCGAAGCTCTGGCGTCCGGCCCGGCGATTGCGCGCCGGGCTATGGAAAAGATTGTGAAGGACGGCCGTACCTCATCGATGGTGGATCTAGCCGGAGGGCATCCCGATCGCATCACCAGCGAGATGGTAGGGCGAGCCTATGCTTCGGGCGACTTGCTCGCCAAAGAAGTCCTGCAGGAAACGGCGCTGCTGCTTACGATCTGGTTGGGAAACATTGTGGACTTGCTGGAGCCCGACGTGATGATTATCGGCGGTGGCGCCGGCGCTATGTTGCGGCCGTTTTTTTCTGAAATGCAGGAGCGGCTTCCAAGCTGGTGCGTGAATTCTCATTGCCAGGAAGTCCCGTTGTTGTTGGCTCACTACGGCGGCGATGCCGGAATTGCCGGCGGCGCGGCGCTTTGTCGTTGAGATGAATGTGCGAGGATCAGCGGTCGTCAGGCACGCGCTTTGTCGATCATCGCTGCCCAGATTCCCTTGGACTTTAGAATAAGTTCCACGGCTTCGCGGATCGCGCCGTGGCCGGCGACGGCTTTCGTCGTATAGTGAGCGGCATTTTTTACTTCGGGCACGGCATCGCCAACCGCGACTGCAAGGCCAACGCGACGCAGCAAAGGAAGATCGGGCAAATCATCGCCAACATAGGCGACCGCCGCATCTGTCACGCCGGCTTTCTTAAGGATTTCTTCATAGGCCGGCATTTTTAGCGGCTGCTTCATATAGATAAACTCCATTTTCATCTCTTGAGCGCGGCGCAGCAGCGCGGCGCTCTCGCGGCCGGTAATGCAGCCGGTGCGCAGACCGGCGGTGCGCGCCAGGGTCAGACCCTGGCCGTCATGCGCGTCAAATGTCTTAATCTCCAGGGCCGAGCCATCGGCCTGCGAAAGCAAAGTCACACCGCCGTCGGTCATGGTGCCGTCGACGTCCATCAAGAGCAGGCTGATTTTCGCGCTGCGTTTCTTGAGCGCAGCCGATATTTTGAAGGCAGTCATGAATTCCGTCGCTCTTGAAAAAACGCCTTGCCAGCCGTCCTCTCAAAATCTGTTAGAACAGAACTAGAACGGAATATCTTCATCCGTGATCGGTCCGGACGGCGCGCCTGCGTGTTCGGGTTCGGGCGTGCGCTGGTCGAAATTATTTCCGCCATTACCGGATGCACTGCGCGAACTTCCGCTAAACTCTCCACCACCGGCGCCTGCGCCTTCGCCGCGTCCGCCGAGAAGCACGAGGTCATTGACAATGATCTCGGTCATATATTTCTTCTGGCCGCTAGTTTTGTCGTCCCAGGAGTGGGTTCGCAGGCTGCCCTCGATATAAACTTTGCTGCCTTTCTTCACGTACTCTCCCACGATCTCGGCGGTGCGCGCCCATGCCGTAATGTTGTGCCACTCGGTGCGGTCCTGCCAGTTGCCGTCTTTATCCTTGAAACGCTCATTCGTAGCCAGGCTGAACTTCGCCACCGGGGTGCCTTGCGGTGTGTACTTCAGCTCCGGATCTTTCCCGAGATTGCCGAGCAGAATGACTTTGTTGACACTTTTTCCTGCCATGATGTGCTCCTTTGCAGGGGTTCACTATAGCAGAATTGGCGGCGTGGAAATGGTGCTCGCGATCACAACCGCGCGAGAAAGTGTCAATTCGGGGCGACCGAGGAGTGGCCGAAAGCACAGCCAACAGCGTTTTCTTGATGTATAATCGCGGCCATGCCCGCTGCACCCGGCGCGACCAAAGCTGTGGGGATGGTTCCCGACGAAATGAAGGCCGAGCCCAAGTCCAAGGGCTTGACCACGCCTCGCAAGAAGAAGCCCAAGGAACTCGCCGTGATCACCGAATGCTGCACCGGATGCGCCGGATCGCCGGCGTGCGTGGAATATTGTCCGGTGGAAGATTGCATGTTCTGGGTGGCCGACGAAGACAGCACTCCGTTCGGGCGCATCGCCGTCGATCCCATCCTCTGCATCGGCTGCAAGAAGTGCTTAAGCAAAGGACCCGATGGATGCTTCCTTGATGGCTGTCCGTGGGACGCCATCGTCATGGTGGACATCGCGGAGGTTGAAAAAGAAGTGGGAGCGATGGCGATTTGAAAATAGCTGCTAGCTGCTAGCTCCTAGCCAAACCGCTCGCTCTCCAGCGTTTCCGCGGCTACGAACACTATCGACAAGGGCAAATCTAAAGTTCACTTGGATCTTTCCCGTATTGCCTTCTCCGTCTCTGCCGCCTGCCGCCGCACATCATCTGAAACATCCGGCACATCGCGCTCGTAAGGAAGAATCGCAGGAATATCTTCCTCCTGTCCGATGAGATATAGTGCGCGCAACGCTTCCCACACTTGTTCGGTGGAGGGATCAATCACAGCAATCTCCGATCCGGCTGCCAGGTTTGCACCTTTGCCCGCCACCGATCGAATCCTTCCCGGAATCGGCGAGCGAATTTCCTCCGTTGCCCGGTCGCCATATTCCAACTTGGCGATCAATCCACCCTGATGGATGGATGTGCCCGGACGGTCGGAATCGCCAATGCGGCCTGCGGCCGGCGCGAGGATTTGCGCCGGCCGCAACAGCGCTACAATCTGCGGACGACCGGTAGCATCTCCGAAGCGCACTAGAGAAAGCGCCGCGTTCCCTCGCACCATCGGTGAAGGATCGGAGAGCATCTTCAACAATGCTTCATGAAATTCCGCCGGGGAAGCGTCTTGTCCCATCACCCATGCGTCGGTGTTGCGGACCTCTTCCACGGGATCGGCCGCCAGTTGCACCAGCACGGGATACCAGCGCCTGGCTGAGTCGTCACGCCGCGTGATGCGCTCGCCTACTTGAACAAGGGCCTGCTGAATATGCCGCGGCTTTTTCGCATCGTGTAGATATTCTTCCAACTGCTGGTCGGAAAGTTTTCGGCCAAACCATGTATTCCACCAGAACAGAAATGGCATCAGGCAGATCAGCCACGCGACCACGAAGAAAAGAAGCTTCTGGGTGCGGGACATGGTGGGCTTGCGCGGCTGCGGAAGTTCAGCTTGTGGTCTGATTTGCGGATTAGCGACCATGGATAATATTCGAATGTCTCAAGAAACTATTCCACCACATCGGCGTCCAGCACACGCTCCTGCTCCAGATAATGCGAAACGGCGTATTGCGCCA
>Ga0302319_10022292_pt1 | contig 11368 bp, 6 predicted proteins | sample Bog_T0_2_FD_203319 | JGI IMG/M metagenome (GOLD analysis project Ga0302319, IMG submission 203319) | Peat permafrost microbial communities from Stordalen Mire near Abisko, Sweden - Bog_T0_2 | ecosystem: Environmental > Terrestrial > Soil > Wetlands > Peat | place: Sweden: Abisko, Stordalen Mire...
CTCCGGCAGGTTTACCTGGAGCCTTATCACGCGGCGGTGGAAGCGGGCGCGGCAACGCTGATGAGCTCGTTCAACTCGATCAACGGGATTCCGGCAAGCGCAAATTCGTGGACGCTGACGCAGGTTCTGCGCAATGAGTGGGGGTTTGATGGGTTTGTGGTGTCGGACTGGGGAGCGGTGGCGGAGCTGATCAACCACTCCATTGGCGACGGGCCGACGGTCGCCCGGAAAGCGCTGGAAGCGGGCGTGGACATGGATATGGAAGGAAACCTCTATGGGACTGTGATTGCGCAGCAGGTGCGGTCGGGGAAGATCCCGGAAAGCGTGGTTGACGAAGCGGTCCGGCGGATTCTGCGGGTGAAGTTTGCGCTGGGGCTTTTCGATCATCCGTACACAACGGTTGGTCCGGCCTACGATGAGACACCGGAGAGGCGCGCCGCGGCACGGAAGGTAGCAGGGGAAACGTTTGTCCTGCTGAAGAATGATGCAGTGGAGGGGATGGGAGCTCTGCTGCCGTTGACGGCGAAGGCGAAGAAGGTGGCGCTGATTGGGCCGATGGCCGATAACCAGCGGGAGATGCTGGGGGCGTGGGCGGTGACGGGCGATCCGAAATATGCGGTGACCTTGAAGGCGGCGCTGACGGAGCGGCTGGGTGATCGGCTGCTGTATGCGCCGGGTTGCGAACTGATGAGTGGCGAAGACGCAAATGTACTGAAGCGAGTGAGCTTCAACGGGCCGGTGGCGGCGGACGACCATCTGCCGGTACCGGACGATGCGAAGACGATTGCCGAAGCAGTGGCGACGGCGAAGCAGGCGGATGTGGCGATTCTGGCGCTCGGAGAGCCTACGAACTGGATGGAAGGCGAGGCGGGAAGCCGGGTTCACCTGGGATTTACAGGGGCGCAGCAAGAATTGCTGGAGCAGGTTGTAGCTACCGGGAAGCCGGTAGTCTTGGTGATCCTGGCGGGGCGTCCGTTGGAACTGAAATGGGCGGCGCAGCATGTGCCGGCAATTCTGGAAGCATGGAGCCCGGGTGTGGAGGCCGGCCACGCAGTTGCGGACGTGCTATTTGGCGACGTGAATCCGTCGGGGAAGCTGCCCTCGAGCTTTCCTCGGGCGGTGGGCCAGGAGCCGCTCTACTACGCTCAACTGCCCACAGGAAGACCGGCGCACGGAGATTTGAGCCGGATGCCAGAGAATTCAGACGAAAAATTTATGTCGCGGTATATGGATGAGGACAATTCGGCGCTGTTTCCCTTTGGGTGGGGACTGAGCTTTACGCGGTTCAGCTATTCGAAGCCGACCATCAATCGCGGCACGGTTCCGGTGGGCGAAATCCTTGGGTCGCGGAACGCGGCGGTGGCAACGGTTGGAGTGGACGTGAAGAACACCGGGAGCGTGGCGGGAACTGAGGTGGTTCAGCTCTACATCCGAAACACCGCAGCAAGCGTGGAACAGCCGGTTCGCGAGCTCAAGGGGTTTGCTCGGATCGAGCTGGCACCGGGCGAGCAGAAGCATGTGGATTTTCCGCTTGGGTTCAACGAGTTGAATTTCTATAACGCGGAGATCAAGAGGACGGTTGAGCCCACGACGTACAAGATCTGGGTAGGCGGCAGTTCGCTGGCAACGGCAGACACTAGTTTAGTGGTGGAGTGAAACCAGGGACTAGGGACTTAGGGACGAAGAGGCCCAAATGCGGCGCGTATCTTTTGGGTTGACATTCTACCCAAAGCGGCGGATACTTGGGTCGAATGGCTACCCAAGAGAATAACGACGCGCGCATCGCCTTGCTGCAGGGTACGCTGGACCTGCTGATTCTTAGAACACTCGTGCTTGGGCCTTGCCATGGGCAAGGGGTGGCACGACTTATCCAACGACAATCAGAAGAAGTCTTTCTTGTGGACCATGGGTCGCTGTATGTAGCATTGCAGCGGCTCGAGGACAGGAAGTGGATTCGCGCCAGCTGGGGTCTTAGCGAGAATAATCGCAAGGCGCGGTTCTATTCGCTTACGGCGAAGGGGCGTGAACAATTGCTGGAAAAAACCGGTGAGTGGCGGCGGTTGACTCGCGCCATGGGGCTGATCCTGGATGCGCAAGGCGAGGAGGCATAGCGATGTTTCAGCGCAAGCGGAGCGCGGAGGATTTTGCGGAAGAGATCAGGGCGCATCTCGACCTGGAGGCCGAGGAACTGCGGCAGGAGGGCTTGAGCGCGGAGGAAGCGCGGCGAAAAGCGCGAAGTGGGTTCGGAAATGTGACGGCAGCGCAGGAGCGCTTTTATTTGAAGGGGCGCTGGGCGTGGCTGGATAAGCTCGTTCGCGATTTGCGATTCGGAGTACGGGCGCTGCGGCAGAGCCCGGGGTTTACAGTCACGGCGGTGTTGACCCTGGCGCTGGGAATCGGCGCGAACACAGCGGTATTCAGCGTGATGAATGCAGTGCTGTTGCGGTCACTGCCGGTGGCGGATCCGCAGCGTGTGGTTTATCTGCGGACGTCGAATCCACCGCGCGGAACCGGGACGATTGATTCCAATGAGACCTTCTCCTTCCCGGTGTATGACGCGCTGCGCAATCAGGCAAAGGGCCTTTCCGATGTGATTGCCTATGTGCCGCTATCGGGCAGTAAGGTCGCGGTGCGGTTCGATGCGCAGCCGGAAGAGGCGGAAGGCGACATGGTGAGCGGGAACTTCTTCTCCGGGTTGGGCGTGGCGTTGCCGCGGGGAAGAGGGTTCAACAAAGAAGACGAGGCGAATCACGCGCCGATTGCGGTGATCAGTTCCAATTACTGGACGCGGCGTTTTGGACGTTCGCCGGACGTGCTGGGGAAAGCGTTCTTCGTGAACGGTGTGCTGCTGACCATTGTTGGGATTGCGGCGCAAGGCTTTGAAGGGGTAGAAGGCGGAGGTTCCACAGACTTCTGGATTCCGTTGCAGAATCGCCCGGAATTGAATGCGTGGGGCAATCCCCTGCAGGAAGGCAAGAACTACATCGCTGACCAAACGTGGTGGTGCCTTCGCTTGATTGGGCGCCTGGCGCCGGGTGCGACGCCGGAGCAGGCGCTGGCGCAACTACAGCCGGTGTTTCAATCGTCGGCTTACATTGGGCTGGGCTCGCCGATGGAGGGCGAAAAGCGGCCGGTAATGAGCTTTGCCGAGGCGAAGAATTTTCCAGGGTTCGACGAACAGTACGGCAAACCGCTGCGCATTTTGATGGCGATGGTGGGGCTGGTGCTGCTGATTGCGCTGGCGAACGTAGGAATGCTTCTGATGGCGCGCAATGCGATGCGGCAGCGCGAGTTTAGCCTGCGGCTTGCGCTGGGCGCCGGGCGCGGCGAGCTGTTGCGGCAACTGCTGACGGAGAGCCTGCTTCTCGTCACGGCGGGGGGAGCGCTGGCATGGGGCTTCGCCGAGATTGCGGCGAAGCTCCTGGGCCGTTGGGCGCAGATTGAAACCAGCCTCGCGCCGGATCGGACGGTGCTGCTGTTCACCCTGGCGGTACTGGCGCTTGCGGCGTTGTTGTTTGGCTTGGTGCCTTTGCGCGTGGCCATGGCGGGTGGAGCGGAACTGGCTTTGAAGACGTCCGCGGCGACTTCGAATGCGGACGCAGGCAAGTCGCGCATGGGCAGAATCGTTGTCGCGCTGCAGATGGCGCTGTGCGTGGTGCTGCTGGTGGGCGGAGGCTTGTTGATTCGGACCCTCCGCAACCTGCAAGGCACGGATCTGGGCATGCGTGTGGATGGGCTGGTGGTTTTCGGCGTGAATCCGAACGTGAAGTCGATTCCGGAAGGCGTGGCTTTCTATCAGAATCTGATGAATAAATTGCGAGTGCTGCCCGGTGTGGAATCCGTGACCGTCATGGAAGAGAGGCTCGGCTCGGGCTGGTCCGATAACAGCGACATGACGGTGGATGGAAAGCTGCCGAATGTGACCAACGGCTCGTCGCGAACAGTGCGCAGCAACGTGGCGGGTCCTGACTTCTTTACGACCCTGGGTGTGCCGGTGCTGGCGGGGCGCGATTTCGTGGATTCTGATACGGCGGCATCACCGCCTGTGGGTATTGTGAATGAGCAATTCGCAAAGCGATTTCTTCCGAATCAAAATCCCCTTGGCCACATCATCGGGACAGACGATGGCCGCTTCCAGATGCGCGTTGTGGGCGTGGTGAAGGATCACAAGTATCGCAGCATCAACGAAGAGCCGATCCCGATGGCGTGGTACATGTACGCGCAGATTCCGGTGATAGGGGTGATGCAGGTGGAAATGCGGGTGCATGGCGAGCCGCTGGCGATCTTGCCGTCTGCACGCAAGGTGGTGCGGCAGATAGATCCGAACCTGCCGCTGATCCGGCCCATGACGCAGCGTGCGCAATATGACACCACGATCTCAGGGCAGTTACTGTTTGCACGGCTGGCCGGCTTCTTTGGATTTCTGGCGGCGGTGCTGGTGGCGACCGGTCTTTACGGAACGCTTGCGTATCGCGTGAGCATGCGAACGGCGGAGATTGGCGTGCGCATGGCGGTAGGGGCGCGGCGCGAACAGGTCGTGTGGATGATCCTGAAAGACAGCCTGGTGCTCACGGCGGTGGGCGTGGTGCTGGGCATTCCGCTGGCCATGTTTGTGGGTCGCGCGTTGGCTACATCGTTATATGGTGTGAAGCCGCTGGATGCCGTAAGTTACTCGTTGGCGGTGCTCGGCGTTCTGGTAGTGGCGCTGGTGGCAAGTGCGATGCCCGCATCGCAAGCGGCCAGTATCGATCCTATGCGCGCGTTGCGAACCGAGTAGCGGCAAGCGCCCTATTTGGGCGTGAAGCCGACGATCCGCGAGTCGGAACCGAAGCGGTGATAATCGCGGAACTCGATGCGGTGGAGGATCGCCTCAAGCCTGCCGACCTTCATGCGCATTTCACCGCCGACGGGCATCAGGTAGTCGTGGTTGTTGATAGCAACGTAGTCATAATCAATCACGATAGCGGATGCATGGACGGGCGACCCGCTGGGAATATCTTCCGCTTCAATGGTGATGCGCCTGACACCGCGCGTGGCGGCGTCAATATAAACGAGGCCGTGAAACGCGACCATGACGGGAGAATCAGGCAGAGCGGTTACTGAGAATTTGGAATTCTTTGCTTCCACTTGATAGTGGAATACCTCCACGGGCGCGTCGTCGAGCGCAACCGTTTCCCTCCACTGAAAATCGGCTTTGGAGGCTGGGTCGAAGACGATCTTGAGAACGCCGCCGAACTCGCCTTCGAGGCGCGCATTCTTCATGTCATACGACAGGGTAGCGCCGGGCTGGCCGTTGATCTCCAGAACCTTGCGCGACTCCTCATGATTGTCGAATGTGAGCATTTCCGCGATTTTGTCGTGGCGGGTCCACGTGCCCGTGCCTTTGCGATCAACGAATCGATCGGTAACTTCAATGCATTTGAAGTTGGCGAGTGAGTCAAGATAGCCGAGTGCGCGATCGCGTGCACTGGAGAGAAGTGAACTCTGCAAAATCGCGCTAGGGGGATGCGAAGCGGAGCCGGGGGACGCTGCAATAAAACGCCCGGGCGCGTATTCAGGCAGGCCGGGAATGTCAGTCCCGGCAACGCTGGAGTTGGCGGGAAGGTCCGTGGCTGCGTCGGCGGTATCGGAATCCGCGTCGTCGCCGGGTTTGGTCGTGCCGTCGACCGTGAAGGCTAGATCGCGCGAAGCGATTTTGTCGCCCTGAGTGAAGACAAAGACGGCTCGATAGGCGCCAGGCGTGAAGTCTTTCGCGTCGATAGTAGCGAAGTTCACGCTTGAATCGGAAGCAGTGGAATGAGCGACAGCGATGGAAGCGTGGGAGAGAATTTTGCCGTCGCGCTGCACGTCGAGCTCGAGGGTGGCATCTTTGGCAGCGAGACTCGGATCGGTGTGGCTCCGGAAAAAGAAAGAGATATGCTGTGAACCGGCGGCCACCTGCTGTTCAATATCAGGCACAACGCGCAGCTTTCCGTACTGCATTGGCTCGAGCGGATCAGGAGTGCTTCCCATGGGTTCAGTGCGCTGAACCAGTGTGATGTCGCTGAGCCACGGTCCCGCGGGAGGCTCCGGAATGTTGAATTCCATTCTTTGCGCGCCGGCTTTGGACCCGAGATGGTCTAGTACGGCGGATTCAAGAACGTAATCTCCCGGGGCGGCGTTGAAATGGCGCTGCAGGGTGACGCTGCTCGCGCGGGCGGCGTCGATGGCCTCGAGGGCGCCGCTGCGGTTGACGTCCTGGCTGAAGCGCTCAATGACGGTGCCGGACTTGTCGCGAATCTGGGCGAGAAACGATACATGCGCGGAATAGAGCAGGGTGTTGTCGTCCTCACGCAGTTCGACGCCGGAAAAAGGCACTTGAATGGCGATCTCATTGGCGGTGCGGCTAGCTGTGCCCCCAAGACGAACAACGGCCTGTTGAAACGGAACCTGCGTGGGCAACTCGGGGGCCGTGAGCACTTTCAGCATAGGTGCTTCAAAGGGTCGCATGCTGAAAGGACCCGCTGCTTCAGGGGGGAGCGCAAAGTAGCCGGCGCTGGAACGGACGGTAACACCTTCACGCATGGGGTTGATCTCGATGGAATGAAACTGGCCGTCATAGTCTTTCAGGACCGGTGTGTAGGTAGCTTCGTAGTAGGTGTCGATATCGCCGACGAGGCGCTGCAACGGCTCTCGCAGATTTTCTCCGCCCCTGATAAGAAACCCGCCAGTGCTTCTTGCAAGAAGAGACAGACCGCTTTCTACGTCATGACGATCCTCCTGGATGGAGCCAACGGAAGGAGCATCCTGGACGTTCCCTTCCATGGTGCCGATCCTTGCCATGTTGGGACCGGGGGTAATGCCGGCAACGCCGGGGCTGCTGCGGAAAGTTGGTGATCTGCCGGGTTGATACATCATGGTAAGCAGATCGAAGGATTTTGTATCAACGGCGTTGGTGTCGACGGCGTAGATACTGACGCCGGCACGGTTGGCGTCCTGCACCACTTCATGAGCCGTGGCATCGGTCTTAGAATTCGTACGCAGGCCTTCAGAAAAAAAGATGATGATCTTGCGTCCAGCAACGTTCTGCTGGGCCTTGGCCAGCGCCTGGAGCCCGGCCAGCGCGGGCAACGCGTGCTGGTCCTTGACGGTTTGCTGCGATTCCTCAAGCGCCGACAGCATCATCTTGGCGCGAGCGCGCTCTTCGATGCCGGCGGAGGCGCCGGAAGGAAGCGTGCCGGTTTGTATTATGGAAACGAGCTGCTTCTCCGCATCCGTGAGATCCTTGGGCGGCAGATCGGTCATGGCGATGCTGGTGGCGGAACGGAGGGCAGCGCGATCCGACGTGAAGTTTTGCAGAAGGCGCAGGCCGCGATCGAGGCCGAGGACGGCGAAGGAGGTTTGATCGGGCGCCATCACGAGCAATCTGTCAGCCATGTCGCGCGCAACTCTTGCCGATTCCGGCGAAATGTTGTCAAAGAGCAGCGCAATGGTCGCGAAGCCCCCGGTTTGCGCCGTGACCAGATGAAGAGCGGACAGTTGAACAGGGGTGCCCGCATCGCTGACCGCGATATCTGCAGGTGTCAGCCCGGTTACGGGCTTCTTCTTTTTGTCGCGTACGACGAGGTCGATCGAAACATCATCGATGTTGACATGGGACGATGCTGAAGCTGCAGTTGAGCCGGAGGGCAACTCGGTTCGCGGACCGGCCACTTGCGCGGGCGCTGTAACAGAAATCATCGCGTACGCGGCAATCAGCGCCAAAATGCGATGAATCAGCCAGGCTGGGATAGCGATGTGCTGCGCAGTCCACTCTTGATTGGATGACATTTGAGACTTACCCTCTTGCGCGGCGCCCTTGGCGATGCAGGCCGCGGCGCGTGCATGTCAGCAACTCTGCTTCCGAGGGGAAACTACGTGACGGCAGCATACACCCTGGCCGCGGCCTTACAACATGGCAGATTGGAAGAGCCCGGGTGATTCTTTCGCAGGATTCATTTTTTCGATTTTTCGCCTTAGGCCTTGATTACAGCGGCCTGCCCAATTGTCGGGATCAAATCCCGTCCGTCGCGACGGCTCCAGCGCTGTGATGTGCGCTCGAAGCATTGGTCAACACCCGGGCCGTTTCGGATGATGATTTCTGGCGACGGTTGACGATCCCGGCAATGGACAACAGACCTGTGCCTAACAGGAAAAGAGTTGCAGGCTCGGGAGCGGACGACCGGGGCGTTCCCTGAAGTGTGCCGTCGACAACGCCATAATGGACTTCTCCGGCCTGGCCAATGCTGGCGGCGACGCCGTTGATGGGCGATGTGGAGCCAGTGGCGGGCGACGATCCGGTGTAGGGACTGGCCGCGTAATTCTCATTCGCGAAGTTGAAGCCGGCCGCGTTGCTCGACGAGGCATACGCATTTCCAGCAGCGTCGATGTTGAAGTAATTTGTGGTGGTGGTCCCTGCCTGGGTGACAGCGGCGTAAGGTCCGCCGCTGGTCGAGGCGAGTGAAAGATACGGATCACTGATTTTGCCGGAGTGAGCCACGAAATTGTAAGCGCTGGCTATACCAAAAGCGGTCGAATCGGCATGAACGACTACCGCAGAGAACGTCGCCATAAGAACGCCGGGGAAGATGAGCTTTAGACGCATGGGGAGACTGCGGCACTTCTGAGGCCATTTCCCAAATCGTCGGATTTCTTAAAATCAGCCCAATTCCGGCAGAATGCTGGTTGGCAATCACGTGATTTGTGCACGAACTTGCACAAGAAGTGGCAGAAAACTTCATCATTATTCACCCTAAGAAGGCTGGATGAACGCTCATTCCATTGCAGTTATGTGTTATGTGCGACATAGCCACAAGTGTTGTGAAGGCGTCAAAGACGCAGCAGTCTCCCGCGCTTATTCGACTGGTGCTCCGTGCAGCGAAAGCCAGTAGAAGCGTCGCCAGCAAAACATGCAACGAACCGGGCGCAGCGCGAACATAGCGAGAAGACCGTCGAAGGGGCGCATCTCGCCCGGCTTGAATTTGACAGAATTGCAGCGCGGACACTTACGCATCCAAAGCACATATGGAGCCCAGCTGGGCCACGTCCAGGTAAAATCGCCCATGGAATAAGTCCCCTTTCGCTGACTCTAATGTTACAGGTTAACGAACGTTTGAAATGTGGGAGGCTGAATTTGCATCGAGCCAAGCAAGGAGACGGCGGATGCTGCCGGTTGCCAGTGCGATGCTTGAATCGGCGGCCCCGTAATAGAGATTAATGGTATCGCCATCCGCGGCGATCGTCTGGCCGCAGGGGAAAACAACGTCGTTGACATCGCCGCCGCGCTCGTAAGGAGCCTCTGGTCCAAAGATCCATGAGTCTCCTCGCTGCAGGCAGACATCGGGCCGCTCAAGATCAAAGAGCGCAAGTCCCAGTCGATAGATGTGTCCCGAGGCGGTTTGGCGCACACCGTGATAGATGGCTAGCCATCCTTTTTCTGTTTCGATGGGCGGGGAACAGAGGCCGATTTTGTTGGCATCCCACCATCCGCCGCGGCGCGCCTCGAGAATGATCTTGTGGCTGCCCCAGTGGCGCAGATCAGGCGAATACGAGATCCACATGTGAGTTCCGAGCGCGGTCATGGGGCGATGAATCATTGCCCAGCGTCCGCCGATTCTGCGCGGGAACAGCGCCGCGTCTTTATCTTCAGGCGGCATAATCACGCCGAATCGTTCGAAAACCTTGAAGTCCTTGGTGATGGCGAGGGAAACTCCAGGGCCGCCGCGCGCGAACGAAGTGTAGGCGACGGCGTATTGATCAAGCTCGGGGACGAATGTTATGCGCGGATCCTCAATGCCCCAAATCTCTTCAGGAAAATCAGCGGGTTCGCCAACCATAGTTGGTTGGGGATCGATTTTCCATCCGTCCACGCCGTTTGAAGATCGCGCGGCACAGAGATGAGAAAGGCCGGTTCGATCTTCGACGCGGCAAAGGAGCAGAGTGTCTCCGTCTGGAAGCAGAACGGCTGCCGCATTGAACACGCTGTTGATTGCATACGGCCAGTTGTCGCCTGTGAGCAGGGGATTGCTGGGATGACGCGTTAACAATGGGACGTCGACACCGGCGTCCAGCTTGGATTGTTCGCGGGCGATGAATGCCGCCGCGTCAGAGCTGGAAATGGTTGGGTTCAAGTGAATGGCTCATTTCAGAAAACGGTTGGTCTGGGTTGGCGGCTTTGGCTGCCTGCATTTCAAGCAATGCCATGAGGAACGAAAGGGTTGATTCCGCTCCCTGATTTTCATTGACGCGGTCCGGATGGAGTCCATCTCTGCATGCGCCGGTGAGTGCATCGTAAAGCGGAACCTGGAGATCGTTCTTGCCCAGGAACCAACGGAAGACGCGCTTCGCTTCTTCTAGCCATTGGCTTTCTTCCGTAAGTCTGTATACCTCAAGGCATGCGGAGACGGTTCCGCAGGCCTCCACCGGTTGCTGATCGAAGCGGGCCTTGTCGTTGCCCTCGATATAGAAGCCGGATGATCCGATGGGGACGAAGATTTCCGGATCGGAGCGGTGCTGTTCGGCCACAAGCCATTTGAGCGAGTCCATTCCTGCTTCGATCATTCGCTGGTTGTCGCTTCGCCATCCGGCGAGGATAAGTGCCTGCGACAGGCGCGCATTCGAGTAAGAGAGGCTTCTTTCAAACCAGTGCCAATGCGCGGAGTGGGTGCGCTCGTAGATATCAAGCAGGCGATTGGCCAGCGTGTTGCGAGCGCCCTGGATCGCGCGGTCGCCAGGGAACCAGTCAAGATACGCCTGCATGCCCAAAATGCTGAATGCCCAGGCGCGAGGACTGCTGAAGGTAAGAGCAGCAGGCACGGCCGCTTCAAAGAGTCGACCGGCGGCACCCCGCAGGCCGGCGTTCTGTGAGTGGCCGAGCACGGTTCCGAGAGCCCACAGGGCGCGTCCATGACTATCTTCTGAACCAACTTCCTCAAGCCATTCGCGGTTGTAGGCGAGAAAATTTCTGAACTTTCCGGAAGTCGGATTGAATGCGAGCCAAAGAAACGCGAGGTAGCGCCGGGAAAGGCCGGGATGATTCGGCCGGTCGTCCGATAGAGGCATTTCGTCCACGCGGGTTGAGACCATCAGCGCGCGCGCATTGTCGTCAGTGGTGTAGCCCTCACTGCAGTTGGGCACGGAGAAGATGGCGTGCTGCAGAATCCCGGTGTCGTCTGTGAGGGCAAGCAGGTGCGCGGTGTTCAAAGCGGGAAGGCCAATAAACGGGTCAACCGGGTCTGTGGACGTTTCATCGGCTTGCGCGGCTCTTGGCTGCAACGTGCGCTCAAAGCGGGCGCGCTGAAAGCTCGTCATATAGGCATGTGCGGTCTTGGGCCATGTGGTGCCGCGCGAA
>Ga0302319_10022293_pt1 | contig 11368 bp, 9 predicted proteins | sample Bog_T0_2_FD_203319 | JGI IMG/M metagenome (GOLD analysis project Ga0302319, IMG submission 203319) | Peat permafrost microbial communities from Stordalen Mire near Abisko, Sweden - Bog_T0_2 | ecosystem: Environmental > Terrestrial > Soil > Wetlands > Peat | place: Sweden: Abisko, Stordalen Mire...
TTAATCAACTGCTCAAGATCGATCTGGAACAGCTCACGTTGCGGGTGCCTGGGCTCACTTTTAGGGCGCATTATTTTCCCGGAAATCGCTATGTTTTGAACAGCTTCTGAGAGTATTCTACCACGAATAATGACCCTATATCGTTGATTCTTTAATGCGTTATGCGTTTTCCAGGATCGACTTGTTAGTGAGATGCAGCGTGCCGAATCAGGGACTCTTGCGACAGTGTGGCATAGTCGCGCTTGCCTCGAAGGCTTTCGCTGTCCGCCGTCAACAGCAGGTGCTTGCCCTGTTCCGCAGTCAGCCAATTGCCAATAGGAACCCCCAGGCGCTTGGCGCCCTTCACCCGGCGAATGCCGGCGGCCAGGTCTGCACTGAGCAGGCCACGATCGGCAGCCTCGTAAGCCAGTCTCCGGACTGCCGCCAGTCGCAGATTTATGGTGGTTGATGCGTAGTGCCGGTGTTCCAAGGAAATGCAGTATCGGGTTACCACCGTCTTGTTGAAAGCGCCTGATGTCGGCGCGGACGGCGCACCCCGCGCTTCTCGCAAGTTGTCAAAGAACCGGCGGCCAAAGGTCAGCAAATACGGAACCAAGGACTGGGTGGATGCGACTCTTAAAGCGGCTTGGCCTGCTCTCGCTATTTCCGCAACTCCATCAACGTGCGCGTCCACTCCGCGCACTTGAAGATATGCAGGTCGTTCAGATCGGGCAGCGCAACCTCGCGCGGCGTATCGGCGAACTTCTTCAAAATTGCCAGGTCGGGACATCCAATGCGCTCAGGATTCGGATAATGGGCGGGAAGCGTTCGCGGCGACACAGGAGGGCGGTGAACTCGATGACGAAGACGATGAGGACGAAGATTACCGCTTCGATCTGAAAGTGGATTTGCCGCCTACCGGTGATGGAGACGAAAAGGGAAGACTTGATGGAGTAGTTCCACACTCGCGTCAGTCATTGTCTTTGGTCTCTTCTTCCGGCCAGAGAGGAGGCTGAACTGCTCTTGTTCGTTCGTACTTGAGGTCGGCGAGGATGCGGGACCAATAGGCAATGCTACGCTCAGTCCTCGCCATTCGCTGCTGCGCTTCTTTGAGCTTGCGTTCGGCATGGCGCATACGCTGGCGCCGGACTCGGTCCTGCTGGGGGCTTGTAGGCATAGAAGTTTTTCAGATCTGAATGTTCATGATATTACGGACGCATGCTCTGGAGCACTCCTCTCCTACCTGCTTCCCTCAGGCCGCTAAAAAGCTCATGCGAGCGCCCATCCTGAGAGGCTCATTTCTTCAGTTCAATGCGTCCAGGGAGCCTCTCAGTTCAAAGCGCGAAGGCCAGATGAGTAGTGGTGCTTCTGTCGTACGGCGACCAGAGGCTCCTTGGTATTGTGCGTGTAGCGCTCGGCTGTGGCAATGGAATTCTGTCCTAAGACTTCCTGCGCCACAAAGATGTTCGTGCCGCTTCCGAGGAGCAGCGGAGCAAGAGAACACAAATGAACTCCGCCACCCCGCCGGTGCAAATGTCTGGGGCGGGATTCTTACCTGGCAGAATTCGGTTCTATTTGTGGCTACAAGCCGTCTCCCTTGATTCTAAACAGATTCTAGGGACTACTCTTCTGGCGTTCAGAAAACCGGAGTCGAACCCGATCTCCACAAAGTCTCTGCGACTTTGCCGCCGCTAGTGAATCCAAGGGGTACTCGGTATGGCCAAAGCATATATTCTTGCTCTTGACGATGACCCTGCGGTGTTGCGGGCGGTGGAACGCGACCTGAAGTCGCAGTATGGTGCCGAGTACCGGATTCTTGCTGCCGATGCGCCTGACAAGGCGATTGAGTTCGTGAAGCAACTGACAGTCCGGGGCGACCGCATCGCCTTATTTGTGGTGGATCAGCGGATGCCGGGAATGAGCGGCACGGATTTTCTGCGGGCGGTTTTGCCGCTGCAGCCGGATGCGCGCCGCGTGCTGCTGACAGCCTACGCCGACTCGAATGCGGCCATCGACGCCATCAACAAAGTGCGGCTGAACCACTACCTGATGAAGCCCTGGGAGCCGCCGGAGCAGCATCTCTTTCCCGTGCTGACCGACTTGCTGGGTGACTGGACCGCCGGAAACGCGGCAGCATTCGAAGGCATGTATATCGTCGGCGACCGCTGGAGTCCGGGCACGCATCAGTTGAAGGACTTTCTGGCCAAGAGTCAGATTCCATACCGGTGGATTGAGCCTGGCGCGGTAGCGGATCCGCGGGTCATGGCAGCGCTGGGAGCAGCGCAGCGCGCACTGCCCCTGGTGATTTTTCCCGATGGAACTGTGTTCGAGAAGCCCGATATTTCGGCGCTTGCCGCCAAGCTCGGCCTCAGCAGCTCGCCGGCTCGCGACTTCTACGACGTGATTGTGATCGGCGCCGGGCCGGCCGGATTGGCCTGCGCGCTCTATTGCAGCACCGAGGGGTTGCGCACAGTGCTGGTTGAGCGCGAGGCTCCTGGCGGCCAGGCGGGCTTGAGTTCCCGCATCGAAAACTATCTCGGATTCCCTTCCGGCTTAAGCGGATCGGATCTGGCGCGGCGAGGCGTGGCGCAGGTCAGGCGCTTCGGAACGGAGCTGCTGTCGCCGGCGCGCGCTGTCAAGCTGGTGGCCGACGACGAATACCGCATCGTGACGCTGGAGAATGGCAGGGAGCTGACCGCTCATAGTGTCGTGATCGCAACGGGCGTGCAGTGGAGAAGGCTCGACGTACCGGGCATGGATCGGCTCACCGGCGCCGGCATCTACTATGGCGCCGCGATTACCGAGGCTTCCTCTTGCGAGGGCGAAGATGTGTTCATTGTGGGCGGGGCGAACTCCGCGGGGCAAGCGGCGGTTCACTTTGCTGAGTATGCAAAGTCGGTAACCATGCTGGTGCGCGCCGCTTCCCTGTCCAAGTCCATGTCGCACTATCTGGTCGAGCGCATCAAGGAGATACCCAACATTCAAGTCATTGCGAATGCTGAACTCGCTCGCGTTGAAGGCGATGACCGGCTGAGCAAGATATTCATTCAACGGCATGACATGGGAACTGTCGAGGAGCGCGACGCCCGGGCGCTGTTCGTCTTTATCGGTGCAGAGCCGCACACGCAGTGGCTTGAGGGAACGCTGGTCCGCGACGAGAAGGGCTTCCTCATTACCGGTGCGAATCTTCTTAAAGAAGGCAAGAAGCCACCGAATTGGAAGCTGCAACGAGAACCTTATCTGCTTGAAACCAACATTCCGGGAGTCTTTGCTGTCGGGGACGCCCGCGAGGGTGCGGTGCGCCGGGTTGCAAACAGCGTGGGCGAGGGATCGATTGTCCTCTACTTTATCCGCCAGCATCTGGCCAACAGGTAACCGTCTATGACCGAACACTGCAAGACCGTCACTGCCGAAGAGCTTGCTGAGCTCGATCTTTTCAAAGACGACTCGCAAGGAGCGCTGGAGTGGTTGGCGGAGCGCTTTGAGGTGCGCTGCCTTGACGCTGGCGAGCAGTTCGTAAAGAGCGGCCAGGAGGCGCGCGAGCTCATCGTGGTCCTCGAAGGCGAGCTGCACTTCGAATCGGAGAGCGACCGTTATGGCGGCGCCTTTGTTTTGCTCCCAGGGTTCGCGGGCGGCGTGCTTCCCTTCTCGCGATTGCGCGTCTATCGTGGGACAGGCGTGGCTGCGAAATGGACGCGGGCGCTGTGGATGGACGCCTCCAACTTGCGCGAATTGGTCTATCGAGCGCCGTGTTTGGCTGAAAAGTTGGTGAACCGCATGATCGACCGTGTGCGCGACATGGAGCAGCGCAGCGAGCGCACCAACAAGATGCTGGCTCTGGGCAAACTTTCGGCCGGTCTGGCGCATGAGCTGAACAACCCTGCATCCGCAGTGGTGCGCTCTTCGGCGCGGTTGCGTGAGCTGCTGGCGCTGCGCAGGGAACATGCCATTGCGCTCAAGGGGGAAGTTCTGCCGCCGGAGGCGCAAACAGTGATGTTGAGTTTGAGCGATGCAATCGCTGAGGCGGCGCGCAATCCCGTTCGGATGAATGAACTGGAGCGCAGCGACCGCGAGGAAGAGATGGCGCAATGGTTGAAAATGCACCAATTGCCAGCAGAAGTGGCGCCAGCGCTGACCGAAGCGGGCATCGATGCCACCCGGATTGCGCCGCTGTTGCCGCTGATCAGCCGCGCGTCGAGCACGCACGGCCTGCATATTCTAGCCGCCGATCTTGAGGAAGCCAATCTGACCCGGGAGATCGAAGAAGCCGCGCATCGCATCGCCGACCTGATTCAAGCGGTCAAATCTTATTCGTATATGGATCATGTATCGACAGACGATGTGGATGTGGAAGCGGGCATCGATGTCACGCTGCGCATGTTCCAGCACAAGCTGAAGCACAAGAGCATTGAGGTCCAGCGGCACTTCGATGGAAACCTGCCCAGGATCAAAGCCAACGGCGGTGAACTGAACCAGATCTGGACCAACCTGATCGACAACGCTATCTATGCCATGTGGGATACGCCGGCCAAGACTCTGGAAGTCAGAACCTGCATGGAACGGGCAAATATTTTGGTCGAGATTGCCGACACCGGCACGGGGATTCCCTCTGAAGCCCAGGCACGCATCTTCGACGCCTTCTTCACTACCAAGCCGGTGGGAAAAGGAACGGGCCTCGGACTGGATATTGTCTATCGCATCGTACGCAACCACCACGGAACAATCTCTTTCAAATCATCGCCGGGAAGAACGGTCTTCCAGGTTCGTTTACCCTTGGCAGGGCCATTGCCGCATTTGGCGACTCAGGAACGAAGCTCGACGTAGCCGCTACTGCGAATATGATCACTGCCGGGTTCGTGAGGGCAGTAAAGATCACTATTCTCAAGAGGCCCCGCTCACTCCTCGCGCAACAGGATCAGAGGATTGACCGATAGCGCGCGTTGCGCTGGAATCCACGTAGCCAGCAGACCCAGCAGCAGCATAACCAAAACAACCCCGCTCAATACCAGCGGATCGCGGGGAGTTGCCTGATAGACGATAAGAGCCAGCAAGCGCGTGGCCAGAACGCCGAAGAACAACCCAGCCGCCGAGCCGAATGCCAGCAGCTTCAATGGCCGCCCCAACGCGGTTTGCAAGACTTCGGTGCGCTGCGCTCCGAGCGCAATGCGAATGCCCAGCTCCCGCAGCCGCTTGCTCACCGAATACGCGGCTAGTCCAAAGATACCCGTGATCGCCAGCATGACGCCCATCGTGCCCAGCGCACCCAGCGCCACCGTAGCCACACGGGACGGGAACAGCGCGATAGCCAACACGTCGGGCCACGTGTGAACTTCGAAAGGCAAGCCTGCATCCATTTCCCGCAAAACACTCCGGATGGCTGCTGCCAGTTGCTGCGGATCGCGTTCCGAGCGCACCACCAGGCATGTCCCGATGTACGGCGATTGCAGGAAGGACACAAACATCGCCGGCTTCTGCTCTTCGGTTAGTTGAAAATACTTTCCGTCTTCCACAACGCCTACCACCTGCAAGCGCGTTCCAACCTCCGGCTTGTAATATCTGCCCAGCGCGTTGCTCGCGGAGCCGAAGATCTTGCGCGCGAACGCTTCGTTGATCACGGCCACGGCGGGAGAGTTCTTGTCGTCATGCCAGGAGAGATCCCTGCCCCGCAACATTGCAGTTCCTGCCGCATGGAAGTACTCGGGAGAGATCCCGTAGACCATGGTGTGCGCCGCGGCCTTCGATGGACTCAGATCCGTCGTTTCGTCGGTAAAGACATCTTCGTTCGGCCCGCCCCCTCCCAAAGGGATTTGATTGATCGATCCCACAGACTTGACTCCCGGAATCGTCTCCAGCGCCTCGATCATGCGCCTCTGCATGACGGGCGCCCGGTCGCCGGTGTATCCCGCCATATTGAGATCGGTATCCACCAGCATTGCGTTCCGAGGTTCAAATCCGAAGTTGCTTTGCATCGAGTGCATCAGCCCGCGCACCGCTACCAGCGAAGAAGTCACCAGCACCGCGCAGATAGCGATTTGCACGACAAGCAATACGTCGCGGACAGTCACCCGGCGGCCGGAATTGCCTGCGATGACTCCGGCCGATCCGGCCCTCACCACTTCATACGGATTGGTGCGGAGGATCTGGCGCACCGGCATCGCACCAAATAGGAAGCCGCTCGCCAGGGCCAGCAACAATGCAGCCCAATAAACATGGGCGTCCGGATAGACAGGCACAACGATGGGAAATCTGGGAAATGGATGCCAAACGCTCAGCGCACGCAACAGCACCACGCTGCCAGAAAGGCCAAACGCGCCTCCGAGGAGTGAAATCAGTACGGCTTCGGTAAAGACCGCGCGCAGGATGCGTCTACGGCTCGATCCGAGCGCGAGCCGCAAGGCAACCTCGCGCGAACGGTCGGCGGCGCGCGAGGCAAACAGGCTGCCCAGGTTGGCGCAGGCCGCCAGCAGAATCAATCCGGCCAGGAGCATGAGCCCGGTCAGGAATCCTTGTACCGGCGGTCCCAGCAAATCGCCGGCGAGACTGGGGCGCGCCAACGCAAAGGTCATATGGGCATCGGTCTTGGGATAGGTTGTTTCCAGCCATGAGCCGACACGGTTCAAATCGGCGATGGCCTGCGCAGGCGTGACTCCCGCCTTCAGATGCCCCGCCGCCATCATAAAGTCCTGCTCGTTCCGCACATTGAGGATATTCCGACCTGTGAACTGCTCATGGTCCACGACCGGCGCCCAGAAGTCCGGAAAGAAAAAGAGCAGCGTTCCCTGAAACGAGGGCGGCGCTACACCGAGGATGGTGAAAGGATGCTTGTTGATCTGGACCACGCGGCCCACCACGCCGCGATCATCCTGAAAATGACTGTGCCAGTAGGGGTAGCTGATCACAAGATACGGTGCGCTGTTCGGGCCGTGCTCATCGGCGTCGTGAAAGAAACGGCCGAGGTACGGCTGAATTTCCAGCGTGTCGAAGTAGTTCCCACTCACCTCGAAGCCCATCACCTGGGAAGGATTCTTGCCCGTATCCAGCCCTACCGCAATGATGCTACAGAGGGCCATCGAGTCAAAGCTGCGGTTGTGATCGCGCAGGTCGAGATAATCGAGATACGATTCCTGTCCGCCCTTGTCGGGTCCGTGCTCGATGGTATACAGGCTCTGCGGATCGGGCACATTCAGCGGGCGCAAAATCAGCGCGTTCAATAAACCGAAGACCACGGCGTTGGCGCCGATGGCCAATGCCAGCGTCAACACCGCGGCGATGGCAAATCCGGGAGATTTGCGCAACTGGCGAAGCGTAAATCGCAGATCCTGCAGCAAGATGGTCATGGCCGGCCTCCGGTGACGGTGAGTCTACATGGAAAAAGAGATGCATTTCGAGAGCCAATGCACGGAAAATACAACATCATGAGAACAAAGCATCTTGCGGGATCTTGCGGGTGAATGGGAGTCGAATAGGTGTCCAATTTCGCCGTAGGATGTCCGCTAACGAACAAGGACGGCGAAGAGCACGCCTCCTGGAAATCCGCTCCCTCATCCTATTCAAACCCAGTGACTCCGTTCAAACGACTTGATCGAAACTGCCCCAGTCCAGAGAACTGTGCTCGACCGGCTTTGTCTTGAAACAGATGCTTTGTGAACCTCTTTCCGGCGACCGGCTCGATGTCCGGAATCGAACACTGCCGCGCTGAAAACGGTCATCCCGGAGCCGCTGAGTCTATCGCTTGTCTTGCTAAGCGTTTCATTTTCAACATTAAGAAGCAAAGATCTTTTGGCACATCAGATGCACTGATTCCTAGCGTTATGGATATCGCACGCCCGGATTTGTTGCAGAAGAGGAAGCGCCGGCTTTGGATGTTTGCCGGCGTTGCGGTGGTGATGTCGGCGATTGCGCTGCTGGGTGTATCGCGGCTCAAGCCGGCAGCGCCGACGGTGGACCGCTCGACCATTTGGCCGGATACGGTCAAGCGCGGGCCGCTCATCCGTCAGGTGCGCGGATCAACCGGTTCGCTGGTCCCCCGCGAAGACAGTATCGAACTCATTCCCGCGCAGACCGACGCAACCGTCGTCCGCATACGCGTCTTGCCCGGCGCCAAGGTCACTCCGGATACCATCCTGATGGACTTGGCCGATCCTCAGCTTCAGCAAGAGCTTCTCAACGCGCAGTTGGGGTTAAAAGCCGCACAGGCCGACTACAAGAGCCTTCAGGCCACGCTCGAAAGCACGCTGATGGACAAGAAGGCCGCTGCCGCACAGGTGAACTCCGACTATACCCAGGACCAGTTGCAGGCGCAGACGGACAAAGCGCTTTACGATCTGGGCGTGATCTCCGGCCTTGCCTATAGCAAGTCAAAGAATACGGCCGACCAATTGACCGATCAGCACCAACTTAGTCGTCAACAGCTCGAAGTGAACCAGAAGGCGATCGAGGTCCAGCTGGCCTCGGCGCAGACCAGGATCGACCAGGCCAAGGCGCTGCTCGACCTCTATCGGAGGCAAGCGCAAGCGCTTGAGGTCAGAGCTGGAATCTCCGGCGCGGTCGCACCGCTTGCTACTCCGTTGCAGGTGGGCCAGCACGTGTCCGCCGGAACCTCTGTGGCCGAGGTGATTCAGCTGGACAAGCTCAAGGCCGCTCTCCAAATCGCCGAAACCCAGGCGCGCGACATCCAGATCGGTCAACCCGCCTCAATCGACACGCACAACGGCATTATTTCCGGCCACGTTACCAGGATCGATCCCTCTGTCGTGAACGGAACTCGCACGGTTGACGTCGAACTCGATGGTCCGCTTCCTCCTGGAGCGGTCCCGCAGTTGAGCGTGGACGGCACCATCGATCTGGAGCGCATGACGGATGTGCTCTACGTGGGCCGGCCGGCCTTGGGCAACGAGAACTCTACGCTGAGCCTGTTCAAGTTGGATCAAGACGGCAAGGGGGCCGTGCGTGTGCCGGTCAAAGTGGGCCGCGCATCGGTCAACAGCATTCAGGTGCTTGAAGGGTTGAAGGAGGGCGACACGGTGATCCTCTCCGACATGTCGAGAGAAGACAACGTGGACCGCATCCGTTTGGAGTAAATAAACAGAAATCAGAGATCAGAGGTCAGGGATCGGAGATTTTACGCGATCACGAAGAACTGATCTCTGAAAACTGATTTCTGACATCAAGAGGGGGATGGAATGGCATCGAACGGCACACTGATTGAAATTGAAGATTTGACCAAGGTTTTTTACACCGACGAAGTGGAGACGCACGCGCTCTCCGGCGTGCATCTGTCGATTGCGCGAGGCGAATACGTCGCCATGAGCGGCCCCTCGGGCTGCGGAAAATCTACCCTGCTCTCAATCATGGGATTGCTGGACACGCCCACCGGCGGCTCGTATCTGCTGAACGGCAAGCCGGTCGCCAACCTCAGCTTTGGCGAGCGCTCGCGCATTCGCAATCAGGAGATCGGCTTCATCTTCCAGAGCTTCAATCTCATTGGCGATCTTACCGTTGAAGAGAATGTCGAGCTGCCGCTCACCTATCGCGCCGGAATGCCTTCAGCAGAGCGCAAAAAGCGTGTGAAGGAAGCGCTGGAGCGGGTCAACATGGCCCACCGCATGAGGCATTACCCGGCTCAGCTCAGCGGCGGCCAGCAACAGCGCGTAGCCGTGGCGCGCGCTCTGGCCGGTGCGCCGTCGATCCTGCTCGCCGACGAGCCTACCGGCAACCTGGACTCGAAAAACGGCGAGGCGGTGATGCATCTGCTCGCCGATCTGCACCGCGAAGGCGCGACCATCTGCATGGTCACGCACGACCCGCGCTTCGCCAAGCACGCCCAGCGCGAGGTCCATCTCTTCGACGGAAAGGTCGTCTCGGAGACCGAATTGAAAAAGCTGGAAGAAGAAGTGGAGGCGTAGCAATGCTGTTTCATGATCTGCGCTATGCGTTGCGGCAGCTTCGCCGCGCCCCCGGTTTTTCCTTTACTGTGGTGCTCACGCTGGCCCTCAGCGTGGGCGCGGCCACGGCTGTCTTCTGCGTTATCGATACGGTTGTCCTTCGTCCACTGCCCTTCGTGACTCCAGATCAGATTGTCGCGATACAGGCGACGGCGCGTGCTGGCTATACGCAGCCCGCTTCCTGGCCTAGTTATCAAGATGAGACCCGCCAACTGACAACCTTCTCGGCGCTCGCAGGATACTCCAGCTTCAAGAAGATCACTATCGAAGCGCCCGCCTCAGGGCCAACCGCCATCGATTGCGTTCGCTCTACGGACAACTTCTTCCAGGTATTTGGTGTGCAGCCGCTTCTGGGCCGCACTTACCTGCCCGGCGAGCAACTGGACGGGAGAAACGAAATCGTCGTATTGAGCTACGACGCATGGCAATTCTACTTCAATGCCGACCGTAAAATCATCGGCAAGCCCGTGACTCTCGATGGCCGGTCGTTCACTGTGATCGGGGTCATGCCAGCGGGCTTTCGCTTTCCGCTCTCTGAGCACAACGAAGTCTACATCCCACGGCTGCTCGATGAATCGTGGATGCAACGCCGAGGGGCTCATTGGCTGCAAACTGTAGGTCGCATCAAGGACGGCGCGACCGTTCAACAGGCTCAGGCAGACCTCACGCATGTCTTCAACGATATCGGCAGATCCTATCCCGACACGGATGGAGGACGAATTGTAAAGCCGGTGCTGCTCGCTGACAGCATCACGGCCAAAACCAAAGGCCCACTCTGGACATTGCTTGCCGCAGTACTCGCGCTCCTGGCTATTGGCTGTGTGAATGTGGCTGGCTTACTGCTGGCGCGTGGCGTAAGGCGCGAACACGAGATGGCCATGCGTGTGGCAATTGGAGCAGGCCGCAAGCGGCTCCTGGCACAACTGCTCACGGAGGGTGTCATGCTTGCCGTACTGGGTGCAATCGGCGGAGCGCTGCTGGCACAAGGCCTGATCATCGCCATGCGGACCTTCCTCGTCCACGCACTCGACCGTGGAGCGGACATTCGCATGAACTGGATGGTTCTGCTTGCCGCTGTGTTGGCTGCTGTCGCTGTCAGCCTTGCGGCCTCGCTCTTCCCGGCTGTACGACTGTCGGGGATTGATCCGAACCGCGCATTGAAGTCGGGTGACAGCGCAGGAACGCAGCGCTCTCAAGCCCGGCTGCGCACTGGCTTCGTCGTCACTCAGATTGCTCTAACGCTTGTCTTGCTTGTTGTTTCTGGTCTGTTAATGCGCATGATGACTCGCTATGCGCACACTGACCTGGGCTTCGATCCGAATCACATTCTCTCGGTCAAGATTAGATTCTTACCGTTTCATTCATAAATAGAAATACTTCAACAAAATCACGCGGCTTCGAGCAGTTGGATGATGCTTTGGATGGAGCGGTCGGCCTTGTGTAAG
>Ga0302319_10022295_pt1 | contig 11367 bp, 5 predicted proteins | sample Bog_T0_2_FD_203319 | JGI IMG/M metagenome (GOLD analysis project Ga0302319, IMG submission 203319) | Peat permafrost microbial communities from Stordalen Mire near Abisko, Sweden - Bog_T0_2 | ecosystem: Environmental > Terrestrial > Soil > Wetlands > Peat | place: Sweden: Abisko, Stordalen Mire...
CCCGAAGGCCATGTCCAGCCAGGCCAGGCCCTCGGCCTGCGCGTTCAAGGTCACGGCCCCGGCGGACGCCTCCACCTGGCCCTGCAGGCGGCCCTTCATATCCGGGAAGCCCACGCCCATGTCACGCAGCGCGGCGCCCAGGCGGGCCAGATCCCAGCCCTCGAAGCTGCCCTTCCCCGCCAAGCCCCGCCCCGGCACCCATAGGCCCAGCCACTGGACTCGGCCGCCATCCTGCCCCTGGTCCGCCAGTTGGCCGCGCACGGCCGCCGGCCCGCTGAGGCCCAGGGGCCCGGCCTCGGCATAGCCCCGCAAGCGCAGGCTGGTGCCATGCACCTTCCCGCTGACGATGCCCACCAGCGGCCCGGGATCGGCGCCGTCCAGGTCCACCCGGGCCTGCCAACCCTCGGCGTCGCGGCGCAAGACCCCATGCACGGTGGCGCCCAGCTGCAGGCGCAGTTGCCGCAAATGCCCCTGGTCCAATCCCAGCGCGACCTCGACCGCCGGCAGGGCCCGGCCGCCCAGCTCCCAGGCGTCCAGCAGCACCCGGCCGTCGGAGCCCTTGCCGCCATCCAAGCGCAGGTGGCCGCTGCTGACGCCGCCAGCCTTGCCCAGTTGCAGGCCCTGCCAATGCGCCTCGCCCCGCCAGGCCTGGCGCCCCTCCAGGTCCAGGCTGGCTTGGGCCGTGGCCACCGGCGCGCCCGCCTGGGTGATCGACAGGCTCCTCAGCTCCAAGGCCCCCTGCGCGGCGCCGGCCTCCACCTTCAGTTGGGCCTGGGGCAGCCAGTCGGGGGCCGGGTCGCTCAAGTTAAGGCTCAGATCCAGGCTGCGGCGGGCCTGGTCGAAGACGGCATGCCCGCTGGCCGTGCCGCTGACGGTCAGCGGCAGGGGGGGCGCCATCCGCGCCAGCGCGGGCAGCGAGGCTTTGTCCAATGCCACGTCGCCCTGCCAGGGCCCGTCCCAATCCGGGGCCCACAGCGTGGCGCGCACTTCGCCATGGCGCAGGTTCAAGGCGGTGATGCTGACGCCGTCGGGGCCGAAATGGGCGCCGATGGCCAGCGCCAGGGGCGTGGCGTCGCGGCGCAGGTCGGGCGCGTTGGCCTGCATGCTGCCCCGCCAGGCGCCGCCCTCGTAGGCCAGCTCGCCGTCCGCCTGGACCGACCCCCGGTAGTCCCGCAGCTCCAGCGGCAGCGGCAGCTGCCCCAGGTCCACGGACCCGCTCTTGACCACCAGGAGCAAGGACTGGGCCGTGGCGCTGGTCCCGGGCCGCCAACTGCCGTGGGCTGCGGCCAGGCTGCGCCCCTTCTGCAGCAGGCGGGTGTTGCGCAGGTTCCACACGCCGTCGCGCTGGCGCTGAGCCTCCGCCTGCAGGCTCAGCTGCGGCCACTGGGGCAGGTCGGCGTCCAGGCGCAGGCGCGCGGCCTTGGCGTCGCCGCTGCCCTGCAGGCTGGCCTTCAACAGCTCGCGCCCGCGCAGCCGCACCTTGGGCGCGCGCAGGCTCACCTGCCAGGGCCCCAGGCCGCCGTCGGGCCCGCGATGGTACGCGGCTTCCCCGTCCAAGCGCCCCTCCAGCGGGGCGTCCACCAGCGTCTGCAGCCAGTCAGCCGGCAGGGCGCTGGCCTTGAAGCTGACCTCCTCCAATCCGCCGTTGTCGGCCCGCAGGCTCAACAGCCCATGCCCTCCGTCCCATTCCAAGCCGCCATCGGCCTGGATGCCGCCGCTGCCCAGCCGCAGGGCCAGATCCAGCCCGGTGAGCGCGTGCCCCTGCCAGCGCGCCGCCGGCGACTTGAGGCTGGCCGTGAACGCCGGCCCCGTGAGCGGGCCCATGACGCCCAGGGCCATGTCAGCCTTGCCCTCCAAGCCCAGCTGCTCCGACGCCCCGGCGACGCGCAAGAGCCCCGCCAGCTGCGCGTCCTTCAGCGTCACCGTGGCCGACAGCGACTGGGCGGCCAGGTCCAGGCGGCCCTGCCCGGCCAAGCGGCCCTCCCAAGCCAACGCCTGCACCCCATCCAGGCTCAGCTGCGGCCCTTGCAGCCGCCACACCGCGTGCAATTGCACCAGCCCGGGGCGGCCGGGGCGGCCCACCTCGACGCCGTCGATGCGCCCCAGCCCCTTGAGCCCCAGGCCTGCGGGCCACGCGCCCGGCCTGGGCTGGGCGCTGAGCTCGCCGCTGAAGCGGCCGGCCGTGACCGTCAGCGCGGAGGGCACCAATCCTAAACGGCCCAGCTCCACGTCACGCAGCCGCAGGGTGGCTTCCATGCCTTGCCATTGCGGGCCGCTATGGCCCCACAGCTCCAAGCGGCCGCCGCCGGGCAGGCGCCCCTGGGCGCTCAGCCGCAGACCGCCTTCCGCGCGTGGATCCACCTTCAGGCCCAGCTCCTCAGCCACCAGCCGCGGCGGATGGCCCCAGGACTGCTCCCAGGCCCGGCCCCCCACCAGGTCCATCTCCAAAGGCGGCAGAGGCAGGCCCTGCAGCCGCTTCTGCCAGCCCTGGAACGGCTCGGCCGGCCCCGGCGCCTCGGCGGCGGCGCTGACATCCTCGGGCAGGTCGCGGCGCAGCACATAGAGCGTGGGCGCGTCGACCTGGATCGCGCGCAGGCTGGCCACGCTCACTCGGCCTCTCAGCAGGTCCAGCCAGCCCACCTTCAAGCCCACCGCCCGGGCCGTCAGGCTGACGTCCACGGGTCGGGCTTCCGGCGCGGGCCCCAGGCTGACGTCATGCAGCCAGATCCAGCCGCTCAACGCCGCGCCCACGCCGCCCACATGCACGGCCCGGCCGCTGGCGCTGGCCAGCCCCTGCTCGATGGGCAGGCGCAAGCGGTCGCTCAGCCAGTCACTGCGCTTGAGCATCCAGCTCAGGCCCAGCAGCACGGTCAGGGCGGTCGCAGCAAAGGCGATCCAGGGGCGTTTCATCTGGGAAAAGGACGTTCCTTCAACGCTGAAAGGTCCCCCGTCGGCGCGCGGGGCGGCCCAGTCTAAACGGGCCGGCCGGGCTTGGGGCAAAAAAGAGAGCGGCCCCGGGATCGCTCCCTGGGGCCGCTCTGGGCTTGCCTGCTTCGATCAGGCCTTGGCCGGTTCCGTGGTCTCGGGCCGGTCGCCCGACTGCTCCACCACGATCGCCAGGCGCTCGGACTTGGCGTCGTCAGGCCGCACCACCCTGACCTTGCCCCCGGTCTTCACCGAGCGCTTCAGGATCTCCTCGGCCAAGGGCTCCTCGATGTTGCGCTTCACCACGCGCTTGAGCGGGCGGGCGCCGAAGAGCGGGTCGTAACCCTTCTCGATGATCCAGTCCATGGCCGCCTGGTCGATCTCCACGGCGATGCCGCGCTCGGCCACGCGCTTGATCACCTGGGCCGTGATCAGGCCCACGATGTTCTCCACCATCTTCCGGGTCAGGCGGCGGAAGACCACGATCTCGGTGAGGCGGTTGATGAACTCCAGCCGGAAGGACTTCTTGAAGAGCGCCAGCAGCTTGGCCTTCATCTGCTCGTAGTCCTCGTCCTCCTTGTCGGAGGAGAAGCCCAGGCTCTTCTGGATCTCGCTGGTGCCCAGGTTGCTGGTGAGGATCACCACCGTGTTCTTGAAATCCACCACCCGGCCTTGGTTGTCGGTCAGGCGGCCGTCGTCGAGGATCTGCAGCATCAGGTTCAGGACGTCCGGATGGGCCTTCTCGACCTCATCGAACAGCACCACGCTGTAGGGGCGCCGGCGGACCTTCTCGGTCAGCTGGCCGGCCTCGTCGTGGCCGATGTAGCCCGGGGGCGCGCCGACCAGCGCCGAGGTGGAGAACTTCTCCATGTACTCGGACATGTCGATGCGGATCAGGGCGTCCTCGTCGTCGAACAGGAACTCGGCCAGGCTCTTGGCCAGCTCGGTCTTGCCCACGCCCGTCGGGCCCAGGAACACGAAGCTGCCGATGGGCTTCTGCGGGTCCGAGATGCCCGCGCGCGAGGCGCGGATGGCCCGGCTGACGCTCTCCACGGCCTCATCCTGTCCGACCACGCGCCGCTTGAGGTAGGACTCCATGTTCAGGAGCTTCTCCGTCTCCTTCTGCTCCAGGCGCGTCAGCGGGATGCCGGTCTGCTTGCTGACGATCTGGGCCACCTGCTCCTCGGTGACGACGGCGCTGGCCTTGTCCTTGGCCATGTCCCAGGTCTTCTTCAGCTCCTCTTTCTTTATCTTCAGGTCCCGGACCTTGTCGCGCAGGCGGGCGGCCTTCTCGAACTCCTGGGCCTTGATGGCGGCGTCCTTCTCCTTGCCCAGCGCCTCGATCTCGGCTTCCAGCTGCCGCAGGTCCGGCGGCACGGTGGCGCTGCGCAGGCGCGCCCAGGCGCCCGCCTCGTCGATCAGGTCGATGGCCTTGTCCGGCAGGAAGCGGCCGGTGATGTAGCGGTCGCTGAGCTTCACCGCGGCCTCGATGGCCCCGTCGGTGATGGTGGCGCGGTGGTAGGCCTCGTAGCGGTCGCGCAAGCCCAGGATGATCTGGATGCTCTGCTCCACGGTCGGCTCCTTCACCATGATCTGGGTGAAGCGGCGCTCCAGGGCCCCGTCCTTCTCGATGTACTTGCGGTACTCGTTGAGCGTGGTGGCGCCGATGCACTGCACCTCGCCGCGCTGCAGGGCCGGCTTGAGCATGCTGGACGCGTCGATGGCGCCCTCGGCCGCGCCCGCGCCGACCAAGGTGTGGATCTCGTCGATGACCAGCACGATGTTGCTGGCCGACTGCCGCAGCTCGTTCATGACGGCCTTCAGGCGCTCCTCGAACTCGCCGCGGTACTTGGTGCCCGCCACCACGCTGCTGAGGTCCAGCGTGACCACGCGCTTGTTCAGCAGCAGCTCGGGCACGTTGCCCGACACGATGCGCTGGGCCAGGCCCTCGGCGATGCTGGTCTTGCCCACGCCGGGCTCGCCGATCAGCACCGGGTTGTTCTTGGTCCGGCGGCTGAGCACCTGGATCACGCGCTCGATCTCGTTCTCGCGGCCGATCACCGGGTCCAGCTTGCCGTCACGCGCCATCTGGGTCAGGTCGCGGCCGAAGGTGTCCAGCGCGGGGGTCTGGCTCTTGGGGGTGCCGGCCGCCGCCGCGCCCGAGGCGCCGCCGCCCGCCTTGGGCACGTTGCCGCCCAGCAGGTTGATGGTGATCTCGCGGGCCTTGTCCAGCTTCACGCCCAGCGTCTCCAGGACCTTGGCCGCCACGCCTTCGCCCTCGCGGATCAGGCCCAGCAGCAGATGCTCCGTGCCGATGTAGTTGTGGCTGAGCGACTGGGCCTCCTCCACGGAGAGCTCCAGCACCTTCTTGGCCCGCGGCGTGAAGGGCACCTCGCCCAGCGTCAGCGTGCCGCCGCCGATGACGACCAGCTTCTCGACCTCCAGGCGGACCCGCTCAAGGTCCACATTCAGGTTCTCCAGCACGGCCGCCGCCACCCCGCCGCCTTCGCGGATCAGGCCCAGCAGCAGATGCTCGGTCCCTATGTAGTCATGGCCCAGGCGGCCGGCCTCTTCACGGGCTAGGGCGATGACTTTGCGGGCTCGTTCAGTGAAGCGATCGAACATGAAAAACCTCGTCAGGCCTGCCCCATTTCCAGGGCAGGCAGGGTCTAGAGCAAGTTTGATTTAGGTCTGATTATAACAGGAAAAAGCGGCGGAACAAAAGCTTCAGGCTGCCCGGCCCCGAAAGGCCAGCCCGGCCAGGGGCCCGCGGCCCCGTTCCCGGTCCCAACGGGCCTTCTCAGCGTCAGCGCAGCGCCGGCACAGGCGCTGCAGCTGGCCCTCGTGCCGGGTCAGGTCCAGATGGTCGATGACCGCCGCTTCCACCGTACAGTGGTCACAAGCTATACGCACCGGTTCTGGCAAGGGTTCCCGCAAAGGGAGGTAGATGGTGGGCTGTAAGGGACTCGAACCCCTGGCCTCTTCCATGTCAAGGAAGCGCTCTAACCAACTGAGCTAACAGCCCGTGCTTGGTGCTTGTCGCGTCTTGCCTATCCCACACCCCCGGCCGCCCGCGGTCGATCCGGCGCGCTTCTTGGGGGGCGGATAATATAGAGAGCTTCGCGCGCTTTGAAAAGGGATTTTCTTGGGGCGAGGCTAGAACGACGCCTCGATGCCCAGGTCCGGGAAGCGGGGCAGGTCATCGATCACCTCGACCCCCTGGGCCGTTCGGGTGACCACGACGGCGGGATTGGCCCGGTTGAGGGCGTTGAGCAGCTCCAGGTAGGCCCGCAGGCTGCCATACGCGCCCTTCCATTCGCGCTGCACGCGCAGGTCGACGCGGCCATAGTCAGCCATGCGCCCGCCATCCATCTGACCCGGCATGCCCTGGGGCGCGCCGCTGTGATAGCGCAGTTGGCTCGACAGGTCCCAGCCGCCGGCCGAGGCCCAGCCCAGCATCAGACCCAGGGACTGCGGCTCGTCGTCCAAGGCCGCCGTCCAGGCCAGGCTGGGCAGCTGCAGCCATTGCGACCGCGACCAGCCATAGCTGAGCGTGCCGCGCCAGGCCTTGTCCAGGCCCCAACGCAGGGCCAGGTCCGCGCCATTGGCCGTGGCCCGGCCTCGCTCGGACCAGCCGCTGGGCGAGCGGGGATCCTGCTCCACCAGGCTGGTCATCTGCTTGTCGAAGGCATCCGCAGACAAGGCCCAATGCGGCCCCAAGCGGTCCTCCACCGCCAGCACCCAATGCTGCGCCCGCTCCCAACCCAGGCCCGGGTCCCCGCCGCCGGGGTCGAGCTTCAGCAACGACGGGGCTTGGGCGTAAAGGCCCCAGGCCAGGCTGCAGCGCCAATCGCCGTCGGTGCGGTCCAGGCTGGCGCGGGGCTGCCAGGCCCAGGCCTGCCGCAGCAGGCCGTCCGCGTCACCATGCAAGCCCAGGTCCAGGCCCCAGTCCCCGCGGGTCAGGCGCTCTTGAAGGTAGGCTTCCCCGCCCCAGGCTTGGGCGGTGACCGAGGCGGCATAGGCCGCCACCCCGCCCAGGTCGTCCAAGTCCAGGTCCTGGCTGGCCGCGGCCACATAGTAGTAGCCGCCCAAGCTGGCCTGGCTGCGCTCCAGCCGGCCGCCCACGCTGAGCGCCTGCCCCCAGCCCCCGCCCAGCGGTGAGCCCCACGCCAAGTCCTCGCGCAGGCCCGCGGCCCAGCGGCTGCTGGACGCCCCCTCCAGGTCCTGGGACTGGTCGCTGGCCACGCGCCAGGCATATGCCGCCAGGGTCGAGTCCACGCCCGGCCAGCGCCCGCTGAGCCACTGGGCGCCCGCGGCGTCGTAGGCTTGGTGGAAGCGGAAATGCCCCCGCACGCTGCCTGCGCCGGTGGTGTCAGGGCCCGCCAGGCCCTCGATGGAGCCCAAGCCATCCAGCGTGACATCCAGCGCATCCCGCGAGCTCAAGGCCAGCATGTGCAGGCGGTCCCGCGGCCCCAGGCCCACGTCGAAGGTCCCGCCCTCGTCCGAGTAGGCCGGCAGCGGCGAGATGCCCACCAGCGGCCCGAAGACCTCGACGTAGCTGCGCCGGCCGCTCAAGCGGAACGCCGCGTCGCCCAGGCCCAGCGGCCCGCCCAGGCTGGCGCTGGCCTGCAGCAGGCCCACCGAGGCTGAGGCCTGCCAGGTCAACGGCGACGGCGCGCTGCGGGCCGCCAGCACCGAGGCCAGTGCCCCGCCCCAGCGCGCGCCGTAGCCGGCCTCCTGAAGGTCCACGCTTTGCAGCAGCTCCGGCCCCGCGTTCGAAGCCAGGCCGCCGAAGTGGTAGGGCAGGGGCCAGGCCATGCCGTCGATCAAGGCCAGGTTGTCGTCCGGGCCGCCGCCCTGCACCAGCAGCTGGCCCGAATAGTCGCTGGGCGCGGTCACGCCGGGCAGGGCCTGGACGGCCCGCAGCGGGTCGCCGAAGGCGCCGATCTGGGCCTTCATCTGGTCCGCGCTCAGGCGCTGGGTCAGCGGCTGAGGGTCGCGCCGGGCCCGCACCGTCACCTGCGCCAGGGCGTAGTCGGCGGTGGCGGCGGCGGGCGTCATCCGCTGTCCCTGGGCCTGGGCCGTGGGGCTGAGGCCATCGGACGGGCCCGACGCGCCCAGGCGCCCCAGCAGGGCCAGGCCAAAAAAAAGACCCCCAGCCCATCGGGGCCAGGGGCTCAGCACGGATGCTTCCGCAGGGTGGGCCAAGGCGCCTAACGCTTCCCCGCCCTGCAAGCCGGGCACAGCCCCCGGATCCTCAGCAGGTGGCTGACCGGCTCCCAGCCGGCGGCGCGGGCCTCGCGCTCCTTCAGCGCCTCCAGCTTGGGGCTGCTCAGCGCCACCACCTTGCCGCAGCCGACGCAGACCAGGTGGTCGTGATGGGCGTGGCCGGCGGTGTGCTCGTAGGTCGACACGCCCTTGGCGATGGCCAGCTCGTCGACCATGCCGCTCTCTACCAAGTGCTCCAGGGTGCGGTAGACCGTCACCTTGCCCACCAGGGGCTCGCGCTTGCGCACCAGCTCGTAGAGCTCGTCGGCGGTGAAATGGGCGTGGGTGTCGAAGACCGTCTCGGCGATGCGCAGGCGCTGCGGCGTCAGCTTGAGGCCGCGATCCTTCAGGAAACGGACGAACTGGTCGACTTCGTTGGGCATGGTCCCTTGGGCTTGAGCGGATGAAGGCCCCATTGTGCCGGGGCCCTCGCGCCGGGGCAAGCGGTCCTTGGGGCCTTTAGAACTGCACCCGGTAGGTCACCCGCGCCTCGCGCGGCTCCGCCGGGTGGGCCTGGATGCCCTCCACCGGCGCCGGCTGGCCCTTCAGCTGGGTCGCGTAGTAGTAGGAGACGTCGTCCACCGGCCGGTCGAACAGGTTGAAGACGTCCAGCGCCACCTGCTGGCGGGGGGCCGGCTCGTAGGCCAGCCGCACGCTGGTCAGGGTGGACTCGCCGGAGCGGATGCTGTTGTCCGGCACCAGCGGCCGCGGCCCGAAGTAGCGCACCCGCAGGTCCACGGCGAAGGGCCCCAGCTTCTCCAGGCCCAGGGTGCCGGTGGCGGCCTGCTCGATGGACTCGGGCACGCAGTAGCCAGGATGGGTGGGCAGGCTGGGCGTGGCGGGGGTGGGGTCGTTATCGTCCACGCCCGGGTCCTCCTGGTCGAAGCGGGCCTGGGAGTAGGCGTAATCGGCGTCCAGCACCAGGTGCTTCCAATGGTAGTTGTTGGACCACTCCACGCCCTGGCGGGTGGACGCCGGACCGGTGCCGCTGGAGGCCGTGTCGCCGTTGAAGGTCAGCTCGGAGGCCAGCTTCAGCTGCCACAGCGCCAGGGTGGATCGCAGCGGGCCCAGGGCCAGGCGGCTGCCGGCCTCCATGCCCCGGGCCTGCACCAGCGGCGTGGTGGGGGCGCCGTCCTCCACCGTGCGCAGCGAGGCCGGCGTCAGGATGCGGGCGTCGTTGCTGTGGAAGCCCAGCCCGTAGTTGGCGTAAAGCTCCACCGGGCCCCACGGGCCGAATGCCAGGCCCACCTTGGGCTCGGCCGCCTGCGCCGCCACCTGGGCCCGCTGGGCCGTCTGCGTGGACCCCACGGCGAGATAATAGAAGTCCTCGCGGAAGCCCAGCTCGCTGCGCAGCCACGGCGTCCAATGGGCGGTGTCCTGCGCATAGGGCGCCAGGCTGCCCTCCACCACGGTGTTCGACGAATTGGTGGCGTAGCGGACCCGGGCCACGGTGGCGTAATTGGCCAGCGTGGTGATGTTGTCGTTGCGCAGGTCCAGGCCGCCTTCGACCTCCTGGCGCACCCCGCCCCACTGCGCATGGTAGGTGTTCCGCGCCTTCAGGCCCGTCACGGTGCGCTCGTCCTCCTCCTCGAACTGGTCGCTGGGCGCGCCGTCGGCCTGATAGCGGGGGCTGGCGGGGTCGTTGCCGTCGCTCAGCGTGTAAAAGGTGAAATCGTTCCACAGGTGCAGGCTGGACACCGTGGCATAGGCCTCGACCGAGGCCTGATCGTCCTCGGACCCATGCCTCCAAGCGGCCCAGCCGCCGTATCGGTGGGTCATGCCGCCGTCGGTGGGGTCCAGGGTGCCATAGGGCCCGATCAGGCCCTCCTGCACCGCCCGATCAGGCGTCTGGTTGGTGGCCGTCCACGCGCCCTGGTCCACCGACAGCGCCGCCACCAGCCCGTTGCTGCTGCTGCCCGCGCTGTAATGCAGCAGCACGTTGTACTTCTGGAAGTTCTCGGGCGTGTCCCAGGGGCCGTCGTCGTGGGCACCCTCGACGGCGTAGTAGAACTGGCCGGCCTGCCCCAGGTCGATGGAGGCGGCGCCGATGGCGCGGACGTAGCCGTCCTCGCCCAGGCTGACCTGGGCCAGGCCCTGCTTCAGGCGGAAGGGATAGCTCAGGTCGGCCGAGCCAGCGGTGGCGAAATCGCCGGTCTCGGCGCTGTAGGGGCCCTTGCGGTAGTCCACCTCCTGGATCAGCTCCGGGATCATGAAATTCAGGTCGGCATAGCCCTGGCCGTGGGCGTGGCTGGGCAGGTTCACCGGCACCCCATCCACGCTGAACGCGAAATCGGTGCCGTGGTCCAGGTTGAAGCCGCGGCTGAAATACTGGTTGGCTTTGCCGTCACCGCTGTGCTGGGTGATCATCAGGCCCGGCACGGCCTCCAAGACCTCGGCGGGGCGCAGCAGCGGCCGCCGGCTCAGGTCCTCGGCGCTGACCCGGCCTTGGCTGGCAGAATCCGCCCGGCCCAGCAGGTTGGCCGAGCGGCCCGTGACCACCACTTCATCCATGTCCACGGCGTCGGGCGGGGGCGCGGCCGTGGCGGTGACGCCCGCCCCGGCGGCTGGGACCGCCCCCGCCTGGGCCAAAGCGTCGCCGCCGCCGCCATAGCCCGCCTCGGCGCCCAGGCGCTGCGCCGCCAGCATCAAGAACACCATGACCGCCCAACGCTTGCCCATCCTCACCTCCGTGCGGCAGCCAGCGCCGCCGCCTGAATCGAATATCAATTGACATTCATTTTCTTCAAGACCGCCAAAAACAGGGCGCCGGGCTATGCCACGGCGCCCTGTTCACGGAAAGGTCGGGGTGCTCCTAATCCAACGCCCAGGCCACCGGCAGGCGCAGGCGGCAGGGGAAGGGCCGGCCGCTGGCGTCGGTGCAGGGGGTGAAGCGGGCCGCCCGCAGCTTCTCCAGCGTCTTGTCGTTCAGGGACTCGTAGCTGCCCTGCAGCAGCTGGGCGCTGCGCACATGGCCCTGGGCGTCGATGAGGACCTCCACCACCACCTTGCCGGTCTGGTTCTTGTAGCGGGCCTCGGTGGGGTAGTCCGATTCGCCGATCTGGCCCTCGGACCATTCCGGCCGCCGCACGGCGCTGGAGGCCGGGGCCCAATCGCCGGTGTTGCTGGGGCAGGGCGGGGGGCAGGGTGGCCCGGCGGCCTCGTCCACCGGCGCTT
>Ga0302319_10022299_pt1 | contig 11365 bp, 9 predicted proteins | sample Bog_T0_2_FD_203319 | JGI IMG/M metagenome (GOLD analysis project Ga0302319, IMG submission 203319) | Peat permafrost microbial communities from Stordalen Mire near Abisko, Sweden - Bog_T0_2 | ecosystem: Environmental > Terrestrial > Soil > Wetlands > Peat | place: Sweden: Abisko, Stordalen Mire...
GTTTTTCCCGTTGAAAGCGTCAAAATGAGTCAGACGGCCCCATCCGCATGGAAAAGGCCATTTCCACCGATTTGTCAGCCTTTCGTGACGGAACCGTGACATTTGGTTCCTTGCGAGTTCGTCACCGAACCCCTATCCTCATCGGCTCCCCATGCGTCTGGTTCGGCTTCTCCTTCGCGCTGCCCTGTTGGGCTTGTTTGCCTGCGGCACCCTCGCTCCCGCCGGCGTCGCGCCCTACACCGATCCCGGCAAGATCGACTTCGACACGGCCATGGGCCTGCTTAACCCGTACGGAACCTGGGCGAAGGTTGACGACAAATGGGCCTTCACGCCGCTGGACCATGCCGCTCCCTACACCAATGGGCGCTGGCTTTACACCGAGGACGGCTGGTTCTGGAAGGGTAACGCGCCGCACAGCTGGTTGACCGAGCACTACGGGTACTGGAAGCGTGGCGCCGACAAGGTCTGGGTCTGGTATCCGGGACCGTTCTGGCTGCCGCAGACCGTGGAAATCCGCAGCTCGACCGACGGTGTCGGCTGGCGCAGCGGCGAGGTCGACCGCGACGGCAATTTCGTCGAGGAGCCCGCCGTCCGCTTCACCAAAACCGACGAGTGGACCTTCGTCACACGGGCGCAATTCGCCGGGCCCATCACCCCGGACATCATCGCCAAGCCCGCTGCATCCGAACAGTTGCTGGAGGAATCGATCGTCTCCGTCCATTCCTACCTGACTTACCGCGAGATCGACCGGCCCGGCCCGCATCCGGCCGATTTCATCAACCTCGGCGACGGCAGGATGTTCGCGCCCATGACCGACGCGGAACGGGCCCTGGCCATGCGTCGTCCCGCAACGCCCAAGAAACCGGCAACCGGCACGAATGCCGCGCCCGACGCAGCCGCGCTGGCCGCCTCCCTGACCGCCTCCGCCGAAATGCCCGAAGCCCCGCAGGAAGCAAGCGGCGAAGACGCGGCCGACGATCCCCGACAGGTGAAATACTGGGTGACGATGAGCCTGCCAACGGTCTGGACGTCGCCACCGGTCGACGCCGCGCGCGACCAGCTTTACATTTACCGGCCAGACTTTTACCAGGACCAGGACGGCATCGAGCGGCGTATTGCCTTCTGGCTCGATCCCACCCTGCGATCCACCGAGGCGATTCATCTCCAGGACGTCCTGCGTCATCGTCCCAGCGCAGCCGGCTCGTCCAACGCGGCGACCGCCGCGCCGGTACCCGCAGCGCCGGCGGTAAAGGATTTCACCAGCCCGTTCGACCAGCCGATCGAACCCTCGGCCAGCACGAAAACCACGTCGACCGATTCCGTTCTCCACTCCGGCGGCGCGCCCACCAACGCCCCGCCGGCCAACCTGCCCGCGCCGGCAGGCCGGGCGCCGCAGCAGTGAAGTTGAAAGTGAAAAGGTAAAAGGGCGTGCGTATATGTCCCGGTCCTCAACCCTTCTCCGATCTAACTTTTCTCTTTCGACCTCCTTCGGCTAGAAAGGCAAAAAGTGGACTGGCGTTGATCGCCGCCAAACTTTTTACCTTTTCATTTTCACTTTCAACTTTTCCCCGGTGACCTACTTCCGTTTTCACTGGATCTTCAACGTTCCGCTGCTTGTCATCCTGATTCTCGTCGGATGGCGTGCCCCTTGGTACGCCGGGTCGGTTCACGCGATGCGGTGGGTGGTCCTGGCCGCGGTCGTGTTCACGACCCCGTGGGACAACATCGCGGCGCGACGCGGCATCTGGGGCTTTCCGCGCGACAAGTATTCGCTGCGCCTCGGCTGGCTGCCGGTGGAGGAATATCTGTTTTTCGTCCTGCAGACGCTCAATGTCCTGTTTGCGATCCGCGTCCTCTTCCACCTCTATCCCAACTGGCATCGCATGGAATTCACGACCCCGACGTCGTGGACGATTCTCTGCCTGGTCGCGTCGGTGCCGACGTGGATCATCATCGGCCTCCAGATGCGGCAATGGGGCCGGGCGAAGGGATCGCGCGTGAACTACGCCCTTCATCTCGCCTGGTTCCTTCCGGTGATTTATTTCCAGTGGGTCCTGGCCCCGAATCTTTTCGGCGTCCACGCGGGGCTGCTCGCGCTGGTTACGCTCGGCTTCGGGATTTACTACACGATCGCGGATTACATCGCGGTGCGCGCCGGGCTTTGGTTCTTCGACGAAAAGCAGATCACCGGCTGGAAAATCGCGGGCGTTCTACCGTGGGAGGAAGTGGCCTTTTTCTTCCTGACCTCCCTCCTCGTCGCGCAAAGTTATCTGCTGCTGCTGCCTTATTTCCAGCGGTGAGCGGCCGGCCCGGCAGCGACCGTGTTGCAAATCGGGCTGCGGGCCGCAAACTTGATCATATGCAACGCATCACCGTTCTCGGGCTGGGCATCATAGGCGGCGCGTGGGCGCGCAACCTGCATGACGACGGCCTGACCGTCCGCGCCTGGAACCGCACGCCGAAGAGCGTCGACTATTTTGAGGAGAATCTCGAAAGCGCGATCCAGGACGCGGAGATGATCATCATTGTCGTGGCCGATCCGCCGGCGGTCGAATCGATCCTCAAGGTCGTCGCGCCGCGGCTCAAGCCGGGGCAGCTTGTCGCCCAGTCGAGCACCATCTCGGCCGAATGGACCCTGAAGTTCGCGCGGCAGATCCAGGCGACCGGCGCGACGTTTCTCGAGGCGCCGTTCACTGGCAGCAAACCGGCGGCCGAGGCCCGCAAGACGGTGTTTTATCTCGGCGGCGAGGACGCGGTGGTCGCGAAGGCGCGGCCGGTTCTCCAGCGGCTCGCCTCGTCGATCCTGCATGTGGGCCCGATCGGCTCGGCCTCGTCGCTGAAGCTGGCGATGAATCTCAACATCGGGCTGGTTTCGCAGGGATTGAGCGAAAGCCTTGCCCTCGCCCGCTCCGCCGGCATCCCGGACGAGAAGTTTTTCGAGGCCCTGCATCTCAACGTGGGCCGGTCGGGATTTTCCGATCTCAAGGAGCCAAAATTCCGCGCCGGGGACTTCTCCCCCCAATTTTCACTCAAGCATATGGACAAGGATTTTCGGCTGATGCTGGAGACGGCCGGCAGCCTTGATCTGCCAGCAACCAAGTCCGTTAAGGCCTTTTACCAGAAGGCCTTGGACAAGGGAATGGGCGACGACGATTTTACAGGCGTGATCCGGCTCTTACGGAAAAATTCAGAATAAATCACTTTCCCTTGAACGAAATTGCCCCGTCCAGGGTCTCACCCTTTGTAAGTTTCATTCATTCTCCTCCTCAATCAGGCGGTTATCCTTGTGGGTAATCGCCTGATTGTTTTTCAGGCTCAGTCATCCTGATTACGATTCGCCGCGTTAGATACAGCGTGCGCGCGGCGTTTCGTGGAGAACAAGCTCGTAGAGGCCGGGCAGCTGCGGCGTCAGCTTCTCCCAAAGCCAGCGCGACATGACCTCGATGGTTGGATTCTCCAGGCCCGGAATGTCGTTCAGGTAGGCGTGGTCAAGCTGGTCGATGATTGGCCGCATGGCTTGGGAAATGACGGCGTGGTCGAAAAAAATGCCCGAGGCCTCGTCGACCGGCCCGCGCACCGCAACGGTCAGTTTGAAGCTGTGACCGTGGACATTGCGGCACTTGTGTCCCTCGGGAAATTGCGGAAGCGATTGCGCCGACTCGAACTCGAAATCCTTCGCCAGGATGATCGTCATGGCTTGATTCTTGCCGTGAGCTGCCGACTTGTCGAGGAACGTGCGATTTGGTTGGCTCCTCCGCAGGCGACCCGATAGCTTCGAAAACAATCTCAAATATTCCAACGGAGAAAAACGATGAACTTCTTTCTCGTCTTGGTAATCCTGGCCCTGCTCGGTGGCGGGTACATGATGTACACACAAGACCAACAGAAATTAAGTGACTTGCAGCAGCAGGTCGACGACGCGAACGCCAAGATCAAGGCTTCCGATACGCCTGCCTCGGCAGCGACCAACCCTCCGCCCGCAGTCACTTCCAAGCCGCCCACCGTGATCGCTCAGCCGATGCAACCGGCCGTGACCGTGGCGCCGGATATATCGCGGTCGTCGGCGATTGATGCCGCCGCCGCCGCCGCCACAGCAGTCTCCAACTCGCGCGGGGTCGGCACGATCAAAACACTGGACGGGCACACCTATACGAACTGCAAGGTGCTCAAGGTGGAGCAGGACGGTGTGACCTTCAGCCACGATGACGGCATCACGAAGATCCTTTACCCGCTCATGCCCCCGAACGTCCAAAAAATGTTCGATTACAATCCGCAAAAGGCGGTGCAGCAGACCGACGCGCAAATTCGCTATGACCAGCAGCAGGCCGCGCTGAGCAATCAGGCGCCTGCCGCTCCTGCCGCGCCGACGAATCAGTAGTTCGCGCGTTTATCGTCCACGGGCGAGCAGCCGTTCGGCCTCATCGAGCGCATCCTGGCCGCCCTGGCGGTCGCCGAGTTCCAGGCGCACCATGCCGAGATTATGCCACGCGCGCGCGAGATCGGGCTCGAGCTCGACCGCCTGCTCGTAGTGCCGCCGCGCCTGGTCGAGCTTGCCCTTCTGCTGGTGCACCACGCCGGCGTCCAGCCAGATCACGGCCCGTTCCGGCGTGAAGGTCAGGGCGCGCTCGTAGGCGCGAACGGACAGCTCGTATTCGCCGCGTTCGTAAAGGTTGAAGCCCATTTCCATCCAAGCCTGTGACGGCAACTCGGTTTCGCCCGGCGGCGTGGCGGCGCGCTCGATGACCTCGAGCGCCTCCTCCAGCCGGCCGCTGCGCGCGAGCACCATCGCGAGATAGTGGCCCGCGAGCGGATAGCCCGGATTGACCTCGAGCACCTTGCGGAACGATTCCTCCGCGTCCTCGAGCTGGCCGCGCTGAAAATAAATCGAGCCGAGCTTGAAGTAGGGATCGGCGTAACCGTCCTTGTAGTTCAGCGCGCGATGACAGCACCGCTCCGCCTCGTCGAGCTGGTCGAGTGCGCAAAACGAGCCGGCGAGATTGTCCCACGCGCGCGCATAGTCGGGCTTGAGCTCGACGGCCTTGTTGAACGACTCGACCGATTTCTGGAACTCGCCGAGCTGGAACTGGAGCGCACCGAGATTGCACCAGATCTTCGCCTGCTGGGGATCGATCTCCAGCGAGCGCTCGTAACTCTTCATCGCGGGATGGAGCATCCCCTCCTCGTGCTGGATCATGCCGCTGTTAAAGCAGGCCTGCAGGTTGTTCGGGTTGAGCTCGACCGCGCGGGCGTAGGCCGCCATCGCCCGCTGGTTCTCGTGGTTGTTCTGGAACGCGAGTCCAAGATGGAACCAGACCTCGCTGGCCTGGTCCTTGGGAACCGAGCGATCCAGGTAGCGCATCTGCGCCTCGGCCTCGGCAAGCGCGCCCGCCTCGATCCGGTCGAAGATGTCGTCAACGCCCGCGACGGGCAGGCGCACGGTGGCCTTGCCCGTCGGCTTGGCCGGCTTGAGCGCCGTGAGCTCACGCTCGATCTCATCCATCAGGCCGGTGACGAGATAGGTCCGGGCCTCGACATCGTGCCGCGGCGCCGTCTCGAGGTTGGTCGTGATATGAAGATTGATGTCCTGCGCCGAGAGAGTCTCAAGCAGCATGCTGATGTGGCCCTCCAGGAACTCGAGCCACTGGAAGGGCGCGATGGAACGCGGCAGCCGCATGGGCCGCGGCGCGGTCTCGCAAACCTGCTCGGCAAGCGCGACGAGCGCCGACATTTTTTCGTCGAGTTTCTTCTGCGTTTCCGGCCAGGCAGGCTCGTGCGCGGACGGGCGGGCCGGCTCAATCCGGCTGCGGTCGACCGAGAGCCGGCCGGTGCGCTTGATCAGCGCCGCGGCGCTCGGGCGATGATGGGTTGGGCTTTTCACGCCCATCGACTCGGGCGCGATGACGGTGTCGAGCTTCGGTAGATTTTCGGTCGTCTCGCTGCGCTTGTTCGCGTTGTCGATGCGCTTGATCGCCTCCTTGATCTTGGTTTCCAGTGCATCGTCCTCCACCAGCGCGAGCGCGCGCGTGTAGATCGCGTGGGCCGACTGGGGCAGCACGAAATCCTCCTCGAGATGGCGGCCGAATCGGGCCAGCAACTCGGCCGAGTCCGGATCGCGCGAGAGCTTGACCAGCGTGTCCTTCTGCCGGTTGGTGAGGGTGATCGCAGTGATCGTCGCCGGCGGCAGCGGGTCGCGGCTGCCAGTGGTGCGCTGCTTTTGCTTGGCCGCCTCGTGCGCGTCCTTCGCCACCTGTTTCTTCTGGTTCCAGATCTGCTCGATGGCCGAGCAGACGACTTGCAGCGTCTGCAGTGTTTCCACCGCCTTCTGGTCGAAGCATAGGATCAACAGTTGGCGCCAATGCCGGATTTCGATCGGGTCGCGCTCGATTTTACCGCCGATATCCTGCGCAGCCTGGGTCGTGAAATTCATACAAAATAGACAGTCGAGCTTGCGGAAGATAACCGCCCACTGCAAGCGCTGTCGCTCCGCGCCTCAAAAGACGCGCCAACCGGGCCGCCGTTTCATGAAAAATCTTGTGTCCAGCCCGCGCCCAACCAAGATCGCGCCAACCCTCCCCATTATGAGCAAAGCGCGTTATATCCTCGTCGGCGGCTTTCTTGGCGCCGGAAAAACCACCGCCCTGGCGGCCCTGGCCGCCCATTTCCAGAAACGCGGCCAGCGCGTCGGCGTCATCACCAACGACCAGGGCAGCGAACTCGTCGACACCGCGACGCTGCGCGCGAGCGGCTTCGCCACCGAGGAAATTCCCGGCGGCTGCTTCTGCTGCCGGTTCGATTTGCTCATCAAGGCGGTGCAGCGGCTCGAGGCCGCGGCCATGCCGGAGGTTTTTCTCGCCGAGCCGGTGGGCAGCTGCACCGATCTTGTCGCCACGGTCACCTACCCGCTGCAGAAGCTGTACGGAACCTCCTACGTCATCGCGCCCGTCTCCACGCTGGTCGATCCGCTGCGCGCCGAGCAGGTGCTGGGGCTCGAGCCGGCCGAATCGTTCAACGAAAAGGTGCTCTATATCTACCGCAAGCAGCTCGAGGAGGCCGACGTGATCGTGATCACCAAGACCGACCTGCTCGACGCCCCGCGGCTGGATCGGCTGCGCGCGAAGATCGCCTCGGAATTTCCGGCCGCGAAGGTCCTCGCCATCTCGACCTACGAGAAGCGCGGGCTCGACGAATGGTTCTCGCTCCTGGAAACCGGGACCCAGGGCACGCGGAACGCGATGGAAGTCGACTACGAGATTTACGCCGAGGGCGAGGCGCTGCTCGGCTGGCTGAACGCCACGATCGAGTTCACCCTGCCCAAGGAGGTCCCGGGCGAGGCGCTCCTTTATTCCGTCGGCCGGAACGTCCAGGCCGGGCTGGCTGGCATCGAGATCGCCCATTTGAAGATCGCGCTGCGTCCCGATGAATCGAAGGAAGTCGGCGTGATCAATCTCGTGCGGCGCGGCGGCAAGCCCGAGATCAGCCGCCATCTCGACGTGCCGATCCAAGTCGGCGAGCTCACCGTCAACCTCCGCGCCGAGGCCACGCCGGAGAAACTCCACACTGCCGTGCGCGGAGCGATCGTCGCCGTCGCACGCGAGTTTCCCGGCATGCTGACCGAATTCGCCCATTTGCAGTATTTCCGGCCCGGCAAGCCCGTGCCGACCCACCGGATGACGTCGCTCGCGGCTTAGCCCTCTCAGCGTCCCACGACCATGGATCACAGCCGCGACGGAGGAGAAATCCCGACTTCTCCCGTCGAGGAAATCGACCCGGCGCTGCTTCATCCCTCGCACCGCGCGGCCGCGCGCAAGCCGCATCCGCTGCCGGGCTGGATGGTAGGCGAATTTGTCGGCACGTTCCTGCTCGTTTTTTTCGGCTGCGGCAGCGTCGCGACGGCGGTGCTGACCGGTGCGCAGGTGGGCATCTTCCAGGTTGCGATTGTCTGGGGGCTCGGCATCGCGCTGGCGATTCATCTCACCGCCTCGCTCAGCGGTGCTCATCTCAATCCCTCGGTGACGATCGCGATGGCCGCGTGGCGCGGCTTTCCGAAACACCGTGTGCTGCCCTACGTCGCGGTGCAGCTCGTGGCAGCGTTTGTATCCGCCGCGGTGCTCTACGTCATTTTCACCGGTGCTCTCACGAAATTTGAGGCCGCGGGCCACATCCTGCGCGGCCAGCCCGGCAGCGAGGCGAGCGCGATGATCTTCGGCGAGTATTTCCCCTCGCCCGGCGGCAAGCCGCTGGTCCATCCACCCGCCGATTTCGCGTCCTCGCTCCAGCCCGCTGTAACCGAGGCCATCGGCACGGCGGTGCTGCTGCTGGTCATCTGCGGCCTCACCGATGAACGCAACCGCTCGCGCCCGACAGAACTCACGCCGCTTCTCATTGGCCTGACCATCACGGCGCTCATCTCGCTGCTCGGCCCGATCACCATGGCCTGCTTTAATCCCGCGCGCGACCTTGGTCCGCGGATTTTCAGCGCCTGTGCCGGGTGGGGCTCGCTGCCCTTCGAGGTCAACGGCTGGGGCTGGCTGACGGTCTACATCCTTGGGCCCGTCGCTGGAGGCTGGCTCGGCGCGGGGTTCTATTCGCTCGTGCTCGCGCCGCACTACGCGCGGGGCGAGGATTAAACTAGGCGGCGTCGGACCGTCGAAGATAACGCCGGATGAAGATCAGATAGCCAACCATCGGCACACAAAAGACGCAGCTCAGGCCGATGAGGAGCCCCTTGTTCTTGAGGATGCTCATCCTTTCCATCTGGGCCATCGTTTCGGGCGGAAAATTCATCGTGCGGTACATGTCGAGGACGTCGCGCTGCATGAACGTGACAATCCCTGAGACCATGAAGAAGCCGATCAGGCCGATGAGCAGCCACCAACCCCGGACGTCGAGCCGGTAGAGCAGCCACGCCACCAGCCCGTAAAGCGCGCCGAGAATGAGATAGGCCAATGAACCGGGGACGCCGGTCAGGAACAACCCGAAAAACGGCAGGGCGCCATGGAAACTCAGGGTCATGACGAGCATCATCGGCACCGAGAAGGCCAGCCAGCAAACGACGGCCAGCACCGGCAGTGGGCACGCATCGGTCCAGCCCGGCTGCGGATGGCGCGCCTCGCATGTCGCCTTGACGTCGTGTCTGCCATAGAAGTAGGTCCAGACGGCGGGGATCACGACTAGGAAAACGGCGTCGATGCCGAGACCGACAACCAGACCGATAACCATGGCGGCTGCCGGAAGAGCAGGCGCGTCCGGATTGTTCGGCGCGAGTTTCGACATGTTGTTGATCATCACCGGGAGCATGACAGCCGCCGAGGCAATCCCCAGCGATCCGAAAATCAGCCAGCTCCACGAGCCGATCAGCAATAACGCGCGCGCCCAGCGCGTGGCCATCATCGAGCCGATGCCCAGCCAGATGAGGGCCGCAGCAATCATGACGTAAATCGACATCGCGGGAATCAACGTCCCGAGCGGCATGCCCGTTTGCGGAGCGAGGAACAATTGGCTTAGGAGAATGAAGGCGGTCATCAGCCCAAACAGGCAGCCGAGCCCCGTCGTCAGCACGCCGAAAACCACGAGGGCGGTGGAACGATCTTTATACTCCATAAGAAAACAGATGCTTCTCCTTCGCATGGCCCTTGTCGAGCCGTCCCGGCTAATTCCGTTAATTCCGTCAAAAGTCGCCCGCGATCGCGGCAGGAAAATCGTGCCATCGCGTCGGCTCCCGGTAAACTGACGCTCCATGTCAGACGCCCTCACCCCGATGATGCAGCAGTATCATCGGATGAAGCGCGAGATTCCGTCCGACGCGCTGCTACTGTTCCGGCTCGGCGACTTCTACGAGATGTTCTTCAGCGACGCCGAGGAGGGCTCGCGCCTGCTCGACCTGACGCTGACGCAGCGCCAGGGAACGCCGATGTGCGGCATGCCCTACCACGCCGCCGAGGGCTACATCGCACTGCTCCTGCAGGCTGGCCGACGCGTGGCCATTTGCGACCAGATGGAAGCGCCGCGCCCGGGCCAGGTCGTGCGGCGCGAGATCACGCAGGTGCTCTCGCCCGGCAGCATCCTCGACACCACGCAGTTGGAGGCGAAGAAGAACAACTTTCTTGCCGCCATCGTACCGCAGGGCGAGGGTTTCGGGCTCGCCGCGCTCGACCTCACCACCGGCGAATTTTGCGCGGGCGAATTTCCGGACTCGGAAACGCTGCGAGACGCACTCGCCCGCGTGATGCCGGCGGAGGTCGTGGTCGCGCAGGGCTGCCGCATCGACCTGGAAACTTCCGCGCTGGCCGACGGCGCGCCGCTGCCGTTCCTGCTCGTGGAGCACGACGCGTGGAGCTTCTCGCCCGAGGCGTCCGAGCACACGCTGCGCGATCACTTCAAGGTCGCCGGGCTCGACGGGCTCGGCCTTTCAACCGCGCCGAAAGGCGGACTCTGCGGCGCGACCTGCGCGGCGGGCGGGCTGCTGCACTATCTCGGCAACGAACTGCGCCGCAACCTGAGCCACGTCCACAGCATCCGGCTCTGGCAGCGCGAAGACGTGGTCATTCTCGACGCGGCGACGCGCCGCAACCTTGAGCTGACCGATCCGTTGCGCGGCGGTTCCAATGAGACGACGCTGCTTGCCGCGGTGGATCGCACCGTGACCGCCGGCGGCGGACGCCTGCTGCGCCAGTGGCTGACCGCGCCGCTGCGCGACGTGGCCGCGATCGAGCGCCGGCAAAGCGTCGTGGCGTGGGCGCGCATCAACCAGCCCGAGCGCGGCCTGCTGCAGGACAGCCTGCGGCAGGTGCGCGACGTGGAGCGGCTCGTCGCGCGGCTCGTGCAGGGTACCGGCAACGCACGCGACCTGCTTGCCCTGCGCGTTTCCCTCGAGCAACTGCCTGCGCTGCGCGACGCGCTGATCGAGCACAACGTCGCCGCGCTGCGTGACCTCGGCGCGCGCATCACGCCGCTGCCGGAACTGGCCGAGCTCTACACCCGTGCGCTGGCGGACGATCCGCCGATGGCGCTGAAGGAAGGCGGGCTGATCCGCGCCGGCCACCACGCCGAGCTCGACGAGCTGCGCGCCGCCGCGGTGAAGGGACAGGAATGGCTCGCGGAACTGCAGCGCAAGGAACAGGAGCGCACCGGCATCAAGTCGCTCAAGGTCCGCTACAACCAGGTCTTCGGTTTCTACATCGAGGTCAGCGCCTCGAACCTCGCCTCCGTGCCGGCCGACTACACGCGCAAGCAGACGCTGGCCAACGCCGAGCGTTTCATCACGCCGGAGCTGAAGGAAATGGAGTCGAAGATTCTCGGCGCGCAGGAACGGTCGCGTCAGCTCGAGTACGAGCTCTTCGTCGACTTGCGGGCCGCCGCCACGCCG
>Ga0302319_10022300_pt1 | contig 11364 bp, 10 predicted proteins | sample Bog_T0_2_FD_203319 | JGI IMG/M metagenome (GOLD analysis project Ga0302319, IMG submission 203319) | Peat permafrost microbial communities from Stordalen Mire near Abisko, Sweden - Bog_T0_2 | ecosystem: Environmental > Terrestrial > Soil > Wetlands > Peat | place: Sweden: Abisko, Stordalen Mire...
CGTGACGCCTTTTGAGAAAATCCCTTTGATTCAGCTGTTTTCTGACACCGACGAGGATCGAATTATGCCGCACGACGATAACCAGTTGAATTTGCTATGAAACGTGTCGGACAGTAGTGAAGAACTACGCTAGTTCAATGGCCACGTTACAAACGTTAAAAGTGAAGCCGAGCGATTTGCCGGGATTTGGAACTTCGTTCGACAAACCGTCTGCGACATGGCAGGCGCTGAAGGATGAAGGAGGCAACGTAGACGGTTTTCTGAGGCAGACTTTGTATTCCGCAAATTCATATATGAATTTCGGAACGATTGTGCAAAATGATGTTGTCAATCTGTCCAGGATTTTTCGCAATGGATATGAAAGTAGCGCCCACTTGATGGAGAGTGAAAATTGGGCTACACCAAGAGACAAGGCGAATCCGGGCACGAATCATAACACCATTTCGGTAGATCATCCGTGCATCGTTGTGGACAAGGACAAGAAGTTGGTACGTGGTCGAAGCGACGACATCACACTACTCCCCGACGAGTGGCAGCGGCAAGATATGGGCGTCAAGCTATCGTTCACCAACAAGAAGACATTTGAAGGGCTTATTCCAGAAGTATATTGGGTTGCACAATTCCTAGACCAGGGGAAAGTAGATCTTTGTTATAAATGGCGAGATATTGACAAAAGCGCTAGACGTGTAGATTTCAACTTCGAGATTCAAGGGCGCTTTCTCAGACCGGATGGCTCGGACGTATTGATTGCTGCTCGGGATTTTAAATCAAGATGGCTCGACTCAACTAGTACTCCTGTTGGCCCGCGCGGAGTGATAGGTCCTCCAATTCCCGTGTCTATTTTGGGTGCACAGACTTACGCGTGGCTTGTGGATGGTGTAGGGGTTTTTTGGTTGAGCGACCATAGCACTGCGTTAGGTCCTGAAATCGCGTGGCAGACCCAGTTCTACGGTCCTACCAGCAATACTGCGATGGGACATCGTAAGGACATCTTCGGCGAAGACGTGGCGGATGGCAGCTTCGGCAGACAATTGGCGTTGAGCGGCCTAATTGCAAAGCTGAAGGTGCTATTTCCGGACCGAAATACTGGAGAATTGCCAGATCAGGGAGGTGAGTTTTCAGCTTACTTCTCGGAAGGGTTCGCGGGTAATGTGGCGCAGCCACTGACCAAGGCGATTTACAATCTCTACGCTCACGTAAACCAATTGATGTTGGCATCGGATATTCAAGCCGTGGTATCAGGTGGAAGGTCTCAATGCTTCAAGTCCCTTGTCGACTACAGGGCAAGCGACCTTCTGGGTTTGGCCACAAATACTATATTTATGGGCGACGACGATCGAAGTAAGCAGATTGTGGATGAACTTTCAAAGCCCGCAACTGCGCTTGTTGCAAATTGCTCCTCCAAGGATCTTAAGGATGTGTTTCTCAAGGATGCTATCGATGGGCTAAGGAAGGCTAAGACGCCCCAATCGTGACGCCCGTGTCCTCCATCCCAATTGATGCCTTTCGCCGTCACACGAAGTGCGTAAGACCCAGAATTGCTTCCACGGCCCATATGGCGGAGAGGGGCAGAAATGCTACGTAAGCGACTTCGCAAATCTCCTTGCGTCTGAGAAGCCAAGCCGGGAATTTGTGATTGCTCGTATTTCAAGGCGTTACGTTTCGCAAAAAGACCATGCGATCTCTGGACTTTCGCCGAGGCATTTGCGACGCCGTGTGACCATCAAAAACTTTGTCTACGAAAATGCGAGGTTACGGGTTGATCGGTAGAAATAATTTTACCTTATGTCGCCTTTCTGTTCGCCTCAGCCGTACGATCCGATTTATTGATTTATGAATGTCTCCCAAAAAACAATCGGCTTAGGGCTTACAACCCCAACCGGCGTAATCTCTCGACAGAGGCATAGGTAGTAACGCATGGATGACGGTTTCCTATACTTTGGCTCGGCTAGTATCAGTGACGATGCCGATGTACAGCGCGTTATTGGCTCACGCGGCGGACGGAAATGTCTTCATTCCGACGAGCGGGGTAGCTTCGAATTCGACCTCTGCAGCACGCTCGAAAATAAGTTTCGTTGGATGTTGCTCTGGGCCCAGCCAAGATACTTTGTCCAGAGACAACGGCAGTTGCAATGGTGCGTTACCGGCGCACCGATTCCCAACGCGTTTTCTAGCCTTTTCAAGATCGACCCGCCAATTGATTTTATCGGCATCAGCTACGGACTCGCCTGCACGGTTGTCGAACTATACTGGCGAATATTGGCTGACCCGGGTACTTTTCCGGATGTCGGGGAGCCCGCTGTGGAATCACTTGCGCCACTCACCTTTCTTACACACGACTCTTTACCCCTCAAAGAGGCTCGACCGTGGCGACAGCCGGTTTGTACTATTCGAGGGCACTTTGCAAAGAGCCTCGCTTACATGGCGCTGGAGCAGGCCTTCTTGCATGAATTCGCGCACATCGGCAACGGCCATAATGACTACTTGAGCACACTTAATCTATTGTCCCTGACAGACCGCCCCTACCACCCAGTTGCTGCTGAAAAGGACTCCCTGCTACTACAAACGCTCGAGATGGATGCCGACGCGACCGGACTGATGTATACGCTAGAATTGAATGAGAGGAAGCGTCTGGACCTTCCGAAGTATGCCGACCGACTAGATGACGCCAAGCGCATCGCCAACATCGCGGCATTCGGCGCAGTGCGCGCTTATATCAGAAATATTTTGTTTTCGAATTACGTATTCTGGCGATGTAAAGACCAAGTATGGGATCTTGAAAAGCAGCCACATGATGATCATCCCCAACCGGCGATCCGCATGAAGTTTTTACGGGACGGCCTCGCCCGCTGTTTACTCGCCATGCCGCATCTCGGCTATTCGCCAAACGACTTCATCACTGACAGTCGGGAAATCATTCAGTCTGCCGAAATTGCCTGCGCAAGAATCATGCACGTAGAGCCCCAACTAGAAGTTTACCAAAGCGCATTCCAAACCGCGGATGCGGTACACTATTTTGAAAAATTGGAAGACTACTGGTGCAAGATTCGGCACTCGCTGATGAAGTACCCGAAAGTGCGGATGCTTGCTCCCTGCAACCTGCCGCACAACCATGCGCTGATTTAGCACCCCCAACGCGAGTTTTGCCGCCGGCTAGGGCGGCCTTCCACGAATGCCTTGTCCAAGACACTCCACTATAAACCGTTCCGCCGTGTCGAAACTCGACAGAACCGCCGCCACCGCATCAAATAGATTCCGTCGAGTAAAGTCTGTGAGGGGAATCGTTTTGAGGGCGACAAATAATACGCTCCCAAGATGACCCTCATTTTCGAATACACTGACTTCCGCCAGCAACATAGTAGCGGGTGCTTCCGATAGAGCGGCTCGTAGGCTCACTAAAAACTCCTCTGGGCGTACCGTCGTCGAGTTCGTGAGCGCGTTCTTTTGAACACTATCCATAACGAAGATCATTTGTACTTGGATAGCGGTCGCATCCGGGGTGGCAATAACCGCCAACGATTTCGCTCGCCCCGACGGCGTAACCAGCAGCGACCAATCCGTTTGGCTATTAAGATGCTCAATAGCGACGGTGAACCGCGCTTCGCGAAGCCAACTCTCCACGAGCGCGCAACTGACTTCCGACGCTCTTAAAAGACATTCCGCGAGGCTAAATGGAGCCGTTGCAGGCGACACCTGTCCAACTTGAGGCCCGTCCGATTGGCTCCAAGGTAAGATTCGCCAAAAAATAGGACTTTCGGTGGATTATGTTAAGTCACGGCGGTCGTTGGATGGTTAATCCTCGAATATAGCGCGCAAGTCCTCGATCCCGGAGTTGAGCCGTGAAGGGAGCCCAAAGTGTCGGGGCCAATCGACCCACTGTGCCGTGTTCGCTAATGCTTCGAGCACTGACCGTTCGGGCATTTCGTCACTGACCTGACGGGCTGCGTGAACAGCCGATGCCGGCGGGTCGCCGCTACTAATCCGCGGGACGATCGGACGGCGATTCTTATCCAACTGGACGGTTCCGAGTAGCCCGACGTCCGTGTCGAGCTGCGATGCTTGATTCTCAAGTTTGTCGCGCAGGTGCGCCGTGAATCCAGCTGCACCCGCCGGCCAGCCGCGCTCGGCCGCATAGGCCGCGATCCTCTCTGGATCACTTGCTTCGGCGGGCAGTTTTCCCCAGAAATCGTCATAGCTCAGCGATCCGCTCACATGCACGGCTCCGGCTTTGATGGCCTCCGCCAATTCCAAAACCGCAACCACTTCCAGGTGGCGCCGGTTGAACAATTGCGGCTTCTCGTCGCAACCGTCCCCAACCAGTGCTCGCCAATCCGTGGGGATAAATCCGCGATCCAAGTCGCTGATGTGATAGTAGTCGCTGGTCGTTGGCTCGAGCGCAACATTGAGCACGGCCTTTAGCAATAGATTGGCGGAATCCCGCGCCGCCTTCAGGGGTAAGATTCGTCCGAGATGCAACAATGCAGTCCGGTAGGGCGAGAATGCCTGATGCGCAAATGGTTGCCATTGTCGTCGCGACTGCTTCGAGTGCTCTGCGCATGCCTTTTGTAGCGTCGCGCAACCCCCATGAGCTTCGATCACTGCCTCCACTTGCTTGAGTTTACCTTTCCGTGGACTATCGGCGCCAACGATTTCCAGTAACTCCGCCAGAGTGCCGATCAAGGTGTCGGTCTGATCGCCTCGATCGATATTCGCCTCATCCCAATACTTCTCGCTGCGCCACACGACAGTACCACTGAACCGCAATAGCATAACGGTGAGGTCATCGAGCACCCGCCCGCGAGCCGCGCGCAGCGCCGCGAGCAGCAATGCATATCGGCGGGGCGCCACATATTCACGCAACTCGCGAGCCTTCAAACGCTGAGCTTCGTTCGCCCACTGCGTCACCTTGGCCTCAGCAATCGGCGCCAGAATCGGGGCGGGATCCGTCAGGGTCGACAGCCATTCGTAATGCGCGATCAACGCCTTCAGATTCTCGCGCGTCGCTTTTCCGGCGCCGCGGCACATCACCGCGAACGGCGAATCCTGGCTGTCTCCACTGGGCCTCAGGAGTTTGTCCAGACCGCGCCGGTCCGTATCGCTCAGGCGCTCATAAACTTCCTGCCACTGGGTCGCATTCACGAGCCGATGAGCCGCGCCCGCCATGGTACGCAGTGTCGATAACTGCGGCAGCTCGCAGCTCTCACGGATCAGAGCATCGATAGCCGCGTTGATCAAATCCGCCGGGTCGGTCCGCGCTTGTGCCGCCGCGGCGATCGCGTCACAGGCGACTCCTCGCGCTCTCGGACCCCAAGGAGTAATTCCAAGGTAGAGACGAATGGCATGGTGATGGCGGTACAAGGTGCGCCGGTCTTCATTCAGCGTCGCTGGTGCGGCTTGGTAGAGTTGTGCGGCGACGCGCGCTATTGCCGCTGGCGGAATCTCTGCGAGCGGCAAGAACCGACCGATGTGTTGGAATACCTTTAGCTGGGTCAGCAACGCCAGCATCGAGGTCCCCCACCGTGAAACGGTCGGTGCCCACTGTCTTTCTTCCGAAGTGAGCGTAAACCAGCGCAGAAGATCCCCCTCTGTCAGAGGTTCTGGCAACTTTGGATAGACGATCCGCGAATGAGGTTGTTCTGCGCCAACCATTGCATTCCCTTCATTGTTGTTCCCGGGGCGCCAACGGTACCAAAGGAAGCCAATGAATCACCTGGATTAGACATAATCTGGCCAAAGTCCTATTTTTCGGCGAATCTTACCTTGGAGCCTTTAGACGACATCTTTACAGATAGCCGCCGTAGCCCGTAGGCCACTGATGACTGAACATCAGGTCGGCTCCGCCTCTCTCCGAGCAGGCGGACCGACAATCATCGCCGTGGCTTTGCGCCACTAAGAACACCTCCTTAGCGACTCTCGTCGCACCTCAAGCCCATTGACACGTTCCGTTCAGACCATCAACTCACCTGAACGCTCTCACCGCATGGCGACCCGATCCGGCTTCTGGATTTGTATCAGTGCCGCCTGAACGGTCTGATTGAGTTGCCGCATCTGGGCGGTGACGGCAACTAGTTGCTCGCCTTGAGCCTTAATGGTGGCTTCCTGCGCCGCCATTTTTCGCCGAGATTGCTGTACCTCGTTGAGGAGCATCGCGGACAATTCCTCGTACCGTACGCCCTGGATCACGCCGGCGGAGTCATGGATGACGAGTTCCGGATACACCTTGTTCACTTCTTCCGCGATGAGACCGTATTGCACTTCGCCGTGCGGATCGCTCTTCAGGTGAAAAGTCACCGGTCGAAGCTGTTGTAACTTCTCTGTCTCATCGCCCATGGAGCGAATCGCTGTTTTGTAACGTTCGGAGGAAGCGAGCACACCGAGCTGCCCATTTTTCGTGACATATACCGCAGCCCCCGTCACCTGTTGGGTGCCGATGCCCATGATGTAGGTGGCCAACTGCACGCCGGAGGCACCGATTCGGATCCGACCGCTCTCGTCGGAGGGGCCGGATCCTCCGATGTCGATGTTGCTCGAGCCCGCCACGATGTTGGCGCCGGCCGACTCACCGATGGCGATGTTGTTTGAGCCCGAGACATTGGCTTGCAGCGCGTCATAACCCAAAGCGGCGTTGTTCGCGCCGTCGTTGTTGTTGACCAGTGATTGGAAACCGATCGACGTGTTGTGGCTGCCCGAGGTATTGAACTGCAGGGCGTAATTGCCGAGACCGGTGTTGGCGCCGCCGCTGACATTGGACGTGAGCGCCCCTTCGCCGAAGGCCGAATTGACGGCGCCCGTCGTGTTCGCTATCAGAGCCTGTAAGCCGACGGCCGTGTTGTTGTACCCGGCCGTGTTGGACTGCAACGTTTTGTAACCCAGCGCGGTGTTGCCACTACTGGTCGTGTTGTCCAGGAGCGCTTGCCAGCCGACCGCCGTATTGCCGGTCGCCGTAGTGTTGTGATATAGCGCATACTGACCAAAGGCGGAGTTTTCGCTTCCGCTGGTGTTGTTGAGGAGCGATTGAACGCCGGATGCCGTGTTGCCGCCGCCAGTCGTATTTAACTGCAGGGCTTCATAACCGCTCGCCGTATTAAAGGCGCCGGTGGTGGTTCTCTCCAGGGCATACTCTCCCGACCCGGTGTTGCCGCTGCCGGTGGTGTTGAACTTCAGCGTGTAGAAACCGAGACCCGTGTTGCCGTAGACCTCGCCGGAGGACGTGTTTAGATTAATCAAAGAGTCGGAGCCGACGGCCGTGTCGCCGAAGGCGTCGCTTTTCACCACGTCTGGCGGCTGTTGTGCGAGCGCTGAATGAGCTAGTGTCCCAACGAGCGCGACGACGGCAACGGCGCGGCGGGATGAAACCCCTGGTGACGGGGAATGTTTGGTTTCCATGATGAACTCCTGAAGATCGGAAGAAGAGAGATTGGCTTCAAGCGATGGCTCGCTTATCTAGTCAATACGAGATCCCAGGGAAAAGTGGCTCACGTCGGCGGTTTAGGATGGGAAGTTCGACCTTGACCGTTGTGAACGGTGTTCCCAACGTGACCAAGCAAACGAACACTTCGTCAGATAAAGTTTCCGCATGGGATCGAGTGTGGAGCTGCGTTCGAAGGGTTTCGAGATCCTCGCCAACCTCGATCATCCGAACATCGCGAAACTCTTGGACGGTGGGCGCACGGCGCAAGGGCAGCCCTACTTCGTCATGGAGTACGTGCCGGGGTTGCCAATTACGGAGTATTGCGATCGACACCGGCTGAAGCTCCGGGAGCGGGGTCGAACTATTCATCCAAGCGTGCGCAGGAGTGCAACATGCACACCAGAACGCAATCATTCATCGGGATCTGAAGCCCGCTAATATTCTGATGATCGAGGTCGACGGCAAACCATAGTAAATACGCAGTGGCTTGCCAATGAGGTCCGGCGACCGTGCCAGCCGGTGACTCGTGTACCGGACATCCGGACTGCCGATGGACAAATTTTGATGGCACCTGCCTCAATCGCCAGTTCGCTTCGGAGGTTCGCGACCCACTTGTTGAAATCGCGCTGGTCTCTGGCTTCGCGTGATTGCCGACAAACGCAAGGCACGTCGGTCCTATTCCTGCGGTAAGTGATCGGCGCTTGAGCCAATTCGTTGATCGATTCCGTATTCATGGGTAGGCGCCCTCATTTTTCCCATACCCGACCAGCACAAGGAGAGTCCCATGAACTTACCCTTCGCACAGCGTGCAGCTACATGAACGTCTCTAATTTTCGCTCGATGGTCGCCGCATTGATGCTCGCCTTCGTCAGTGCTGGATCCGTGATGGCTAAAATTCCGGCGGGCTGGATCATTGCCGGGAGTGACCCCAAAGATTACGAATTTTCTCGCGACGAAACCACCGCGGCTAGCGGCAAATTCAGCGCCTCAATCGATGCCAAGTCTGGGGCGAATGGCTTTGGAACACTCATGCAGATGATCGACGCCGACAATTACCGCGGCGGTCGATGGAAGTTGACTGGTTACCTGAGGACTAATGATGCTACTCGTGCGCAGATGTTCATGCGGGTGGAGGGACTCGATCACAAAGTGGTGTCGTCCGATAATATGGATTCCCGTCCGGTCACCGGTACCAGCGATTGGACCAGCTATGAAATTGTCCTCGATGTCCCCGCCGATAGCGTCGATATCGCATTTGGCTTCCTGCTCGCGCAAGGAGGGACGGTGTGGGGCGACAATTTTAGACTCGAGAAAGTCGATTCTACCGTCCCGGTTACTTCCACCACGACCGCAGCCTCGAGCAGACCGAAAGACCCAGTCAATACAGATTTCGAGATCTGACGTTCCTGCTATGCGTCGGACTTTTAGGAGCGCTTAAGGGGTGCTTTCAAACAAAGGACAGGAAGATCCCCCCCCGGATTTCCGGAATCTCTCTAGCATGCAAGGATTTGCGCGATGACGAATGTTGGCCTTCGATCCTGCCGTGTCCGCCGACAGCGGCGACGGCTCCGTTGTCGACATCGACGTACCGCAACGTATACGCCGCTGGTGTTGGCACCCGGAACGGCCGGCGTCATTCACGTGATCATAAAACCAGACCATGCTTCGATCGGAAAGACCGTCAACGGATACCTCTACCTGGATACGTTCAACGATACCGTCTTCACTGGCGATGTGGTGGTTCGAATCCCATATCGTTACACAGTGGTACCGTGAAGAGACCGCCGCCGATGATGGGAACCGTTCTAATGGTGCGTCGGTAACAATGGTCGGTATAATAGAAGTGCGCAGACATCCCAGGTGAGGGTACTTGATTCCGTGAGACACGAAGCGAAGCCGCAAACTCTTGCGCTTTTCTTACTATTTCTGCTCGCTGGCGGTTTCGATGACGAAACCCGTGCCACAGTGGATCCGTGCGGCCGGCAAGCGCTGCGTCGATCTCGGCTGTGCGACACTCGGCAACGCATTGATTGCACATGCCCGCCATGAAGAAGGTCACGATTCGTTAATGCGCCGCGACACTGAGGCTTTGATTTTCCCTGAGTATCGCTGCGTAAGCGGTGGCGACCCGCTGCATCAACCCGTCGTTTGCCAACAAGCGCGCCAGAGATGCGCGTCGATAACGCCAATGCTGCCACGCTTCGCTCGGCCATCCCTGGCTTTGTGCGACCTTCACAGCTCGCGCGTACAGCTGAAAGGCACGAAGTAAATCACTATTTCGCTCGGTGGCATCAGACTGGTTGAGCGAATGAAACTCCGCGCGCTCGGCCAGATGCGCAAGCGCATACGGTTCATCCGCTGCCGCTCCCCGCTGATACCACTGCATGACTCGAGCGTCGTCTTGAGTCGCTTTCGCCGATGCCACTCGCTCGGGCACCGTGACACCGTATTCATAGAAGCTGCCAAGTTTGTCGGCGGCGATCGCCACGTGATCCGCCCACGCCCGCTCGAGCAGGGACACCCCCAGTTTGGTATCGCGCAGGCTTTCCGATCTGCCGAGTAACATATCCGCCAGATCGATTCTCGCAGCAGCATATCCCCTGTCCATCGCGATCTCGAACTCCCGACGCGCGCCCTGCATATCACCGTCAGCAAGTAGCGTACGTCCCATTTCAAAGTCTATTCGCGCAGAATGATTGACATTGGCGACTTCCTTGGAGCAGGCCGCTTTCGCCATTTCAACAGAAAGAGGTGCCAGCGAGTTTCCAGCAGTGACCCGATCCGGGTCATACACCGCCGATGCTGCTCGGTCGCAGGCGGAGCCTTGGCTTCGCCACTTGGCGGGCAAATTGGGGGTGATTCCCGAAAACAGCAAAAAGTAGCGGTCTGAGTGATGCGTCGCAGCATGGACTGGGTTGACCGTCCGGCTAGCGGGCCCATTGGGCACAATGCGGGCACCCGATTGTCCGTCTGAGCCGAAGGGAAGTCGCAATGCAAGCCGCTATCCGCCGCATACATTCGAAGTATCTTGGGGAGAAGACGTTTCCGAAGGAGATCACCGAGTTTGAGATTCGACAGTTCTTCACGCTGAGCGCCGAGGATGTTCGAGCCATTCGGGTCGACAGCAATAAGAAATCGCGCTTGGCGCTCGCCTTACAGGTCGGTTTCCTGCGCATGACCGGCGCTGTGCTGGATACCTACGAATACATACCTCGCGCCGTCTTGGAGTGCGTGGCGAAACAGCTCCATGTGGCAGCCCCGATGTTGGCCACAATGCGCGCATTGTCGCGCCGTTACATGACTCGACATCGGCATCAAACCTGGGCTTGTCGATACCTGGGGATATCTCGATTGAAGGAGGCCGACGAGAAAGCGCTGTTCTCCGCGCTGACCGCCGAGATGGCGGTGACAGTCGATCGAGAACAACTGATCACACGGGCGCTCGAGATATTCTGGAACCATCGATGGCGCATTCCAACCCGACGTGCGGTTGAGCAAAAAGTGCGAGAAGCAATGAGCCGCGTTGAAGCGATGGATATGGAGTCGCTACGCCGTGTACTTCGGCCGGAGGAGATGGGGAAATTATACGCGCAGCTCGTCGAAACACAGGTCAATGGGGCTTCCGCGCTGGAATGGATCCGGCGCCCTCCGGGCAAGCGAGGTGCGAAATCCCGAACGCTGGCGATTGAAAAGCTGGACTATCTGCGTACTACGTTCCGGTCAATCACAATGTGCAAGATCCTGATCCCGCCGGAGCGACTGCGCGCGTACGCGCGGCGCTTACACCGCCGCCGTGTGGATCACGTCAAAGAGATTGCGGAGCCACGTCGAACGCTCGAGGTCGTGGGGTTCATCCACACGATGCTGGAACGGCAAGCCGATCGAGTGCTGCGGATGCTGGTGATGGCGATTGCCCGCATCTGGCGCAATGCGCAGGAGCGGGCCGCGAGCCG
>Ga0302319_10022302_pt1 | contig 11364 bp, 10 predicted proteins | sample Bog_T0_2_FD_203319 | JGI IMG/M metagenome (GOLD analysis project Ga0302319, IMG submission 203319) | Peat permafrost microbial communities from Stordalen Mire near Abisko, Sweden - Bog_T0_2 | ecosystem: Environmental > Terrestrial > Soil > Wetlands > Peat | place: Sweden: Abisko, Stordalen Mire...
AGTTTTTGCCCAGGAAGGCGGCACAGAAGGCCAGTCACCGTATCTTCTCACGCCTGATGTCGAATCCACCGACCTGAGTAAATCTGTCTTCGAGATCGTCAGGAAGTGTTTCCATACCGAGGATATTTTTAATGACCAACTGAATGCCTGCCTACGCTCAGCCCAGCAGCGCAAGCATCTCAAGCTCGAATTGCAGCTTAAGATGATCGTTCTCTCAGGCGATCAACGTTGCCGTTTGCTGGAGGATCGCTATGGCTATGCCAAGAGCAAAAGTATCCTTTTCCAAGGCTTGCGTCGACAGACCACCCGTTTTCTCAGTGCCTTGAACGGGGAAAATCGAACTGACATCGACGAATGAAGGCTCGTCGCCGCGATATTCTGGCGGTGGGTTAACCCTTGGCGGCGCCAATCTTCTTCTTGTTGGAATCGTCGCTTTGCGGATCGTCAATCGGCTCGGCTGACCGCTGGATAGGCAGATTGGGAGTGGCACTGGTATTCTTCATTTCGTGCATGGCCTTGTAGACGACGGCCAATTCATCGTACTTCAGCCAGAACCCCGGCGGCACATCTTCGTCGTCAACAAAACGCCATGAGGTAATATGGTTCTTGTCTCCAATATCGAGATACTGGGCCACTGCCGGGGAAACATCCAGTCCCGCGCGGGTATAGGTGTCAGGTCTTTGATCTCCGAAAACATATTCCGCATGATCCGAACGGAGCGGCCCGACATCCTCCCACTGCGCGTAGCAGGATCGTCCCTGGGCGTTCTTGATCTGCACCCAGCGATCTTTGCAGGCTGAAACTTGTTTTCCGTCTTTGTTCGGGCGGTGCCACCCCGCCGGAAGCCACCTGGCTGCTTTGTCGGGATAGGCCAGATCATTAAAGGGAAGCGCAACGTAAAATGGATTGACGGTCGGTGCATGGTCCGCTGGCGCAAAGCCACTGCGATCGTAGGGTGAATCGTTGCCGCGATTGCTCGTTCTCCAGTCTTCGTCCCAGGCGCTGCCGATGTTATCCGTGGAGCTGATTGTTGACCCACCCTCGCCGATCCAGAACATGGTGGTGTAAATCCCGGATTTCCACGGGTAAGTGTTTTTCGATCTCTTGTTAAAATTAGCGAAAACGAAATTACCGGTCGGGCTCGCCGTTGGATTTGAAGAGGGATAAGTACCCGGACTTGTTGAGGACGGCGTAAGCGCTGCCACCGACCGGTAAACCGCAGGATTCTGTAGCCCCGTCTGGACGGTGACGTTGGCGGGAATTGGGAACAAACCGCCACCTTCAATCGGAGTCGAATGACGGGCAATGGGTAGACCTGTTTCCACCGTGGGGCCAGATCCAGCCAGGCTGGATGAAGCAGCCCCGCCAGGGGACGGCACCTTGGAGGGACTTGATGCAGGGGTCTTGCCGGCGGTGGCCGTTTTTGAAGGAGGAGAAGAGGAAATCCCCGACGCGCTTGGTTTTGGAGATGAGGTCGAAGTGGCCGGGGAACTTGCCGCAGTCGAGGTAGATAGTGTTGTCGATGAAGCGCCGGCCCCGGAGACGGAGGTCACAGCCGCCCCCGTAGCCGGGGTCTTGTTCTTTTTATGAGATGATTTGTGGACGACCGGAGTACCATCCGGAGCCACCGGCTTTTGCGGGGCTGAATTGGTGGCTGCCGTGGTTGGAGCGACAATGATCACATCGCCCTCCGCCATGAGCCGTGTGCCGCATCCAATCACACTAAGACCGATCGTAATGACATAAAAGTAGAGCGGGGCGGTCATGGCTACTCTATTTTCTTGAGCTTGAATCTAGTTAGAATAATTGAATCAGGGGTGTCAATTTACAAAAACGTTGCCGCTGGTTAGACACCGTTAGATGTCCTCTTATTCAAATTATTATCGAGAAAACGTAAAAAAAGCTTATGCGGTGAAAGCAGCGTTATTCTCCACCAAGCGTGCCGGAAATGCAATCCCGGCCCGCTTGATTTTCCAGGAGAATTATCGTCAATTGCTCACCGACTCGGCGATGGAGGGGACATTTTCATCGGAGGCGTGGATGCCGTTGGCAGCGGCGTGGGTCTCTCGCTTTTGCATCCGCATCGAGACGAACTTCGAGATGCCGCGCTCTTCCATCGTCACCCCGTACAGCACATCGGCGATGCTAATCGTCCGTTTGTTGTGGGTGATGACGACGAATTGCGATTGCGTAACGAAGCGCTGCAGGATCTTGATGAAGCGGTTGATGTTCGATTCGTCGAGCGGTGCGTCGAGCTCGTCCAGGACGCAAAAGGGGCTCGGCTTGACCATGTAGATGGCGAAGAGGAGCGCGACGGCAGTCATCGTACGCTCACCACCCGAGAGGAGGCTGACGGTCTGCGTCTGCTTGCCGGGCGGCTTGGCAATGATGTCGATGCCGCACTCGAGCGGATCCGCTTCGTCCATGAGCGATAGCGTGGCCTTGCCGCCGCCGAAGAGCTCCGTGAACATTTCCTGAAAGTTGATCTTCACCTGCTCGAACGTCTCAGCGAATAGCTTCTGCGTGGTGCGGTTGATCTCCGTGATCGCCTTGAGGATCTGGTCCTTGGCGGTCAGTAAATCGGTCTCCTGGCCGGTGAGGAACTTGTAGCGCTCTTCCAGTTCGTCATACTCGGTGATCGCCTCAAGATTAACCGGTCCGATCGATTCAAGCGCAGCCCGCTTGCTCGCCACCTCCGTCTCCAGCGCCGCCCAATCAGTCGCCGACTCCGTGTCCGCCAGCGGCGCCAGTTCCTCCAGGTCCTTGTGGTAATCGCGGCGGAACTTCTCGCGCAGGTTGCCGAGGAAAAGCTTCTGCTCGGCCAGCTTGACCTCGTTCTCGGAACGGGCGGCATGGATCTCGCCGTGCTCGCGGCGCATCGTCCGCAGGATGCTTTCCTGCTCATCGATCCGCGCCTGCGCTTCGCCTCGCGTCATCTGGGCCTGCTCCAGTTCACCGGCCACCCGCTGCTGGGCCTCGATTTTCCCGGTCCGCTCCAACTCGGCCGTGGCGATTTCTTCGCGGGCCTGGACCACCCGCTGCTCGTGCTCGACCGCCTCGCGGGTCCGCAGTTCAACCAGTTCCCGTAATTCCTGCAAACGGTTGGCCACCGGTTCACGCTGCTGCTGCCATGCCTCGCACTGCTGCGTCTGCGTGGCCAGTTCGATCCGGGACTCGGTTAGCGCGGCTGTCTGCCTCTCCTCCTCCGTTGCCAGCTGTTGCAGTTGCTTTTTGAAATCCTCCATGCGCGCCTCAGCCTCGCGGCGGGCCTCCGTGGCACGGGTCATCGCCTCACGCAGGCGCTCATGACGTTCGTGATCAACCTGCTCCTGCGCCTGGAGACGGGATATCTCACGCGCAACGTCTTCCACTTGCTGCACGACCTGGGCGGCCACTGTCTGCGCGGCCCGTTCCTCCTGCCGCTGGGTGGCGAGGGCGATCTCGGCTTCCTGCGCGGCCGCGCGAGTCTGTTCAACGAGGTTCGTCTTCTCCGTCAAATCAGTCTGTGCCGTCTCGAGCACAGTTTGTGCACCGGCGACCTTTTCCCCCGAACCCACCAGTTCCGCTTCCAGGGAGCGCAACTCCGACTGCCGTGTCAGCACGGCGAGCGAGGCGCCCGCTTCCTGTCCAACCAGCAACAGGCCGCTTCGGGTGATGAGTTCCCCTCCCCGCGTCGCGATCGTGCTCTGCGGTTGGGCAGCCTTCAATTTCCAGCCGGCGGCCAGGTCCTCGACCACATGCGCGTCCTCAAGGAGCGCGGCAACGAGTTCCTCCACGACTGGCTGGGCGGAAACGAATTTGGTCGCGTGCGTCCCGGCGCTGGAAGGCAGCGGCGTGGGCCGGGCGGTGCGAAGCGGCGCGAAGGCGCACTGTTCCTTGCCGGACAATTTCTCGCGCCACAATTGCGCCGCCGCATCGTCCTGTAAAACGAGCGCGTTGACTGCATCACCCAGGAGCAACGCCAGGGGTGCTTCGTAGCCCGTCTGCACGGCGATGTGGCCGGAAAGCGTGCCGTTGAGCTCGGCAGCCTGCTCGCGGAGCAGCCGCTGCGCGGCCTGTGGGGCACTGGCGTGCTGGTCTTCGAGCTGGGCCAACGCGTCACGGCGCGCTTGCAATTGCTGGTGCGCGCGCCCGGCTTCGCTCCGGGACTTTTCCACCCCGCGTAAGGTCTCTTCGGCTTCGCGGCGGCCCTGTTGGGCCTGCTGCAGCGCCTCGCGACGTTCCAGTAACAGCTTTTCCGCTGCAGCCAGCCCCTCGGAATGCCGGGTGACGGCGGCGAGCGCTTCTTCCCGGCGCAGCGTCAGCGACGTTTGCTCCACCTGCAAAGCCTCGATCCGCAACTGGAAATTCCGCTGCTGGAGCTCCAGCGCAGCCAGTTCCTGTTCCTGCCGCTGGAAAAGCTGTTCCTGTGCGAGCTTCTGCTCCTCAACCTCGGCCCGCTCCGCCTCAACGGTGCCGATCTTCGCCGTCAGCATCTGCAGGGTCTCCTGCTCGGTGTCGAAGCGCTGCTGCGTCTCGCCCCGCAGGCGGGTGAAATTTTCCACTTGCGAGTTGAGCTGGGTCAATTGCTCCTCACCAACCCGCACTTTTTCCTCCGTGCCGGCGATCTCCTGCCGGGCCTGGTCGCGCAGGCCGGTGAATTCCTCCACGCGCGCGCGATTGGTCGCCGCCCGCTGCTCGGCGCGTTCGAGGGCGTTGCGGATGGCCGATTGCTCGTCGCGCAGGCGGACCAGTTCCGCCTCGATGACGGCCAGTTCACGCCGCGCCGCGCCGACTTTCTGCTCCTGGCCGGTGACTTCGCCCTCAAGCTGCTCCTGCCGCTGGCGTGCGCCGTCGACCTCGCCCTGCAAGGCGGTGATCGTTGCGGAAAAGGTATCAAACTGGTGCCGCCCGAGGCGGTTCTCGATGGAGGCGAGTTCCTCGAAGCTCGCCTGGTAGCGGCGTGCCTTGCCCGCCTGCCGCTGCAGCGAACCGATCTGCCGCTTCACTTCGCGGATGATGTCAGCCAGGCGGATCAGGTTCGCCTCGGTGTTTTCCAGTTTGCGCAGGGCCTCTTTCTTCTGGCTCTTGTATTTGGTGATGCCGGCGGCTTCCTCAAAGATCGCGCGCCGGTCCTCGGGACGCGACGACAGGATCGAGTCGATCTTGCCCTGCTCCATGATCGAGTAGGCTGAGCGGCCGATGCCGGTATCCATGAAAAGGCTGTGGATGTCGCGCAGACGGCAGGCAACTTTGTTAAGCTCGTATTCGCTCGCGCCGTCGCGGAAAACGCGTCGCGTGATCGTAACTTCGTTATAGGCGACGCCCAGGTCCTGCTCGCAATCGCCGAAGGTGAGCGACACCTCCGCCATGCCGAGCGGTGGCCGCGTTTCGGTACCGGAGAAGATGACGTCCTTCATCTCGCTACCGCGCAGCGCCTTGGCCGATTGCTCACCCAGCACCCAGCGGATGCTGTCGAGAACGTTGCTCTTGCCACAGCCGTTGGGGCCGACAATGGCGGTTACTCCCGGGTGAAATTCGAGCGTGGTGCGGTCCGCAAATGACTTAAATCCGACGACGTTGAGCGACTTCAGGTACATGTGACCTTTGTACACCAAGCCTTGTACCCCTTGGCAAGAAAAACCACCATTAGTTGTGGTGTTTCTTAAAATCGGACACTATTTGTTGATTTTGAGGGGGTTATGAATGTCATTGGAAAGGGGAAGTGATTTAGACGGAATTAACGGAATTTTAGGATTTGAAAAGGCAAATTCGGACTTTCAATCCGTCTCCCTCCTAATTCCGTTAATTTCTTGGAAATTCCGTTAATTCCGTCCAAAAAATCGCCCGCCTACGCCAGCGACTTCATGTCGATGACGAAGCGGTACTTCACGTCGCTCTTGAGGACGCGGTCGTAGGCCTCGTTGACCTTCTGGATCGGGGTCATCTCGATGTCGCTGACGATCCCGTGCTCCGCGCAGAAATCGAGCATCTCCTGGGTCTCCGCGATGCCGCCAATGGCCGAGCCGGTGAGGATGCGGCGCGGCAGGATCAAATTGAACGAGGCGAGGGCGAGCGGCTTCTCCGGCGCGCCGACGAGGACCATCTTCCCATCGAGCTTGAGCAGCCCGAGGTAGGCATTGAGGTCGTGATTGGCGGAGACGGTATCGAGAATGAAGTCGAAGCTGGCGGTGTGCTTCTTCATCTCGTCCTCGTTCTTGGAGACGACAACTTCCTTCGCGCCGAGGGCCAGGGCGTCCTTGGTCTTGCCCGGCGAGGTGGTGAAGAGCACCACGTCCGCGCCCATCGCAGCAGCGAACTTGACCCCCATGTGACCCAGTCCGCCCAGGCCCACGATGCCGACCTTCTGCCCCTTGCCCACTTTCCAGTGGCGCAGGGGCGAGTAGGTGGTGATGCCCGCGCAGAGCAGCGGCGCGCTGGCGGCGAGGTCGAGCTTGTCGGAAATCCTCAGCGTGTAGGCCTCGTCCACCACGATGCAGGTGGAGTAGCCGCCGCAGGTGAATCCGCCGCTGACCTTGTCGGGACTGCAATAGGTCAGCGTCATGCCCTCGAGGCAGAACTGCTCAAAGCCGGCCTTGCAACTGGAACAGTGGCGGCACGAATCGACAAAGCAGCCGACGCCGGCGAGATCGCCCTCCTTGAACTTCTTCACTTGGTTGCCAACCTTGACCACGCGCCCGACGATCTCGTGCCCCGGCACGCAGGGATAAGTGGACATGCCCCACTCGTTGCGCGCCATGTGGATATCCGAATGGCAGATCCCGCAGTACTGGATATCGATCTGCACATCAAGCGGCCCGGGGTCGCGGCGCTCGAAGGAGTAGGGAGTAAGAGGCGAAGTGGCAGTCTGGGCGGCGTAAGCTTTGGCTTTAATCATGGAGAATTTAATTTGGGCGCGGATGGCGGGATGTCAACGTCTGTAATCCGTGGCGGGAAGTAAGGCTTACACTAGTTGTCGTTAGGTTTCGGGTCGCGTGCGCCGACGAATTGCATGTGTCCTTCACCGTCATCTTTCCAATCTTCAAGCCTAACGAGGTGGTATCGAGCTCCCTCAAAGCGCAACAGGCATTTCGTGGAACTTCCTCCGCCTCCTCCGCGGTCCCAAGCCGTGATCTGGTAATAGCCGTTGTATCTACTGCAAATTATTGGGGCTCCGATCCACCCACCGATTCTTTTCCATTTATTGTTTATCCTGGCGTAGATGCTCCATCCTCTCCCTCCTCTTCCCCCTGTTCCATCATTTATGAACAGCTCTTTGTGGCCATCTCCCCTTAGATCGACGTAAACCGCGTCTGCCCACCCGATAGCTTCTTCATTTGTGAGACCCGCGAGATTGAAACGTGGAGGAGTGTCCTCTAGTTTTATGTGATGCCATTCCCCTTCGGATACGGTGTACAGCTCCTTAGGCCATACAAAATTCGACCGGCCGACAGAGCTGCCCGAGGGTCTCGGTGCATCGTCGGCATAAACGATGCCGGTGACTATGGCCGCAGCCAGCGTAACCAGAAGGATTACCCGCGTGGCCATGCCTCAAGCCTACCAGCGTAATTATATCTTCCAAGTTCCGAACGTGATCTGTCAGTCTGTCATGCAGAGATCGGTAACCACGTTAATTTGGCAGAAATTCCGTTAATTCCGTCCAAAAAAACGTCCGCTTATTTCTTCGATACCGCGGCGCGCACTTCGTCCAGCGTCCCCGCCGAGCCGAGCTTCACGCTCTTGGCGGCGATGAACTTCGCGTATTCCTCGATGAAGATCTTGCCCGGGGGACGGAAATCGAATTCACCGGGGTGATCGCGGAAGTATTCGCGGTGGACGCGCGTCCAGACCAGGCGGCCGTCGGTGTCGATGTTCACCTTGGTCACGCCGAGCTTCGCGGCGGGCAGGTACTCGTCCTCGTTCACGCCGCAGGCGGTCGGGTCGAGCGTGCCGCCGGCCTTGTTGATCCGCGCGACTTCCTCCTTCGGCACGCTGGAGCTGCCGTGCATGACGATGGGCAGGCCCGGCATCCGCTTCTGGATCGCCTCGATCACCTCGAAATGCAGCGACTGCTGCCCCTTGAATTTGTACGCCCCGTGGCTGGTGCCGATGGCCGCCGCGAGCGAGTCGCAACCGCTGCCCTTGACGAAGGCTTCCACCTCGTCGGGATTGGTCAGGCACGCATTGCCCTCGTCCACCTTGATGTCCTCCTCCACGCCGCCGAGCATGCCGAGCTCCGCCTCGACGCTGAGGCCCTTGGCATGCGCGCGATCCACCACCCGCTTGGTGATTTCCACGTTCTTATCGAACGGATCGTGCGAGGCGTCGATCATGACCGAACTGTAGAACCCGCTGTCGATGCAATCGTAACAGGTCTCCTCGTCGCCGTGGTCCAGATGCACCGCGAAAATGGCCTCGGGGAAAATTTCCCCTGCGCTGCGGATGATGGCCTCCAGCATCCGCTTTTCCGTATATTTGCGCGCGCCCTTGGAGATCTGGATGATGAACGGCGACTTGGCCGCGATGCAGCCCTTGAACAGTCCCATGGTCTGCTCGGCGTTGTTGATGTTGTACGCGCCGATGGCGAATTTGCCGTAGGCGACCTTGAAGAGTTGGGCGGTGGTGACGATCATGGGTAGGAATTTCGCGGGTTGGCTGAAAATGTCGAGGCTAGGTTACAAAATAAGCTCAAATTTGCAGCTAATGCTGTGCCAGAGGAGCGATTACTTGTAGATGTCGTGGGTTCCGATATCCAGTGTGGTCACCGTCTCTCCATCGACGCGGAAGATGACCCGCAAGTCCGCTTCAATAACCGCAGAGTAAATAGTGGCTCGATACTGTGCGGAGAGTTTATGAATCCGATGCGTTCTCAGCCTGCGATCGAACGGGTCATTTTTGAAGATGGCCCACGCTCGACGAACGCTCGCCTTTTGCTCGGGCCGGAGATCGTAGAAGCTTTCCCAAAAATTCTCGACAACCTCAAACGTCATGCTTGACGGCTCGGAGGCGGCTGCGTCAATGCCGTTTCCATGTCAACGGTTCGACCGTGAACAAAGTCGTCCATTCCCTTGCGAAAGGACTCTGGAACCCAGGAATCATCGTCCCCTAAAACTGCATCCACAACCTCCATTCGCTGGTCTTGTGGAAGTGATTTCAATTCTTTGATGAGTTCTTCAACGCTCATAGTTCCAACTTAGACCTGTGAATCTCGAATTCAAGTCAAAGTACCCGGCGACCGCATCGGCCACCATTTCCTCCAGCTCGGACAGCGTCTCCCCTTGAGTGGTGATTCCACCGCGGCCGGGCTTGTCGTCCCAGCGGGCGACATAGCCGCCTGTTTCCTGGCAGGCGGTAACATTGAAAACGATGGAGCGTTTCGCCATGGCCTGAATGTAGGGCAACGGCCCTCTCCCTGCAAGTCATCCCCCCGCAATCGCGGGCACAATGCTGACTTCGTCACCGTCTTTGACGGGCGTTTCCTTGTCGGTGAGGAAACGGATGTCCTCGCCGTTGACGTAGACGTTGACGAAGCGGCGCACGTTGCCCTGCGCATCGAGGAGGCGTTCGCCGATGCCGGGATATTTTTTGTCCAGCGCAGCGAGCAGTTCATTGACGGTGGCGCCCTCGACCTCGACGGTGTCGAGATTATCGGTCAGCGGGCGGAGCGGAGTGGGGATGGAGACGGGTATGGGCATAAATTATGAGTGGTGAAAATAGTTATAGATCGTCAGAACGACAGTGCTGACGACTGAGATCGCAATGATCGAGAGCAGAATAAAACCCTCAGTTATCTCGACAGGATTATATTTCTTATCTTTGCGCATAAATCACGCCGCCGCCGCATGCACCGCATCATTCGCGATCAGCGCCTCAAATTCCCTTAAGCTCGGATTGATCACCCGCGGCGCGGGCAGATGCGGGGCCACCGCCTCCGCCGTCTTCAGCCCGTGCCCGGTGATGCAGAGCACCGCCGATTCGTTCGCCGGAATCTTCCCGCTCGCGATCAGCTTCTTCGCGCACGCCACGGTCACGCCGCCCGCCGTCTCGGCAAAGATGCCTTCCGTCTCGGCCAGCAGCTTGATCCCCTCGATGATCTCCTCGTCGGAAGCGTCGTCGCACGAGCCGCCGGTCGACTTCATCACGTTCACCGCGTAATAGCCGTCCGCCGGGGTGCCGATGGCCAGCGACTTCGCAATCGTCTTCGGCTTCGGCACGGGGCGGATCAGGTCCGTCCCGGCCTTGAACGCCGCGGAAATCGGATTGCACCCCGTCGCCTGCGCACCGTGAATCGTAAACTTTTGCTCTTCGATGAGGCCGACCTTGATCGCCTCCTGGTAGGACTTCGCCACCTTGGTGAGCAGCGAACCGCTCGCCATCGGCACCACCGTGTGCCGCGGCGTGCGCCAGCCGAGTTGCTCGACGATCTCGAAGCCCATGGTCTTTGATCCCTCGGCGTAATAGGGGCGCAAGTTCACGTTCACGAAACCCCAGCCATACTTGCCCGCGATCTCCGAGCAAAGCCGGTTTACCTGGTCGTACGCGCCGTGGATGCCGATCACCTGCGTGCCATAAACGAGGCTGTTGAGCACCTTGCTTTGCTCCAGGTCGGCCGGAATCAGCACGTAGCTTTTCAGTCCTGCGCTGGCGGCATGGGCCGCCACGCTGTTGGCCAGGTTGCCGGTCGAGGCGCAGGCCACGATCTGGAAGCCCAGTTCCTTCGCCCGCGTCAGGGCGACGGAAACCACGCGATCCTTGAAGGGTCGTTTTTGACATAGATCTCGCGGATGCCAAGCGCCTTGGCGAGCCGGTCGGCCTTCACCAGCGGCGTGAAGCCGGTCTCGAGGCCCACCGTCGGGTCGCCGTCGATCGGGAGCAATTCCCGGTAGCGCCACATGTTGTGCTGGCGCCCCTCGATGACCGAACGCGAAATCGAGTGCTTGATCTGCTCGTAGTTGTAATCGGCTTCGAGCGGACCGAAATCGAACTCGCACACGTGGACGGCCTCTTTTTTGTAAAGGCGGCCGCATTCGCGACACTTGAGATTGCTGAAAAATTCCTTGCCCATAATTTCCGTCGCTTATCGAGGATCGTCCTCGTCAGATTGGGAGAAGGAAAGACAAGCGCCCTGAATACGAGTAGGCACTCGCTCCTTATCCTCCCCGGCACAAACGCATCAGGCGTTCCGCACCGAGCTGGGTTTGGCACCTGGACGATAAGGAAATTTCGGATGAAATTCCCCTACCCGGTTGCCGCAGTTTCAAAGGGCCAGCCCCTCCACTGCTCTCGATAAGTTCCCCAAAGGCTACGGAATGGGGGGCGGAATGTCAAGTATTGGGCCAAGAGGTCAATCGCTTTCCCGAAACTTGTACGGAGCGCGCGCGTCGT
>Ga0302319_10022307_pt1 | contig 11363 bp, 9 predicted proteins | sample Bog_T0_2_FD_203319 | JGI IMG/M metagenome (GOLD analysis project Ga0302319, IMG submission 203319) | Peat permafrost microbial communities from Stordalen Mire near Abisko, Sweden - Bog_T0_2 | ecosystem: Environmental > Terrestrial > Soil > Wetlands > Peat | place: Sweden: Abisko, Stordalen Mire...
TCTATCTACTCGAAGGCCCCATCGTCAACGACAGCGGGCCCAACGGACGCATCCTGCACAAGTTCGATCTATGCACGCGCAAATCCGACAAGCTGCTCGACAACATCGGTGGCTTCGTCCTCTCCGCCAACAGCGAGAAAGCGCTCTACGAGCAGTTGCCGCCGTGGAACCCGCTGGCTCCGCCCGGTGACGACGGGCCTCCGCACGGCGCATGGACCATCAGACCCGTCGACGCCCTCGGCAAGCCGCCCGAGCCCGGCAAGCCCGACGGCACACTCCACCTCGAATCCATGAAGGTCTACACCGACCCGCGCTCCGAATGGCAGCAGATGTTCCGCGAAGTCGGCCGCATCGAGCGCGACTGGTTCTACGATCCCAACATGCACGGAGCCGACCTCAAGTCGCTGATGGCCACCTACCAGCCATTTGTCGACAACGTCATGAGCCGCGCCGATCTCAACTACGTATTGGCCGACATGCTCGGCGAGATCACCGCGCAGCACGTCTACGTCTTCGGCGGAGACCGGCCCGAAATCAAGCCCGTCGGCGTAGGCCTCCTCGGCGCCGACTACACCATCGATCACGATCGCTACCGCTTCGCCAAGGTCTATTTCGGCGAAAACTGGAACCCTACCCTCCGCGCACCGCTCACTGAACCGGGCGTCAACGTCCACCAGGGCGAATACCTTCTCGCCGTCGATGGCCGCGAACTCCACGGCTCCGACGAAATCTACAGCTTCTTCCTCGAACGCGCCGGCAAGTCCGTTCAATTAAAAGTAGGACCCAACCCCGACGGAAGCGACGCCCGTACAGTCACCGTAGTCCCCATTGGCAATGAGCATTCCCTGCGCCAGCGCGAGTGGATCGAAGGTAATCGCAGGAAAGTCGATGAACTCAGCGGCGGCAAGCTCGCCTACGTCTACATCCCAGATACAGGAGTCAACGGCTACACCTACTTCAACCGCTATTACTTCGCGCAGAACGCAAAACAGGGTGCAGTCATCGACGAGCGCTTCAACGGCGGCGGCTGGATCGCCGACTACATCGTCGATTGGCTGAAGCGCCCCTTGCTCTTCGCCGCAATGACCCGCGATGGCAAAGACGAACCTCTGCCCCGCGTCATCTATGGCCCCAAGGTGATGCTCATTAACCAGTACGCCGGCTCAGGCGGCGACGCTCTCCCATGGATGTTCCGGAAACTCGGCACAGGCCCCCTGATCGGCACCCGCACCTGGGGCGGCCTCATCGGCATCGGTGGCTATCCCGACCTGATGGATGGCGGAGCAGTCACCGCCCCGCGCTGGGGACTCTACAACCCCGACACCGGCCAGTTCGACATCGAGAACAAAGGCGTCGCCCCCGATATCGAAGTCGATCTCGACCCCGCACTCTGGCGCCAGGGCCACGACCCGCAACTTGAAAAAGGCGTAGAAGTCGCGTTGAAAGAACTGAAGGACCACCCCGTCCCGCCGATCAAGCGTCCCAAATATCCCGTCTACGACTGGCGAAAAGTCCGCGCCGAAGCCGCCGGCGGAAAGTCATCCACCACCAGCTCAGAAGGATCGGGCAACGGAGGAAGTCAGGAACAATAGCCACCGCTCCAATCCCCGATCCATGCGTTCGCCTTCCCGCGCAGCCACGCGTATGGTACAAAGGTCCCGACTTGACGAGGCCCTCCAATGTCCAAACGAATCGTCTTCCTTTCCGACGGCACCTGGCAGGGGCCGTTGAACAACACCAACGTCTACCGCCTCTACAAAGCGCTCCCAGTCACCTCCGACCAGGTCGTCTACTACGACGACGGAGTAGGCGCCGACGCCACCGGCCTCGAGCGGCTCCTCGAAGGCGCCTTCGCCACCACCATCTTCCAAAAGATCATGGATGGCTACACCACCATCGCTCACGTCTACGAGCCCGGCGACCAGATCTACCTCTTCGGCTTCAGCCGCGGAGCCTACACCGTCCGCTGCCTCGCTGGCATGATCGCCAACTGCGGCCTGCCTACCGGCTCCTTCACGCAGGATTGCGTCACCCAGGCCTTCCAGGCTTACCGCAGCCCCGGCCAGCGCCAGGCCATCCTCGCCAGCCTCGGCGCCTGCAGCTTCGCCGACGCCACCATCACCATGGTCGGCGTGTGGGACACCGTAGGAGCCCTCGGCATCCCCGCCATCTTCGGCGGCATCGACGAAGGCAAGTACGGCTTCCTCGACACCAAACTCCATCCCGACGTCAAAAACGCCGTCCACTGCATGGCCATCGACGAGCAACGCCCCCAGTTCCCCGCCACACTCTGGGATCCGCTCGCGGCCACACCCCTCGGCCAACAGCCCACGCAAACCCTCACCCAGGTCTGGTTCACCGGCTGCCACGGCGACTGCGGCGGAGGCACGCTCCCCGGAACCGTCCTCGACAACGGAACTCGTCTCTGCGACATCACCATGGGCTTCATGGTCTCGCAGGCCCTGGCTCTCGGCCTCACCTTCGATCCCGCCCTTGTCGCGCAATACAGCTCGCTCACTTCCGAAGACGCGCTCGACATCATCCGCCAGTCGTGGTCGCCCAAAGATGGCCCGGTGCACCTCCGTCCCATCGATCCCGAAGCCAACGTAGGCAACAGCGTCGCCATCCGCATCCAGTACGCCCTCACTTACACCCCCGGCAACCTCACCATTACCGACGGAGTTCTGGCGTCAACCTACAACCAGGTGCAGGTCATCAACCCCAACTCCCTATAGCCCCCCGTGAATTATCAGGCCGTGAAGCGCGCGACCCGCGCGGACCCATTCCGCACGGATTTCCGCTGCTACCTTCAACTGAACGCGCAGGGAACTCCCAGATCGTTTTCAAATCCCTCAAAATTCCTCGTCTGAATCATGCCTCCCATCCCGAACTCCCGGCATCCGAACCTTCACCGATGCTGCCGTCAATCCAAATCGCATCTCCCAGATATCGGAATTCAGGAGCCGTAAACCCATGTCGCAGAAAACCCTCTTCATCACCGGAGTCAGCTCCGGCTTCGGCCGTGCCTTTGCTCAGGAAGCCCTCAGCGCCGGTCACCGCGTCGTCGGCACCGTTCGCAACGAAGCGGCGCGGTTGGAATTCGATAACCTCAAGCCCGGCAGCTCCTTCGGAAAAATCCTCGACGTCACCAGCGATGATCTCGTCCCACCGCTGGTCGCCCTCGTTGAAGCCGAAATCGGACCCATCGATGTCCTCATCAACAACGCCGGCTACGGTCACGAGGGCTTAGTCGAAGAATCCACCTTAGCCGAACTCCGCCAGCAATTTGAAGTCAACGTCTTCGGCGCCGTCTCGGTCATCAAGGCCGTCCTCCCGTTTATGCGCCAGCGCCGCCGTGGCCACATCATCAACATCACTTCCATGGGCGGACTGATTGCCTTTCCCGGCCTCGCCTGGTATCACGGCAGCAAATTTGCCCTCGAAGGCATCTCATCCGCTCTCGGCAAAGAGGTCAAACACTTCGGAATCTTTGTCACAGCCGTCGAGCCGGGCTCGTTCCGAACCGACTGGGCAGGCCGCTCCATGGCCCGCGCGTCCCGCAGCATCGCCGATTACGACGCTTTCATCCAACCCCTTCTCGCCGCCCGCGCCCGGCGCAACGGCAATCAGGCCGGAGATCCCGCCAAAGCGGCCAAAGCCATCCTGGAGCTCATCGATTCGCCGAATCCCCCAACCCACCTGCTCCTTGGCCCAGACGCTTTGAAGTTCGTCCGTGAAGGCCTCACTACCCTAGAACAGGAGATTACCGAATGGGAGCCAGTCTCCAGGTCCACCGATTTCAGTTGAGTTCCGCGGGAGAACGCAGATGAAAGAGCGCGGCACCCGCTGCCGAAAAATGCGTCCATCAATGCAATATTCCTGCGCCGACCAGGGAGACGATCTCTAAACCGATCCGGATGCTAGATTGATCCCATGAAGGAAATCGTCGCCGTAATCTTCGGACTTGGCCTGCTCGGCAACGCCCTGCTCTTCGTCCCTCAGGTCATCGCCGTCTGGCGCAAAAAGACCGACGAAGGCATCTCGCTCATCACCTTCGGCGGCTTCAGCATCCTGCAGGTCATCGGCATCATCCACGGCCTCTACCAGCACGACCCATCCCTCACCCTCGGCATGGCTGCCAGTCTTCTCACCTGCGGCTCCGTCACCGGACTAACCCTCTACTACCGCATCCGCCGCAAAGCCCGCCATGCGGAGTGATGCTCAGTCGATCGGCTCAAAGTCAGCTTTAACAGCGCCGCAATCAGGACACATCCAGTCGTCGGGAAGTTTCTCAAAGGGAGTTCCAGGCGGGATTCCAGTATCCGGGTCACCCTCAGCCGGATCGTAAATGTGGCCGCAAACCGTGCAGCGGTAACGTTTCATTTCATACCCTCGTCAGGCCCTTCAGAGCGCGGCCACAGGTTCTTTCGATTCTGCATCTCAACGTCGCCGCTCTCCCGATGAACCGGTTATCCGAAATTGGCCTTACGCAGTCGGAACGCCATCAATAGTAAATTCCGATCTCGATTTCGCAACAGAGTAAAGGAGTTCGTTCTGGGGTGCGCTCCCGGCCAGTCTTCTCTGCTACAGCACGACCTGCGAGCGGAGGCCCAAATCGATGACCATGCACGCCGCCGGCACTGCCGAATCAGCCCCGGCGCGAGTGCCGTTTCGTCTGATTCTCCTCCACAGCCAGATTCATGCGGAGGTATTCCAAAGTTTCCTGGAGATCCATCTCCTGGCAATGATGTGTCGCTTCGTCGCCAATCACGTCCACCTCGTCCAGATGCCTCGAAATCACATCAAAACAAGCTCCACAGGCGGACTCTATTTCTCCCCGTTCATTGATTCGCCTAAGGAATTTATGTTTCCATTGACTCGACATGGGCTGCTCCCTGCTCAGGCCCAAGGCAATTCAGTCTTGCTCATCTAGTTCCAGTCGTTCGAAATCTTCGTTCCGTCTTGATTCTTAGACTTCTTTACCGGGCAGGCGATTACGATCGCTCTAAATCCCGTCTGCTGTACCCCAATCCTAACCGGAAAATGAGAACTGACGAGCAAAATGTCATCTAAGTTCACTTCAGAGCCAGTGCGGTTCTCGACTCGGTTGCTCTCTGTCCGCGCAGGTAGTTCCCATCAACATGCGCGTCCATTTCATGTAACGTTTGCGCCCGCGGTGCTACTATCCCTCCAAAGGAACGACCCCCAAATGGCACTTCCCGATATCAGTGGCCGCTTCAAATTCAAAAGCGGAAACAAAGGCAGCAGCTTCTTTAAGGAAGCATCCGGAGAACTGGGCGAACCAGGCAAGGTCATGACTCATCGCGACGTGAATGCCCAGCGCGAAGTCTCTGCCGGAACAGGCGAGCACGCCGGCCATCTCATCGGCATCCAATTCGGCGCACCCGGCGATCTCCGCAACCTTGGCCTCCAAAACCCCAACATGAACACCTTCGCTCCCAAGCCACTTCAGGAGGCCTTCCAGGGCTCCGGCGGCAGCTATCACCGCGTCGAATCCGGCTGGGCCGATCTGCTCCACCAGGGCTACCGCATCGAAGTCATCGTCACCGACAAGTACCGCTCCGGCGAGAACCGCCCCTTCACCCGTTCCGTTTCTTGGACCGAGTTTTCTCCTGGCGGAGGGGTCATCCAAAAGGCTCTGGAGTTCGTCAACTTCACGTCCCCGCAAAGCCGCGCTAAAGCCTGAGTTAACCGGAAAGAAAGGCTGCCTCCGATATGTTGGAGACAGCCCAAATGATCCTTCCCGAACATTCCCTCGTCCTACTGCGGAGGGTTCGAAGTTCCAGTAGTGCTGCTGTCTGGTGCAGTCTGCGCCGATCGCGTGGTTGCGCTATCTTGCGTGGCCTGCGAGGGCTGCATCTCCGATTGCGCTCCCGGTGTGCTTCCCTCTACGCCGATCGCCGCCCCTGACACAACCAGCTGCACGCGCCGGTTCTCCGCCCGGCCCGCTGCTGAAGAGTTGTCCGCAATCGGGTCGTTCTTGCCGTAGCCCTTTGCGGTCACATTATCGTCTTTCACGCTTTGCGACACGAGATAGTCACGCACCGCATCGGCGCGCTCTTCGGATAACTTCTGGTTGTAATCTTCAGTTCCGACATTATCCGTATATCCCTCGATCTGCAGCTTCAGGCCTGGGTATGCCACGAGAATCCCCGATACCTTGGCAAGCTTTTCGCGCGCTTCGGGCTTCAACGTGTACTTGTTGAAGTCGAACAGCACATCCGACATATTCACAATCAAACCACGCGCCGACTCTGTCGTTTGCAGCACTTCATTGAGTTGCGCCTTCAACTTTTCACGCATCTGCTCAGCCTGCTGAGTCGCCTGCTGTGCGCCTGCTTCGGCTGCCTTCTGCGCATCGCGAGCTTTCTGGGCGCGCGCTTCAGCTTCCGCTGCCGCAGCGTCAGCCTGGGCGCGTTTCGCTGCCTGCTCCTGGGCCGCAAGTTCTGATTGCTGCGCTTCCAGCTTTGACTGCTCGGCGGAGTGCTCGGCATCCTGCTTCGCCTTCAGTTGTGCTGCATCATCCTCCGCCTTCATCTTGCGAATAGTGATGATCCGTGCATCCTCAGCCGACTGCACCGCCTCGCGCGCAAACGTGATCGCCTCTTTCCGGTCGCTCTTGCGCGTGTTGATGTCTTCCGCATTCTTCAGCGCCGTCTTCGCCGTCGTCATCGTATCGGCGGCGTACTTGTCCGCTCCCGTTGCCTCTGCAATCCGTACTGCATTATCGGCCTCGTAAACCTCCAGCGGCGTGCGCTCATCCCGCGTAATCGGATCCAGCACTGTATGACGTCCCGCCGTCTCCGTGTAAGCTCCGCGTGGCAGCAGAGAATAATGCGCATTCACCTGCTCAATCACGCCCTGCGTCTTGTCCTCGACGAAATTCTGCATAACCACCAGGTCACTCGGCATCGTGACCGCAAAATACGGCTCCGCGGTAACTATCAACCCGAAAACCTGCAGGTTCGTAGTCACCGTAATCTGATTCTTGTCCTTGGACCCCGTCGGAAGCACTTCGCCCAGGTTTACCGGGCGACCTTCCGGGGTAATTCCCCAAAGCACATACGTCAGATACTCCGGTCCAAATCCATTCGCAGGCGAAAGCCCCTCGAAATTCGCATCGATCGACGTGCGCCCCGATTTGGCGTCCACCTTCGCGCTGCCTTTCGCCCCCGGCAGAAGACTCGTGCCCTGGAAGCCTATTTTCGTCGAACCGCTGCGATGGAAGTAGTTGATCGCCGGAATATCGCGGCCCACAACCTGAACTTTGTAAATCGGCATCCCGTCCCGTATCTCGGAAGGCCCCTGCTGCGCAGCATTCGGGTAGACAGGCGACGAGGTAGGGTTTGTCTCCTGTGCACTCAAAATTGTTGTGGCGGAAAGTAACAGTACTGCAAAACCATAACTGCGATTGCTCTTCTTCATCTATTGCACTCCCTTGCATGAATCAAATCTGCATGAGCCAAAACCGCTGGTACGAATCTTGGCTGAGTAAAACCCTGTTTGACTGAATAAACTCGGATGAAACAAACCGATAAGACCGGGCTGCACTGAAAACGCGCATTATCAGAACTTTGGCCCGCGACTTATAAGGTCATCCTCACTAAGGTGGATGCCGTCCGGATATCTATAGTTGTCCAGGAAACACGACGCGCAGGTGATTCGAAAAGAAAGAGTGAGCAGTATTGAGCTATGTAATTGGCGAATAACTAAGCTAAATTGACCATCATTGATCGGTAAGTCCTTCTCACATATGGGAACCCATAGTTTGCCGAATCGGGAATGAAATTCCCCTTGCTGTTGAGAATGAGAACTCGCCGTCTCGATTCTCACCGAAAGGCTGAGGTCATGAACCCGCTGATTCCCCAATTCCTATTCTCTGTCCGTATAATCCCCGCAGGGGAAAATCATGCCCGTCCATATCGCTATACCCGAACCCACCAGCCCACGTTTCGTCGAAGACAGCTCTGCCTACAACCTTCGCTCTCTTCCGCAGTACCTTCACGCGCTCTACTCTGCCGGCGCAACTCCAATCCCAATCCCCTTGCACGAGTCGCCCCAGCGCGTAGCGAAAATCCTCTCCACATGCCACGGGATTCTCCTGCCCGGCAGCCCCGCAGACATCGACCCGCAGAAATACGGCGAGTCCGCGATCCCTCAATCGGAGCGCCCCGACGCAGACCGCTCCCTCATCGATGAACTTCTAATCCAGGACGCCTTCAACCTTCACAAGCCGATTCTCGCGATCTGCCAGGGCACTCAGGCTCTCAACGTATGGTGCGGAGGCACATTGATCCAGGACATTCCCACCCAGATCGGAACCGTCGTCAATCACAGCCCGGGCCGCGCCGTGCTGGAAGCCCACCCCATTGAAATCACCCCGAACACCCGTCTGGCTGCTATCGAGCGGCATTGTCATGCCGGACACGATGGAGGTTCGACCTTTCCTCCAACCTCCGTCCAGCAGTACGTCAATTCCAGCCATCACCAGGCCATTCGCAACCCAGGTGACAAACTCATCATCTCCGCCCGCTCACCTCAGGACCAGGTAATCGAAGCTGTTGAATTGGCCTCCGGCGACCATTTCGTCGTCGCCGTCCAGTGGCACCCTGAACGCAGCTACGATCAAAGCTCGCTGTCGCGAGCCATCTTCGCCACCTTCGTCCATGCCACCGAATCCTGGACCTCCGGAAAGATCGAAGAACCCGTCCTCGCGGGCTAAGAGATATCGACGGAAGAGTTGTCCCCAGGGGAATCAGCAAGACACCGATTGACCTATTGAGGACAGCGTTGTCTGGAGCGTCCGAGGATCCCCTCGCGCTCCAGTGACAATCTAAGTTGGAAATTCGCTCAGGAGCTCTTCTTCACCGGACCAATCGCACCGGAATATCAGACGTTCGTTCGAGCGGAGAACGCTCCACTTTCATCCGTCGATTTACCTGGAAGAAGCGATGCACCGTGTCGGAAACATCCCGTCTGAATGCGCGCTTTTCCTTCGTGCGAAGCTTGTGGCCGCGCTTGATCTCCTGAATTGGCTTCTCTGGCAGAGGCACCGGGCAGGTAAAAAAATTCCCGCGACCCAGCTCAGCGCCAATGCTGATAAAGAAATCGTCATACGACTTCCGAAACGTCTCCCCGTATTCGTCTGTATAGGCTGCCTGGCGCAACGCCGAAACACCAACGATCTCAGGGATATCAAAAGCCTCTGCGAATCCCTCCAATGCCGAAAGCAAAAAAGCCGCGGGAGCAACATCACTCATCGTCTTCGTCGCGCGCTGGATCAAATTAAACTTCCCCTTCATACCCTGAAGCCGTGAAATCAAAATGACCTCAGGCGCTTCGGAATTCACAACCGTCCCCGGCACTACAGAGAAGGACACTACATAAATCCCGACCCCGTTCAGTTCCAGTTCCAGCGAGAGTTCACCTTCCTTGTCCCAAGGCCTTGAGAGGTGCATCATCACCCGAAACACATTGCCGTCCTCTTCGTGAATCTCAAAAATTGGAACGCTGCGATGCAGAATTCGCCGTAGCATGCGATCCGGCAGGGCCCCTAGCAACCGCTTATAGTGATGAATGAAACACGCCTTGCGCTCCGCCACCGAAAGATCTTTGGCAAGATAATCATCCGCCGCATACTTGATCGCAAATCTAGGATTTAGCGGCAGAACTTCCTTGAGCACGGAATTCCGCACTAACCGAAGGACTTCAAACTGACACGGAAGGTTTCCGAAGACCCGCAGCGCAACCCTCGCCATGCGAGAAGGCGACCAGTCATCTCCTGTCATTCGTAACCGCTGAACCATAGCAAAAGGCATATCGATCTCTAATATCCTCGACCCGTGCTCGCAATCACCAAATCACTTCCGTAACTTGGAAAATCACAGCCGGGTCTGCGCCGGGGGAAAGCGCATTCCGGATTACTATGCCTCTTCTGAAGTGCTCCACATTCCCCGGTACTACAGCTGCGGGTAACTACCGCGGATTGCCGGGACGCGAATGCTTTGCTTCAGGACACAGTCTTCTTCGAAATGCAATTGCCGGCCATGGTTACGTCTCACACAGCTTTTGGGATATTCTCCGGGAAACAAACCGGGAACCGGGACTAATAGCGAGTCGACCTTTCCATTGTGCGTCCAGAGTGCACAACGTTTCTTCAGGTCAGGATGTTTGCTATCTCACCACACGATGCTGAGTTGGTTGTCGCGTCGTACCGGCCATCTCGTAACAGAAGATCGAATTCGATCGAACTTATCTTCTTGTTGCATTTGAATTTGCAGCTTACTGAATCGTTTCCGTCGGTGACTTCAACGTGCGGGGAGCTTGACTGCCGGATAACTGCGGCTGAAAACGCCACAGAAAGGATTGCTTCACATTCGGTCCATCCTGCAATCAACGAGCGGTTACGAATAGACCGCGAAAACATTACTTTATCAGTTCTTGAGCAAATTGCAGCGCAATTCGGTACTGTCGTGCAAAATTTCCACCGAGTCATCGCGCAGCGATCCTAAGGACTAACTCCCTACTGCCCAATTTGTGCTGACACAATATCGAAATCGGTGCCTCGCCCATTGTCGGATTCCAGAGCTATCATCCTCCCATGGCCCGTCGCCTGCACTCACCCGATCCTCTGCCCGCTCACCCCGTTCGCTCGAAGCCCGGTCGCAAGTCCCCGCCATTCCCCTTCATCCTCGAAGCCCTGGATCCACTCCATCCCGAAGTTCGTCCGATGTTCAGCGGCCACGCCGTCTACATCGGGGACAAGATTGTCTGCATGCTCCGCGACAGCCCCAAGTCACCCGAAGACAACGGTATCTGGGTCGTCTTCGCCGACGCCCGCGACGCCTCCGACGACCCTAAAGCCCTCCGCCACCAATTTCCCTCCATCCGTCCCATCCGGATCCTCGGCGGCAAAATCGGCCACTGGCGCATCCTCCCCGCCGACGCCACCAACTTCGAATCCGAAGCCATGCGCTTCTGCGACCTCCTGCTCGCACAGAACCCCCGCCTCGGCCGCATCCCAGAATCCCGCAAACCCCGCAAGCCCCGCCCAGTCAGGAAGTAGAGCAGGTCTGCACTTCGCTAACCCGCTAACTTGCTAACTCGTTGACCCGCCATCCTGTACACTGTTGCCCAACAAAAGAGGAGGAGCCAGCCATGAGCCCAACCGCGAGCCCCGTCGCCACCGACGCCCGAATTGACCTCTACATCTCCAAGGCCAAACCATTCGCCCAGCCCATCCTCATCCACCTCCGCGAACTGGTCCACAAAGCCTGCCCCAACGTCGAAGAAAGCATCAAATGGAGCCGTCCCTTCTTCGAATACAAAGGCGTCATCCTCGG
>Ga0302319_10022308_pt1 | contig 11362 bp, 12 predicted proteins | sample Bog_T0_2_FD_203319 | JGI IMG/M metagenome (GOLD analysis project Ga0302319, IMG submission 203319) | Peat permafrost microbial communities from Stordalen Mire near Abisko, Sweden - Bog_T0_2 | ecosystem: Environmental > Terrestrial > Soil > Wetlands > Peat | place: Sweden: Abisko, Stordalen Mire...
GCCGAGGCACTGATGGGATTTGCGAAGGATAGAAATTCGGGAGACGAAGGAAAATAGTCGTCTATTTTTTCAATCGTCGTCTTTCATTCGTTTAAAGTATGATGAATTCGTACCTCGGCAGTCCGCGTCTGGCAAGTAATTAGCGGGCTCTACCTGCACTCTCCTGCTTCTGAGGGAATGTGGATGGAGGCGTTTCAGAGCACCTGGGATGGGTGTGCCTGCGCGCTTCCGAATCTGTTTGTGGAATCCGCACACGCCTCTCCCTCGCCTCCAATTGCATCACAACACCATGAAAGGAACACAAAGGAGAGAAGCCATGGCTGAAAAAGGAAATCACCACAAGATCAACTACATCGAGTTCCCTTCGACCGACATTGAGCAGACCAAGCATTTTTATGCGGCGGTCTTCGGCTGGACGTTTCAGGACTGGGGGCCAGAGTATGTCAGCTTCCACGGAGCGGGGATTGACGGCGGGTTCGTGAAGCGCGAGGCCCATCAGGATGGAGGCACGCACGGACCGCTGGTTGTGCTCTACTCCGCGGACCTTGCGGGGACAGAGATCGCGGTGAGGATGGAGGGCGGCGGCGTGGTGGTGCCGACGTTCGAGTTTCCGGGCGGACGGCGGTTCCACTTCTCCGATGGGGCGGGGAATGTGCTGGGGGTTTGGTCGGAGTGAAAAGAGCAGTGGTCAGTGGACAGTGATTAGTGGTTAGTTGTCAGTTGTAAGTTTTTCCCAGGTCCCGGAAACGGGACCTGGGATACCCACTTTTCACGCATCAGGCTAGATGCTGCTTCAGGAATTTCAGAGAGCGCTCGCGGGCCTGGGTGGCTGCGGCGGCGTTGTAACTGGCTCTTGCGTCGCAGTTGAAGCCGTGGCCGGCGTCGTACCAATAGATTTCTACTTCGGGATGCGCGGCCTGGATTTTTTCAACTTCCGCGGCGGGAATGTGCGCATCCTGCCTGCCGAAATGAAGCATCACCGGGCAAAAGGGCATTTCAGCGGCATAGTTTGAGGCACCGCCTCCGTAGTAGCCTACCGCGACCGCGGGATGGTGGCGTGTGGCGGCCAGCCAGGCCAGGGTTCCGCCGTAGCAGTAGCCGATGACGCCGACCTTTTTGCCGGTTGCGGCGGCGGCAAAGTCGATTGCGGCCGCTACATCGGCGAGCGACTTGTCGATATCGAGCAGGGGAATAAAGCTTCTCGCAGTCTGCATGTCGGCGCCTTCGTATGCAAGCTCTACGCCGGGCTGAATGCGGTCAAAAAGAGCCGGAGCCACGGCCAGGAAGCCGTCGGCGGCATAGCCGTCGGCAACGGAACGGATGTGGGGGTTGACTCCGAAGATCTCCTGCACGACTACCAGGCCGGCAATGGGATCGCCTTGGGGGCGGGCAACATAGGCGCTGAGTTGCTGACCGTCCGCCGCGCGCAGGGTTACGTATTCGCTCATGACAAGTCCTCGCTGATTAGAGTATCGAAGCAGCGGGGGAGTTGTGCAAGAAACATCCCCCAGGGGCCAAGGCCCGCGTTGATTTTATGGCATTTGCGGCGCGACTGAAGTCGTGCCCTGATACAAAACCTTCGCAAATTGCACTGGAAGAGGGTTATTCCGCAACCTGTTTTGCCGCTGACAAGGCCGCCTTTCTTCCCATGGCAGAGTTGACAGCGGAGAGCTTCTTCGCCGCCTCACCTCAAAACTGCAAGCCCACCGCAGCGGAATTTTTACTTTCATCCGCTTCGATCCGTGCTAGGATTACCTGAAAATCCAATGGTGGTGTTGCAACTTCATTGGCTGAATGGCATCCAACGGGATGAGGCCGCGTGACGTCACACTTCCGCCGGGAGTGCGCGCCGGCCTTCCTAACCGGCCCCCGCGGACTGGCTTCAGTTTGCGGCATTCCGGAAAGTTTTGATACGCTCAGGCTTTGGTGGAGTTGAGCGAGAGGAGAATCATTATCATGGCAGAAGATAACAAGGCATACGGCTTGGCATGGTTTCTGGCAGGCTTGGGCGTTGGCGCGCTGGTGGGCATTCTTTACGCTCCCAAGAGTGGGCGCGAGACCCGGGAAGACCTGGTTTCCGGCGCCCGCGAGGGTACCGAATACCTGCGCAATCGCACCAGGGAGGCAGCCCAGGAGGTTAGCGCCCTGGTAGACAAGAGCAAGGAACAGGTTAGCGAATACGTGGAGCGCGGCCGCGAGGCAGTCGATCGCGGGCGGGCGCAGTGGGAAGAGTTTGTGGAGCGGGGCAAGAACCTGGTGGCCGACCAGACCACGCGGGTGACCGCTGCAGTTGACGCGGGCCGCCAGGCTTATAAGACGACCGCGAACTCCACGGAGCCGACCCATTTTTAAGCGGCCGACTTTCCGGGAGATATTTCCTGTCCGGCTGCAGTTTTGTTTCATCGACCACTCCGGAGCTTGACGCGATAGCAGCGCTACCTGCGCGCGGGCTCCGGAATGAGTGTGTTTTTTTTCTCTGTGGATGGGCCCAATTTTCTTGAGTTCCACCGTAGCCCGCATGAGATCATAATCCAATGCCAGTCTGGAACAATGAAACACTGCTGATCGCCTTTGTAGCATTGACCGCGATAGCCCTGTCGGCGCAGGCAATCATCCTTTTTGCCATTTTTTTGTCTTTACGGAAGGCGGCAAAAGCCGTTAAAGAAGACATCGATGACCTGCGTGCCTCGATACTGCCTGTCGTGGACCACACACGGGATGTTATCGCTCGACTGGCTCCAATGGTGGAAGCTGCCACGAACGACGTTATGGAGATGGTTCGCACTTTGCGGGAGAAGTCGGTCGAGCTGGACGAGTCGGTCTCCGAAATCCTGGAAAGGCTTCATCGCCAGACCGCGCGTGTCGATGGAATGCTGTCGGGGGCTCTGGACACCGTCGACCGGGCCGGCGAATATGTGGCCGATGCCGTCAGCGGCCCGGTGCGCCAAATCTCGGCTGTGTTGGCGTCCATCAAGGCGATCGTCGGCGCGTTGCGCGCTCCATCTCCGGCGTCCCGCCGGACCATCGACTCAGGCGACGAGGATGGCGGGTTCTAGCTCCTACTTCCGCGAGAAAATCTGACCCCAGCTCACGATGACGCGGGCCTGAAACTGCCACTCCGGCGTGGTGTTCAGGTCGAGTTCGGTGGCGCGCTGAAAATGAAGGTGGCGCCGTAGTCGGAGACGGAGCCGTTGAGCGGCTGGGACGCGGCTGGCAGCTGCGCTGGAGTTTGGGAAGCCGCCATGCAGGCGAAGGCCACGAGGGCAAGGGCGGCGAGGGGTTGAAACGGCGGCTTCATGCGGGTTGGTGCTCCGTTTGTGGGCTTGGGCTTTCCGGTTGAACCGATGGCGATCGATCCGATTTCCTCAGTGTGCGCCTGCCCAGGCGATGCCGTCGGAGCCTTTTCCGGTGACTATCTTGCGGGTGATTTGCCACGTACTCAAGTCCAGCTCGGCTTCGGTGTGCGAGGCTACGCAGGAAACCCACGCGGTTTTTCCGCCGGGCTGCATCAGCAATTCTTCCGGGTCCGCAGGGGTATCTACCGAGCGCACAACCTGCATGGTGCTTAGGTCGATTACGGCTACCTTGTTGAGTTCGGGGAGCGCGACGAGCTCAAAACGCCCATCGAGCGTTGGGGCGCTGCCGTAGCCGATGCCTGGCAGCGGAATCCAGTGAGCTACCTGATTGGTGTGCGTGTCGATGACGGCCAATTGCGGCTTGGCTTGGTCGGCAGTGAAGACCCAGCGGTCGTTTGGCGTTATGGAGATGCGCTGCGTGTTGCTGGAGATGGGGATGATGGATATGACCTTGCGTCCTGGGATGTCGAGCACAGAAACGGTGCCGGGGCCTACATTGGCGGTATAGCCGTGCAGGCCGTCGTGGGAGAGCGCAAGCATGTGGGACTCGGGCTGGCCGGTGGGGATGGCGCCGACGATCTTGAGGGTCTTGGGGTCGATGAGGGTAATAGACCGGTCGAGCTCGGTGGTGACGTAAAGCAAGCCGTCTTTGGGTCCGAAGAGGGGCATGTGGGGACGCACGCCGTGGCCGAAGTCGACGCTGCCGGCGACTTTTTGCGCGGCGATATCAATAACAACCAGGTTGCTGCCGTTGGTGCCCGGCATTCCCACGCCGGAGTTGCCGTAGATGGGCACATAGGCGAAGCGGCCGTCGGGCGACGCAATGACCTCGTGGCCGGTGACGCCTCCTTCGGGTATTGAGGCGATGACTGTGCCGGCGGCGGGATCGACGATGGCGAGGCTCTGCTCGCCCTTTTGCGCGACCAGAAGCCGGGGTTGCTGGGCGTGGGTTGACAGGGCGATCAGCGACGAAAGCAGAAGGGGAAGAACAAATCGAATCGACTTCAAGAGAGCCTCCGCTGGGGTACCAAACGACTATATCCGATTGGAGGTGCGAGTCGCGCCCCCGGTATCCCGGTTATGATTTTGTTCACGGACAAATGGCTTGATGGAGATCGCCAACCAATCCGCAATTGAGCAGGCGCTGGCCGAACTGCGCGTGCTGCTGGGAGACCGCGTAACGGCGGCGGAAGCCACGCGCCAGCACCACAGCCACGGCGAAAGCTCGCACCCGCCGGCGCTGCCCGATCTGGTGTGCTTCCCGCAAAGCACGGCAGAAGTCAGCGAGATTATGAGGGCAAGCGCGCGGCATGGGCTGGCGGTGGTGCCGTTTGGCGCGGGGACTTCGCTGGAGGGGCACGTTCACGCGCTGCGCGGGGGCATCTCGGTGGACATGCGGCAGATGAATCGGGTGCTTCGGGTGAGCGTGGAAGACCTGGACGCCACGGTCGAGGCGGGAATTTCACGGCTGCAACTGATGAAGGCGCTGGAGAACACGGGGTTGACCTTTGCCGTCGATCCGGGAGCGGACGCGACGATCGGCGGCATGGCGTCGACCCGGGCGTCGGGGACGATGGCCGTGCGCTATGGCACCATGCGGGAGAACGTGCTGGGACTGACGGTGGTGCTGGCCGATGGGCGCGTGATCCACACCGGTACGCGGGCGCGAAAGTCGAGCGCGGGATACGACCTGACGCGGCTGTTTGTGGGCGCGGAAGGAACGCTGGGCGTCATCACCGAGGTTACGCTGCGCCTGCACGCGCTGCCTGAGGCAGTGGGCGTCGCGGTATGCGCCTTTGAGACGGTGGAGGGCGCGGTGCAGACGGTGATCGAGGCCATTCAACTGGGGCTAAGCGTGGCGCGGATCGAGTTTATGGACGCTATCCAGGTGGATGCGGTGAACCGGTATTCGCGGCTGGAGCTGGCTGCAATGCCTACACTGCTGTTCGAGTTTCACGGCATGAGCCAGGCGGGTGTGGAAGAGACGGCGCGGATGGCCGAACATCTGGCGGCGGAGCACGGTGGATTGGGATTCGACTGGCAAACGTCGCCGGCGGGGCGGAAGCGGCTATGGAAGGCTCGGCACGATGTGTACTATGCGTCGCGGGCGCTGCGGCCGGGGTCGAACGAGCTGACGACGGATGTGTGCGTGCCGATTTCGCGGATGGCGGAGTGCATTGTGGCCACGCGCGCCGATCTGGATGGATTGGGCTTTCCGGCGACGATCGTGGGCCATGTGGGCGATGGGAATTTTCATGTGCTGTGCATGCTGACGCCGGAGCAGGAAGCGGAGGCGGAGGCCTTTGCGGCGCGGCTGGTGGAGCGGGCGCAGGCGATGGGCGGGACGTGTACCGGCGAGCACGGCGTGGGATACGGGAAGAAGAAATATCTCAAGGCGGAGCACGGCGAGGCGCTGGAGGTGATGCGGGCGCTGAAGCGCGCGCTGGACCCGGACAACCGGATGAATCCGGGGAAGATTGTGGATTTATAACAGCTTTCGAAACTCCTCCACGCTGAGCCCTGCGTCGCGCGCGATGCCTCCCATTGTGATTGCCTTGATGGGATTGTGCCGCGGAATGACCACAACTCGCGTTCCGTCAGTCAGGATAATGTGGGACCCTTGGCGGAGAACTCGAAAGCCTGCCTTTTCAAATGCAGAGACAGCCCTGAGACGATTTACCCCAGGAATCTTTGGCATTATAGTTTGGCCTTCCTGTATTAACTAATTCCCGTCTAACTGCGCTATCTTGAGTTACTCCGCGCGTACCCTTATGCCACTGCAACTTCGACCATTCGGCTTTCGCCGTCCCTGGCCAATTCTTCCGCGGCTTCTATGTACTCGCTGATCGCCAAACGAATATTGGCCAGTGCTTCCTCCTCGGTTTCGCCTTCGGACCAGCAGCCGGGCAAGCCTGGGCACGAGACACTGTATCCTTCTTCGGAGTGATAGAGAACAACGCGATAAAGTGCCATAACGGTATGGTACACCCGTTCCTGATGCAATGTTTGCCTCTGCTCGCAACCTTACGCCTCCGCCGCCCAAGGGTCATAAGTCCCCACACTCCACGAGTGCCCTTCCGGATCCCTGACTGCAAATTCGCGGCTGCCGTAAGGTGTGTCCTGCAATGGGCGGATGATTTCGGCTGCGGCGGCTATCGCGCGTGCGTGCACCGCATCGGCATCGGGGACGACGACATAAGTGCCGCGCGTTTCAAACCCGCCTAACTCGCCGGGCGATTTGAAGCTGCGGCCATACTCATCGTCCTTTGCGGAGCCAAGCATGATCATGCCTCCGCCGAGACTCAGCTCAGCGTGGCCGATGGTTCCATTTGGGCCTTCATAAACAGCCTTTCGCTCAAAGCCGATGACATTGCATAGCCAGTCAATAGCGGCGGGCGCGTCTTTGTAGCGCATAGCGGGGATGACGGTGCTGCGGGATTCGGGCATGGTGACCTCCAGACCTTCGAAGGAAGATTAGCGCGGAGTTGGCTCCGAAGGCAATCGAAGAATGAGCGCGCTCCGATACGGTATGCTTGGCGGCATGAGCCTGCCGGCGAGGAATGGAGAGCTGATTCAGATTGTGGACGCGGCGCTCGTCCGTGCTGCGCGGCGGGCAGGCGAGTGGCTGGTGTGCCGGATGGGGTGTACGCAATGCTGTTATGGGGCATTTGCAATCAACGAGCTGGATGCGTTGCGGCTGCGCGCGGGAATGGCGGAGTTGCGCGCTGCGGACTCGGGCCTGGCGACGGAGATTGAGAGCCGCGCCCGTGCCTGGGTTGCCGAGTATGGGCCGGGTTTTCCAGGCGACAAGGAGACTGGAGCGCTGGGCGATTCGCCAGAAGATCAAGAGCGATTTGCCGAGTTCGCCAACGATGCTCGGTGTCCGGCGCTGGATCCCCCAACCGGACGGTGCGACGTATATGCGTGGCGGCCGATGACCTGCCGGGTGTTTGGTCCGCCGGTGCGCATGGGAGATGGAAATGAGTTGGGCCATTGCGAGCTGTGCTTTGTGGGGGCCAGCGAAGCGGAGGTTACCGGGTGCGAGATGACGGTTCCGCATGAGATGGAGGCGGAATTGCTCGAGGAGATTGGTGGTAGCCGCGAAACAGTGGTGGCGTTTGCGCTGCTGCCGTGAGTGGCCCGCGTTGCCGCGTTAGACTGGTGATTGGACTCACCGATGCCAACGCGCCCCTGCTGGGTTGAAATCCGCACCCGATCCCTTGAAGAAAACTATCGATATTTAACCAGCATTGTCGCAGCCCGCGCCGAGTTGTTGGCAATTGTGAAGGCCAATGCCTATGGCCACTCGCTTGCGCTTTGTGCGCCAGCCGTGGTTCGGGCCGGGGCACGGTGGCTGGGCGTAACCAGCGTTGAGGAAGGAATTGAGGCGCGCGCGCTTTGCCCCAACCTTGGGAATGCCGCGCGCGTCCTCGTCATCGGAGGGGTTTTTCCGGGTCAGGGCGCTGAAGTGTTGCGCCACGGGTTGACCGCGGTGGCGTGGGAGCCGTGGCAACTGGACGAGCTGGAAAAGGCCGCGCGGGCTGCGGGGGCGCGCTCTGCATCGGTTCCGGTGCATCTGGAGATAGACACGGGAATGAGCCGCCAGGGTGTGGGCCTGGATGGCCTTGCCGAAGTGCTGGCCCGGTTCCGTGCCGGGTCGCCGCTTCTGCTTGAGGGCGTGATGACCCACCTGTTTGCCGCCGATGAGGCAGACGGCGCTGTTACACGGGAGCAACTCGCCCGCCTGGATGAGGCGCTGAAGCGTATTGAGGCTGCGGGCCAGAGTGCGGAATGGCTGAATGTGGGCAATTCCGCGGCGCTTGTTGGAGGCGGGTCCGGCGCAATTGTGGAGCTGGCCGAGCGGCATGGAATGAGGACGATGCTGCGGCCGGGGCTGGCGCTTTATGGGCTGATTTCGGAGTTTGAACCGCGACTCGATTCCGCCGCATTCGATGAGGCCCGCGCGCGCCTCCGGCCTGTGCTGAGCTGGAAAACTCGCGTGGTGGGTGTGCGCTCCGTTCCCGCCGGAGCGGTGGTGGGCTACAACGGCACCTTTGTGGCTGCTGAGCCCATGCGGCTGGCGCTGGTGGCGGCAGGCTACGGAGACGGCCTCGACCGCCGGCTCGGCAATCGTTTCAACCTGCTCGTCCGCGGCCAGCGCGCTCCCATTGCAGGCCGCATCAGCATGGACCAGGCAGTGCTGGACGTGACGGAGATTGACGGGGTGGAAGCCGGGGATGAGATAGTGATTCTGGGCGCTCAGGGCGAAGAAACCATTACCGCATTCGATCATGCCGAGGCATGCGGGACGATTCCGTGGGAGGTCTTCACGCGGATCGGGGCGCGAGTGCGGCGGGTTGCGGTTTAGCCGGCGGCCCTTCGGCTTAGCCCAGTAGTTCCCCAAGCAGGCCGGATGCCGAGTGCAGCGCCGCGTCGATCTGCGATTGGTCTTTGCCGCCTGCCTCAGCAATCTCCGGCTTGCCGCCGCCGGAACCGCCCACTAGCTTCGCAACTGCTCCGACTAACTTGCCTGCCTGGATGCGCTTGGTCAGGCTGGGCGTGACTCCGGCTATGAGGGCGACTTTGCCTTCGGGTTGAGCGGAGGCCAGCACGACGACGCCCTCGCCGAGCTTCTGCTTCAGATTGTCGACGAGGGTGCGCAATTGGCCGCGCTCCAGCGAGTCGGCGCGCAGCGTTACGAGACGAACGCCCTTCACTTCGACGGCGCGGGCCATGGCTTCGTCCAGCGCGCCGGCCGCGGACTTCATCCGCATCTCATCAAGCTCGCGCCGCAGTTTCTTCATTTCATCTTCCTGCGCAGCTAACCTCGCACGAAGCCCATCCGAAAGGCTGCCGCTTGCTGTTCCTGCAACCTGTGCCGCAACCTGCGCCACAGCAAAATCCTCGCGGAAAACATTCAGCGAGCCGAACCCCGTGATCGCCTCCAGCCGTCGCACGCCCGACGATACCGATTCTTCGCTCACAATCTTGATCAGGCCAATTTCGCCCGTGGCTGAGGTGTGCGTGCCGCCGCAGAGTTCCGTCGAGAAGCCGTCGGAAAGCTTAACGACGCGAACTTTGTCGCCGTATTTTTCGCCGAAGAGAGCCATGGCGTGGTACTCGTTCACAGCCACGTCGATGGGCACGTCTTCGAGGGTTTCGACGCGGGCGTTGGAGAGGACTTCGCGGTTGACGATGGATTCGATCTCTTCCAGTTCCTCATCGGCCACCTGCGCAAAGTGCGAAAAGTCGAAGCGCAGGCGCGTGGGCTCAACCAGCGAGCCGGCCTGTTTTACGTGGGTGCCGAGCACCTGGCGCAGTGCGGCGTGCAGCAGGTGGGTGCCGGTGTGGTTGCGGCGGATGGAGTCGCGGCGGATGCCATCGACTTGCGCGTTGACGTGGTCTCCCACGGCCAGCGGCTGCTTGAGCAGCGCTTTGTGGGCGCGCACACCCTGGACGGGAAGGACGGAGCCGGTGATCTCGGCTACGGTTGAGTTGCCGTCGGGGGAAAGGAAAGCGCCGGTGTCGCCGATTTGGCCGCCGGAATCGCCGTAGAAGCTGGTCTGGTCGAGAACAACATCGACCTGGTCGCCTGGAGCGGCGGCTGGAACGCCTGCGCCGTCCTTGACGATGGCCAGGACTTCGGCGTTATTGGCGGTTAGCTGTTTGTAGCCGAGGAAATCGGTTTTGGGCAGCTCGCGAAAGGCGGGGCTGGCGGATTTTTGGCTGCCACCTTTCCAACTGGCGCGGGCGCGCGATTGCTCCTGTGCTTTCGAGTTCTCGAACCCTTCAATATCAAACTCGATTGCGGCGTCTCGCGTCGCGTCAAGCATAAAGTCCAAGGGCAAGCCGAATGTCTCATATAGTCGAAAGGCTTCATCCCCAGGCAGCTTGGCCCTTCCATTGCCTTGATATTTCGAGTCGTCTGGAAAGGCTTCGTAGCGAAGCTTGGCATTTGCAATCGCAGAATCCAAGTTCATCGAGCCAACCTCAAGCACGCGGTCGAACTGCTTTTCTTCGGCTTTGACGACTTTGGCAACGCGATCGGCTGACTCGATCAGTTCGGGATATGCGCCGCTCATCAGGTCGCGGACCGCATAGACCATTTCGTAAAGGAATGGCTGCATGTGATCGTTAGTATTGAGCAGGCGGCCGTGGCGAATACCGCGGCGGAGGATTTTGCGCAGCACGTAGCCGCGCCCCTCGTTCGCGGGGATCACGCCGTCGTTGATCAGGAATGTTGCGGCGCGAGCGTGGTCGGCGATGATGCGTAGACTGGCTGATTGGAGCTTCTCTTCCAGAATCCAGGCCTGCCAATCTTCCTCTTCCGGGATTCTCGGCGCTAATGCCTTCGCCTTCCGCAGAGATTCCACACACCTGAACCCCGTGACCTCGGCGGCACGCTCAATCAGCGGGGTGAAGAGGTCCGTCTCGAAGTTGCTGATCTTGTTTTGCAGCACGGCCGCAACGCGCTCGAGGCCCATGCCGGTGTCGATGGAGGGCTTGGGTAACGGTGTCAGCTTGTAGCTGGTTGCCTTGGTGGCGGGATCGACGATGGCCGAGCGGTCGAACTGCATGAAGACGAGGTTCCAGATTTCTACGTAGCGGGCGTCGTCGTGGCCGAAGGGCTTGTCTACGCCGGGATGCTCGGCGGCTTCCAGGCCCATGTCGTAGAAGATCTCCGAGCAGGGGCCGCAGGGGCCGGTTTCGCCCATCTGCCAGAAATTATCCTTAAGCCCGTACTCCTTGATGCGCTCTTTGGGGACGCCGGCTTCGATCCAGTAGCCTTCGGCCTCGTCGTCGCGCGGAACGCCGTTTGCTGGATCGCCTTCGAAGATGGTCACGTAGAGGCGATCTTTGGGCAGGCCGAACCATTCTTCGCTGGTCACCAGCTCCCATGCGAAGTTGATGGCATCTCGCTTGAAATAATCTCCGAACGAGAAGTTCCCCAGCATCTCGAAGAAGGTATGGTGGCGGCGGGTAAAGCCTACGTTCTCAAGGTCGTT
>Ga0302319_10022310_pt1 | contig 11361 bp, 8 predicted proteins | sample Bog_T0_2_FD_203319 | JGI IMG/M metagenome (GOLD analysis project Ga0302319, IMG submission 203319) | Peat permafrost microbial communities from Stordalen Mire near Abisko, Sweden - Bog_T0_2 | ecosystem: Environmental > Terrestrial > Soil > Wetlands > Peat | place: Sweden: Abisko, Stordalen Mire...
GATTTAGGTTCTTTGCGGTTAAGGTTCTCTGCGGTAAGGTATAGGGGTCCCTGTTTCCGCCCCCGCGCGGAGACGCTCGCCAATGATTGATAACGGCCAACACTCAGAGTCCTTCATCGCGCGGCTCGGGCACAGCTTGCGCCGGCTCACGCCGATGGCCTATCGCCTTCAGCGCACGACCCGCCAGTTTGCGCGGCGGGCCATGCGCAAGCCGCGCACTGTCCTCGAGTCGCCGAACCTGCTGCCGCTGCTCATCCAGGTGCTCGCCGCGTTCTCAAAGGTGGATGGCGTCGTGCTCGAGGAGGAGATCGACTCCTCGCTCGGCTTCCTGCGTTACGATTACCCGGAAGCCGTTTACTCGGAGCTGCGCAAGCTTTTCCGCCAGGCCCTCAATGAGCAGCACGACCTCATGGCCATGGCCCAGAAGCTCTCCACCCAGCTCACCGAGGAGCGCAAGATCATGCTCGGGGTCCAGCTTTACGACCTCATCTCGAAGACCGACACCAACCGCGAGCAGATCGCCAATTTCTACGCCTTCATGTCCGCGCTTGGCATGGCGGCCCAGGCCATCGACATCGTTTACCAGCTCAACGCCGCCGAGGAGATCGACCCCACTGTCTTCCAGCGCGGCGCCTCCCCGCTCGAGTCCCTCTGCTTCGGCCGCAACGGCAATGCCGACGTCATCCTGCGCGACCTCGAGGATGGCGAGCGCCTCCTGGTCTTCCGCTACCACGACGTCATCCTCCTCAAGAACCAGACCCGCCGCCCCATCAACGTGCGCGGACGGCCCCTGGCCACGGGCCACTTTTGCCGCGTTTACACCGGCCAGCGCATCGTCCTGGGCGAGCAGGTGCTTGCCTACCAGGACCTGCTTTACTACTTCAACGCGAAGAAGAACGTCTCGCTCACCACGATCTTCCTCGAGTTCAAGGAAAACGAGGTCGAGATGGAAAAGCAGCGCACCCGGGACTCGGTCATCGAGGTGCAGTTCGGCCTCAAGGTTAAAATCCGGGCGCTCAAAAATGTCGATGCCGTCCTCAACGGCGTCCCGCTCAAAGCCGGCGCCCACGTCGAGGCGACCCTCGAGGACAAGATCCTTTTTCACGACCACTCCGAGCTTGCCCTGGCCGATCTCCGCCGGCGCGCGCGGGTCCTGGGCGGGCGTTTCCAGCTCAAGGCCCACAAGAGCGAGTACCTTGTCTCGAACAACTCCGGCCTGCTCGAGGAAGACGACATCCTCCTCTCGCCCGGCACCGGCGGCGAGGTTCTGCTCAAGATCCAGTGCGATTACGAGCACAAGGTCGGCCAGCTCGAGGTCCTCCAGGCCGACCGCCCCATCCTCGTGGGCGAGACCCCCGTCCGCAACACCGCTGCCCTGGCCGACGGCGATATCATCCGCATCGATACCGGCCAGATCCTGCGCTGCAACTTTGCCGAGCGCATCATCGAGGAGGAGCGCAACATCATCTCCACCCTCGAGCTCCGCGACCTCAACCACCGCTTCCGGGAAGGCGAGACCGCGATGGACAGCATCTCGTTTTCCGTCACCCGGGGCGAGATGGTCTGCGTCATGGGCGCCAGCGGCTCCGGCAAGAGCACCCTCATGCGCGCCCTGGCCGGCCAGCTCCAGGTGCAGCAAGGCGATGTGCTGCTCAACGGCCAATCGCTCTACGAGAATCTCGACGCATTGCGCGGTTACGTCGCCCACATCCCACAGGAGGACGCCTTCGACGAGCACCTCACCATCGAGGAGAACCTCGAGTTCGCCGCCGCCATCCGCGCACCGCACCTCACCAATACCGACCGCGCGAGGCGCATCGACGGCAAGTTGGTCGAACTGGGCTTGAGCGAGCGCCGGTTCAATCTCGTCGGCACCCCGACCAACAAAACCCTCAGCGGCGGCGAGCGCAAGCGCCTCAACATCGGCCTGGATATGATCGGCAACGCCGACGTCTTCCTCTTCGACGAGCCGACCAGCGGGCTCTCCTCGAAGGACGCCGAGCACGTCATCGATATCGTCCGCTCGATCGCCCACAACAAGATCGTCCTGGTCACCATTCACCAGCCGACCTCGAAAATCTTCCAGATGTTCTCGAAAGCCCTCCTGCTCGACAAGGGCGGCAAGCTCGTCTTCTACGGCACCCCGCACGAGATGCTCGAATACTTCGCTTCGGCCGAGCACGAGCAGCAATTCGGCACCGAGCTTGGCGGCTGCCCGGCCTGCGGCACCACCCGGCCCGAGTTCATTTTCGACGTGCTCGAGACCCCGTTGCGCGACCTCAGCGGCGACATCATTTACGAGGAAAACCTCGAGGGCCAGCTCATCCCCGCCCGGCGTTACTCTCCCGATTACTGGCGCGACAAGTACGAATCCTTCCGCCTGCTCCAGGACATGCGCCAGGTCGCCGTCCGCAAGCAAGCGCCCGCCGCCCTGCCTCCCGCCCCCGTCAAGCGCAGCGACGCCATCCGCGGCCGCGACGAGTGGACCCAGTTTCGCACCCTTCTCAAGCGCGCCTTCATCTCGAAGATGCGCATTCGCGGCAACCTCCTGACCACCATCGTCGAGGCGCCGCTGCTGGCCGCCCTCATCGGCGTGGTGCTGCGCTATTCCGCCAATGGCAACGCGTACGATTTCGCCTCGGCCTACCACATCCCGACCTATCTTTTCCTGAGCGTCACGGTCGCCATGTTCCTGGGCCTCACCAACTCCTGTGACGATATCATCCGCGACCGCATCGTCCTCCAGCGCGAGCGTAACCTCAACGTCCGGCTCCCGTATTACATCTTCGCGAAGGCCGGGACCCTTGCGCTATTCGCCGCGCTCCAGAGCGCGCTCTTCCTGCTCATCGGCAATGCCATTCTCGAGATTCGCGGAATGTTCTGGCCGCTTTTCTTCTTCAACTTCATCACCGCCCTGGGCGGCATCGCCATCGGCCTTTTCATTTCCTCGCTGGTCGAGGATGGCAAGACCGCCGCCAACTGGGTCCCGCTGATCCTCATCCCCAATATCATCCTCGGCGGCGCGCTCATCAAATACGAGGAGATGAACACCGACCTCGACTTCCGGTACACCATCCAGCGCTTCTTCTCGACCCACCACAACGTCACCGAGGACCCCGACGAAAGCAAAGTGCAGGTCCCCATCATCTGCGAGTTCATCCCCATGCGCTGGAGCTACGAGGCGCTCGTCGTCGCCCAGGCCAAGCTCAACCCGTTGACCTCGCGCCAGGATGAAATCCAGACGCTCATCGACCGCCTGGTTCAGATCGAACAGCGCACTCCGGCCCAGGACCAGCGTCTCGACGATCTCAAGGACACCCTGGCCTATCTCTCCGGCCTTGAATCCATCACCGTCAAGGACATCGAAGACCGCCTCCGCAAGATCGACAAGATCATCCGGGGCGCTCCGCTGGACACCGCGGGCATCCGTTCCCATCGCGGCCCATTCACCGCCGAGCGCCTCTTCGTTAACCAAAAAATCGGCGATCTCGTCTCGAAGGCCGAAACCGATCAGGCCGACTACCGCCGGTCCCAGTCCATCAACGTGTTCTTCGGCCCCGTGAAAAATTTCGGCGATTTCCAATGCAGTGTCCTTGCCTTCAACACCGCCGTTCTCCTGGGCTTCACGAGCATCTGCCTGGGCCTGCTGCATTTTTCGCTGCGCCGCCAGCTCAGCACCAAGGGGTAGGGAAAGGAGGGGAAGGAACCGCGGATGGACACGGATGAAAGCGGATGGGGAGCGCAACCTCCGAGCCTCAAGAATATCCGTGTCCATCCGCGTCCATCCGCGGTTCAGTTTTCCTACAGTTCAATAATCCCGTTCCTCACCGCGTACCGCACCAGGTCCGGCAGCGAGTCGAAATGCATTTTCCGCATCAACGCCGCCCGCCGCCCCTCCATCGTGCGCAAATTCAGCCCAAGCGTCGCTGCCAGTTGCCGGTTATCGTCCCCGAGCGCCAGCCGCCGCACCATATCGATCTCATTGCCGGTTAATCTGCCCCGCGCTTCCGTTGGATCCTGAACCCGTTCGCGGCGCAGCAGGCGGGCAAAAACAACCTCGGAAACCTTGCTTGTAAAATAGGGCCTATGCCGGGCCAGCGCGCGGATCGCGTCCAGCAAGTGCGTCCGGGCGTCGGTCTTGAGGATGAAGCTCTTCGCCCCGCTCACGAACGCCGACCTCATCAACTCGTCGGTCTCCAGCCCGGTAAACAGCAGCACCTCGCACTCGGGCAGCAACGTCCGCAGTTCCCTCGTGCATTCCAGGCCGTCGAGCCCCGCCATGTTCACATCCAGGATCGCCACCTGCGGCTTCAATTTCCGCGCCTGCTCGATTGCCTCGATTCCGTTCTTTGCCGTGCCGCAAACCTCCATGTCCGGCTCCGCGGCGATCATCCGCTCGAGCCCGGCGCAAACGATGTCATGGTCGTCGGCAATGAGGATTTTCACAGTCACCAGCGCCGGCACTCCGGCGCCGGCTGTCATCGGGGAATAGCGGGAAAGCAGGGGCGTCACGGGCGTTCTAATGAGCAGAAAAGACGCCAGTCCTCCCGGCTGTTAACCCTTACGCAACCCGCGGCATCCATGTAGCCCGGGGTCGGTGACCCCGGCGGGGGCAGGCGCCGTGGTTCTATCTCTGGTACTTGAACTTACACCTGAACTTGAACATGAACCCCTTGGGAAAATCCGGTTTCTCTCCGCCGGAAAGTTCATGTTCATGTTCAAGTGTAAGTTCATGTACACAGCGGCGGAGCCAACCCCCGCCGGGGTCACCGACCCCGGGCTACAAACCACCCGAAGTCCGCACGGTGCTCCCAGCCAGCGGCCCGGCTGGCAGTTTCACCGGCGTGGCGGCTCCATTGATCGTCAACGTCACTGCAAGCTGCTTCTGCGTCGGGTCCGCTACGTGACCCCCCATCTTTCCCTGCCCGATACTCACCGCGCACGCCCCGTCCGCGGATACCGTCAGATTGCCCGCCTCGAGTTTTCCCGGCTTGTAAAACAAGATTTCCGTCGTCGTCCCATCCCGCACCGCCTGCACGTCCGGCGTATTGCTCAATATCTCGACCGGCGGCGTCGCGGCATACTGCTGCAACTTCTTGACTGTCGCCCCCGGGATCATCAAATAGGCATAACTCCCGTGCCCGGGCGGATGGTCGATCCAGATCGAAAACACCTCCTTGCTCACGTCCGCCCCCGGACCCGATGCATAAACATTCTTCCACGTCCCCCTCTGCGTTTGCGTCCCCGCCCACACATCCTGCGGCTGCGCGAACAGATACCCCTCCCTCCCGTTCAGAACCCACGTTGCCTCCTTGCAAAATCGCACACCCGGCGCCAAAGCCCCGTCCGGCGTGAGCGTCGCGCCCTCCGCCAGTCGCTGATCGATGGACGTTCTCACCGCGCCCGTTGTCCCGGTAATCCCCGCCCCCAGGCACACAACCCCTTCATCCAGGAAGAACCAACCCTTTTTTCCACTTACTCCGTCCCGGTGGTAGTCCAACCCTTCCGCTCCATAACTCCAACAGGAGACGCCGCCCGCGAAATCCGTCTCCATTTTTCCCTCAGGCGCAAGCGTCGTCCCCGTTGTTACACAAGTGACCCCCGGCACCCGCCGCCAATCCCATACGGGGAAGATATCCGCGTATTCATTGCCTGTCTGGTAGAGAAACGTCGCGCCGTCCGCCAGGTAACGGCCACTTAGGTTCTCCGCATTGACCAACTCCTCGCCGATTACCCGGTTCGAGCTGACCTTAACCGACGCGTAAAACCCCGGCCGGCGGTGAACCATGTAATCGGACCGGAAGAAATTCTTATTCATCGCCGGCCCGCCTCCCGCCGGCTGCAAATCCTGCGCTAATGCCGTCCGGTAATCCGCCGCGTATTCGGGATCGATAACCTCCATCTTCGCCAGCAGCGCCAGCGAGGTGCGCCCCTTCGACCTGGCCGAGTTGACGAATAACTGCCGCCCGCATCCGCTGATATCCATCGCTCCGTTCATTGTTACGACAGCCTCCCCGCGCAGCAGAAATCCGCGCAGCAGCGCCATCTTCTCCCCGGGGATTGCCAGCGCCGTCCCCCGCCAGATGCCGGCCCACGACACCATGTCCGTCGCGAAAGAGAGCCCGTAATTCCCCATCTGCTGTTGCGGCCCGTGCTGGTGGAAACTGTCATCCGGCTGCAATCCCTCGTCTGTAGTCACCTTCAATTCATTCAGGATGGCATCCCGCGCCTGCCGGGCCAGCGCCGTGTCCTCCTCGACCAGCGCGCGATCGAACACGATCCCTGCCTTCCAGACGCGGTTCTGGCCTGTCATCGAGATCGTCGCACGGCCCGCTATTTTCAAGGCGTCCGCCTTGTCCGGCACGCTCATCCTGTCCGCCATCAATAGCAGGATCGCCACCATGTCGCGCGGCGTCCCTATCTCATTCTGCCACCAGTTCGGGTTTTGAAAATCATGACTTATCCAATAGTGCGCCGCTGCCAGCGCCGCCTTTTCCAGGCCGGCTTCCCGCCTGCCTGCGGCCTTCGCTTCCGAGTAACTTGCCGCAATCGCCAGCGTCCGTTTCAAATGCGCCGCAGTTTTCCAGAAACCCCGCGATTGATCCTTGTAATCGATATCCGGCCAGCTTCCGTCCCTGCTCAGTGCGGCCGCCCACCGGTCTGCCTGAGCCTCGCTGCCCTTCAGGCCGGCCAGCTCGAACTCGGCTGCCTGCTGTTTCAACTTTCCCATGTCATCATCGCCGCGGCATGGAACTCCCCGCGCCAGAAGCGCCGCGCATAGCGCCAGCCAGATAACTTTGAATCGTTTCATTGGAATTGTCTTTCCCGCAGTTTTTCGAACGCGGCCAGCGCCGCTCCCACCACCTGGTCCATGTTATAATACCGGTAAGTTGCCAGGCGCCCCACGAATGTTACCCCCGGTTCCGCCTCAGCCCGCTCTGCGTACTTTTGATAGAGCGCCCGGGAGTCGGGAGCGGGCACGGGGTAATACGGCTCGCGGCCCGGCCCGTAATCCTCGGGATACTCGCGCACGATGGTTGTCACCGGCGCTATCTGGCCGGTGCAATGCTTGATTTCCACGATCCGGGTGAATGCCTCGTCATTCGGGTAATTGACCTGCATCGCCGGCTGGTAAAACTCCTTGCTGATCGTCTCCGGCTCGAAGCGCAGCGAGCGATAGGGCAGGGGACCGTAACAACAATCGAAATACTGGTCGATTGCCCCCGTATAAATCATATGTTGATACCGGACTAATGGTGTTACCTCCCGGTAATCGGTATCGAGCAGAACCTTGATTCCCGGATGGGACAGCATCCGCTCGAACATTTTAGTATAACCTTCCCTGGGCAGCGCTTGAAATTTCTCCGAGTGAAACCGGTCGTCCCGGTCCGTCCGAATGGCGATTCGGCCGCAGACGCTTGGGTCCAGGTCCCGCGCGTCGCGTCTCCATTGCTTGAAGGTGTAATTCTTGAAAAATTGCTCGTATAACTGCTGGCCCACCTGGGAGACGATCATCTCCTCGGAGTTACGCGGATCGGCACGCGCCACCTGGCCAATGCATCTTCCATTTCCGCCGTGCTCGAGGGACGCCCAAGGAGTTGCTCGAAGGTATTGAGATTGATTGGAAACTGCCAGTACCGCCCGCCGGTCCAGGATAGGATCTTGTACTCGACCGGCCGCCACTCGGTGAACTGGCTCAAGTATTGGACAATGCGGTCCGAGTTTGTCCGGAAATAATGCGGCCCATACATATGCAGTAATATGCCCGCCGCGTCGAACGCGTCGTATGCATTGCCCCCGATGTGATCGCGGCGTTCCACAACCAGGCAGCTCTTCCCGCATTGGGACGCGAGACGTTCCGCCAGCACCGAGCCCGCGAACCCGGCGCCCGCGATGAGGTAATCGTAAGCCGGACCCATCGATGGTTAGTGGTTCGCCTGCCAGTCGTGCAGGGCCGCGAGCACCTTCTCGCAAACCATCTCGTAAGTCACCGCTTCCATGCAGATATAACTCGGCATCACGCAATGGTCCAGGCACGGCCGGTGCGGACATACATCGGCCGCCACCAGGTACTTCTCGCAGCCGCGCGGAGCGAACCAGTTCGGGTTTGCGCTCGAAAAAATCGAGACCGTGCGCTTCCCGAGCGCCGCGCCCATGTGGGAGACGCCCGTGTCATTGCAAAGCAGCAAATCGACCTTGTCGCAGATTTCCAGAAGCTCCTGCAAACTCGCCGGCGTTACGATTTCGACCTCCGCCGGCAACGGCGGCAACTCATCGCGCATCTCCGGCGGACGCACGAAAAAGACCCTCGCGCCGCTCGGCGCCAGGACCTCGCGGACGACTTTGAGGAAGGACGCCAGCGGCCATCGCCGGATCGGGGATCGCGCCCCGGGATGAACGAGCCAGAGCGGGCGCTCCGTGTCCGCGCCGCGGCCCTCGGACGTTTTGAGTTGAGGCAGCCAGGGCCGGCGTTCATCCCAGGCGATGCCGAGCGAATCCGCCAACTGGTGGAAATCCTCGACGTGGTGCTGCTCATAAGCGGCTCGGCGCAGCTTCCGGGTCAACAGCGGCCGCGCGGTGAGGAGCGAGCCGGCGGCCCCGATGAACTTGCCGAGCCTGATCTGTTTTCGGCGCCAGGGGAGGCGGCTCGCATAGAAATTCATCGAGTTCATCGGGAAACCCGCCCGCACTTTCGCCCCGCAAAGAGCCATCAGCAAATGGCCGCGTGCATCGGCCCACCCCGATGAAGCCACCTCGGCCCGCACGGCCCGGAGCCGCCGCACGTATGCCGGGATGCCCGCCTTGCGCCATTTTGAGATCCCGCCGCCCTCGATAAACCAGGGCGGCGTCCACGCGAGGACGCGCTCCGGCGGCAGGACCATCTTGAAAATGCTGGCCGAGACCTCCGCGCATGCGACGTAGACCTCGAAAGCGGCTTCCGCGCTTCGCACAAACGGCAGGCTCATGATCGCATCGCCGATCAATCGCTGCTCGAAGAGCAACAGCCGCCGCCGGGAAGATATTTCAGGGTTTGGGGCCAAGCCCGCCATTCCTACCAACCGCACCCCGCGCTTTCAAGCATCCCCGCCCCTGCAACAATGGTTTGACACCGCCAGCCGCCCAGAAGGTAAGCTTACCCCTTTCTCCCAGATGCCCGAATCCATCCTCCAGCACACTCTTGCAAAAAGCGCCTCCCTCACCGGCACCGCGCTGCACACCGGAGAAAAGGTAACCCTCACCCTCCGCCCCGCTCCGCCCGGCACAGGTCGAAAATTCCGCCGCACCGATCTGCCCGACGAGCCGACCATCGACGCGCGCATCGAGAACGTGAAGACGGTCGAGCGCGCCACCACCATCGCCGAAGGCAACGTGAAGGTGCAGACCGTCGAGCACGTGCTCTCCGCGCTCGCGGGCCTGGGCATCGATAACGCCATCATCGAGATGGACGCCAACGAGCCGCCCATCGGCGACGGCAGCGCCGGGCTTTACGTCGATTTGATCAAGCAGGCCGGCATCGCGCCCCAGGAGGCGCAGGCCCCGCAGTACGGCGTACACGAACCGCTCCACCTCGAGACCAAAACCGGATCGCTGATGACCGTCGTGCCGGACGAGAATTTCCGCATCTCCTGCACCCAGGCCGGGCCGAACGGGCGGTTCACGCAATTCTACAGCACGGAGATTACTCCCGAAATCTTCGAGAAAGAGATCGCCCCCGCCCGGACGTTCGTCTTCTACGAGGACGTGAAGCCGCTCATGGACAAAGGGCTGATCAAGGGCGGCTCGCTCGAGAGTGCCATCGTTATCCGCGGCGACTCGGTGCTCAGCAAGGAGCCGTTGCGGTTCCCCGATGAATTCGCGCGCCACAAAATCCTGGACATCGTTGGCGACCTCGCCCTGTTCGGCCGCCGCATCAAGGGCCACGTCATCGCCGTCAAGCCGGGCCACGGGCCGAACACCGAGCTGGCTCGGGCGCTGGCCAGGCAGTTCACGAAATTGATGACCCTCGTGCCGCCGGCCATCGTGCCCAAGGGCGGCGCGGTGCTCGATGTCAACGACCTCATGCGCATCCTGCCGCATCGGTACCCCTTCCTCATGGTGGACCGGGTGGTGGCATTCGAGGGAGACACCAAGTGCACCGGCATAAAGTCGGTCACTATTAACGAGCCGTATTTCCAGGGGCATTTCCCGGGGCACCCGGTGATGCCCGGCGTCCTGCAACTCGAGGCGATGGCGCAGGTGGCCAGCATCGTCCTGCTGCGGATGGCGGGAACGGCGGGGCAGATCGGCTACTTCATGAGCGCCGACGAGGTCAAATTTCGCAAGCCCGTCATGCCCGGAGACACGCTTTTCATCCACGTCGAGATGTTGAAATTCCGCGGGCGCATCGCAAAGGCGCTGGGCCGCTGCGTGGTCAACGACGAGGTCGTGTCCGAGGCGCACATGATGTTCGGCCTGGTCGAGACGTGAGCGCCACGGACATCCATCCTACGGCAATCGTCGACCCGGGCGCGCGGCTGGGCGCCGGCGTGCGCGTCGGCCCCTATTGCGTGATCGGCCCGCGGGTCGAAGTCGGAGACCGCTGCCGGCTCCAGCATCACGTGACGCTCGAAGGCCCGAGCGCCATCGGCGCGGACAATGTTTTTTTCTCCTACACGTCGATCGGCCAGCAGACTCAGGATTTGAAATACCGTGGCGAGCCGACCTACCTGCGCATCGGCGACGCCAACACTTTCCGCGAGTTCGTCACTGTCCACCGCGGCACCGCCGTCGACTCCTGCACCCGCATCGGCAGCCGGGGGAACTTCCTCGCCTACAGCCATGTCGCGCACGATTGCACCGTCGGCGACGCCGTGATTTTTTCCAACAACGGCACCATCGCCGGCCACGTCGAGGTCGAGGATTATGCCGTGATCGGCGGCCTGAGCGCCGTGCACCAATTTTGCCGGATCGGCCGCCACGCGATCACCGGCGGCTGCTCGAAAATCGTGCAGGACGTGCCCCCGTTCATGATCGCCGACGGCAACCCCGCCCGTGTGCGCGGCGTCAACCAGGTCGGCCTCGAGCGCAACGGTTTTGCCGAGGAAAGCGTGCGCAGCCTGCGCGAAGCCTACCGCCTGTTGTACCGCTCGAAGCTGAACGTAAAACAAGCCGTCGAAGAAATCCGCAAAGAACTCGCCGGCCCCGAGATCGCCCACCTGCTAAGCTTCATCGAGCGCAGCTCCCGAGGCATCATCCGCCGCCCCGTCCGCGGCGGCGAAGCGGAGTAGCTGATCACAAATTGGAACCGCCTCACACGGCTCACAGTTCATCTTCTGGGAGAACGCCAAAATATGGAATTTCTTCGTGGTCAAAGACAACCGG
>Ga0302319_10022311_pt1 | contig 11361 bp, 8 predicted proteins | sample Bog_T0_2_FD_203319 | JGI IMG/M metagenome (GOLD analysis project Ga0302319, IMG submission 203319) | Peat permafrost microbial communities from Stordalen Mire near Abisko, Sweden - Bog_T0_2 | ecosystem: Environmental > Terrestrial > Soil > Wetlands > Peat | place: Sweden: Abisko, Stordalen Mire...
CCGCTGTAATCAATGCGCGTCCCGCTGGGATCCTGGAAAGTGAACGTATAGGTCATAATAAATTAAACTCCCCTCCCAGCCTCCTCCCGCGGATAACGCCCCGCAAGGTAAAGCCCCAGCGCCGCAAGCGCGAACCCGCACACGACATCCGTGAAATAATGGTAGCGCAGATAAATAGTCGAGCACCACAGTCCCACGCATGGCACAAGGTAAAGCCAAAACCTCCACCGCTTGTGCCGGCAATCGAAAAAGAGGAAGAAACTCGACACCGCGCAATGAAGGCTCGGGAAGATATCCACGCCATTCGACCCCGCCGTCACCAGCGCCGAGTTCCACCGCGTGATGTACCAGCCGGTGAGGGGAATGGTAAATCGCGGCGCCAGCGCGACAAATGGGCCATACCCGGGGACGAATGAGTAACCCAGGAAGCCGATGCCATAGATGCTGAAGAGCCCGATGGTGAATTTTTTCATTATACGGACATCACTGCGGAAGTAGGTGATGACGCTGAACACCAGATAGGGAAAAAACAGGATATAACATGCGCTGAAAAACTCTGTAAGCGCGGGGTTTGCAAACGCCTGAAGGCGCACACTCAGGTTGGTGCCGATAAAAATAGAGTCAATATGTTGCAACGCCACATCCATTCGCGCCGGATGGATGATTGGGACGACTTGTTTGAACGTCGTATACACCGCATTCATGAGCACAGTATAGGATAACAGGCCGATGCGCCACACGCCCGGAGTATCCGCCATGCGGACCAGCCAGATCGTGGCTATGTTGATGCCGAGCAGCGCGAGGTAAAACAGCGTCCATCCATCAAGCGGCCCCGCAATGAAAGCAAGCCGCGCAATCTCGGTCACGAGCATGAGCCCGAACAACACCTCGTGTGGAAGCAGCCGCCAGCGCCGGTTAGTATTCATCTTCGAGCGTTTGTAGTATCAACTCACGCAGCGCCAGGTACCGGCTCTGGAGCTGCGGAAAGCGGATGGCATTTAATACGGACACCGCCAGCCTTTTCGCCGGATCGTAAAAGACCCACCCAAGCCACGTTATCAATCCATACGCGCCCAGCGCGAGCGGCCGCCATGTAACCAGCAGAATTAGTAAGACGATAAGTGACCAGACCAATAATATCGGCACACCCGCGAGTATCTTCCACAGCGAGATTACATTGCGATCATCGGCAAATCTCTTCGCCGCGATCCATCCCGCAAGGTAAGGCGGCAGATTCAACAAAATCGCCCCCAGCACGATCGGCCCCATTATGATCAGCAGCGCGGCATCCACAAGCATAGGCCGCCTCGGAAACAGCGGCACGCCGTGCCATTCCAGCAGCCCGCCCGTTTCCAGCTCGAACGCCCTCCACGCTTCGAGCACCGCGGGCGGGATATCCTCCTCCATCGCCTTAAGCGCTCTAAACCACGACCGCCCCGTCCCCACCGTCGAGATCGACGCAATCCGCTCGATCGTCTCCTGGTATTCCGCCGACCGCGCATTGATCCCCACCCCCGCCAGCGCCTCCTCCGCGCGGTTCTTCAGGCGCCGCATCCGCTCAGTGTGGCTCGTCGCCCCCGGTAGTTCCGTCGAGATCGCCGCCCCCGCGACTATCTCCACCCCCGCCCGGAACGCCCACGCCCGCTCGTAATGGACCCCCACCGGGATCACCCGCAGCTCCGGCCCTCCCGCGTCCAGGTAATCCAGCAGCAGCCGGAACGCCCCCATCTTGAATGGCAGATGCCGCGGTCCCAGCGAGCTCGTCCCCTCCGGGTAAATAAACAGCCTCCCACCCCCCCTGAGAAGCTCCAGGCATTCCCCTAATGCCGCTTCGTTCGCCGCCCTCTCACCCTGCCTGTCCTTCCCGCGCGTAACCGCGATCCCGTGAAAAAACAGCCGCGAAAACCACCCGCCCACAAGCTGCGTCGAGATCATAAACTCCGGCCGCTCAAGCCCCGTGTGATGCACCAGCCCATCCACCGCCCCATTGCGATGCAGCCCGAGAAACAGAATCGGCCCATTCGCGGGAATATGCTCCGGATGGATGACCTTTACCCGCGAAAAATAAAACCTCGTGATGAAACCGATAAAAAGCCTGTACCAGACGAGGGGCATGACGCGTAACCGTGGGAGGGGGCGAAGAGCTGTGGCCGCAGTATTGTTTAATCTGCTCTCAAGGCGACCGTTCCCAGCCGCCCGAAACTCTCCGCGATGTCCCCGTTTTGCAACCTGAAACCGCCCCCCGCCGCCCCCTCGGCAAAATCCCCCCCGCGCCAATTCTTTGACACAGCCCCTCCACTGCCCCAAAGTTCACCCTTTTTACAATCCACGCACACCCTTTTAACCTCATGAATCTTTGCATTATCGGCTCAGGATATGTTGGCCTCGTCTCCGGCGCTTGCTTCGCCGAGGTCGGCCACAACGTCATTTGCGTGGATAACGACCAGCGGAAAGTGGACGCCCTCCTCGCCGGGCGCATCCCCATCTACGAGCCAGGCCTCGAGGAGCTCGTCCAGCGGAACGTCGCCGCCCACCGCCTCCATTTTACAAACTCCATCGAGGCCGGCGTGGACCCCTCGGAGGTCATCTTCATCGCCGTCCCCACCCCCCCCCAGCCGGACGGTTCGGTCGATCTCAGTTTCATCGAGAAGGTCGCCCGCGAGATCGCCGGCGTCCTCAAGAAGGATCAATACCGCGTCGTCGTGGACAAGAGCACCGTCCCCGTCAAGACCGGCGAGAAAGTCGCCGACACGATCAAGCGCTACAACAAGCACGGCGCCGAGTTCGACGTAGTCAGCAACCCCGAGTTCCTCCGCGAGGGCTGCGCCGTCGATGACCTGATGAAACCCGACCGCGTCGTCATCGGCGGCAATAGCGACCGCGCCCTCGCCCTGATGAAAAAAGTGTACGAGCCCTTTAACGCCCCCATCCTCGTCACAGACATCAATTCCGCGGAGCTCATCAAACACGCCGCAAACTCATTCCTGGCCCTCAAGATTTCCTACATCAACGCCGTCTCCGCCATCTGCGAGGCCACCGGCGCGGATGTCGAGAAGGTCGCCGACGGCATAGGCATGGACCGCCGCATCGGGCGCAACTTCCTCAACGCCGGCCTCGGCTACGGCGGCTCCTGTTTCCCTAAGGACATCGCCGCCTTCATCGCCATCAGCGATCAGCTTGGCGTCCCCTTCACCCTCCTAAAAGAGGTCCAGCGCATCAACGCCACCCAGAAGGAGCGCTTCCTCAAGGCCGTCCGCGACGCCCTATGGGTCCTCCGCGAGAAACGCATCGCCGTCTGGGGCCTCACATTCAAGCCAGACACCGACGACGTCCGCTGCTCGGTCGCCATCGATCTCGTCAACGACCTCGTAAAGGAAGGCGCTCACGTCACCGCCTACGACCCCAAAGGCATGGAAAAAGCCCGCGAGTTCAACCTCCTCCCCGCCGCGGTAAAACTCACCGCCACCCCCCTCGATGCCATCGACGGCGCAGAGGCCCTCATCCTCGCCACCGAGTGGAAGGAATTCGCAAACGTCGACCTCAACGAGGTCAAATCCCGCATGCACACCCCCCTCATTTTCGACGGCCGCAACCTCTTCGACCCCGACACCATGCGCGAGCTAGGCTTCACCTACCGCGGCATCGGCCGCCGCAAGGAGTAGCCCCCTTACTGCACATTCAACCCCGCTATCTTCAGCCCATACGGCAGCTTCCCACCCTTCCCGCCCGGGATCGACACATGCAACCCCGCCGAGTCCTGATTAAACGTCAGCGCATCCGCGGACCCCAGCAGCGTCACTCCAGACACCGTCCCCGCCGCCGTCGAGACAGCCGGAATCGTCGCCTGCCCGCTCGCATTGCCAAACGCATACAGGTTCCCGTCTTTCGCCGTAAAGTGCCAGCTCTTGTCACCCCATTGCGTCCACGCATGCGTATCATAAATCCCTTCCCCATTCACCGCCAGCCACGCCCCGATCTGCTGTAGGTCTTGAACGATCGGCTGCGGAAACTCCCCATCCGCCATCGGCGAGAGATTCAGCAGATACGTCCCATCCTTGCTCACCGTATCGATCAGCCGCCCAATGATCGTCGCCGGACTCGAGAAATGCTCCCCCGTGGTATAACCCCACGTCGAGCCGATCGCGTCATCCACCATCCACGGCGCAGGCCGTATCCCCGCCGGCGACCGCGCCCCCACTTTCTCAAAGTCAATGATCGACCCGATCTGCTTCGTATCATCATTGCTCGGCGCATAAGCAATGTACTTCGTCGAGATGGACACCTGTTTGCCCCACGTCTGCGCCCGGTTGTAATAATACGCCGCCACATGCTCCTTCAGCGGATCCAGCACCCGCAGGTTCACCCCGTTGTCAAACCACAGTATATCCGGCTGATACTTGTCAATAAGCTCCAGGTTCCGGTTCACCCAATCCGTCAGGAACCGCGTCATCGCCGCCGGGCTCCGGTCCGCGACATTGTAGAAATCCTCCCACTTCGGATCGTACAAGTCCGCGTGCGCCGCCTGCAGCCGCGCATCAAGCGCCGGGTCCGGGTTGATAAACGTGAAATGCTCGATCCCATGATTCGACACGCCGAACTTCAGCCCCTGCTTCCGCACCGCCGCCGCCAGTTCCCCTATCAAATCCTGGTGCGGCCCCATCTTCACCGTATTGAACGGCGTCACGTCGCTGTCCCATAGCGCGAAGTTATCGTGATGCTCCGCCGTCGGCACCACGAACCGCGCCCCCGCCTGCTTGAACAGCGCCGCCCAAGCGTCCGCATTAAACTTCGCCTGCGTGAACAATGGGATGAAATCCTTGTACCCGAACACCGTCGGATCCCCGAAATGCTGCGTATGCCACGCAAGATCGCCCCCTTGGTACATATGCTTCTCGTACCACTCGCTCCCATGCGCGGGCACCGAGTAGAGCCCCCAATGCATGAACAACCCGAATTTCGCCCCATAAAACCACGCCGGCGTCTTATAATTCTGCTGGATCGAGTCCCATGTCGGCGCGAACGGCCCCGGCGCCATCGGTTTCGTCACCGCCGCGTCCGCTGCCGCGACAATCGCCGGCGTCGCCGGCGGCCCCATCACCCCATAGTCGTATAGCCGCGACTCCGGCGCGGACCCGCGGTCTGGCCGCGGCAGTGAAGCAGCCTCACCAGTAACGGCAAGGCCAAGGACCAATAAAACGGCGAAGGGGCGATTAAGTGTCATAACAATATGGGGGAAACAGGTGAAACGGGCAGACGTTGCGGAAAACATTCCCTTGGTCACCGGGATTACTGCGCGGTGAGATGGCCCAGAATCTCGATCTCGCTGATCCCCGCCGGCTGCCCCAGGAAGGTGACCCGGACAAGATGGCCTGCGGTGTTGCGCGGGAATTTATCCGTGCGAGTGGCGTACGGAGCCCCGTTGCGTCCGCCCCGCAAGTCGTCCGCAACCATGGTCCATGCGTTCCCGTCCGCCGATGTCTCGATCTTGTATTTGTAATTCGCCGCCACCGGAAAATCGAGCTTGCATGACGACATGGTCACCGGCCGCTCCAGATCGACCAGCCACCACGGGTTTTGATCCCCATCCTGCGGCATCCACGCCGTCGAGTCATCCCCATCGTCGCCGAACCGCGTCAGGTGCCCCGGCGCCTCGGAGCTCGACTTCGCCGGATTATTGATCCCGAACGCCGTATCCCGGTGCGCCGCCGTATTCCTCCCATGCGGATCGACAAACCGCGCATACGCAAGCTGCTGCGCCGGCGGCGTGACCCCCGGCGCCCATGCCGGGCTCCCCAGGGAGGTAATGGTTAGCGTGGCGTCCGGCAGCCCCGGCGATGTCGCCCGGATGACGCTTGTCCCCGCGTAGTAAGACCGGAACTCGATCGCCGCCTCCCCGTCGTCAATCGCGATATCCGAGTCATTCGCGAATGAAATCGACGGCCCCGTCGGGAACTGCCCCGGCCCCGACGCCACCGTCAGCGTCACCGGCGGCGAGTTCGCGATCTGCTTCCCAGACGCATCCACCACCGTCACAAAAATCTGCGCGTCATCCGTCCCGTCCACGGACTTGAGCGTCGTCTTGTCCGCGCTCAGCTTCAGCCCCGCGGGCGTCCCCGGGATCGGCCATGCCGGCGGCGGGATGTGAAGATACTCGTTCCGGTACCAATACCATTGCCGCTTTGGGATGCGGAAGTAATCGACGATTCCCGTCCGCCCCTCGTCCCCCGCCACGCTCCCGTGATCAAACATGCACCACAGGCTCTCCCCCGACCGCCACGGGTACCGCCAGAAGTACGGCTGCGAGCGGTCCCCCGGTCCCGTCACCAGGTCGCCCCACGCCGGCCCATATTTGCCGGGCCGCACCGCTCGCACGGAGGAGTACTCCGTGACCACGCTCGGGATGCCAGGGTTGATGAAAAGCTTCGCGCCATCCCCATTATACCCCGCCACATCGCCTATTTTATCAATGTTCCCGCGCTGCGCCCCGCCGATTCCCGCCGGCCGCGTCGGATCGAGCTGATGCGTCAGCGCCACTTCCTTCGCGAGCATCCCCTGCATTTTCGGCAGGATATTCTTCGGGCAGAAAAACGGCTCGTTGCTCATGCTCCACACAATCACCGACGGATGATTCCGGAAAATCCGGATCTCCTCCGTCAATTGCTGGAGCACATTCGCCTCGAAGTCCGCCTCGTCCGCCGGGTTTATCGGGTACGAGCTCGCATCCCAGTACCCGTCCGGCGAGCGCCCACCCAGCCCCCACATGCACATCTCGGACCAGAACAAAATCCCGATCTTGTCGCACGCCGCTGCAAACGCCGGCGAGTGCGGATAATGCGACCCCCGGATAAACTGGAACCCCGCATCCTTCACAAGCTGCACATCCCGGAAAGCCCCCGCCTGCGTCACCGCATCCCCCCACCCCGCGTGATCCTGGTGTACATTCGCCCCCTTGAAGTAGAGGTGCTGCCCGTTGATGAAAAACCCCTGGTCCGCCGTGAACTTGAACCACCGGAACCCGAACATAGTCGGGAACTCGTCAGCCACCCGCCCCCCCGTCGTCGAGAGGTAACTGACCGCCCGGTACAGGTATGGGTGATCGATGTTCCAAAGCTGCGGATTCGGTATCGAAGGCGTGGTCTGGTCGAAAGTCACCGTCGAGCCCGCCGGGACCGTCTGTTGCGATGCCACGGACGTAACCAGCCGCCCCGCCGCATCCAGTATCCGCGTCGTCAGCAGGCACGGCTGCGCGGTCGGCGCATCGTTCCGCACCTCGGTCTTGATATTCGCCACGCCCGCATCCGCCGAGAGATTCGGCGTGGTCACAAATGTCCCATACCACGTGACGTGCAGCGGGTCCGTAACCACAAGCCTTACATCCCGGTAAATCCCACCGCTAAACACATGCTCCCCCGCCCGCGGCGCAATCCGCGCGTTCCAGTTATTATTCAGCCGCACCGCCACCACGTTATCCCCGGCGTGGCACGCCGTGGTGATATCAAAGCTAAACCCCGTGTACCCCCCCTTGTGCTCCCCCACCGCCTGCCCGTTCACAAAAACCTCCGCATCCTGGAATGCCCCGTCAAACTCAATGAAGAGCCGCTTGCTCTCCCATCCCGCCGGCGCGATGAAGTGCTTCCGATACCACCCGTACCCCACGTAAAACTGCGGCCACTCGAAGTACGGAATGCTGAAGGAATGCGGCAGCCCAATCACGCTCCACGTGCCATCGTCAAAGCTCGGCGCAGCCGCCCCCGGGTGGTCCCCAATCAGGAACTTCCACTCCCGGTTAAAATTGATGACCTCCCGCGGCGATGCAGCCGGCAACGCGGCGAGCGCGGACGAGCCAATGAAAAAAAGAACGATGAGCAGCAGGCGGGGGGATTTCATGCGGGTGGGTTCAGGGGGCTAAATAGGGAAATTTGGCAGGCCAGCGCCCTCAAGTCCATGATTCGGATGCAAAAATCATTGCAAAAATTTGGACGCGCGCCGCCCTAAACGCCTTTCCCCCTTGTGCCCCCGTCCGATCTCGCCTATTCCCTAACCCCTTTATGGAAACCACCTGTGTGCTGATCAAACCCGACGCCATGCTCGCCCACCGCATCGGCGAGATCATAGCCCGCTTCGAGAAAGCCGGCCTCGAGATCACCAATTGCAAAATGATCCGCCTCAATAAGGCGGTCCTCGCCAGCCATTACTCCCATCTCCTCGATAAGCCCTTCTACCCCGAGGTCGAGGCATTCATGCAATCCTCCCCCGTCGTCGCCCTCGCCGTCACAGGCCACAACGCCGTCGCCGCCGTACGCGCCCTCGCCGGCCCCACGAATCCCGCCAAGGCCGACCCCGGCACCATCCGCAAGGACTTCGGCACCGACGTCATGGCCAACGCCATCCACGCATCCGACGCCCCCGAAGCCGCCCAAGCCGAACTCACCCGCTTCGGCCTGACCTAATGAAGGTCACTGAAATTTTTCGCTAAATGATTCTGCGATCCGCTCCTCTTGACCCGTCGGGCCAGTTGGATATTCGCTAAAAGCCATGTCGACCGGGCCGGGTACGCGAGCCCGCGGTATCTTGACCCGGAGGGTCAGCCAGAAATTAGCCGGGGGTGAAGCCCGCACCAGCGGGCGGGAACCCCCGGACCCCACCACACCGCGTCAAGCCCCGGAGGGGCGCAAGAAATTAACTCGCGTAGCTCCCCCTTAACTCGCGTAGCTCCCCCTTGACCTACGGCACAAGAAACATCTTCTCGCTATACGGATCCCTTACCTCGGAATTCTTCGGGAACCCCCGCACATCAATCTCCCCGTCATCCGGCGCATAAGGACTTGTCACAAACCCCGGCTTATCCTTCACAGCTTTGCCAAATGGCAAACTGGGATTCTTAATGGCCACGGGGGTCGAGGATTGCTCCCCGTAACGAATCCCAGCGATTGACAGCCCCTTGGAATTCACGATGTCCGGTGTGATGAAGGTCAGCAGCAGCAACCGCTCGGTGCGGACCTTATCGCCATGCGCGTCCATCGCCGCCTTTCCTGATTTGATCAAATCAAAAATCCCCCCCGGCCGATCAATCATGACAGCCCCCGTGAGCACTGTGTAGTGAGGCATCAAATCCACATTGCACTCTGCCATCCCGTTCGAGAATATCGGCCGCCCGAATCCGCCCCGTGGCGTCACGCCATTCCTCGATACCCATTTCGCGCCATCCTTTTCATATAAGGATGCAAGATAATTGGACCCCTCCGACCGGAGTTTCAGGTATATGTCATTACTGCCGTCCACATGCCCGCTCGCCTCAAGGCTTATCCCTATGTTCTTAGTCATGAATTTGCTTGGCAACCACACCCCGGGCGATTCCGAGGTCTGTGTAAACTCCGTCGGATATCGGAATTCGTGAACTACCTCCACTTTGCAAGACTGATCCTGCTTTGATATGATCGTAGGCGCCCCCAGGAAGTGCGCGCCTTCCTTCCCATTAAAGGAATCCATGATTTTTTCCTTTTGCGCCTCGGATAGAACCGCGGAGAACGATTCCATCGGAACCGAGGTCTGCCACGCCCCATCCTCGAGTCGCCACGGCCCGGGCCCCAGCGCGCTCAATGCCTTCTCCGCCGCCGCATCCGGTTGGTCGGTTCCACTTACACTTGCCGCCGGGACCGGCGCGGAAACACTAAACCGGCCACCCCCGGGAATATCTTTCAACTCCGCGTTCGAGGCGCATAAGTCCCTCCAGACCGACTCATCGATTTCCGCGATATGAACATTGAGGCTTATTGATTCAGCGTGTCTCGCTCCATCCGCCGTGCTCTCGGGCGCGGGCATTTCCGTCGGCGAGGGCTGGGATTGCGGCAGCGGGGTCCCGGTGGACGCAGCCGCCGGGCTGTCAGCGCTCGCCGCCATGGGAGTGGCCCGGCTGGTAGTAAGTACAATAACTGCAACCGCCATCAATGCCGCCCCGATCACCCCCGGCCACGCCGGCGCCGCGCGGAAACTCCCTATCCCCGCGATCCGCGCCCGTATCGCCCCGCGGCTCGATGCCATCGCGACCGCCGCGCGCGGCGCATCGAGACGCGCTGGCAGCAGCCCGGCCGCCTTCAGCAGCGTCGCCCCATAACTCTCCGGCGCCTCGGCCCCACTCCGCGATAACACCCACGCATCGCACGCCATCTCCCGGTCGCACCGCGCCGCGCGCGTCCCGAGCCACGCCAAGGGGTTAAACCAATGCATGCATTGCGCAACCGCAAAGAGCAATTCCACCGCCAGGTCCCCCCGCCGCGCGTGCCCCAGTTCATGCATCAGGATTCCGCGCAGTTCCCCATCCGTAAGTTCCGGCAGCCATGTCGTCGGCAGCCAGATTTGCGGATGACTTATTCCCGCAAGTGTCGGGATATGCACCGCCTCCGTCATGCGCAGCGCCACATTCCGCCGCAACGCCGCCGGGATAGAGTTATAGATCGTGATAAGCCGCGCATCGGTCGCCCCATAAGTCATTGCCCGCAGCCGGCGCGTCTTGACGATCCGCCACCCCAGCAGCCCCATCGATGGCAGAAACCCGCATAGCCAAAAGAAAAAAGCCAGGTCCGATATTGCCACCGCGACTGAGTTACCCGTGCGAGTTTCGGATACGGGAATGGCGTCCAGGTGCCCCGCTGGGTGAGTAACTATGACCTTATACGGCCCGTCATCCTCCGCGCTCGACACAGTTTGGCTGCCCGTCCCGCCCTCCGCGGCAGCGCCCCAGCGGTCAAGCATCCCCCACCGGCTATCCATCGGCCATGGAAGCAGCAGCCGCACCAGAAGCGCCAGCCACAGCAGGCAAACAGCCTGGCTCCCCATCGCCCGGCGCAGCAATGGACGCAGCGCGAGGAATATCCCCAGCGCAAGTGAAAGGCAGAGCGTGGTCGCCATTAGCCCGCGCAAGGTCGCATCGATCATATTCATTTTTTTCGTGTTTTCCCGGAGCGTTCCTGCAGCAGTTTGCGAAGCTGGACGATCTCCGCCTCCGACAACTCCGCCTCTTCGCAAAAATGCGCCAGCAGCGGCCCCGATGCCCCGCGAAACACCCGCTGAAGAAACGATTGGCTCTCCTGCCGGACGCACTGCTCCCGGCTCAGCTTCGGCCTATAGACATTGCTCTTCCCATCGCGCTTGATGGTAAGGATCCCTTTCGCCGCAAGCCGCGTCAGGAACGTCGCCACCGTCTTCTGGTGCCACCCCGTCTGCCTCGAGAGCGCCTCATACACCTGCGGCCCCGTCGCCGCCCCTCGCTCCCACACGACATTCAGCACCTCCCATTCAGCCGCCGAGATTTTTGGTGATTTTGACATGACCGGTTACAGTTGTAAGCCACATGTCTTACAA
>Ga0302319_10022312_pt1 | contig 11361 bp, 10 predicted proteins | sample Bog_T0_2_FD_203319 | JGI IMG/M metagenome (GOLD analysis project Ga0302319, IMG submission 203319) | Peat permafrost microbial communities from Stordalen Mire near Abisko, Sweden - Bog_T0_2 | ecosystem: Environmental > Terrestrial > Soil > Wetlands > Peat | place: Sweden: Abisko, Stordalen Mire...
CGGAGGAGGCTACGTTGTATTTGACGGATGAGCAGTATGTTTGGAATGTGGTGGAGATTGTGTTTGGGGGGGCGCGGCGGGAGTAAGAGGGGGGCAAGTCCAAAAGATCTTTAAGGGCAGTAATAAAAAGCAAGAGCGGCAGAGGTCTCACAGTAGTTACTTATGAAGAACCGCAACGGACTGGAAACACGGCACTGTTCTCAGGGCTGGTTTGCATCCGCTGAGTCTGATATAGACTGTGTGCAGTTTAGTACCGCGAGAGACCTCAGATGACGAAACTTCGGATTTTCCCCGCAGCCGCCGCGGCGCTGATCGCCCTGACGGCGAATGCGCAGCACGGCACTACAAATGGCGAATGGCGTTCTTATGGCGGCGACGTGGGTATGACGAAGTACTCGCCGCTCGATCAGATCAACGCGAGCAATGTTAAGGATCTGAAAATCGTCTGGCAATGGAAGGCGCAGAACTTCGGCAAACGGCCGGATTTCAACTGGGAATTGACGCCGCTGGAAGTGGGCGGGGTGCTTTATGCGACCGCAGGCACACGGCGCGATGTGGTGGCGATCGACGCCGCGACGGGCGAGACGCTTTGGATGTATCGCATCGACGAAGGCGCGCGCGGGGCTTTAGTGGCGCGAAGTCAGAATCGAGGTCTCGCTTATTGGAGCGATGGCAAGGGCGACGACCGCATTTTTGTCATCACGCCGGGCTATCAACTGGTTGCGATCAATGCGAAAAATGGCCAGGCGATTTCGAGCTTCGGAAACAACGGGATCATCGATTTGACGAAGGGGCTGAACCGCGATGTCGTGAAGCCGGGACAGATCGGCTCGAGTTCGCCGGCGATCGTGGTGCGCGATACGGTCGTGGTGGGAGCAGCTCTGACGTCGGGATCGGCGCCGCCTTCGAAAAACAACGTGCCCGGATATATTCGCGGCTTCGATGCGCGCACCGGAAAACTCACGTGGACGTTCCACACGGTTCCGCAGGAAGGCGAGTTTGGAACGGATACCTGGGAGAACGAATCGTGGAAATATTCGGGCAATACAGGCGCGTGGGCGCCGCTGGCGGCCGACGAAGAGTTGGGGTATGTTTACGTTCCTGTTGAGATGCCGACCGGCGATTTCTATGGCGGGCTGCGGCCCGGGAACAATCTGTTTTCAGACAGCCTGGTGTGTCTGGATGCGAAGACCGGCAAGCGCATCTGGTATTACCAGCTGGTCCATCACGATGTTTGGGACATGGATATTGCGGCCCCGCCGATCGTTACCGACATCACCGTCAATGGGAAGAAGATCAAGGCTATAGCATCGGTTTCAAAGCAGGGCTTTACGTATGTGTTCGATCGCGTGACGGGCGAACCGGTCTGGCCGATTGTCGAGAAGCCGGTGCCACAGTCCGACGTGCCAGGGGAGAAGACCGCGGCTACGCAGCCGTTCCCGACTAAGCCTCCGGCTTTCGAACGGCAGGGGACTTCGCTGGACGATGCTATCGATTTCACGCCGGAGATCAAAGAGCAGGCGCAGAAGATCCTGTCGACCTTCAAGCTGGGTCCGCTATTCACGCCGCCGATTATGTCCGACGCGAACGGAAAGAAAGGCACGCTGCTTTCGCCTTCGCATGTGGGCGGCTCGAACTGGGAGGGCGGCGCGTTCGATCCGGAGACTGGCGTGCTTTATGTGTCGTCGGTGAACAATCCGGATGCGCTGGCGATTTTAAAGGTGGATGCGACTCGTTCCGACATGGGTTATATCGGCTCGATGGCTGGAGGACGCGGCGGAGCGGGACGCGGGGGTGCTCCGGGAACTCCTGGGGCTGCGCCGGGCGGTGGCGGCGGACGCGGTGGAGCGATCGATCCCGAAGGCCGGGCCGCGCCGAAGGTCAACATCGGGCCCGAGGGGTTGCCTTTGGTGAAACCACCATGGGGGACAGTTGTGGCGATAGATCTCAACAAGGGCGACATCGCGTGGACGGTTCCCAATGGCGATACGCCGGATTACATTAAGAACCATCCGCTGCTGAAGGGTATCAATATCGGCGATACCGGCAAGCCTTCGCGCGCGCCTTTGATGGTGACGAAAACGCTGCTGTTTACGGCCGATGGCAATAATCTTTTCAATGGCGTGGCGGGCGGCGGCGGCAATGCCTTCAGGGCGCTGGACAAGAAGACCGGCGCGGTATTGTCGGAGATTCAGTTGCCATCCATGGCGACCGGGATTCCGATGACTTATATGGCGAATGGCCAGCAGTACATCGTGGTTGCGTTGGGGGCGGCGGGGGTTCCGGCGGAACTGGTGGCTTTGGCGCTACCTTAGAGGCGCTTGTCCACTTCGGCCCAGAGTTCGTGCGCGGAAATGGTGCGTCCACCACGGCGGGCTATGGTTTCGGTTGGCTGCAGGGCTCCGTTTTCGAAGGACCAGATTCGTCGGGTCGCGGGATCGATGACCACTATTCGATGGATTCTCCATTGTTCATAGAGGCCGCACTTCTCAGGACTCGTGAGAAAGGATCGTCGGGCGATAGAATCTCGACGACGACCTCGAAGGGCTCAGTTGGGTAGGGATCGGCGATGCTTTCCCCCGCGATCACGTCAGGAATTAATTCGTAGGCGGGATCGAGTTTAATCGTAATCTCAAGGTAGGACTCATAGCCCAGAGCTTCCAGGAGATTCGTAAGCTTCCTTTGAACCATCGAATGCCGCAGGTCGGGAAGGCTTTTCTGAAACGCCTCACCATCCCAATATTCGAAATAGGGTTTTTCACCGTCGTAGCGGGTGTGAAAGTCGTTCAGCGTTAGTTTTGGCTCGTGCAGCACGGGCATGGTTTTGTCCATTATCGCTTCCTTGCATCGCCCTTGTGAGATAAACGCATTAATGGCAAGGGTTGCAGTTTTAGGCGGAGGACTGGCGGGGTTGGCCACCGCAGCCGCGCTCGGCAGCGTGGGTTTCGAGGTCGATCTCTATGAATCCCGAGCCTTCCTCGGCGGTCGCGCGACGTCCTGGCCAGTGGGCGGCGAGGAAACCGAAGTGGTGGATAACTGCCAGCACGTCCTGCTGCGATGCTGCGTCAACCTGCTGGATCTCTACCGCCGCCTGGGTGTTGACGACAAGATCCGCTTCTATCGCGAATTCCACTTCATTGAACCGGGCGGCCGCACTTCAACGATGAAGCGTGGTATTTTGCCCGCCCCTGCGCATTTCGCTGGCTCTTTCCTGGCCTTGAAGTATCTGGGTCTCGCGGACAAAATCGCTATCGCGCGCGCCATGAACGCCATCCCTCGCGAGCGCACGGCACGCGCCGACCTCGACCGCATCTCCATGCTCGATTGGCTTAAAGAGAAACGCCAACCCGCGCGCGCTATTGAGCGCTACTGGCGTCAGGTGCTGGTGAGCGCCATCAACGAGGAACTGGACCGCATGGCCGCATCGCACGGTTTTCAGGTCTTTTGGCTGGGTATGATTGCGCGCGCCGATTCCTATGAAATGGGCATTCCCGATGTGCCCCTGTGCGAACTTTACGATGAAAAAGCTCTTGGGCGTTTTGCAAAGCTTCATCCGCGCGCCCCCGTCAGCGGAATCGAATACGATTCGCGTGTGGTGACATCGATTCAGACTGCCGCAGGTCGTGAAGGCGCCGATTATTACGTCTCCTGTCTGCCCTTTGAGCGCCTGAAGCCGCTGATGCCGGATCTTCCCGTCAAATGGGACGCGTTCTCGCATTCGCCGATCACCGGCATCCACCTCTGGTTCGACCGAGCCATTACCGATCTGCCGCATGCCACTCTGCTCGACCGCACAATTCAGTGGTTCTTCAATAAGAGCGAGGGCAAACATGTGCAGCTTGTCGTCAGCGCATCGCGCAGCCTTTCGGAAATGCCCCGAGCCGACATCATCGCTCTCGCGCTCAAAGAGCTGAGGGAATTCTTCCCGAAAGCAGCCGAAGCAAATCTCGAAAAAGCGCAGGTAATCAAAGAAGTCCGCGCCACATTCTCCGCAGCGCCCGGACTGGAAGCTGTTCGCCCTTTAAGCGTGACGCCGCTCAAGAACTTCTTCCTGGCCGGCGACTGGACGCGCTCGGGCTGGCCCGCCACCATGGAAGGCGCGGTGCGGAGCGGATATCTGGCCGCCGAAGCCGTGGCTGCGGCCGCCGGAATTCCTGCGCGCTTCCTGCTGCCCGATGTCGCATAATGGAGCCATGCGCAGTTTTCGGGTGATACTGTTTTTCTTGCTCGTCTCCGTTCAGGCTTTCTCGGTCGAAATGACGAAGCTGACCGTGCAGGTGAATTCCGCCGATACCGGCAAAGGAATCGACCGCGCCACGGTAATCGTCCGCTTCAAGCACGGCCTGGGAGTCAATCTGAAAAAAATCAATACCAACTGGGAGACCAAGACGAACCAGCAGGGCAACGTGACCATCCCGGCGATCCCTCACGGCCAGATCACGATTCAGATCACCGCGAAGGACTACCAGACGTTCGGAGAGGTTTACGAACTGGAGCAGGAAACGCAGACGGTAACGATCAAACTGAATCGTCCGCAGGGTCAGTATTCGGAAGACGCGAAGCACCCTTGAAAGCCCGCGCAGGGCAGGCGGAATCGCCCAATGCCGCATACATTTTGCTGGATGCCTTGTGGGGTCGGGGCTTCCGCCCCGCCGCCGAGCTTCCGCTCGGCGTTTCGAATCGAAAAGCGCTCTCATATCCGGCGATTCGGCCGCAGTTTGCGCTTCAGCAGCGCCGAGCGGAAGCTCGGCTAGCAGGGCGGCATTGGTCGGAAACGCCTGCCCCACAGGGCAGCGGAGCGGCAATCAAACCGCAGGGTCGAGCAACCGGGGTCGGCCGAGCAAACTCGGCTGGACCTGCTGAAGCCGGTCCGCAGGCTGAAGCCCGCCCCACAAGTGACCTGCCTGCAAGCGGCTGGGGATGAAATGATAACTACCCGATCCGAATGGGCTTCGCTCGCTGGAGTTACGGAAGCCATTCTCAAACCAATGACGCGCCCGATCCGAGGCGCCGTCACGCTGCCCGGCAGCAAGAGCTTCACCAACCGCGCGCTGATCGCAGCCGCCTGCGCTCCAGGCATATCTCGTCTCACCGGAATCCTCCGCAGCGACGATTCTTACTGGTGCATGGAATCGCTCAAACAACTGGGCGTTGAGATCGAGGATCACTCCGATACGATCACTCTCACCGCACCGGCCGAGTGGGCCACGCCCGACAAACCCCTCTACCTCGGCTCCGGCGGCACTACGGGCCGATTCCTCACCAGCGTTCTCGCCCTCACTGCGCGATCTCCCATCACCGTAACCGCGAGCGAACAGCTCAGCGGCCGTCCGATGCGAACGCTGTTTGAAGCCCTTGCTGGTTTGGGCGCGCAAATCCAATACCTGGGCAAACCCGGCTGTTTCCCGGTTCGCCTTGACCCGCCGGTCGCCGGCGAAGCAGTAATCTCGGTCTCGGGAAGCCAGTCAAGCCAGTTCATCAGCGGACTCCTCATGGCTGCGCCGCTTCTGCGGCACCCCCTCGAAATTCGCATCTCCGACCACATCGTTCAGGCCGACTATGTGCGCATCACTCTCGAAGTGCTGGCGGCCTTTGGGGTGGCCGTTGAGGCCTCGCCGGATCTCCATAACTTCTATATCCAGCCCACTACCTTTAGGCCCGCCGACTACGCGATCGAAGCCGACGCCTCCACGGCGACCTATTTCGCGGCGGTCGGCGCTCTCATGGGCGAGGTCACCATTTCGAACCTGAATCCTGAAACCATCCAGCCCGATATCGCCTTTCTGAAAGTTCTCGAACAGATGGGTTGCCAGATCGCCGGCGCTACAGTCAAAGGCCCGCCGAAGCTCAAAGGCGGCTTCGAAATCGATATGAGAGCTTTCTCCGATTCCTTCCTGACTCTCGCCGCCATCGCGCCTTTTGCCGACGCGCAGATCGATATCACCGGCGTCGAACACATCCGGCATCACGAGTCGGACCGCATCGGAGTGATGGCGCGAACGCTGGCTACACTGAGAGTCCCGATCGAAGAACGCACCGACGGGCTCCGCATTTTCCCCGCCGTTCCCGGCTATGGCCGGGTCGCCACCCATGACGACCACCGCATCGCTATGTCATTAGCCATACTAGGGTTAGCTGGCAGCGGCATCGCTCTCACCGACCCGGGCTGCGTTTCGAAAACATGTCCGAACTTCTTTGATTTGATCGCCCAATTAGGCGCGGATGTGTGTGTAGTAAGATAAAAGATCGGCCCAGACATCTATTTAAGGCTCCTGTCATGCAGAATGCGTTGTTAAACAAGTACATCGAAAAGAACCGCCGCTCGGATCTCAAAGAATTCCGCAACGGCGACACCATCCGCGTCCACGTCAAGATCAAGGAAGGCGATAAAGAGCGCCTGCAGGCTTATGAAGGCGTAGTGATTGCCCGCAATAACTCGGGCATGGGCGAATCCATCACGGTTCGCAAGATCAGCTTTGGCCAGGGCGTGGAGAGAATCTTCCCCCTCAACGGCAGGCTGATCGACCACATCGACGTGGTGCGCACCGGTAAGGTCCGCCGGTCGAAACTCTATTACCTGCGCGATCTCAAAGGCAAGGCCGCACGTCTCAAGGAACGCACTTAAGCAACATCGGTTTGGCTGACCGGTAATGGCCCGAACCGCGGCGTTTCCTCAACAAGCCCCGAAGCGTATCGCGAAAAACTGGAAATGCCAGGGAACCCTGGAACAGGAGTTGCGTTCGCGCGGCTACCGGTTTATTGCGGGCGCCGATGAGGTTGGCCGCGGTTCTTTATTCGGTTCGGTAGTCGCCGGTGCTGTAATCCTTTCGCCCGATTCGCCTGTGCGCGGCCTCAACGACAGTAAACAAATCGAACCGGAACGCCGAGAGATCCTCGCCGAGCGGATTCGCGAACGCGCCATCGCGTGGTCCGTCGCCGCAGTGGACGCCGCTACTATCGACCGCATCAACATCTATCAGGCCTCGCGGCTCGCCATGAAAATGGCCGTGCAGCAACTCAAACCCTCCGCCGATTTCCTGCTGGTCGATGCCGTCGCACTTGACGTGCAACTTCCGCAGCAGCCGCTCATTCAGGGCGACGAGCGCTGCCACGCCATCGCCGCCGCATCCATTCTGGCCAAGGTTTATCGCGATAACATGATGCGCGACTGGGACAAGTTCTATCCCGAATATGGCCTTGCGAACCACAAAGGCTATCACGCGCCTGAGCACATCGAGGCCATCCGCCGCCTGGGCCCGACGCCGATGCACCGCTTCAGCTTCGAGCCGGTTCGCCGCAACGCTTTTCATTCTCCTCTCATCAGGGAAGAACAAATGGAGATGTTCTCCGCCGTATGAGCGAACTGGAAGCCCCGCTTCCTCCCCCTGCGGGCCCGAAGTGGTTTCAGCGCCTTTCGGCGGTGCTGTTCGTGGTGTTTTGCTTTGAACTGGGCCTGTTCCTGCTGATCTATCCGTGGACCGACTCCTGGACCGATAATTACTTTTCCGTCGCGGTGCCCGACCGCGCCGTTACCTTCTGGCGCGTATGGTGGAATAACCCTTACGTGCGCGGCGGCGTCAGCGGGCTGGGCCTGGTCAACGTGTGGATCGCGATCGCGGAAGTGTTTCAGATGTTCACCGGGCGGCGGCGTGACTAAACGGAAAATTCAGGACCTCCATGAGAGCCTGCGGAGGGCAGGCGGAAGCGCCTGCCTCACATGTGCCGCAGACACTTTTGTCTGCGCTGGCTTCCCTGTCCTGGCCTATGCGCGTAGGTGAGGCTTTCAGCTTCAGCGTTCTGGCGCTGATGCAAAACCCGGTCCGCTCTCTACTCACGGGCCTGGGCATGGTGATCGGCACTGCTTCCGTCATCCTGGTCGTCACCATCTCGCTCACCAGCCAGAATTACATCCTCGAACAGATCGAAGGCGTTGGTTCCAACATGATCTTCGCTTCTTACGAAGTCGGCACGCAGCAGTCTACCGCCGAGATCACCGCCGATTTCATCAAGACCTCAGACGTCCAGGCTATTCGCGACCAGCTTGCCAGCCGCGTGGTCGCGGCCACCGGCATAGAAACGAATTACGATCTGATGTTCATCGACGGCAAAGAAGAGCGCCTCCTCGTTATCGGCTCCGATGAGTTTTATCAGCAGGTGCGTAACCTGCTGGTGCTTGCCGGACGCTTCATCGATGCCAGCGATTTGTCACAGCGCGCGCACGTCGCTCTGCTCACCAATAAACTCGCCACTCGCCTCTTCGGGGGTCAGCAGGCCGCCATCGGCCAGACCGTCAAAATCCATGGCCTGCAGTTCACGGTCATCGGAACGTTTAAGGAGAAGGGCGACAGCTTCGGCCAGTCCGAACTGAACGCCGAAACGGTCCTGATCCCCATCACGGTCCAGCAGTATTTTCTTCGCTTCGAGCGCATCGACCCTTTGTACATTCAGGTCCGCTCTCCGGACGAAGTCGAGTCGACAACGCTGATGGTTCAGCACATTCTCGAGAGCCGCCATCGTCCGGGCAGCAAGTACCGGGTCGAAAATCTTGCGGGCATTCTCGCCGCGGCAAAATCTATTTCGCGCATCCTTAGCCTGGTGCTGGTGCTGGTGTCCGCCATCGCGCTCATTATTTCGGGGATCGGAATCATGAACATCATGCTGGTTACCGTGACTGAGCGCACTCGCGAAATCGGCGTGCGCATGGCTGTGGGCGCGTCGCGGCATGAGATCCTGCTGCAATTCCTTACCGAAGCCATTCTCATCAGTTTGGGCGGGGGAATGGTCGGCATCGCGGCGGGCGTCGCATTACCGCTCAGCGTGGGATTTTTCGTCGATAATCTTCGTATCCCGATTTCGATCTGGTCTATCGTGATTGCGTTCACAGTCTCCACCCTGGTGGGCCTGATTTTCGGCATGCTGCCAGCCCGGCGAGCGTCGCGCTTGAATCCGACGGAAGCGCTGCGCTACGAATAAAGGATGCGCAATTTCTGGTTGGCGGTCATGTTTGTTGGCGTGTTCCATGCGGGCGCTCACGCCGAGACTTATACCTTTACTCTGAAACAGACCGTCGAACGGGCCACGGCTCAGAATCCCGAAGTCGCCCTGGCCCGGCTCGATGAGCTCAAGGCCGGCGAGGCCATCCGCATCGCCAAAGATCCCTTCAGCCCGCATATCGGCGGGGGGAGCGGCCTTGCTTATAGCTATGGCTACCCGCTCAGTATCGAGGGCGCCGCGCCCGCTATCTTCCAGGCAAAAGCCAATCAGGACATTTTCAATAAGCCACAGAGCTTCGCTGTCGCCCAGGCGAAAGAAAACGTGAAAGGCGCGGCGCTTGCCACAGGCGAGAAGCGCGACGATATCGCTTACCGTGTCGCCATGATGTTCGTCGATCTCGACCGCGCCGCCAAACTGGAAGACGCTTTGGCTAAGCAGGTCGACAGTCTCCAGCGAATCTTTCAGTCGGTTGACGCGCGGGTTCAGGGTGGTCGCGAATTGCCGGTCGCCAAATCCGAGGCCTCTGTGAATCTGCTCAAGGCGCAGCAGCGGCTGGAAAACGTGAAAGCGGATCGCGATTATGCGGCCCGCAGTCTGGCGACCGCCCTGGGCTATACCGCCGCGGATCGGATTCAGCCGGCGCCTGACGAGCGCGCTCCGCTCGTGATTCCCGCCACCGAAGAAGCCGCGCTGCAAACGGCATTGGCTGCCAGCAAGGAACTCCAGCGTCTGGAATCGACGTTCACAGCGAAGGCCCTCGAAATCAAAGGCGACAATGCACAGAAACTGCCGCGCGTGGATTTGGTGGCGCAGTATGCCCTGCTGTCTTCATACAGTAACTATGGCCAGTACTTCCTCAAATTCCAGCGCAACAATGCCGAGATCGGAGCTTCCATACAGATCCCTCTGCGAGTGGGTCCCGCCGTGAAAGCGGAAGTCTCCCAGGCACAAGCCGACCAGCAGCGCATCCGCGCTCAGCAGCAGGTGGAACGCAATCGAATTGCTCTGGAGGTCCACAAAGGTTTTCAGGATCTGGTGAAGGCAAGCATGACGAATCAGGTAGCAAAAGCCGAACTGGACCTCGCGCACGAGCAGCTTTCGGTTCTGCTCGCGCAAATGAATGAAGGGCGAGTCACGCTGCATCAGATAGAGGACGCGCGGCTGGCGGAAGACGAAAAATGGATTGCATTTTACGATGCGCAGTTTAATGCGGAAAAGGCTCGCCTGGCGCTGTTAAGCCAAACCGGCCAGTTGATAGCGGCGTTGTAAAGCCGGACAGAATCTCGTCCGCGAGGGCCTGCAAGTCCGGCTCGGCGGAGGTATCGACGTCCACTCGAGGCTTCAGGTCGAGTGTTCCCCACTGCGCAACCTGATTGATGCTGGCCAGAGCCTCAGAACTGGTTTTGCTGTCCGGATGGCCCGGATGCCGGGTCCGTTGAACGAACCGGTCGGCTGCGACTTCCGGCGGGCAAACGCAATGTACGTGAACGACGCCCCGCCGAGGAAGCCATTCCGTCGGAGTTCCCGAGTCGGACGGCATGCCGGGCAAGTGCCAGTGCGAAACCAGAACCGCGCTGTTCGATTTGAGCGCCTGTTCCCTGAGCAACCGATCGCTCTCCCGGCTCAGGTGGCGTCGCCAGACCGGGTCGCCAACGCCTCGCAATTCGAATAACTTTTCAAGAAGATCGTCTTTGTCGATCAGTGCAAAGTTCAGTGCCGCCGCAAGACGCCGTCCCAGGGTGCTTTTCCCACTTCCGGGCAGACCTGAGATGACAACGAATCGCTTCAGGCCGTTCTTACCTTACGCGCTGCCCGCTTGCGCTTGGGCTGTTCTGCATCCGCATCTGCAGCCTCTTCGCTCGAGCCCGCGGCCGCGGTGGCCACCATCGGCGGCTTTCTCATCTCCAGGCTCTTCTTCAACGCCTCCATGATGTCGATGACCGGCGCGATATGCGTCTCCGGTGTCTCCACCACCTTGTGGCCTTCGACCTTTGCCTGAATCATGGTCCGCAGATTATCCCGGTAGGTATCGTGATATTTCTCCGGTTCGAACTCGCCCGCCAGCGATTCCACCAGCATTTTCGCCAGCGACAATTCCTTGTCCTTCAGATTCGCCGCGTCGGTGCGAAACTCCTCGCTCCGCTTCACCTCGTCGGCGTAGTACATAGTGTGCAGAACCATCCCGCGATTGCCCGGCCGCAGAATCACCACATGCTCGCGATTATGCATCGCGATCTTTGCGACGCCGTAGAACTTCGTCTGCTTCAGGGTCTCGAAGAGCAGCGCATAGGGCTTCTCGCCGCCTTCGTCCGGCGCCATGTAATACGAACTTTCGAGAAACACCGGATCCACGTCGTCACTTTTGAC
>Ga0302319_10022313_pt1 | contig 11360 bp, 9 predicted proteins | sample Bog_T0_2_FD_203319 | JGI IMG/M metagenome (GOLD analysis project Ga0302319, IMG submission 203319) | Peat permafrost microbial communities from Stordalen Mire near Abisko, Sweden - Bog_T0_2 | ecosystem: Environmental > Terrestrial > Soil > Wetlands > Peat | place: Sweden: Abisko, Stordalen Mire...
ATGGCCGCGCTCGAAGCCGCGCAAGGGTTAACAAGTAAGTCTTTTGAAGACTGGAGCCGCCTCTGGCGCGGTAATCCTTGCTACGAAGAACTGGGACCCGATTTTCCCATCGGTTGGGTTCTCGAACGAGGTGATCGCATCGTCGGTTGTATCGGTAGTGTGCCAGCCTACGCGATGTTCCGTGGACGCAAACTCCTGGTCGCCACCGGCCGCGGTTGGGCCGTCGAAGACGAGTTCCGCAGCTACGCTCTGCTCTTGATGGACGAGTACTTCAGTCAACCTGATGTCGACATATTTCTAAACAACACCGTCAACGGCAAGGCGCTCGACGCCTTCTCCACCTTCGGCTCGTTGCGTGTTCCGGCAGGCGATTGGAGCAACGCCGCCTTCGCCATCACCCGCCATCGCGGCTTCGCCGAAAGCGCTTTGCGCATCAAAGAGGTTCCTTTTCCCTCGCTCTTGAGCTATCCAGCCGGACTCGCCCTTTCGCTCAGAGACCTTCTCACCTCGAAGTCGTTCCCCAAGACCAATCTCAACGTCGTCTTGGCCCATGATTTTGATGAACGCTTTGATCGGTTCTGGCAAACCCTCCATCCGTCGAATGAAACTCTTCTCTATTTCCGTACCCGCGAAGTCTTGCGCTGGCATTTCAAACTCGCTCTAGGCACCGATGACTTGATCGTGCTCACCGCTGAAACCAACGGCAAAATCGACGCTTATGCCATCTTCCAGTGCCGCGACGAACCGAAATACGGTTTAAAGCGCCTGCGCATGGTCGATTTTCAAGCTTGCGGCCAATATGACCAATACTGCGCCGCCTTCCTGCAACACGCCTCTCAAGAATGCCGCGCTCGCGGCATCCACGTGTTGGAACATGTCGGCTGCGATTTGCCAAAAACCCGCGTCTTCGATCAAACCGCCACTTACCGCCGCAAACTCCCCGGTTGGTGCTACTTTTACCTCACCCGAGATGAAGAACTCGCCGAACAGTTAGCAAAGCCCGAAGCGTGGGCGCCTTCATCTTTCGACGGCGACGCCAGTCTTTAAACCTCTTTGCCAGTCCCACTGCTAACAAGCCGACCATCATCAAAACCAGCCCTCCCGGTTCCGGCGCGAGATTAATCGCTCCAAACAAACCGTCCTGCTGGTTGTTAATGCCCGCCGTGAAGTACAAGGTATCCGGATTGGTATTCGCGCCGCCTGTCCTGAAGTCCAGCGACCAAAGAAAATCGTTTACGATCGGCATTCCATCCGTCCCGTCCAGCGTACCCAAATAAGCGCCATTGGTTGGGTTGTAGGCCAGAATCTCCCCGTTGCCAAAATCGCCGACGAGCAAATCGTTGCTGAAGCTTCCAAACCCGGCCGGAGCGACTGTCAGTCCCCACGGCGCGTAAAGCGGCCCGCCCGTCGCAAAGCGCGAAATGAAATCGCCGTCGGTATTGAATATGTCGATGTAGCCGCCCGGCAATCCCACTCCTTGCGCCGTCAACCGTGCGTAAGTCACATACAGATCGGATCCGATCTTCTGGATATTGAAAGGTACGTAACCCGGCAGCGCGTTGGGATCCGCAAAATTGCCGCTCAGGCTCGTTGCCGCGAAATTCGAGTTAAAAACACGAATCTGGCCGGTGCTATCGGCCGCATAAATATAGCTGTTCCCACCGCTGCTGCCCAGCGCTAAACCCATGTAAATGGCCCCGGCGGTCGACGCCACTTGCACACCGGTTGTAACTTCGCCGCCATTCCAGGCGTTGATGGTGCCGTTTAGCGTGTCAAAAATGAACGAAGCAGCTTTTCCGTCAGGCAGAATAAAGCCCGTCGTCGTGTTGAACACTTGGCCGGTTGGCCCAGAAGGCGGCGTAGCGCCTGGCGGAATGGTCACGGTCAACATCGATTTATTGCCCGCTCCATCGTATAGAGTGGACGTTCCCGAAGCCTGATTCGAAATCCAAAACGGCGAAGTCGGCGAAAAACTGACACCCCAAGGATTCCTAAGGTTCAGATCCAAGGTATTCGCTAAACCTGGCACGTCGGAAACCAGGTTCGTTTGCGTGAACGAATCCGCCATAGATACGTTTGGCGCAATAACAAGGAGAGAGAAAACGGCAACGCCGGACACTACATACTTGAACTTCATAGGGAACCTCCTGCGGCATCTGACAATCGTACTATCGGATGCGCAGAGTAATGTCAAGTTGCCAAATAAAATAGCCATGTAAGTCTTACTAGCGATTTGTTTCAAATAAGTAAGTCGCGACGGCTTTGTGAATGGCGGATAAAGCTCTCCGCCTGCGTATAACCGGACTCGGTACCGCGAAAACCTGTAACTTTTGATTGGAGCGCATAAAAACGATCCGGCGATTGCGAAGCATGCGCGTAACAGGCGTCCCGTTTTCGGGATTCGGTCTGGCTAATGTCGACAAAGTCCGTGGGCGCGAACATCAATGTGTCTTCACCGTCTGAAACTTCGTAGTAATAAAATGCCGCTGTCTTGCCCGATTGAAGCCAGGCATCGTAAGTAAGTGACGAGATAGCCCTGTGGTCCCGATGTCCATCCACCGGCCAGTGGGTGAACAAATATCGGGCTTGAGAGATTCGATCAAATGGCGAAACTCGTCGTAAGCCGCGGCGTTCACCGAAGCTTCGCCGTCAATCTGGCGGGCGAATGCCGACTGGGCTTTCAAAATACTGCAAGCTTTTTGCGCTTCGCTCGTGCGGATCGCGCCGCACTCGGTCTGCGGTTTGCCCGCGCATCCTTTTTCGCCGCGGTTCAAATAAACGAATGTCACCTCGTGCCCCAGATCCGTATAGCGCGCCACCGTGCCGCCGCAGCCATACTCCGGATCGCCCGGATGCCCTCCGGTCACCACGACTTTCAGTTTCTTCCCCGGTGAAACGCCGGAAACAACCAGAGCCGAAGCCGAAGCGAGCAGGATCTCCCGCCGTGTAGTTCGCAACATACTCTTCAGTTTGCATCACGGCCATAGAAAAGTCTTGACTTCCGGTTCGGCCTGCCTTATGCTCCCCTTAGTGACTTATGGGAGACCGCGAATTGGTGCCCGGCACCTTGGACATGCTGATTCTCAAGGCGGTTGCCAACGGACCTTTACACGGCTACGCTGTCGCTGAATGGATACATGACCGCTCTCGTGAGGTTCTAAAGGTAGACGAGGGCGCCCTCTATCCGGCTCTCCACCGGCTCGAACTCCGTGGTCTTGTCGCTTCCGAGTGGGGAGCCTCCGACAACAATCGCCGGGCCAAATTTTACCGGCTGACCAAAGCCGGCCGCGAGCATCTGGGCCTGGAGAAAGAACGATGGACACGGCTATCGTCCGCCATCGGCTTCGTTATGGAGAGCGCATGAGCCGGCAAGTTGTCCGCGAACAACTGCTGCGTTTTGCCGCGCTATTTCGTCTGCGCCGCGCCGAGCGTGACATGGCCGATGAACTGGAGTTTCATCTGGCGATGAAGCAGCAAAAGTACATGCGTGAGCGTGGGCTCGCCGGCCCGCACGCGCTGAACGAAGCCAAGCGCGACTTGGGCGGCCTCGAGAAATGGAAGGAAGTGTGCCGCGACGTGGGACGCGCCCGCCCTCTCGAAGACTTTGCCCGCGACATCGCCCTCGCTAGCCGGATGCTGCGCAAGACGCCCGCATTCACCGTAGTGGCTTTGCTGACATTGACGCTGGCGATCGGTGCGAACACGGCGATTTTCAGCCTCTTGAATGCCATCATGCTGGGTCCGCTGGCCGTCCCTGAAGCGGATCGATTGGCCATTCTTCGCGTGCAGCCAGACGACTTTGGGTACGCCTTCAGCTATCCGCTATTCAAGCAATTCGAGAAGCAGACGAATGTCTTCTCTCATGTCTTTGGTTTTGTCGGCCGCAATTTTCAGATTCACGGTTCGACTGGCACCGAACGCGTGGCCGGACAACTGGTGAGCGGGCAGTATTTCACCGCTCTCAAAGTGAATCCGGTGTTAGGCAGGTACATCACGCCCAGCGACGACCGGCCCGGCACACCGAGCGGCCCGGTGGCGGTGATCAGCGAGCGCTTTTGGAAACAATGGTTCGCCGCAGACCGAAACGTGCTCGGGCGTCGGATCGTGCTGAACAACGTTGCCCTGACCGTGATTGGCGTTATGCCCAAGGCGTTCAAGGGCGTCAATATGGACGAAGCACCCGACGTCTTCCTGCCGCTCGAAGCCGAGCCGCTGGTGGATGCGCCCTATAGCAACATCGCCGCGGGAAGTTCAGCCTGGTGGTTCTTTGCCGGAGCGCGGCTGCGCGACGGTGTCTCGCTCGCAAGAGCGAGCGCCTTCTTGCGCGCGGCTTCTCACGCCGCACTCAAAGCCACTGCCTCCGAACCGGGAACGCGACGGGAGCGCTATCTGATTGCGGAGCCGGGCGTTGCCGGCTACTCGTACCTGCGCCTCCGTTTCGAAAAGCCTTTGATTGCGCTGATGGCATTGGTCGCGTTGGTGTTGCTCATTTCCTGCCTGAATCTGGCCACGCTGCTTATGGTGCGAGCCGCCTCGCGCGAACGCGAACTCGCCACCCGCTTGGCTCTGGGCGCCAGCCGCGCGCGGCTGTTGCGTCAACTGCTTACCGAGAGCATGCTGCTGGCCGCCACCGGGACCATCCTCGGTTTAGCGGCCGCGCCTTTCTTGGCCAAACTACTCAGTATGTTCCTGCGGTCGCCGCAGGAAGCCCTCCGCCCGCCATTGGATGTCGCCCCGGATCTGCGCGTTGTTCTCTTCACCGTCGTGGTGGCCGTCGTGGTCACGCTTCTTACCGGCATGGCCCCGGCTTTGCGGTCAACCGGGCGCGAGTTGCAACAACGCATGCGGCAGGGCAGCGTGGCCATCAAAGGCGCTGAGCGGCGTCATCATTGGCCGCATTTGATTCTGGCGTGTGAAGTCGCTTTGGCTTTGGTGCTGGTTACCGGGGCCGGCATGCTCGGCTACAGCTTGGTACGGCTACACGAAGTCCCGATCGGCTTCGAGCCCAAAGGTCTCGTTTTGCTCGTGCTCGAAGTGGAAAAGCAAGCGCGCGATGGCAAGGCTTTAGTTCAGGCCTATCGCGACATCAGCGACCGCTTGGCCGCTCTGCCCGGTGTGGAACAGGTGGGCTACGTGAACATGCTACCTCTAATGGGCTCCTGGTGGACCGGCGACGTTGCCGTAGTTGGTCATGAGCAACATGAGCTCTTTCGCAACCAGGTCGGACCCGGCTATTTCCACGCCATGTCCACTCCGCTCCTCGCCGGGCGCGAGTTCCGCTGGAACGATAATGACGAAGCAACCCGCGTTGCCATCCTCAATCAAGCAGCCGCGCGCGTGCTTTTCCCGAACGGCAACCCGCTCGGCCAACGCCTCGCCGTAGATGATGAAAAAACCATCGCCGAAGTGGTCGGCGTGGTGGGCGACGCCAAATACCAGAACATGCGCGACGTTGCGCCGCCTACCGTCTACTCCTCATTTGCTCAGGGCGTGAAGAACAAACCCTCCTATGCCGCCGTGATTCGCGTAACTGCGTCGCCGGCCTCCGTGATTTCAGCGGCCCGCGCCGTGGTTCGCCGCGTGATGCCCGAGATCCCGCCGCCCGTCGCCATGACAATGGACCAAACCATCGCGGAGCATCTAGTGACCGAACGCATGATGGCCACCCTCGCGCTCTTCTTCGCCGGCGCCGCCTTGTTGATCACCGCCATCGGTTTATACGGCACTCTGGCCCACACAACGGCGCGCCGCACGGGCGAAATCGGCATCCGCTTCGCTCTTGGCGCGCAGCGCGGCGACGTCATCGGCATGGTCTGCTGGGAAAACGGCATTGTGGCTCTGGGCGGTTGCGGTCTCGGCCTCAGCGCCTCGCTAGGGGCGTCGAAATTCATCGCCAGCTTCCTTTTCAGCACCTCGCCTAAAGATCCGCTGATCTTGGCGTCGTCCGTAGTTCTGCTGATCGCCATCGCTACCGCCGCCAGCCTGATCCCGGCCGTGCGCGCCGCGCGCATCGACCCGCTGACTGCCATCCGCTATGAGTGAGAGAGGAAACCCCTCGCCTTCGCACTCTGAAAGTACTACCCTTATATTGATAGCCCGGCAGTACTGTTCGGCCTATCGGCTAAACCAGACCACGAGGATTGCTTGCCTACCACCGAAACAACAACGCTCGAAGAGCTTTGCATCAATACCCTGCGATTTCTTTCTGCCGACGCCGTGCAGAACGCCAATTCGGGCCACCCGGGATTGCCAATGGGCGCTGCCGCCATGGCCTATACCCTGTGGACGAAATATCTCAAGTTCAACCCCAAAGATCCAGCTTGGTTTGATAGAGACCGCTTTGTGCTCTCCGCCGGCCATGGTTCCATGTTGCTCTACAGTTTGCTGCATCTCACCGGCTATGACCTGCCGCTCGAGGAACTCAAGCGCTTCCGGCAATGGGGCAGCAAGACGCCCGGCCATCCCGAACGCGGGCACACGCCTGGGGTTGAAGTGGCCACCGGGCCGCTGGGTCAGGGATTTGGCAACGGCGTCGGTTTAGCAATTGCCGAAGCGTGGTTCGCCGCGCGCTTCAACAAACCGGGTCACACGATCATCGACCATTACACCTACGGCATCTGCGGTGACGGCGATTTGATGGAAGGTGTCGCCCAGGAGGCGGCGTCTTTGGCCGGGCATTTGCGCCTCGGAAAACTCATTTTCCTGTACGACAACAATCACATCTCGCTCGCAGGACAAACCAGCCTTTGCTATACCGAGAACGTCGCCAAGAAATTCGAGGCATTGGATTGGCACGTGGTAGAGGTGCATGACGGCAACAACGTCGAATTGATCGCCAAGGCCATCGAGGAGTCGAAGGCGCAAGTGCAGAAGCCCTCGCTCATCATGGTGCGCACGCACATCGGCTATGGCAGTCCGAAGAAGCAGGATAGCTTCGAAGCGCACGGCAACCCGCTGGGCGAAGATGAATTGAAGGCCGCCAAGAAAGCTTTGTCTTGGGGGAGCATGGACAAGTTCTTCCTGCCGGAAGACGCCGTCAAGTTCTTCCGCCAGTCGATCGATAAGGGGGCGCAGGCGCAACAGGAATGGGGCAAGAAGTTTGACGCCTATAAGCAGGCGTTCCCCAAGGAAGCGGCGGAACTGGAGCAGATGCTCAGCCCCAATCTGCCCGCCGATTTTGCCGCCGACGTGCCCAAGTGGAAACCCGAAGACAAACCGCTAGCCACGCGCGCCGCCGGCGGTCAGGTCTTGAACGCTTTGGCTAAGCGGCTGCAAAACATCATTGGTGGTTCGGCAGATTTGAATCCATCAACGAACACGGCGCTGAAAGGCGAAGGCGATTTTCAGAATCCCGAACTCGTGGGCCCGAGCGCGCAAGGCGCGGTAGGCGGCGTGTGGGGTTACGCGGGGCGGAATATTGCGTTTGGCGTTCGCGAACATGCCATGGGCGCGGCGGTGAACGGCATGGCTGCTCACGGCGGACTTTTGCCGTTTAGCGCCACATTCCTGGTTTTCTCCGACTACATGAAGCCTTCCATCCGGCTCGGAGCATTGAGCCATCTGAAGGTCTTTTACGTTTTCACCCACGATAGCGTGGGCGTGGGCGAAGACGGTCCCACGCATGAGCCGATCGAACAAATCGCCGGTCTGCGGGCCATTCCGAATTTGAATGTAATGCGCCCGGCCGACGCTACCGAGACCGCGGAATGTTGGATTGCCGCGATGCAGCATGGCGGCCCGACATTGTTCGCTCTCACGCGCCAAGCGGTGCCAAACTTAAGCCGTGCGCACGCCGTCGGCGACGTGAGCAAGGGTGCTTATATACTGTCCGAAGCCGAAGGTAGAACACCCGATGTCATCCTTATCGGTACTGGTTCCGAGGTCTCGCTTTGCGTGAAGGCGCAGGAGAAGCTCAAGACTTACGGAGTGAAAGCGCGCGTGGTCAGCATGCCAAGCTGGTTTCTTTTTGCAGCGCAAGACGCCGCTTATCACGAGAGTGTTTTCCCCAAGTCGATCAAGAAACGTGTGGCTATCGAGGCCGCTGCCAGTCTGGGCTGGGCGCGCTGGGCGGGCGACGAAGGCGCGATCATCGCCATTGATCATTACGGCGAATCGGCACCCGGCGATCTGGTGTTGAAGAACTTCGGTTTCACGGCGGAGAAAGTCACGGCGGCTGCATTGCGTCAATTGGGACGCCACGCGGAGGCAGATAAGGAGTCGGCCTAGCCCTAGCCCAGATGCGAACCCAGCCGCGACCGCGAAGGGAGCGGTATCATTCTCAATGGCCTACCGTTTTCGCAAGAATGAAGCGCTCCCGCACGCTGTCCGGCGTGTTTTCATGGAAGAGATTGATTGGGCGGTAGGCCAGCTGGCCGGATCGACAAAGCGGATCGAAGCGGTGCATGAAGCTCGCAAGAGCATCAAGAAGATTCGCGGTCTGTTGGCTTTAATCGCCAAGCCCCTCGGCTCGTTTTACAAGGCCGAAGACCGTAACTTCCGTCATACCGCTAAGCGCCTTTCCACGTTGCGTGATAGTGCGGTGATGCTGGAAACCCTGAACGGCTTGGCGGCCAAGCACCCGGATTTGGATAGTGCGGCGCTCGCCTTTGTCAGGCATAATCTGGAACGGCTGCAGCGTGAGGCGTCACCCGATAAGCAAATCTCCGCTACCGTGACTAAAGCCTTGAAGGAAGCGCGGCCTAGATGTGAGACTTGGCCGCTCGGAGAATTGGGGTTTGCAACCTTGCTGCCTGACCTCACGGCGGCCTATCGCGGCGGACGCAAGGCTCTCCGGGAGGCGTCGAAGCAGCAAAGCCCAGAGGCGCTGCATGACTTCCGTAAGAGAGTAAAACAACATTGGTATCACTTGCGGTTGTGCGACAGCATATTGACTAGCGAAATGAGAAAGCGCACCGAGGATTTGCGCGAGCTTGAGACACGGCTGGGAGATGAGCATAATATCAACGTCCTCTGTGACCGCATATCCGCCGAAGTGGAGACCAGCCGCGACCGGCATCAGCTACAGCCGGTATTGGCCTTGCTTGAGGAAGACGCGCAACACTTGCGGCGGCGCGCTCTTGAGTCTGGCGAACGCCTATACGCGCCGAAGCCAGAAGAGTTTAGCGCGGCGATAGCGGCACTTTGGCCTGGTGTTCCCAAACGTCCGGCAGCTGCCGCGTCCCTCAGAAAAGCAGCGGTTGCCTAAGTGATTCTCAACGGGAGTATTCGCGCTTTATTGCTGTTCGACGTCTCGGAAGAGATTGACCTGCAGCGTCTTCGCGCGCTGGTCGGCGCCGGCTCCGTCAAGCGTGAGCCTGCGTTCCGCCATCCTTCGCCCGAATATGTCCGCTATGAAGAGCCGCCCGTAAGCGACGCAATTGGCGTGTGCGAACCGTTTGAAGGTTGGCCCATCGAAGGCCGGGTGCGTTACTTTCATTACGGCGTAGCGAGTGTGGAATTGCGCACCGCCTTCGCCAGCGTCGGTTGGCCTGATGTTATCTCGCTGGCCAACCATTGGGTGCTCTCCGACGAATTGGAAAAGCGCGCGCGCGAGTTGTTACGCGCGCGTATCAATGTTGTGAAGCCGGCTTTCGTGAAGCCCTACGATAACTGGATTGCCGAAGATTACTATGTCATCCAAGTTGATCCCACTTCCGTTCCCGCCGAAGAACTAGCACGCGATTACGGCAATGAGATCGCGCAGATCGTGCGCGGCGAGGAATTGCGCCTTTCGACGAATGAACGCCAGGAAGTGCTTTCTGCCAGCATGTCTTATTACCCGCAAGATCTGTTGGTTGTCGGCTGGGTGGCGGCGTTTGTGTACGATAGCGCCGATGGCGCAGCGCCTACTATCGATTTGCTCGAATACGCCAATTCGCAATTGCTGGAATTCCGCCATTACGATGAAGTGCTCACCGGCGTCCTCGCCGACGTCTACAAACGGCTTGAGAAAAAGCGCCGCTGGTTCGCCCGCTGGTCTCTGGTCAGACAGGCCGAGAACTTGAACACCCTGCGGCTCGACTATCAGGAAGTCGTCGAGCGCACCGAAAACGCCATCAAGTTTTTGAGCGACATGTTTTACGCGCGCGCCTATCGCTTGGCCGCCTCGCGCATCGGCGTGCCGGATTACCGCAATCTGGTAGGAGCCAAACTGAGCGATGCGCGCGATCTCTACGAATCGCTGGTCAACGAGTTCCACCAGAGCCGGGCATTTTTCCTGGAACTCATGGTGGTGATTATTTTGTTGATCGAAATTGGCTTCCTGTTCCGCGGCAAAGGCTGATTAGCGCTTGATCACGCCGATATCGGTCAGGCCGTTCAACATAAACTGAACTGCAATAGCCATGAGCAACAGACCCATCATGCGCGTCAGAATGCGAATTCCCGTTTCACCCAGGTAACCGCGCACTCGATCGGCCGCCGCCAGAATCCAAAACGAGGAAAGCGCTGTCAACGCGATCGCGCCAAGAATCGCACCCGCGTACCACCATTTCGGCGCACCGCTCATCAGCACCATGACGGTGGAAATAGATCCTGGCCCGGCCAGCATCGGCACGCCGAGTGGAATGATTCCGACGTCCTCTTTCTCCGCACCTTCCTCAGTCTCAGTGGGTGTCTCCTTCGTTTGGGAACGGCGCGCCTGCAGCATGTCCATCCCGATCATTAACAGAATCACTCCGCCCGCAATCTTGAAGGCCGGCAGCGTTATGCCAAACAGTTTAAAGATCAGTGTCCCTGCCATCGCGAAGCTAGCGAGAACGGTAAAGCAAGTCCAGGCCGCGCGCTTCGCCATGTGCCGGCGCTGTTTAGCGTCGGCGTGCCCGGTGATGATGAGGAATGTGGGAACGGCGGCGATGGGATCAACCAGAAAGAAAATCGAAGTCAACGCGACGAAGGTGAATTGCAGTAAATCGGTCAGGTTCTCCAACATTGAACCTCCGGCCGGCCAAGTCTAGAAGGGTGAGGCTGCGGTTCACTAGGCCTTCGGCAGCTTGCTAACATCCCAGCCTCCGCCTAAAGCGCGCACGAGTTGGACGCTGGCATTCATGCGCCTTTGCATCAAATCCACTTCGGCGCGCTCGTTGCTCAAGGCAATACTTTGTGCCGTGATCACTTCGAGATAAGTCACCAAGCCGCCCTTATAGCGGTTCATGGCCAACTGCTGGGAGTTCTCCGCCGCCAGCGTTGCTTCGTGTTGCTTGGCCGCTTCCGCTTCCAAGATTCGCAAGCTGGATAGGTTGTCTTCCACTTCTTGAAACGCTGTGAGCGACGTTTGCCGGTAGCTGGCCACGGTTGCATCATACGCCGCGAGGGAAATCTCTACCTGAGATTTGCGCCTGCCGGCATCGAAAATCGTCTGC
>Ga0302319_10022314_pt1 | contig 11360 bp, 12 predicted proteins | sample Bog_T0_2_FD_203319 | JGI IMG/M metagenome (GOLD analysis project Ga0302319, IMG submission 203319) | Peat permafrost microbial communities from Stordalen Mire near Abisko, Sweden - Bog_T0_2 | ecosystem: Environmental > Terrestrial > Soil > Wetlands > Peat | place: Sweden: Abisko, Stordalen Mire...
GACCTCAATCGAGATTTGCCGTTTTCCGTCGGGAGCGCGGTTTTCGAATTCGGTGCTGAGGGTCAGAATGCCGTTGTCACCCATGGCTTCGGTGGCATTCAACAGCAAATTCATCAACACTTGCTGCAGTTGCCCCTCATCGCCATGAACCATGCCGCGTCCGGCATGAAAATTCCGCTCCACCTTGATTAATTTCCCGTTGATCTGATAGTGCAGCAAACGCAGGGCGTGTTCAAACAAATCGTGGACGTAAACCTCCGTCATGGCCCCGGCAGCGCCCGCGCGCGAAGGGCTGGCGAAACGGAGCATTTGGGTGACGAGGGTGTCAATGCGGCGAAGTTCACGCTGAACGGTTTCGGAAAGTTCCTTGTCCTCGCCTTTTTCCAGCAACAATTGAATAAAGGTGTTGATGGCAACCAGCCCGTTTTTTATTTCATGCGCCACGCTGGCGGAGATGAGGCCCAAATTGGCCAGGCGATCCAGACGGCGGATCTTTTGGTCAAAAGCCTCGGCGTTGGCGGGATTGAGGCCGCCGCTCGATTTTTTGTTCTCGCAGGCTGACATGTTCTTACATTTCGCCTTCCCAGGCGCCCATCGCTTCGCGGCAGTTACAATAAAGGCGGCGCCAAGGTAAGACAACTTAAGTCAGGATGGCAACCAACAAAAAATTAAAAATCCAGTTGCCGCCCGGGGAATTGCAAAGCGCATTGTTCGGACCGGTCGCCGGGCCACCCACAGTTTTTCACGGGCGGAGAACCTTCTGCGATCCGGTCGCGTCTTTTGCGGCTGGCAATTCCAGATGGTATGTTTACGCTGGTTGCGCCAATGAAAAAAAACTTCGACGATATTGAATCGGTGATTGCCGATATCCGCAAAGGCAAGATGGTGATCGTGGTGGATGATGCGGATCGCGAGAATGAAGGAGACCTAATCATGGCCGGCCAGCACATCAGCCCGGCGGCGGTCAATTTCATGGCGAAATTTGGCCGCGGACTGATTTGCGTGTCCACGACCGTTGAGCGGCTTCAGCAGCTGGGGATCGACCGCATGGTACAACAAAATCGAGAAAGCCATCGAACCGATTTTCAGGTGAGCGTGGATGCGGCGCGGGGGATTTCGACCGGGATCAGCGTGGCGGACCGGGCAAAAACGATCCAAATCATGTCCGCCCCCGTGGCGGTGCCGGAGGATCTGGTGCAGCCCGGACATATTTTCCCGTTGCGCGCACGCCCGGGCGGGGTGCTGCAACGAGCGGGACATACTGAGGCGACCGTTGATTTGGTGCGCCTTGCCTCTTTGCGTCCGATCGGCGTGCTCTGCGAGATTTTGAATGACGACGGCAGCATGGCGCGCCTGCCGCAATTATTAAAATTTGCCCAGAAGCATCACCTGAAGATCTGTAGCATTGCATCATTGATTGAATATCGCCGGACGCGGGAAAAACTCGTGGAACGGGTGGAAACGGTGAAGATGCCGACGGATTACGGCGATTTTGACCTGGCATTATACCGCTCAAAGATTGACGGACAACATCACTTGGCGCTGGTCCGGGGAGATGTTGCCGGCAAGGAAAGGGTTTTGGTTCGCGTTCACAGTGAATGTCTTACGGGGGATGTTTTTGGTTCGCGCCGGTGTGATTGCGGACCGCAGTTGCATCACGCCCTGAGGCAGGTGGCCGACGAAGGCTGCGGGGTGGTGCTTTACATGCGACAGGAAGGCCGGGGAATCGGACTGGCGCCCAAGATCCTGGCCTACAAGCTTCAGGAACAAGGGTACGATACCGTGGAAGCCAACCAGAAGTTGGGGTATGGGATGGACCTGCGCGAATACGGTGTGGGGGCGCAGATTTTGGCGGATTTGGGATTAAAAACAATCCGGCTATTAACGAATAACCCACGGAAAATTGTTGGTCTGGGGGGATATGGATTGAAGGTGGTGGAGCGGGTTCCGATCAAGGTTAGTCCCAACCCGCATAACGAACGCTATTTAAAAACGAAACGACAGAAGATGGGACACCTGCTTTAGTTTGACCTATCATGTTTATGGATAAGCGCTTAAGTCAATTCATAAAATGGCATACTTTTTGTTTGCTCGGAAATGATTGATAATTCACACTAAAGGTAATCAGTCACCAACTATAATATGGCCAAACTCGTCGTGATTAACCAGGGATTGGCCGGTCTGTCATTGGAGTTGAGCGAAAATTGGGCAACGATCGGGCGCGGGAACGGTAACGCGCTGCAAATAATTGAAACCTCAGTTTCCGGTAAGCACTGTGAAGTGCAACTGTCGGGAAACGAACTTAACATTCGGGATTTGCGTTCAACCAATGGCACGTTTGTCCGGGGCCAAAAAATCGCCGAAGCTGTCTTGAAACCGGGACAGACCCTCCGACTTGGACAGGTCGAGTTGCGTTTTGAAGCGGACGTTTCTGCTCCGGTTATTCCAAAAAGCCCCGTTTCCGCGCCGCATCCCGTGTCTCGTTCGGCCCCAGTGGCGCCGGTGGCGCCGGTCATACCGGTGGTGCCAGCTGCCCCGAAGACAATGCGTCCAGTGGTTCCTTCGGCTGCTGCGGCAATCCCCGCAGTGGCGTCCGCTCCGGCGCCCCCCTCCCCTACGGCAATCAAGGTCGAAATGGCCCCTCCTGCGGGAAAACGATACAATATTCTGTTCGTGGATGACAACGAAACGTTTCTCTCCATGTTCACGGAGCTCTGCACGACTCTGGCGAATAAGCAATGGGAGATTCATGTGGCGCTCACAGGCGACCGGGCCCTGGAGATATTGCGTCGGCTGTCAATCGATCTGGTAGTGCTGGATATCAGCATGCCGATGGTGGATGGCATTCAATTGCTGAACATCATCAAGCGCCGCTACCATGACGTAAAAGTGGCCGTGCTGACAGCCCACGGATCCGAGGCCAACCGGACCACGTGCCTGTCCGGCGGCGCCGAGATTTTCATCGAGAAACCGACGGTCACCGATGGTTTCAAAGTCGTCTTCAACATGTTGAACGACTTGGTTTCCTGGACGCAACATCGGGAGGGTTTTAGCGGCACGGTGCGACAGGTGGGGTTGCAGGAAGTGATCCAGATGGAGTGCCTCGGCCGGCATTCTTCCGTGCTGGAAATCCGCAACCAGAATGCGAACGGCCAGATTTTTATCGAATCCGGGGCCATTGTGCATGCGGAGACGGCAGATTTGTCGGGTGAGAAGGCGCTTCAGCTTCTGTTGTCGCTTACGGGCGGAGAATTTCGCCTGCTGCAATTCAAGCCGCCGAAAAACCGGACCATCGACGGCAGCTGGGAATTTTTATTGATGGAAGCGGCCCGCCTGCGGGATGAAGAACATCATACAGCTACACTTTCCCGTCAGGCCATGGAGCCGCTCAAGTCCCCGATCCTGCCGGCTCCTCCGGCATCAACGGTCGGAACGAATCCTCCGGCCACAGCCAAGCCGGCGGCGGCAACGAATCCTGCCTCGCCCGCGCCCAAGCCATCCGCCCCCCCTGCTCTGGCGCAAGAGGCTCCCGCCAAACCGGCTCCGGCCGCCCCTGCTTCACCCGAAGCAGCCAACGTTAAATCCGAAAAAGAGACTCCGGACAAAGCCGCGCCGGAAAACGCCAGCGTGCACTCGTTAGGAGACGATGTCGTCGTGGTGGCGACCTACGATGGAAAGTGGCATCCTTCCAATACGCCGAAGAAGTAAAGCGATCCGGCCCCCGATTAATTCATGTTGCGCAGTATACCACCGTCCAAAATTCGCGGGTCCGGCGGGCGCTTTGCCATTATTGCCTCCCAATATAATGCGCGTTATGTGGATGCCATGCTCCGGGCGGCGAAGACGGAGTTGGCGCGGGCTGGCGCGTGGATACAAATCGTCCGCGTGCCTGGGGCCTATGAAATCCCCGTGGTGGCCAAGCGGCTGGCGCGGACTGGTCAACCGCCGCTTTCGGGAATCATTTGTTTGGGCGTTATTTTGCGTGGCCAGACGGTTCACGCGGCACACATCGGTGACGCCGTGAGCCGGGCGTTGATGGAAATTCAGCTGGCTCATGAAGTGCCGGTGATCCACGAGGTTTTGTTGCTGGAGAACGAGAACCAGGCCCGGGTGCGTTGCCTCAGCAAAACGCACAACCGTGGGAGGGAGGCGGCGCAGACAGCGCTGTCGATGGCGGCATTAATGAAAACGCTGTGACTTTGTGAAAAATTTCACAAGTTCCTTGACCGCTAGAGGGAGCGTGTTAGATTTTTCCAGGAATCTAGATTAACGAATCGACTATGAAAAAGACCATTCTTTTCCTAATGGCGGCAATGGCCGTTTCCGCTGGACTTCAAGCTGCCGATATCACCGGTGTGATCAATTTCAAGGGCACACCACCCGCCGAAAAAGTTCTCACGCCGATCACAGATAATCCGGATTGTGCGGCGATGTACCCCAACGGGTTGCCGAGCACCAAGTATTATATCGTGAGCGCCAACGGAGGGCTGGCGGATGTCATTGTGTCGCTGAAAGGAATTACTGGCAAATCCACGGGGGCGAGCGCCGACCCGGTGGTGATGGATCAAAAAGGTTGCCTCTATTCGCCGCAGATTGTCGCCATTCAAACTGGTCAGAAATTGATCGTGAAGAATTCGGACCCCTGCGTTCACAATGTTCACACCAAGCCGGCGGCGAACCCGGAATCCAATCAGGTTCAGATGCCGGGCGGAGCGGACCTTACCTTTACGTTTGATAAACCGGAACCGTTCTTGAAGTTTCAATGCGACGTCCATCAATGGATGTTTGCCTGGGTGACGGTGTTTGATCATCCCTATTTTTCTGTGAGCGACAAGGATGGCAAGTTTACGATCAAGAATGTGCCCGCCGGCAAATACACTTTGGAAGCCGCGCACCGCAAGTTGGGAACGCAGACGGCGGACATTGAGGTTACCGACGCGGGAGTGGTTCAAAACTTCACTTTCGCGCCGAAATAGGAGATTTTTACCGCCCGCCCGCTGCGCTGGCCCGCAGCGGCATCGTCGTGTCCATACTATGAACGAAAATTGCCAACCTAAGTACAATGGACGGTTATTCTGGTTCGCGACGGCCAGCGCCGCAGCCACCTTTTTATTAATTGGCTTGGGCGGTCTGGTCACCAGCCACGAAGCGGGAATGTCGGTGCCGGACTGGCCGACGAGTTATGGTTACAACATGTTTGCACTGCCCCTGCAGTTCTGGCATGGCGGCGCATTTTTTGAACACACGCATCGATTGTTGGCCTCGGTGGTTGGTTTGCTAACCACGGTTTTGGCGGTTTGGCTTTGGCTGAAAGACCCGCGCCGGTGGCTGCATTGGCTCGGGGTGGCGGCTTTTTTGCTGGTCGTGGCTCAGGGAGTTTTAGGCGGACTTCGGGTGCGATTGCACATGGACAATCTCGGTATTTTTCACGGAGCCCTGGCGCAATCATTTCTGGTCCTGATGTGCGCCATTGCGTTGTTCACGAGCCGCTGGTGGCTCAGACAGACCGCGGCGACGACGCAGGGCGTGGCGCGGGGGCTGCGCGGTCATGTGTTATTCGTGACGATCCTGATTTTTGTGCAACTACTGATCGGCGCCACCATGAGGCATCAACACGCGGGCCTAGCGATTTCGGATTTTCCGCTGGCGTATGGGAAAATCTGGCCGGACACCAGCCCGGAGGCCGTGGCCCACTACAACGCAGTGCGCATGGACATCAACGGGGAAAATCCCATCACTGGATTTCAAGTGGTCCTGCAAATGGTTCATCGCCTGGTGGCAGTGGTTATTTTGCTGGGCGTGGCGGCGGCCGCTCCGCTGGCGCGGAAACGGCTGGGAAGCGCGGATGGACTGACCAAGTTTGCCTGGGCGTGGCTGGGGCTGCTAGTACTGCAGGTCTCGTTGGGGGCGGCGACAATCTGGTATAAAAAAGCGGCGGACGTGGCGACGGCACACGTGATGATCGGAGCTTTGTCGTTGGTGGCAGGGGCTTTGTGGTGGCTGGCAGCAACGCGGCGAACTTTATTGACAGAAATTGCCACTCAAGGGCAAAATAGAGTCAATTAGGTACGCTTGTACCGGAGATATTAAACAAAGGAATGAAATTGTCTGCGGAAGCCCTCAATTCAACTGACATAATTGAAAAAGGTTTGACGAGTGTGATGGCCGATTTGGTCAAATCTCGTCTGACAACCTTGGTATTGCTGACGACACTGGTGGGCTTCTACATGGGGTGGCGTGGGCCGATGAATTTACTCCTGATGTTTCACGCGCTGGTCGGCACTGGTCTGCTAGCCAGCGGCGCGGCGGCATTGAATCAACTGTTGGAGCGGGAATTTGATGCACGGATGCGGCGGACGGCCGGACGGCCGTTGCCCTCAGGGCGATTGCAGCCCGGCACGGTGATGTTAATCGGCGGCATCAGCTCCGCCATCGGCCTGGTTTATCTGGCGGTGCTGGTCAATTTGCTGACGAGCGTAATCGGCGCGGTTTCGCTCATCAGCTATCTTTTCATTTACACCCCGCTGAAGCGCGTCACCTGGACGAACACATTGGTGGGTGCCATTCCCGGCGCCCTGCCCCCTTTGATGGGTTGGACCGCGGCGCGCGGTGAACTGGCCAACGAAGGCTGGACCTTGTTCGCCATTCTGGCGTTCTGGCAGCTGCCGCATTTTTTCGCGATTGCCTGGATGTACCGGGATGAATACGCGAAAGCCGGATTTATCATGCTTCCGAATGTGGATGTGGATGGCCGGCGGACGGGGCAGCAGGCGGTTTGGAACACGATAGCCTTGTTGCTGGCCAGTCTGTTTCCGTTTGCGTTCCACATGGCCGGAATGGTCTACCTCGTTAGCGCGCTGGTTTTGGGCGCGATATTTCTCTGGTTTGCCATCCAATTTTCCCGCCAGCTGACGCTGAGCCGGGCGCGCCAGCTATTTATCGCGTCGATCATCTACCTGCCCTTGCTGCTCTCGGCGATGGTTTGGGACAAATTGAAATAATCTAATTTTATGGAAGCGACCGTACAACAATTCCCGCCGTACCGAGAGGGCGAAGCTCACGGCCACGACGAACACGGCCACCACGAGCCGCATTTTTTTACCAAGTACATTTTCTCGACGGATCACAAGGTCATCGGGATTCAATACGGATTCGTGGCGTTGTGCTTCATGTTGTTCGGCCTCTTTTTAATGCTGATGATGCGCTGGCAGATTGCGCATCCGGGCGCGCCGGTGCCGGCGTTAGGGCCGCTGCTGGAAAAGATCCTGGGGCAACCGGCGGCGGGCGGCGCGATCTCGGCTGATTTATACAACTCCTTTGGCGCAATGCACGGCACCATCATGGTATTTCTGGGCGTCGTGCCGCTGGCCTTCGCTGCTTTTGGCAATTACGTGGTGCCGCTGATGATCGGCGCCCCGGACATGGCTTTTCCCCGGATTAACATGGCGAGTTTTCATGCATTTTTCCTTGGCGGCGTCGTTATGCTGGTGAGCTTTTTTATTCCAGGCGGTGCCGCGCAAGCCGGCTGGACCTCCTACTCGCCGCTGGCGACGACGATTCCCACGGACGGGCAGGCTTTTTGGCTGGTCGGCATGGTGCTGCTGATTACCTCGTCTCTTTTGGGCGCGGTCAATTTCATTGCAACCATCATTCAATTGCGGGCGCCAGGAATGACCTGGATGCGGCTGCCGTTTTTTGTGTGGGCACAGTTTGTCACGGCCTTTCTGCTATTGCTGGCCTTCCCGCCGCTGGAAGCCGCCGGTTTGATGCAATTGATGGATAACGTCGCCGGTACGAGCTTCTTCCTGCCGACCGGTCTGGCGATTGGCGGACACATGGCCAATGTGAGTGGCGGTGGCAGCCCGCTGCTGTGGCAGCATTTGTTCTGGTTCCTGGGACATCCGGAAGTTTATGTGCTCATCCTGCCGGCGATGGGAATCGTTTGCGAAGTGATCGCGAACAACACCCGCAAGCCGATCTGGGGCTATAAGTCGCTGGTTTATTCCGTGCTGGTAATCGGTTTGCTATCCTTCATTGTCTGGGCGCATCACATGTACATGACGGGCATGGGACAAAAGATCGCAACCTTCTTTCAAGCGACGACGATGATCATTTCCATCCCCTCGGTGATTATACTGACCTGCTTGTTCCTGTCGTTGTGGGGGGCGTCCATCCGGATCAACACGCCAATGATGTTTGCGCTGGGATTCCTGCCGATGTTTGGCATTGGCGGGCTGACCGGCCTGCCGTTGGGTTTGGCGGCCACGGATCTTTACCTTCACGACACATACTACATCATTGCGCACTTCCATTACGTAGTCGCCCCGGGAACGATCTTTGCGTTGTTCGCGGGCATTTATTTCTGGTTTCCCAAGATGACCGGACGCAAAATGAATGAGTTTTGGGGGCGGGTCCATTTCTGGTGCTCATTTATATTCATGAACGTGGTTTTTTTGCCCATGTTTACGCAGGGCGCCAAGGGAATGCTGCGGCGCATGTCAGACGGCGGTGTCAATTACTCAGCCGCCCGGGTGCATGATGCCATTGACGTCCTGCCGGTGTCGGTCATGGAAATGAATACATGGATCCTTTGGGGAGCAGTCGCGCTGGGGCTGGCACAAATCCCGTTTATTATCAATCTGTTTTGGAGCATCAAGCACGGTGAAGCGGTCGAAAACGACAACCCCTGGGGGGCCACGACCTTGGACTGGCAAACACCCACGCCTCCGCCGCACGGCAATTTTGAGACTGCGCCGCATGTGGTTCGCGGGCCCTACGAATATAACGCTCCGGGTCACGAAGGCTCATTTTCGCCGCAAAGCGATCCTCCGGCGCATCCTTCTCCCCACGAGCACTGATTTTTCATGGACATCCCCTATACAGTTCAAGTTCGGCCCGACACCGGTTTGTACAATGCCAAAGTGGGCATCTGGCTTTTTCTGGCATCGGAAATGATGCTCTTCGGCGGGTTGTTCTCGGCGTACATCTTGTTGCGGGTCGGCACACCGCCCGGCGAATGGCCGCACGGCTGGCTGGACGTGCGCTTTGGGACATTTAACACGATGCTCCTGGCGCTGTCCGCCATCACGACGCTGCTGGCCTGGGTGGCCTGCAAGGTCGGGGATTTCCGCAAATTCAAAATCTTTCATGCCTGCACCCTGATCCTGGCCCTGTCGTTTTTATGCGTCAAAATGTATGAGTACCACGACAAATGGATTCACTACGAGATTGAGTTGAAAGACGGACGGATCGCCGACGGTCATCTGGTTTCGCGAACGAGCGATGTAGTGGTCATCGAGGGTCGTTACGTGACGGACAAGAAGGATCTCTATGATCTGCGTTCGCAAAAAAACATTCCGCACGATGAAATCACGATCCCCCGGCCGGAAATTGTAAAGATGCAGAATTACGGACCGTGGCATAACACATTCACGGCGATTTATTTCACGCTCACGGGATTGCATGCGCTCCATATTTTGGGCGGTTGCGTGGTGATTGGATATCTTTGGGGGCCGGGCAGTAAGATGTGGAAGACGGATCGCGCCCGCTTCACGAACCGCGTGGAGGTCTCCGGACTTTTCTGGCATTTTGTGGATCTCGTCTGGATTTTCCTGTTTCCCGTGCTTTATTTAACCTGATATATGAGCGAATCAAACCATCCCGTTGACCTAAAGACTTACATCCGTACCAGCATCATGGTGTTTGCGGTGGTGTTTGTCGCCACGGCATCGATGATTGCGGTGTCGTTTTCTCATGTCGGCGGCTGGCCGCTGAAAGTGACCTTGATTCTGGCCATCGCCGTGGTCAATGCGTTCTTTGTGGCGGGCTATCTAATGCACTTATTGACGGAGAAAAAACTGATTTACACCGTGCTCGCCTTTACCGTGTTTTTCTTTATCGGCCTGATGGGCTTGACCGTGTGGGCCATGAACGATTTTCCCACCGGAACACTCATTCATTGAATTTGAGAATATGTCCCTGAAAGCCTTTCATCTGATCTTTGTGACGTTGCTGACCTCCCTGTCGTTTGGGTGCGCGGCTTGGGCTTTCAGCGACGGTAGGTTCGTTTCAGGTGTGGCGGGAGTTGCGGCCGGGGTTTTGGCGATAATTTACGGTGTTTATTTTTTGAAGAAACTAAAGAACGTCAGTTATTTGTGAAAACACTGCTTAAAATCAGCCTCGTTGCGGCACTGGCACTTTTGACGCCGGCACGGCTTTTTGCCTGTGCAGCGTGCTATGGCGGCACAGTGGATTCGCCCCTCACCGACGGGATGAACTGGGGTATATTCACCTTGCTCGGCGTGGTCATCACGGTGCTGGCCAGCATCCTGGTGTTCTTCGTCCATATCATTCGCAAGGGCGAGGCGATGGCCGCCCAGACGGAGAAAACTTCCAAACCCATTGAAGCATGAATAACTGGTTTGCCCAAAATGTATTGCGTTTGCCGGAACTGGCTTCGAGCAACGGCCAGGCGGTGGACGACCTGATGGTCTACCTGCATTACCTGATGCTGGCGCTGTTCGTGGGGTGGATTCTTTACTTTGGTTTTGTGCTCTGGCGCTTTAATGCGAAACGTCATCCGAAGGCGAATTACGAGGGGGCCAAGAGTCATGCGCCGAGTTACGTCGAAGTTTTGATCGTGGCCGTGGAAGCAATTCTGTTAATCTTCATTGCGGTGCCGGTCTGGGCAAAGACGGTCAGCAAATTTCCCAGTCCCGCTGATTCGACGGTAGTGCAGATCGTGGCCCAGCAGTTCGCATGGAACGCCCGTTATGCGGGACCGGACGGCATCTTTGGCCATCAAGAGATGAAATACGTGACCACCGACAATATTTTCGGTGTGGACCCGAAGGACCAGAATGGGAAGGACGACATTCAGGTTCTGAATGAAATTCACGTGCCGGTGAACAAGCCGGTGTTGATCTACTTGAGTTCCAAGGATGTGATTCATTCCTTGAAACTAGTGGCGATGCGGATCACGCAGGACGCCATTCCGGGCTTGCGCATTCCGTGTACTTTTACTCCCACCAAGATCGGCCGCTATCAGATTGAATGCGCACAATTGTGCGGGCCCGGGCACTCGCAGATGTCGGGCGGTTTTGTGGTGGTGGAAAGTCCAGAAGACTTTGATAAATGGATCAAGTCCAAATCTCCCAGCCCTGCGCCATCAAGTTTTGAATAGTCATTGCTTTGACTTTGGTTCAAGTTAAGAAGCAATGGCTGATTCGTCTCATAGTTTGCCGCGATCACTTTGGCTGGGGCTGATTCTGGTTCTGCCCCTAATCTGCTATGCGTGGCTGGCCTCATTGCACCAATTGCAACTCCGTCGTCTGCCTCCCTTGCCGGTCATCAGCCAGGTC
>Ga0302319_10022316_pt1 | contig 11360 bp, 7 predicted proteins | sample Bog_T0_2_FD_203319 | JGI IMG/M metagenome (GOLD analysis project Ga0302319, IMG submission 203319) | Peat permafrost microbial communities from Stordalen Mire near Abisko, Sweden - Bog_T0_2 | ecosystem: Environmental > Terrestrial > Soil > Wetlands > Peat | place: Sweden: Abisko, Stordalen Mire...
GCCCGACTGCGGCGACGTCCCAAAGCTGGTATCGATGGCCACGCCGTCGCGGAAGGCGGCCAGGCTGGAGCTGCCGCCAAGGTGGCAGGAGATGTGGCGCAGGTCTCGCCGCCCAAGCAGCGCCTGCACTCGCTCGCTGGCCGAGCGATGGCTCGCTCCATGGAACCCGTAACGTCGTATGCCGTACTTCGTGGTCCACTCGTAGGGCACCGCGTAGGTCGTCGCCGCCTCATCCAGCGGCGCATAGGGCGTCGTCTCAAACACCGCGACCAACGGCACGCCCGGAAGTTCATGCTGGAATGCGCGCATCGCCGCAACGTACGGAGGGTTGTGTGCGGGCGCGAAGAAGGCAAAATCGTCCATCGCCCGGAACAAGTCTTCATCCACCAGCCGCGGTCCGGCCAGCGGGCCGGGATGCACCACCTTGAATCCGGCAGCCTCAACCTCGGCCAGGCTCTTCAGCGCCTTGCCTGGTCCGACGACGTTATCCAGGCATTTGCGGATCGCGGATGGGTAATCGGCACACTCGCCGCCGGGTTGGCCGATGCGTTCGACGCGGCCCTCCGCCAGCACCGATTCCTCCGGCATGGCCAGCACGCGGTATTTGAACGAGGTGCTACCGATGTTGGGTATCAGACATTTCATTGAATGAGAATGATCGTTCTTGACGGCATCTAGACCGTATCCTATATTTATGGTCATAGTCAATCAAAATGGTGACTGACTTTGAGGACTTTTCCACATGACACCGGCAAAAGCGGGCCTACAGCCGATTCCGATGACCGTCGCGCGCGTCGCTGAACTCGGCATTGTGGGCGCAGGCGGTGGCGGATTTCCAACCGCGGTCAAGCTGGGCACGCGCGTTCCTCTCGTCATCGCCAATGCGGCTGAGTGTGAGCCGCTGCTGCACAAGGACAAGGAGCTGCTGCATCACCTCGGCGAGCCCTTCCTGCGCGGCATGTTGCAGACCATGGAGATGGTCGGCGCGCCCGAGGGCGTCATCGGCATCAAGGAGAAGTATCACGACATCATCGCCACGCTCGAGCAGCAGGTCCCCGCAAACATCCGCGTCGCGTCGCTGCCCGATGCCTACCCCGCCGGCGACGAGTTCATTCTGGTGCACGTGGTCACCGGCCGCGTGATCCCGCCCGGCGGCCTGCCCAAGGACGTCAACACACTGGTCGCCAACGTCGAAACCCTGATGAATATCGGCCTCGACCAGCCCGTCACGCACAAGTACCTCACCGTGGCCGGAGCCGTCCATAATCCCATCACGCTGCGCGTGCCCGTCGGTATCGCCATCGGCGAGGTCATCGAGGCCGCTGGCGGCGCCACGGTCGACGACTTCAGCGTGTTGCTCGGCGGCGTCATGATGGCCAAGCCGGCTGCCGGCCTGGATGTCCCGGTCACCAAGACCACCGGCGGCATCGTGGTGCTGCCGTCGTCGCACTCGCTGATTCAGCGCCACGCCGCCAAGTGGCCGCAGATCGCCCGGGTCGGCCGTTCCGCCTGCGACCAATGCCGCTTCTGCACGGAATTCTGTCCGCGCTATCTGCTCGGCCATCCCATCCAGCCGCATCGCGCGATGCAGTCGCTGGGGTTCGCCACCAGTCCGGCGGCCATCATCGCCGGCACACTCTACTGTTGCGAGTGCAACCTATGCACCATGTACGCGTGCCCCGAGGACCTCGACCCCAAAAACGTCTGCGTCGAGTCCAAGCCCGCCGCGCGCGCCAATGGCCTCTTCTTCACCGGCACGCCAGAGTCGGTCGTCCCCCATCCCATGGCGGAGTTCCGTCGCGTGCCCATGACCCGGCTAATCTCGCGCCTGGGCCTCTCGGAGTTCAACAACGTCGGTCCGCTGACCGCGCACGAGTTCTCGCCCCGCAAGGTGACCCTGCCGCTAAAACAGCACGCCGGCGTTCCCGCCGTGCCCGTGGTCAAGACCGGCGACCGTGTGCGCACGGGCGACCTGCTGGCGGAGCCGCAGGAGGGCAAGTTGGGCGCGCGCATCCATGCGAGCATCGCCGGTGTGGTCCGTCTGACCCACGATTCGGTGGCGATCGATGCATAGAAAAAATCAACAAGATCGATGTTTTGAGATAAGGACCCAATCTCGTGGCTGACATTCCATCCATCGGACTCATCGAACTCTCCAGCGTCGCGACCGGCTACATGGTCGAGGACGCGATGATCAAGGCCGCGTCCATCCAGCTTCTGCTGGCGCGCAGCATCTGCTCGGGCAAGTTCCTCATCGCCGTCGCGGGCGATGTGGCGTCGGTCAAGACCGCGGTTGAGGCGGGCGGAGCGGTAGCAGGCGCCTCGCTGATCGAGCGCCGTCAGATCGCGCGCGTTCATCCCTCGGTGCTGCAGGCCATCTCGCAGACGGTGGAGATCGATCCCAAGCAGCTACGCTCCATCGGCGTCATCGAAACCTTCTCCGCTGCCAGCATCATCGACGCCGCTGATGCGGCCGTCAAATCCGCCAACGTCCAACTGCTGCGCGTGCATCTCGCCATGGCCCTGGGCGGCAAGGGGTTTGTGATGATGGCGGGCGACATCTCCAGCGTGCAGGCCGCGGTCGCCGCCGGATCGAAGGCCGCCGCCGAAGAAGGCATGCTGGTCGGCCGCGGCGTCATCCCCGCCCCCTCCGAAGAACTCTTCCGCGACTACATCTAAACCTCCACAAAGCTGTCATGCTGAGCGCACCAAATTGTCACTCAGGGAGGGATGAGGGCGAGCGGTAGAGGGTGAGGGCGAAACTCAGGCACAATAGAGACTCTCACCATCCTGCAAGCCGAGGTGTGCCGATGTCTCTCTCCCGGCGAGATTTCCTGATGCGCGTTGGGCGGGCTGGCGGATACAGCGCCGCCTTCCTGGGCATGCAGTCCATGGGCCTGATGCCGGCGCCCGCCGAGATGTCGGTGACGCTCGATGCCGCGCCCGGCATCGGCAAGGGCGTCAAGGTCGTCATCCTGGGCGGAGGAATCTCCGGTCTGGTGGCCGCCTATGAGATGAAGGCGCTCGGCTACGACTGCACCGTGCTCGAGGCTCGCCCGCGTCCCGGCGGCCGCAACTGGACGGTACGCGGCGGCGACACCATCGCCTTCCTCGACGGCAGTACTCAGACCTGTACCTTCGACCCCGGCAACTACCAGAATGTCGGCCCCGCGCGCCTGCCTTCGATCCACAAACAGATGCTGGACTACTGCCGCAAGCTCGGTGTGGAGCTCCAGGTCGAAGTCAACACCAGTCGCTCCACCCTGCTGCAGAACGACGCAGCCAACGCCGGCAACCCCATGGTGCAGCGCCAGGTCGTCAACGACACCCGTGGCCACGTCAGCGAGCTGCTTGCCAAGTGTGTGCGCAACGGCGCGCTCGACCAGGAGATCACCCCCACCGACCGCGACCGCATGTTGAGCTTTCTGCGCCTCTACGGCTCGCTCGACAATGCCGGCAAATACGGCGGCAGCGAGGACGCCGGCTACATCAAGACTCCGGGCGCGGGCGATGTCACCGGCACCCTCAGCCAGCCCATCGACATGCACACCCTGCTGGACGCGAACTTCTGGGACGGCATCCTGTTCGAGGAGCAGTTTGAGATGCAGGCCACCATGTTCCAGCCGGTTGGCGGCATGGACCGCATTCCCTACGCCTTCGCCAAAGCCCTCGGCGGCACCGTCCAGTACAACTCGCCCGTCACCGAGATCCGCAAGACCGCAAAGGGCGTGCGTATCGGCTACACCCAGGCCGGCCGGCCCAAGTCCATCGAAGCTGACTTCTGCTTCTGCGGATTGCCCCTGATGCTGCTCAAGAAGACGCCCAACGACTTCAGCGCGCCATACAAAAAAGTCATCGCCGAATGCGCCTACGCCAACGCCTACAAGATCGCCTGGGAGAGCCGCCGCTTCTGGGAGCAGGAGTACAACATCTATGGCGGCCTCGAATTCCTCTCGACCGGATGCAGTCCCGTCTGGTTTCCTTCGGGCGGCCTGTTCTCGCCTCGCGGCGTCCTGGTCAGCGGCTACGGCTTCGACTCCACCCCAGAGTTCGACCGCCTCAGCCTCGATGACAAGTTCGCCGCGTCCCGTCACTCCATCGAGCGCCTTCACCCCGGCCACGGCAGGGAACTGGAGAAGCCCATCTACGTTGGCTGGGCGCACGTTCCCTGGAACGAAGGCTCATGGATCGACACCTATGCACCGGACGAATTTGCGCCCACTGGCGGCCCGCTCGGCGCCGGCTACCAGACCCTCATCCAGCCCGACGGCCCCATCTACTTCGTCGGCGACCACGTCAGCCACGTGCTCGGCTGGCAGCAGGGCGCCGCGCTCAGCTCACTCCGCGCCATCCAGATGCTCAGCGACCGCGTCAAAGCCGCCCGTGCCTGACCGCTGTGAAGGCGCGGGATCTTTAGCCCCGTCGCGGTTCGCCCGCCCTCTGTAATCTTTTTGTATCCTCATTGCGCACCCACCCACGCGGCGGGAGAATTGTCACAGAGCGTGTCTACTTGTCACCACGATCCATCTACGCCGACGTCTTGATTTTCATTTCCCCAGACGACTCCCCGGTTCATCGCGATTGTCCGCCGGCAAGCCCTCGGAGGTGAACCATGAACGCACTTCTTATCTATCCCAAATTCCCCGACACCTACTGGAGCTTCAAGCACGCGCTGTCGTTTCTGGGCAAGCGCGCTGCGCAGCCTCCGCTGGGGCTGATGACCGTTGCCGCGCTGCTGCCCGCGGACTGGCCCAAGCGCCTGGTCGATACCAACGTCGAGCGGCTGACCGACCGCGACCTCGCGTGGGCCGATGTTGCCCTGATCAGCGCGATGCATGTGCAGCACGAGCACCTGCTGGCCATCGTGGAACGCTGCCGCGCGCGCGGTCTGCGCACGGTGATCGGTGGACCCATCACCAGCAGCATGACCGCCGAAGCACTCGGGGCCGACCACGTCGTGATTGGCGAAGGCGAGAGCGTGATTGCCGGTCTTGCGCTTGATCTCGCCACTGGCCAGGCCCAGCCTGTGTATCAGGCGGCGGAACGTCCCGCCATGAACATCAGCCCGCTGCCCGATCTCAGCCTGATCAAGATGAAGCGCTACAGCACCATGACCGTGCAGTACTCGCGCGGGTGCCCGTTCAACTGCGAGTTCTGCGACATCATCGAGATCTATGGCCGCCAGCCGCGCACCAAGGCCGTCGCACAGGTGCTGGCCGAGCTGGACCAATTGCAGCAGGCCGGCTGGCGCGATGCTGTCTTCGTCGTCGACGACAACTTCATCGGCAACAAGCGCCGCGCCAAGGAGCTGCTGACCGCGATGGCGGAGTGGGGGGAGACGCATGGCCGGCCCTTCCGCTTCATCACCGAAGCGTCGTTGAACCTGGCCGACGACCTGGAGCTGCTGCAGTTAATGAAGGACGCCGGCTTCGCGTCGGTCTTCCTCGGCATCGAGACTCCCGACGAGCTGAGCCTGATCGCCAACCACAAGATGCAGAACACGCGCCGCGATCTGCTGGACAGCATCAAGGTCATTCAGCAGTACGGCATCGAGGTGATGGGCGGCTTCATCCTCGGCTTCGACACCGACCGCGAGGATGTCTTCGAGCGCATGGTCGAGTTCATCCAGAAGAGCGGCATTCCCCTGGCTATGGTCGGCCTGCTGCAGGCCATGCCCGGGACTCAGCTCTTCCGCCGGCTGAACAAGGAGGGTCGCATCCTGAACGGTGGCGGCGGCAACAACACCGACGGCGCGCTGAACTTTATCCCGCGCATGGACGCGACCCGTCTGGTGGAGGGATATCGCTCCGTGCTCCGCCAGATCTACTCGAGCGAGGCGTACTACGAGCGCGTCAAGCTGCTGCTCAGCCGATCGAAGCCCACCGTTCGCGGCCACGTCACCTATGCCAACGTGCGCGCGCTGTTCCGTTCCATCGTGCGTCAGGGAATGATCGACAAGGGCCGCCTCAGCTATTGGAAGTTTGTGTTGACCGCCGCCACGCGCTACCACCGCTCCTTCGGTAAAGCGATGACCCTGGCCGTGATGGGTTATCACTTCCAGGTGATGACCGAGCGCCTGCTCGAAGCGGAATAAACTGTCTCCAGTATGTCCGCCATCTCCATCGCCGCCAACGACCGCGTCTTCGTACTCACCGGCGCTGGCATCAGCGCGGAGAGCGGGCTGCCCACCTTTCGCGCCTCCGACGGCCTCTGGGCCGGCCATCCCATCGAGGACGTCTGCACTCCCGAGGCGTGGCAGCGCAATCCGGCGCTGGTGTGGGAGTTCTACTCCGCGCGCCGTGCGGCCGCGCAGCAGGCCCAGCCAAATCCCGCGCACTTCGCCCTTGCGCAACTGGAGCAGCGCCTTGGCGACCGCTTCTTTCTCTGCACCCAGAATGTGGACGACCTGCACGAGCGCGCCGGCTCCACGCGCCTCGTCCACATGCATGGCGAGCTGGCCAAGTCCCGCTGCGAGCGCGATTGCGGCCACGCGCCGGTCGAGGACCACGCACTCTACCGCAGCATGGCCGAGGTGGGCCGCTGCTCCTGCGGCGCGCGCCTGCGTCCACACATTGTCTTCTTCGGCGAGGTCCCGCTGGAGATGGACCGCATCCAGCGCGAGATCGACCGCGCCACACTGATGCTGGTGGTCGGCACCTCGGGATCGGTCTACCCAGCAGCCAACTTCGTTCACTGGGCGCGTCTGGCTGGAGCGCGCACCGTCTACGTTGGCCCCGAGCCGCCGCTCAACGCTGCTGTCTTCACCCACGTCGTCGAAGGCCGCGCCGGCCAAGTCCTGCCCACGCTCTTCGCAGATTAGCTGAGCTCAGCAAGCTCACAGCTCACATCTCATAGCTGAAATCAAAGCAACTCCTAACACTGGCCAGTTGCTGCGCCGCTATGCCCGTGCGCGACAATAGACTTGAGCGGGCCTTCTCGCAGCCTCCCGCAAGCGTCCAATCGCTCGGCACCCGCCGTGCATCCAATCGAAATGGGGAAGCAATCTTGAACGGCCCGGAAGAAGCAAGTCCCGCGCAGACGGCCGAGGCCGAGTCGCCCAGCACGGTCGAGGAGCAGCGGATCGAGAGCAGCTCCGGGCATGCCTGGCGAGCGCTGCGCCATCGCAACTTCCAACTCTTCGTCGGCGGCCAGAGCATCTCCCTCATCGGCACCTGGATGACCCGCGTGGCTACCGGTTGGCTGGTCTACCGGCTCACCGGATCGGCGTTGCTGCTGGGCACGGTCAGCTTCTGCGGCCAGATCCCCACCTTCCTGCTCGCACCCTTCGCCGGCGTTTGGGTAGACCGGCTCAACCGCCAGCAGGTGCTGGTGTGGACGCAGGCACTCTCCATGGTGCAGTCGTTCCTGCTCGCCGCTCTCACCCTGTCGGGCCGCATTACCATCCCTTGGGTGCTCACCCTCAGCGCCATGCAGGGCATCATCAACGCCTTCGACATGCCCGGACGCCAGGCCTTCCTGGTGCAGATGGTGGAGGACCGGCGCGACCTGGGCAATGCCATTGCCATCAACTCCTCCATGGTTAATATGGCGCGGCTCATCGGTCCGTCCATCGCCGGCGTCATCATCGCCGCCAGCAGCGAGGGTTGGTGCTTCATGATCGACGGCATCAGCTACCTCGCCGTCATCGCATCGCTGCTGCTGATGCGCATTCATATCCCGCCGCCCAAGCCGGTTACCACCTCCACGCTGACCCAGCTCAGGGAGGGTTGGGATTACGTCTCCGGCTTTGTGCCCATCCGCACCATCCTGTTGCTGTTTGCGCTGGTCAGCCTGATGGGCATGCCCTTTGTCGCGCTGATGCCCATCTTCGCCGCGCAGGTGCTGCATGGCGGCCCGCACACCATGGGCTTCCTGATGGGCGCGATGGGCACCGGCGCGCTGATCGCCGCGCTCAACCTGGCTGCGCGCAAGAGCGTGCTTGGCCTGGGCAGCCTGATCGCCGTCTCCGCCGGGCTGTTCGGTGTGGGGCTCATCGGCTTCGGCCTGTCGCATGTCTTCTGGCTCTCGATGGCCACGCTGCTGGTCGCCGGCTTTGGCATGATGCAGGGCATGGCCGCCAGCAACACCATCATCCAGACCATCGTGCCCGAGGACAAGCGTGGCCGCACCATGAGCTATTACACCATCGCCTTCGTGGGCATGGCGCCCTTCGGCAGCCTGCTCGCCGGGACCATGGCCCACGCCATCGGCGCGCCGCTCACCGTCACCCTGAATGGCGCCGTCGTGCTGCTTGGCGGGGCCTGGTTCGCCACCCGCCTGCCCGCCGTCCGCAGCGCCATCCGTCCCATCTACCGTGAGCTGGGCATTCTGCCCCTCGATGTCGCCACTGCAATCGAGCCAGTAACCGTCGACTGATCCCGCACTCACGGTCAGCTTCGCATTGCATTAACCGGCTCTTCGATCTGCTTGGGCTTAATTCTCCGTCGGGGTTTGGTCGAAATGGTCCAGCACCATCACAGGCTGAGCCATGGGCTGCTTTTCGAGCTTCAGACCGAGTTCCTTGCGAAAGGCATCCTGGAGGCTCATTACGACTACGGGGGCCGAAGCATCTCCAGCCTCCTGCGTGGTCGGGGCGGCTGCGGTTCTTTGCGCTTGCAGCTTGTTTGTGCTGCTGAAATAGACCGTAAAGTCGTAGGAGCCTGTGAGGCCGGTCTTGTCCACGGCGTGAGACTTGATGTCTGCTCTGGTGAATGACTGCAATACATCTGCAAATTGAACCATGGTGACGTTCTGGCAGTGAAACTGGCTATCGTACGGCGAGTCCGCGGTATGCACCAGGTCCTTCTCGCCCTCGGCCGGTCCATCCGTGCAAAATGTCCGCGAGTTTGGATCCGCCTTCTTCATCTTCGGATTGTCCGCCAGCAGTACCCATCCATCCTGTGTCTGCTCGCCCCAGTGATACTTGATCCCGAACCTGTCAATCACAAGCTGCTGCAGCATGCGCAGGACCTGGTCCCGGTCCTGCCATGCCGCCCGCGCATCGATGTCCGGAGGCAGTTTTACCAGAATGGAATATTTCTGCTGGGGAAGTGACTCAACATTCTTTATCATCCTCCCGGTGGGCAGCTCCCACGCATGAACCAGAAGGTCCTGTAGCGTCCAGCCTCTAAATGCAATCTGCGACCCCCGCGGCTCAGTCGACCACTGCGGATCATCCGGGGCAGCCAATTTGATGCTGGCCACCTCGAACTCCAGGTTTGGTAACGGCGGAATCTGCTTTGCAATGTCCGGCGCATTCGGCGTCGGCGTTTGATCCACCTTGTCGACCACCATGGCAGGCTGCGACACATCGCTTGCGGTCACCAGCAGCCCCAGTTGGTCGCGGAACGCGTTCGTATAAGCGCGTACATAGTCATCCTGCGTCCGCATCTCGCCAAACTTCATCTTCAACGTGAAGTCATACGCCTTCGTCAGCCCCGTCTTGTCCACTACGCGATACGGATATGCGCCTCCAAACCCCGAAACGAACTGCTCCATCGTCATCGAGGTGCAGGCGATCGCATACAGTCCCGGTGTGTCCTTGTCCTGCGCCGAGCGGCAATTGGGCGAATCCGATGGCTCCTTGGTCTCGGTCATCTTGATCCCGCTCTTCGCGACGGTTACCGTGTAGCCAGGCAGGGGCTTGTCTTCTGTGTGGTACATCAGATGGAAGCGCTCCGTTAGCACTTCCTTCAGCACCGGCCGGATCTTCTCGTAGGGATCGGCCTCGCCGTTCCCGGGACCTGTCGTTCCCGCGCGCTCGCTCGCATTCGTCACCGGGTTCGACTTCGGGGCCTTCAGCGAATCGATTCTCGCCGCCAAATCGAAACGGTAAAAGCCAATCCACGGCGGACCTCCAAGCACCGTCTCCTCGCGGCGGTCCCACGCCAGGGTGATCATGTCCAGCAGCGTCGCATCGTGCATGTCGAACCGCTGATTGCTGATGTTCGTGCTGGAGTAGGTTGCGGGGCGGTAAGGCGAAGCATGCACATCCACCACAAGCGGCCCAGTCGAGCCCGAAGGTTCCTGACCTTTCCCAGAAGCCGGTGTTTGCGCAAGAACGATGGAGGCGGTGGAACCAAGAAGAAAAGCAGCAGCAATATAAACGATCTTCATTGAGCCTTCTTTTCCCGACGGAGCAACTATACGTGAGTCGCCGAGCTGCAGCGCCTCAAGGCCGATATTCGTCCGCAATAACGGGTATTCTCACCGGTTAGACGTCGGCACTGCCCAATCGGTACCAGCTGTCGCCAGTCATCGCTGCGTCCGTGTACCCTTACTAACTCAGAGGGGAATCATGCGAATCGCACAAGCCCTGGCCGTAGCTTTTCTTTGCGCCTCATCCGCTGCCAACATCGCGCCCGCGCAAACCGCCGCGCCTATCGACCGACACGCCCTGGTCACTCGCCACAACATCGAGGTTCACTCGCTCGACCCCAACGGCGCCATGGCCGTCGGCAACGGCGACTTCGCCTTCAACTTCGATGTCACCGGCCTGCAGAGTTTCCCCGAGTACTACGCCAAGACCATGCCCATCGGCATCCTCAGCGACTGGGGCTGGCACAGTTTTCCCAATCCCAATCACTACTCCCTCGATAAATTCAAGATGACGACGATCCCGAAGTACGATCGCCAGTTCGTCTTTCCATCCGCCAGCACCAGCCATCCGCCGCCCGATGCCGCCTACCTGCGCGAGAACCCCAATCGCTTCGGCCTGGGCCGCATCGGCTTGGAGATGACCCACGCCGACGGCTCCAAAGTTGCGATCACCGACCTCAAGAACATCGACGAGCGCCTCGACCTGTGGGCCGGCATCCTCACCAGCTCATTCGAAGTCGACGGTGTGCCCGTCCACGTCGAGACCGTTGCCCATCCCGATCGGTCCGAAGTCGCCGTGCGCATCGATTCGCCGCTCATCACCTCGGGCCGCCTCAAGCTTCGCATCGCCTTCCCCTATGCGTCGGACTCCTTCGGCCCCGACTACCAGGATTGGGACCACCCCGAGGCTCACACCACCGTCATGACCCGCCGCGGAGCCAGTGCCGCCGACTTCGCCCGCACCCTCGACACCACCCACTACACTGTCTACGCTCGCTGGTCCGTCGGCGCATCCCTCGTTCAAACCGCCCCGCATCAATTCCTCCTCGGCAGCCGTGCTAGCCAGATCGAGCTCACCGCCCGGTTCTCGCCAAACGAAACCGTGCAAGACCTCAATCCCTCACTCGTCTCTAATCCGCCCGACACCGTCGCCGCGGTCGAAGCCGCATCACGCGCCCACTGGCAGCATTACTGGACCACGGGCGGAGCCATCGATCTCTCCGGCAACACTGACCCGCGCGCCGCCGAGTTGGAGCGCCGCA
>Ga0302319_10022320_pt1 | contig 11359 bp, 11 predicted proteins | sample Bog_T0_2_FD_203319 | JGI IMG/M metagenome (GOLD analysis project Ga0302319, IMG submission 203319) | Peat permafrost microbial communities from Stordalen Mire near Abisko, Sweden - Bog_T0_2 | ecosystem: Environmental > Terrestrial > Soil > Wetlands > Peat | place: Sweden: Abisko, Stordalen Mire...
GCGCAACATTCGACGGACATGGCCGCCGCCCTCGCGTTACGCATTGTCGAGGCCATGGGCGAGCCGTTCGAACTAGGCGGGCACCATGTCGTCGTTGGTGCGAGCGTCGGGATCGCCATGGTGCCCGGCGATGGCGACAACGCGGATCAACTGCTGAAATGTGCCGACCTCGCGCTTTACCGCGCCAAGGAAGACGGCCGTGGTGCATTTCACTTCTTCGAATCTGAAATGGACGTCAAATTGCAGGCTCGGCGCATCCTTGAACTTGACCTGCGCGAAGCCATTCCGGCCGGAGAATTCGAAGTCTTCTATCAACCGATCGTCAATCTCGCGACCAATCGGATCAGCGGGTTCGAAGCGCTGTTGCGCTGGAACCATCCGATCCGGGGGCGAATCTCGCCGCTCGAATTCATCCCGGTGGCCGAGCAGACCGGGCTCATCATCGCCATTGGCGAGTGGGTCATTCGGCAGGCCTGTGCCGAGGCGGTGAAATGGCCATCGAATTTGCGGGTGGCAGTGAATGTTTCGCCTTTGCAACTCCGCGGCACGACCCTCGTTGCCACCGTGATTTCGGCGCTGGCCAGCTACGGATTGCCGCCTGACCGCTTGGAGCTTGAAATCACCGAAAGCGTCCTGATGCATGATGACGATATCACGCTGGCATCTTTGCGCCAACTGCATGGTCTCGGTGTCAGAATATCGATGGATGATTTTGGCACCGGATATTCATCGCTGAGCTATCTGCGCAGCTTCCCGTTCGACAAGATCAAGATCGACCAGAGTTTTGTGCGTGACCTGATTGATCGGCCGGATTCGATCGCGATCATTCGCGCGGTCGCGGCCCTCGGCAAAAGCTTCGGCATGACGACGCTCGCCGAAGGCGTTGAAACCGAAGCGCAACTGGAGCAGATGCGCGCCGAGGGCTGCACCGAGGCTCAGGGTTTCTACTACAGCAAGCCGGTGCCGGCCGGCGAGGTTGGCGGGCTGTTGACGGCGTTCCAGGGGCGCGCGCAAGCGGCGGCGTAGGCCTCCGCCACACCGACGTCGTCTGGCGCGGGGAACCGGGGCTACCCGGCCCCGAACGCGATCGCCACGGTGTAGGTCGCCCAGCTTGCGGCGTAGGCCAGCGCCAACATATAGGCGAAGGTGATCGCCATCCATCCGGTGCTTCCGGTCTCGCGGCGGATGACGGCCAGCGTCGAGGCGCATTGCGGGGCGAAAATATACCAGGCGAGCAGCGACAAGGCGGTCGCCAGTGACCATTTGGTGGCCAGGACCTGGCCGATCTGTTCGGCGGCCTCTTTGCCGCCCTCGATGGCGTAGACGGTGCCGAGTGCGGCGACCGCGACTTCCCGCGCCGCCATGCCCGGAATCAGCGCCACCGCGATCTGCCAATTGAAGCCGAGTGGGGCCAAGATCGGCTCCAGTGCCTTGCCGATCATGGCCGCGAGGCTATAGTTGATGGCGGGGCCTTCGGCGCCAGCCGGTGCTGCCGGAAAGGACGCCAGGAACCAGATCAGCACCATCATGGCGAAGATGGTGGTGCCGGCGCGCTGCAGGAACATCCTGGCGCGGGTATAGATGCCGATCGCGATGCTGCGGACGCGCGGCATTTTGTAATCCGGCAGTTCCAGCATGAATGGCGCCGGCGCATAATCTCGCCACATGAAGAATTTGATCAGGAACGAGACCGCGAGCGCGCTGGTGATACCGGCCGCGTAGAGGCCAAACATCACCAGGCCGCGCAAATTGACCAGGCTCCAGACCTGCTGGTCGGGGATGAAGGCGGAAATGATCAGGGTGTAGACCGGGATGCGCGCCGAGCAGGTCATCAGCGGTGCGATCAGGATGGTGGTCAGGCGGTCGCGGCGGTTGTCGATCACCCGTGTCGACATGATCCCGGGGATGGCGCAGGCAAAGCTTGAGAGCAACGGGATGAAGGCGCGGCCATGCAGGCCGGCGCCGCCCATGATGCGATCCATCATGAACGCCGCGCGCGCCATGTAGCCGAAATCCTCCAGAAGCAGAATGAACAGGAAGATGATGATGATCTGGGGCAGGAACACGACGACGCTGCCGACCCCGGAGATGACGCCGTTCTCCAGGAAACTCTGCAGCAGGCCGGCCGGCAGCAAGTCATGCACCAGCCGTCCGAGCCCGTCGAACCCGGATGACAGCAATTCCATCAAGGGCTGCGCCCATGCGAACACCGCCTGGAACATGACAAACAGGATCGCCGCCAGGATCGCAATTCCCGCCACCGGGTGCAGCACCACGGCGTCGATCCGCGACGTCCAGGAATCGGGCCGGGCCGGCAGGCTGACGGTCGAGGTGATGATGCGGTCGGCCTCGCGCTGGGTGGCGCGCAGCTGCGCGACTGTCAGCGGCTCCCAGACATTTGGCGCGAGCGGCGCGGGTGCCTGGGCTGCGATCTCGTCGGTCCGGCGCAGCAAGTCGGCGGTGCCGCCTTTGCGCACCGCGATCGAGGTTACGACGGGTACGCCGAGCGCCTCCGACAGCCCCGCCACATCTACGGTGACGCCGCGACGCGTGGCGATATCGAACATGTTGAGCACCAGCATCAGGGGGCGGCCGGTGTTCTTGAGCTCGAGCAGCAGGCGGATCGTCAGCCGCAGATTGGTGGAATCGGCGACGCAAAGCACCAGATCCGGCTTTGCCTCGCCAGCGGCGCGCCCGAGCACGAAGTCGCGGGTGATCTCCTCATCCGGGCTGCGGCCGCGCAGCGAATAGGTGCCGGGCAGATCGACCACCGAAACCTGCCGACCCAGCGGGGTAACGAACGACCCTTCCTTGCGCTCGACGGTGACGCCGGGATAGTTCGCGACCTTCTGGCGGCTACCGGTCAGTGCATTGAACAGCGAGGTCTTGCCGCTGTTCGGCGTGCCGACCAGAGCCAAATGCAGCAGCGGAGCTTCCATGGTTCAAAGTTCCGCTCGCGTCATGCGACGATGATAGCCATGGCCTCGCGCCGACGGACCGCGATGGTGACGTTCTCGACGCGGACCGCGATCGGATCGCGGCCAACGATCCCCTCGTGCAGCACCTCGACCCTGGCGCCTTCGACGAAGCCAAGCTCGATCAGCCGGCTTTCGAGTTCGCTCGGCGATAACGCCGAGCCGGCGTCAGCCGGGCTGAGATGGTGGATCACGCCGGAATAGCCACGCCTGGCCAGTCCCAGAGGCAATTGCGAGCGAGCGTCGTTGGTTTCAGTCATGACCTTTTCATTTCAAGCGCGGGCCGCAAGGTCAAGCGCGGCGCACGTAAACAGCGTCCAGCTTAGAGCGATTATAAAAGCTCCGCATCGACCTCATGTCGGTTTGGCGGCGGCAATGAAGCACAATGGCGGCGGCTGCACATCCGCGCAAAACCCGGCTATCCGGCCGGGTGCGCGGATCGGGTTCGCCTGTTCCGCAGCGTCGCAACTTCAGGTAGCGCGACCGATCGACAGCCGGCGGGCGATCGCAGCCATGCCGCGGCGGCCGCGCAACCGAGGCAGCCCATCCGAACCGATCCATGGATCGCGTCGTGGGCGGCGCGGCCGGTCAGCCTAGCCATGGTGACTTTGATGGCTTTTGAGTTCCGGGGCCGTGGGGACGGCACGGCTACGAAAATAATCCAGCACAAAAAGCCGAATCGCCGATGACAGGTTGCCCTGCTGACGATTGCTGTCGATCTCACCCACAAGTTCGGACAGGGTCATATCCCGCAGTCCGGAGATTTCCTTCATGCCGTTCCAAAACGCCTCTTCAAGGCTGACGCTGGTCTTGTGACCGGCCACGACGATTGAACGCTTCACCACTGGCGACTTCATGACGCGTCCTCGCCCTCGATTCGATGCTGGTCAAGCAATTCTTTGGCGCGTCGGTCGCGTTGTTCGTCGTCCATGCGTTCAGACTTGCTGCGTCCGAACCGCGCACGCCTGACCTCGGCCTGTTCGGCCGACTGTTCCCGAGCCACGCGCTTCTTAAATCGCTTCAGATTAACCACGTCACCCATGCGCGCCCCCTCTTACTAGGTATCTGGAACGGGCAAAAGGTTCACGATCGCGCGACCATTCGCCCCAAATGCCCGGACGATTTCCGGATAGGCGAAAGTATTTTCGCATCAATACTGGCGCGATCGACAAATTTGCACCCATTCCATTCGTAAAGCCAGTATCCACCGTCTTAGATCAGGAGCCAGCCTGCTCACCCATCGTTAGCGAATTCCTTATCATCATAAAAGTATTCGCCCTCGCGAACTTTTGACCTGATTTCGGCCAATACGATGACGACTTCCGGATTTGTCTAAAGTATTTGGGCGGTATGTTGTATAATTATTTTGCTCAACCCGTAATTTTGCGGGCATTGCAAATCGGCCTTAGCCGGGGCGGGTCATCTTGACCGGCTGCACCAGCCGATCGAATTCCGCGGGCGAAACCAGGCCCATCCGAACGGCTTCTTCTTTCAATGTTGTGCCGCGATCATGGGCGGATTTGGCTACCTTGGCTGCGTTATCGTAGCCGATCTTGGGAGCCAGTGCGGTCACCAGCATCAGCGAGCGCTCCATCAACTCGCGAATTCGATTTTCATCGGCACGGATGCCGACCACGCAATGTTCGGTAAACGATCGCGCGGCGTCGGCGAGCAGCTGTATGGATTGCATCATGCAGAACGCCAACACCGGCTTGTAGACATTCAGTTCGAAATGGCCCTGGCTGCCGGCGGTGGTCACGGCGGTCTGGTTGCCGAACACCTGACAGCATACCATGGTCATCGCTTCGCATTGCGTCGGGTTGACCTTGCCCGGCATGATCGAGGAGCCCGGCTCGTTTGCCGGCAGTATCAACTCGCCGAGGCCGGAGCGCGGACCCGAGCCCAACAGGCGGATATCGTTGGCAATCTTGAACAGGCCGGTGGCCACCGAATTGATCGCGCCATGGGCGAAAACGTAGCCATCGTTGCAGGCCAGCGCCTCGAACTTGTTGGCCGCGCTGACGAAGGGCAGCTTGGTCAGCGCCGCGACATGAGCGGCGAACATCCTGGCGAATTTCGGCTTTGAATTGAGACCCGTGCCGACCGCGGTGCCGCCTTGCGCCAGCGGATAGAGATCCCTGACCGCCAGGTGCAGCCGGGCGATGCCGCGTTCGACCTGGGCGGCATAGCCGGAAAATTCCTGGCCCAGTGTCAGCGGCGTCGCGTCCTGGGTGTGGGTGCGGCCGATCTTGACGATGCCGGCGAAGGCCTTTTCTTTGTTTCGCAGCGCGCGGTGCAGTTCGCTCAGCGCGGGAATGAGGTCGGCGCCGATGCCGCGCACCGCGGCGACATGCATGGCGGTCGGAAATGAGTCGTTCGACGATTGACTCATATTGACGTGATCGTTCGGGTGCACCGGGGCTTTGGCGCCCAGTTTGCCGCCGAGCAACTGGTTGGCGCGGTTGGCGATGACCTCGTTGACATTCATGTTGGTCTGCGTGCCGGACCCGGTCTGCCAGACCACCAGCGGAAAATGATCGTCGAGCTTGCCGTCGATCACCTCGCGCGCGGCGCGCAGGATGGCGCCGCTGCGGCGCCGGTCGAGCAGCCCCAGCTCTCGATTGGTCTGCGCCGCGGCGAGTTTGACGATGCCGAGTGCGCGTATGAGGGGAACCGGCATGCGGTCGTGGCCAATGCGAAAATTGCGCCGGGACCGTTCGGTCTGCGCTCCCCACAAGCGGTCGGCGGGAACCTCGATCGGACCGAAACTGTCGCTTTCGCTCCGGGTGGCAGGGCGAGGCCGGTGTGTCGCGGATTGAGCCATGGGTGATATCCGTCCAGGCCGAGGCCTGCTATCTTCGGGTGAGAACACGTCCCGCTGCGCAAAGGCGTGCAACCGGTGCAAACCGGGCCCGGCATGGCTGGTTCCGGCCCGGCTTCGCGACGTATCAAGACGCGATGGCCCAAGTAACAACAACGGCCCAAGTAACGAAGACCCAAGGTTAACGACGTCCCAAGGTTAACGACGTCCCATCAAAAGGTGTCTGGCGGAAGATTGCGGCGCGGACGCCCGGTGAAGCTATTTCTTGCGGAAACGATCCAGCCGCACCACTTCCGCACCCTCGCCAGGTTTCGCTGGTTCGGGCGTTTCCGCCACGATGACCGGTGCCGGCAGGCCAGCGGGGGCTGGAATAGCTGGCAGGCTTTTGCTCGGCGTCTCCAGCGCGCCATCGGAGGGCTCGAACTGCAAGCCGAATTGCATCGAAGGATCGAAAAAACTTTTGATCGAGTGGAACGGCACCACCAGGCGTTCGGGAATGCCGCCGAATGAGAGGCCAACTTCGAAGCGGTCTTCCGTTACCACCAGATCCCAGAATTGGTGTTGCAGGATGACCGTCATTTCCTCCGGATATTGTGCCAACAGCCGCGGCGAGAGTTTGACGCCTTCGGCGGTGGAAATAAAGGTGATAAAAAAATGGTGTTCGCCGGGCAGGCCGTGTTCAGCAGCATCGGCGAGCACCCGGCGAAGCACACCGAGCAGCGCATCCCGGGCTAGTACATCGTATCGAATATGATCGGTCGCCATGGTAAGTCCTGTCGCGTTTCAGTCCTGTCGCGTTAAGCTATTGCCGACGCCTCGGTGCCGGTCGCCCGACTCGACCATTATGCTACCCCGGCAGCCGGTGCAGGTCAGTAGATTTGCAGCAAAAAGCAGGCCAAATAAAGTGGAGGCTTCTGTTGCCAGGTGCCTCCCGACCCCGCCTGGCGGAGCTTAACCCGCTAGGACTTTAGGATTGGTCTTTCAAACCGCTCACGCGGCCTGAGCAACCGGAGCATAGTTGTCGTTTGCAACTATTGCATAGCCCGATAACGGCGGAACCATACCGAGAAAAAACGCGCCCTTTACACCCTCGTCGATCCTGTTTCGCCCCCGCCGAAACCCGCTGGTTGCGTGTGACGGGCTCTGGTGGAGGCGCCGGGTGCTGCCCCCGGGTCCGAATGGTTTATTGCGACGGCACTTTATTTCCATAGCCGGGTGGACCGGCGCGGTCCAATATAGGGGTAATAGGCCAGAAAAACAGGGGCCTTCCACAGACGTCTCAACCGCGAACGGGCCGAAGCGAGGCGGCCAAAGCGGCGAACCCCGTGAATCTGGTTGTCCCCGGCGGGCTGCCCGGTCTAAATTTGGGCATGGACCCGGATGCACCGCCGGCCGCCATCGCGGTGCCGGAATTTTCGCCGTCAGGCCCGCCCGGCCTGGTCGCGCTGTTTTTGGCGTTCGCCAAGATGTCGCTTGCAGGCTTTGGCGGCGTTTTGGTGTTTGCGCGCCGCGCCATTGTCGAGCAGCACCGCTGGATGACGGCGGAGCAGTTCAATGAAACCTTCGCGCTGTGTCATTTTTTGCCCGGTCCGAATATCGTGAACCTGTCGGTCGTGTTCGGATCGCGCATCGCCGGCCCTGCCGGCGCCATCGCCGCTTTTTCCGGGCTGCTCGGTCCGCCCGTCCTCATCATGATCGTGATGGCCGTGCTCTATGCGCGTTTTGGCGAGATCGACGCCTTGCGGCGCATTCTGGCCGGCGTGTCCTGCGCCGCGGTCGGACTTTTGCTGGCCGTCGTTTTGCGTATGATGATACCACTTATCCGGAACCGGGATGCGGTCGGATTCCTGATTTTGCTGGCGGTGCTCGTCGCCATTGGCGTGCTACGGCTGCCCTTGCCGACGGTTTTGCTGGTGGCGATTCCGCTTAGCATCGCGATTAGCTCTGTGATGCGCCGAAGGGATCGCGGATGAATTTCGGCCCGAACCCGCTCTGGACGCTGCTGTGGACCTTTGGGCTGATGTCACTGTTCGCCATCGGCGGCGCGAACTCTGCGATCCCAGAGATGCACCGGGTCGCCGTCGACGTCCGGCATTGGATGACCGACCAGCAATTTGCCGATGTCTATGCGATCTCGCAGCTCTCACCCGGGCCGAATGTCCTGATCGTGACCCTGATCGGCTACACCGTCGCGGGTCTGGCCGGAGCGCTGGCTGCCACCCTGGCGATGTGCGGGCCGAGCGCGCTGCTGGCCTATTTTGTCAGCGGAGTGTTGCAGCGATCCAGCCATTCGCGCTGGACTCGCATTATCCAGGCGGCCCTGGTTCCGCTGTCGATCGGATTGATGGGCGCCACCGGCCTGGTCCTCGCACTGACCGCGGACCGGAACTGGACCGCGGCGCTGGTCACCGTCTTGACTGCGGGAGTAGCCTTCGCAACGCGATTGAACCCGCTGTGGCTGATGCTTGCCGCCGGCGCTCTCGGGTTTGCCGGCCTGATCTGATCTGATCTGATCTGTCCGACCGGCCCAGATTGTCGCCGCGGCTCCGCGACAGGGTTTGCCTGAGGGCGTTGTCCTGACGAGGGGCAGCTTGTCCCGACGGGCCTTTCGTCCGCGGGCCGCGTCCCCACCTCTTTGAGTTATCAACCGCCTCCAGCATGGCAGTCCGGCTTCAGGCTGGTCCGGCCGGCAAAACTTCGGTATCGCCTGAAATCATGAACCAGTATCATGATCTGCTGCAACGGATCCTCGCTGACGGCGTGGAGAAACAGGACCGCACCGGCACCGGGACTTTATCGGTCTTCGGGCACCAGATGCGCTTCGATCTGGCCGCCGGATTTCCCCTGCTGACCACCAAGAGGCTGCCGCTCAAATCGATCATCCATGAACTGCTCTGGTTCCTGAAAGGCGACACCAATGTCAAATATCTCAGGGAAAACGGCGTTTCGATCTGGGATGAGTGGGCCGACGTCAATGGTGATCTCGGTCCAGTCTACGGGTCGCAATGGCGGTCCTGGCCGACGCCGGGCGGCGGCAGCATCGATCAGATCGCGCACATCATCGACATGATCCGGCACAATCCGGATTCGCGGCGCCTGGTCGTCAGCGCCTGGAACCCAGCCGAGATCGACAAGATGGCGCTGCCGCCATGTCACTGCCTGTTTCAGTTCTACGTTGCCGGCGGCAAATTGTCCTGCCAGCTCTATCAGCGTTCGGGCGATGTCTTTCTCGGTGTGCCCTTCAACATCGCCTCCTACGCGCTGCTGACCATGATGGTGGCGCAGGTGACGGGCCTTAAGCCCGGCGATTTCGTCCATAGTCTCGGCGACGTGCATCTCTATTCCAATCACCTTGTCCAGGCCCGGCTGCAGTTGACGCGGTCGGTGCGCCGCCTGCCGGCGATGACGCTGAACCCGGAAGTGCGGGATATTTTCGCGTTCCGCTATGAGGATTTTACGCTCGAAGGCTATGACCCGCACCCCCATATCAAGGCCGAGGTCGCGGTGTGAGCGATTGAATGTTCCCTACAAAAGCTGGTCCCCGATGCAGATGGTGCTGATCGCCGCCGTCGCCGACAACGGCGTGATCGGAACGGGCGGCGCCATTCCCTGGCGGATGAAGACCGACCAGCAGCGCTTCAGGGCGATGACGCTCGGCAAGCCGGTGGTGATGGGGCGCAAGACGTTCTTGTCGCTGCGCCGGCCGCTTCCCGGACGCACCAACATCATTGTCACCCGCGATGCCGCGTTCCGTGCCGCGGGCGCGGTGGTTACGACGTCGATCGCAGAGGCCTGCGCGATCGCGACCGGCGATGCGCTGCGGCGGGGCGTCGACCAAATCGCGGTGATCGGCGGTGCTGAGATCTACACGCGCTGGATGACGTTCGCCGACCGCCTGGAAATCACCGAAGTCCACGCCAGTCCAGAGGGCGATACCTATTTTGCCGCGATTGACCCGGCCGCCTGGCAAGAGGTCGCGCGCGTACGAAATTCGGCCGGCCCGGGCGACAGCGTGGACTTTTCCTATGTCAGCTATATCAGGCAAAAGTCGCATTAACCGCGTTTTGCGGGGTTTACATTGACAATCAGGGCTTTGCGCTTAGCTGCTTCGGACCGGAAGCTTGCGTTGTAAGGGCCGGAGCGGTCCCCTATAAGGCCGTGGGCAGGGTGGCTGGGCCAGGCGATCAAAGGCCTGTTGGTCCGCGAAGGAGACTGTTGATGCCGTGGAAGAATCAAGGCGGAGGCCCTTGGGGCTCGGGTCCGAAAGGGCCATGGGGCTCAGGTCCGCAACCGGTCGGGCCAAGGCCGCCCGACCTGGAAGACCTTCTGCGGCGCGCCCAGGACCGGATGCAGCAATTATTGCCCGGCGGCACGTTCAGCGGTATCGGCATCGCGCTGCTGCTGCTCGCGGCGCTGGTGATCTGGGGGATGTCCGGCTTCTATCGTGTGCAGTCCGAACAACTCGGCGTGGTGCTGCGGTTCGGAAAATATGTGCGCGATGCGCAACCGGGTCTGAATTATCATCTGCCCTATCCAATCGAAACCGTGCTGCTGCCGAGTGCGCTGCGGGTCTATCCGATATCGATCGGCATGACGCTGATCGACGATCCTGCGCGGCGCGGTCGAACCATGCGTGACGTGCCCGAGGAAAGCCTGATGCTGACCGGGGACGAGAACATCGTCGATGTCGACTTCACGGTGCTATGGCGCATCAAGCCGAACGGCGTCGCCGACTATCTGTTCAACATCCAGAACCCGGAAGGCACGGTCAAGGCGGTGGCCGAGAGCGCGATGCGCGAAGTCATCGGCCGTTCCAACATCCAGCCGATCCTGACCGGGGCCCGGACCTCGACCGAGCAGGGCGTGCAGGAGCTGATGCAGAAGACGCTGGATTCGTATGGCTCCGGCATCCTCGTGCAGCAGGTGCAGATGCAGAAGGTCGATCCGCCGGCGCAGGTGATCGACTCGTTTCGCGATGTCCAGGCGGCGCGCGCCGATCTCGAGCGGCTGCAGAACCAGGCCCAGACCTACGCCAACCAGGTGGTGCCCGATGCCAAGGGCAAGGCCGCGCAGATCCTGCAGACCGCCGAAGGTTACAAGCAGCAGGCGGTGGCCGAGGCCAAGGGCCAGAGCTCGCGCTTCTTGAAGGTCTATGACGAATACAAGAAGGCTCCCGACGTGACCAGGGAGCGGATCTATCTCGAGACCATGGAGCGCATCTTCGGCGGATCGGAGAAACTGGTCTATGACGGTGGCGGTTCGCAGTCCTCTCAGGGCATCGTGCCCTATCTGCCGCTGAGCGAATTGACGCCGAAGCGGCCGCAGCCTTCAACGACGGGCCAGCCGCAACAGCCCAGCGGAGTCACGAAATGAGATCCCCGGTCACAGGCATTGTTTCGCTGCTGTTACTGTTATTCGTCGTCATCGTGGTTTATAGTTCGGTATTCACCGTCGACATGACCGAACAGGCGCTGGTGGTCCGGCTCGGCGAGCCGCTGCCGCCGATCACCAGTCCTGGCCTGCACTTCAAGGCGCCGTTCGTCGATACGGTGATTGATATCGA
>Ga0302319_10022321_pt1 | contig 11358 bp, 9 predicted proteins | sample Bog_T0_2_FD_203319 | JGI IMG/M metagenome (GOLD analysis project Ga0302319, IMG submission 203319) | Peat permafrost microbial communities from Stordalen Mire near Abisko, Sweden - Bog_T0_2 | ecosystem: Environmental > Terrestrial > Soil > Wetlands > Peat | place: Sweden: Abisko, Stordalen Mire...
GCCGCGAGCCTGAAAGCAATGAATCCCAGCAGCGCTCCCATTCCGGAGCCCACCAGTACATCGCTCAAAAAATGCATTCCCACAATGACGCGCGAAACAGCCACGTTCGCCGCCAGAATCAGCAGCAACGGCATAGCTTCCGGATAGAACGAGCCCAGCGACAGCGCAACCGCGAATGCCGTCGTCGAATGCCCGGAAGGAAATGAAAACCTGTCGCGAGTCACAATGCACGCCCAGCAGTGTGGCTCGATATCCCTCGGCCGAACCCGTCCGACTATCCGCTTGATCCTGTGAAAGATCAGGATGCCGACCGCGACCGCACAGCCCGCGGCTTCCACAGCGCGCAAACGCTGCGGAGCATTCGATATCACCAGCGCGATGCCGATCATACCCCAGAGCCAGCCATCGCCCGCTCGTGTGGCGAGCAACATCCACCAGCGGAACCACCGCGGCGCACGCCAGCGGTTGACCCGCCGCATCACGCCGTAATCAGGCGCCGAAAGAGTCTCCATGGCCCGCGCGAGTGTCATAGTTCCACCGCCCTGAGCGAGAGCGAACTGCCCTCTGGCTCCATCGCACGATTTTTCTGGCCCCAGTACCATGCAAACGCCTGCTCGCGGCAGTAATTCACCAGCGAGAACAGCGGTACGAAAGTGAACAGCGGGCTCAACACCACGGCTCGCCTGTTCGTGCGCACGAGGGACCAGCCAATACCTGAGATCGCCTGCGTGAGCTTCCAGCAATTTCCCGATTCGCCGTGTGGAACTCCCTGGCCGCGCCGCAGCGCCGTTACGAACTCGGCAGCATTGCGCACGCCGGAAATCTCCGTGAATGTCCGACCCGCGCCGTGCAATGAGTGCGCGTCGCTGCCCGCGGTTGCCGGTTTTCCATGCCGGAGCGCGAAATCCGCGGCAAGCCGGCTAGCGCGCGCCAGCATGTGTCCATTGGCGACTTCCACGCCGTGAAAATCGCGGGCGAATAGCGCGAAATCGTCGTCCGTTCGTCGGCCAGTGAGGCTGGAATAGGCGTGGTTCACGGTCACGAACAGGCGATTTTCGCCGGCATAAGCCAGCAGACTCGCCACGTCAGTTCGGCGTCGCTGCAACTCGATGTGATCCCGTTCACGGATTCCGTAAACGCCGGCATGCATCTCGGTGCCGCTCGGCAGTGTGACGGTCACCTCTTCGCTGAGAAAGAAATCGGCATGTTTGCGCAGTTGCTCCGCCGCATCGATCGAGTCGTGATCGGTGACCGTTACCAGGTCCATACCGCGCCGCTTGAGCACTTCATAGAGGGCGCGAGGTTCGTTGTAAGACTCCAGGCAGAAGCGCGAGAACCCAGGCACCGTGCACATTCCCGAGTGGATCGTATGGACGTGGAGGTCGCACCTCATGCTTCAGTTATAGAGCCTGAAGGTTACAGTGCCATGAGCTTCGTGCGACACAACGAAGAAGGTTACCGGCAGCCCGGTAGCCCACATTTACAAATACTGTCCATTGCGCGGGAACTACGGGCCCCACAGGAATCAATCCCTGTAGTATCTAATTAAGACGATGAAAAAGCTCACCGCCAGCCTTCTCGCGACCGGTTCCTGCCTCCTGGTCATCTGTTCACTCGACTCCGAAGCGCGGGCCGATGACGGAATCTGGCTGTGGAATCAGCTACCTAAGCAGATGACGGGTGCAACGGGCGCTTCCGGTTCCTCAGGCGCCACCAAACCGGATCACTCCATGGATATCAGGGGCGCTCTTGCCGACAACCTGCGCCTCGCCACGGTCCGCCTCAATAACGGCGCCGGCTCGGGTTCTTTCGTATCCGCCAGCGGCCTGATCCTGACCAACCAACACCTCGTTGCCGGCTGCCTCGCCAAACTGAGCGGCAAAGATCACGATTACACCGCCGACGGATATCTCGCCGCATCGCAGATGGCCGAACTCGCGTGCCCCGGCCTTGAAGCCAGCGTCCTGCTGAGCCTGGAAGATGTCACCACGCAGGTCAAGGGCGCGGCCGCCGTCAAGAGTGACGATACCGCCAAGGGCCTCGCAAAAGAGCTGGCAGCTTCTCCCCAGGTGCTGCGCGAGCGCAACGCCAACATCGCGAAAATCGAGAGCGAATGCGCCGCAAAAACGGGTAATGTGTGCAACGTAGTTCGCCTCTTCTCTGGCAGCCGCTACGATCTCTATCAATACAAGCGCTACGCCGATCTTCGCCTGGTCTTCGCGCCCGAACACGCCATCGCCTTTTTCGGCCGCGAGCGCGACAGTATTTCGTACCTGCGTTACGGTCTCGACGTCGCATTTCTCCGTGCCTATGAAAACGGGCACCCCGCAGTCACACCGCATTTCCTGAAGTGGAACAACGAGCCGGTGAAAGACGGCGATTTCGTGCTGACGTCCGGCGACCCGGGTCCCACTTCACGCGTGATCACCGCCGGCGAACTGACGTTCATGCGCGATTTCGCACTACCGCACACCATCGCGATCCTGCAGCCCCGCGTGACCGCACTCAGCAACATCATTGCGAAAGGTGGCCCAGATCAGGCCGCCGCGCTCGCGACACTCACCACTTTTCTGGCCGAATACAAGACCACGGCGGGTAAACTGATCGGCCTGCGCGACGATCGCCTGGTGACGCGCAAGACCGCGTTTGACCTGAGAATCCGTCGCGCGGTGGAGGGAAATCCCAAGCTGGGGATGGATGCCGCCAAGGTTTGGGACGAAGTCGACGCCGCCTACAAGCGCTGGGGCCAGCAGGACAAGAACTACCAGCTTCTGGAACAGGATCCGGCGCCGGGCTCGGAGCTGTTCAAAATCGCTCGCGAACTGGTGCGCGGGCAGCCTGTCGCTCCCGATGCCGTGATCGACGAAGCGGTGGAGACAGCGATGCTCACACAGTATCTGGATGAACTGAAAACCGTCAACCTGGCGCAGGGTGCCGGTGGACGTGGCGGCGGTGGGCGCGGTGGCCCCGGAGGCGGCGGCGGAGGACGCGGTCAGCGCGGTGGCGGCGAAGGCGGCGATAACCTCGGCCTGGGACCAGCCCCAGGCGGACCCGGAGGCCGCGGTGGTGGCTCTGAAATCAAGGAGCTGAACCTCAAGGCATTCCTGACCGGCAAGACCACGGCGGAATCGGCGGTCGCCATGGTGAAGGCATCGAAGCTTGGCGACCCCGCGGTGCGCGCCAGCCTCAGTAACAAAGACGCGCTGGCGAAATCCGACGATCCTTTGATCAAACTGGCGCTCACGCTGGAACCGGCGTCGGACAAGATCCGTAAGGAGTACGAAGACACCATCGGTTCGCTGGAAGCCTCGGCGGCGGAAAAGATTGCGGCCTACCGCTTCCGTCTGTTCGGCACGTCGGATTATCCGGATGGCACCTCGACGCCGCGCCTCGCGCTCGGTGAGGTACGCGGCTACACGGATCGCGCGGGCACAGCGATGCCATTCGCCGCCACGTTCAGCGGACTATACTACCGTAAAAACAACGAAGGTCCCTACCAAGTAACGAAGCAATGGGTAGACGCAAAGGATAAGCTCGATCCGGTCGCGGCGCTCAATTTCGTCTCAACTGCGGATATCGGCGGCGGGGATTACGGCAGTCCCGTGGTGAACCCCGCCGGCGAGCTGGTCGGCGTCACGTTCGACGGAAATCTGGAGAGCCTGCCCGAGGTTTTCCTCTATACCGATGAGCAGGCTCGCGCCGTGCACGTTGCGACGCAGGGCATCACGGAAGCGCTGACGGTTGTGTATAAGGCGAAAGCGCTGCTGCAGGAACTGGGCATTAAGAATGCGGCAATATAGCGCCGCGACCTACATACTGGCGCCGCGGCCTACATACTATAGAAGAATTCTTCGTAGACGATCTTGCCGTCGACAACCTTATAGACCGCAATCTCTTCCATCTGGAAACGCTTGCTCTGCGGTTTGAAGGTAACGTCCAGCTTAAACGTGACTGCAAAGTGCGAGCCCGCCACCAGTGGCCCCTCGGTTTTCGATCCGTGCACTTCGTGGTTTGCCGCCCACCACTCCGCCTTCCCTTTCACCCCGGCGATACCCTTCGTCTCACGCGATTGCCCGGGAGGCGCGCCTGCTTCCATGCTGACGATATCGTCCGAATAAAGCGTCCCGATCGCCTCGTGGAACTTACCCTCCGAGCAGAGCTTTACCAGTTTGTCGGCAACTTCCTGTGTTGTCATGTTCGATCTCCTTCTCAGACGTGGAACTTCTCAGACTTTCGACATTAGCACAACCGCGGTGCTAACGTGGCGGTGTCAGCCATGATCACATTAGCCGACATCCAGGTCGCGCGCAAAACCATCGGAGATTCGGTCTTTCTCTCGCCCTGCGCCTTTTCCAACACCTTCAGCCGCCTCACCGGCAACAGAATCTTCTTCAAGCTGGAAAATCTGCAGATGACCGGCTCCTTCAAGGAACGCGGCGCCGTCAACAGACTCAGCGCGCTCACCCCGGAAGAGCGTGCGCGCGGAGTTGTGACCGCATCGGCGGGCAATCACGCGCAGGGTGTCGCGTATCACGCCACGCGGCTCGGCATCCGCTCGAAAATCTGCATGCCGGTCGGTACGCCGCTCATCAAAGTCTCGTCCACCAAAAACTACGGCGCGGATGTCGTGCTCTACGGCAATAATTTCGACGAAGCCTGCGAGGAAGCGGAGCGTCTGCGCAAAGCCGACAATCTGACCTTCGTCCATGCATTCGATGACGACGCCATCATTGCGGGACAGGGCACCATCGGCCTCGAACTTCTGGAGCAGCAACCGGACCTCGAAGCTGTCGTCGTACCGATTGGCGGAGGCGGTCTGATCGGCGGAATCGCGTGCGCGCTCAAAGAAACCAGGCCCGGTATCAAAGTGATCGGCGTGGAGACCGAACGCCTTCCTTCCATGAAGGCCGCGCTCGCTGCACACACGCCGGTTACCCTTCCGCCCGCCGTGACCATCGGCGATGGCATAGCCGTGCGGCGTGCCGGCGATCGTACGCTGCCGCTGGTTGCCAAATACGTGGATGAAATCGTCACCGTGGACGAAGAAGAAATCGCCAACGCGATTCTGCTGCTGCTCGAACGCGAGAAGACGGTGGCCGAAGGAGCAGGCGCCGCGCCCGCTGCCGCACTGCTGAATCACAAAACGTCGTTGAGAGGCCTGCGCACGGCCGTCGTGATCTCCGGGGGCAACATCGATGTCAATTTCCTTTCGCGCATTATCGAACGCGGACTCGTCAAGGACGGGCGGCTGGTCCGTCTGCGATTACGTACCCCGGATCAGCCCGCCGCACTTTACAAAGTGCTCGGCCTGATTGCCGAACGCCGCGCCAACGTGATGAACATCGTTCACGACCGCTCGCACTACGGCGTCAACCTCGGCGAATCGGTGATTGAACTGACGCTCGAAACCAGGGGCCGCGACCACGCCAATGAGATCGTCGAGCTGCTCCAGCAAAGCGGCTATCCGATCGAGCAGGTTCTATAAACCAATCTCTAAACAATCAGCATGCAATCGCCATAAGAGAAGAAACGGTACCTCTCCTCCACTGCGTGCCGGTAAGCCCCCATCGCAAAATCCGCGCCCGCGAACGCACAAACCAGCAGCAGCAAACTGGTGCGCGGCAGATGAAAATTCGTCAGCATCGCGCCCACTCGCCGAAACTCTCCGCCGCCCGCGCCCGGATGGATAAACAGATTGGTCACCCCGGCGCGTTCGCCCGTCGCCATCGCCGATTCGATTGTCCGCACGCTGGTAGTCCCCACAGCCACGACGCGTTTCGCGTTCTGAATCTCACGCCAGGCATCTTCGCCGATCGAATACCGCTCGCCGTGCAGACGGTGATTCTCGAAATCCTCGCGGTCCATCGGCTGAAACGTTCCCAGCCCCACATGCAATGTCACTCGCGCGATCTGCGCACCAGCCTGCCCGCAGCGCTCCAGCATCTCACCCGTAAAATGCAGCCCCGCCGTGGGCGCGGCCACCGACCCGCGTTCGCGCGCGAACACCGTCTGGTATCGTTCGCGATCGTCCGTGCGGTCCTGGCGCTTGATGTATGGCGGCAGCGGCATGTGCCCCAGGCGGTCGATCGCAGCGTAAACATCCTCATCGCCGAAGAACCGCACCGTGCGCTCTCCGCGCTCTCCCTGCCCTACGATCTCAGCCGAGAACCGATCGTCGAACCGTACCACCGCGCCCGTGCGCAGCCTGCGCCCAGGCTTGACTAATGCCCGCCATTCCCGCGCATCGGGAGTAACCGGCTCCAGCAACATCACCTCAGCCTCTCCACCTTCGCGCTGGCCGAACAGCCGCGAAGGCAGCACGCGCGAATCGTTGAGCACCAGACAATCGCCCGGCGTCAGATACTCCGGCAGATCGCGAAATCGCCGGTCCGTCCAGCGCTGCGCCGCGCGATCCAGCACCAGCATGCGCGCACCATCGCGTTCCGCAGGCGGTTCCTGCGCGATCAGCTCTTCGGGCAAATGATAATCGAAATCGGAAAGCTGCATCTTTGATTTTGACAGCTGCCGGAGCTCCTGCGCGATACAATCGTAAATGTGAAGGCTTGGCAAGAGCATTTGAGCAGCGACCCGGCTATCTGCGGCGGCGTTCTGCGCGCGCGTGGCACGCGAATCCCCGTGACCGTGATTCTCGACAACCTGGCCGCGGGATTAGCCGTCGCCGATATAATCGAGAGCTATCCGACGCTCCGGCCCGAGCACATCGAGGCCGCGCACTCTTACGCCGCCGAACTGGCACACGAAGAGCAGTTGATTCCGCTACTCGCCAGATGAAATTCAAGATCGACGAGAATCCGCCGCTCGCTCTTGCACATCATCTGCGCCTCATCGGTCACGACGCAGATACCGTTTCGGACGAGAATCTGGCGGGCGCACCCGACTCTTTGGTCGTGCCGGCTGCGCTCCGCGAGCAACGTGTCGTGTTGACCCTCGACAAAGGGATTGCCGACCTCACCCAGTACCCCTCCAGCACACACGCCGGCGTGGTTCTGTTTCGCCCCGGAATGTCCGACCGCATGAACGTCCTGCGTTTTGTCACATCGCGTCTGGATGAAACTTCTGGCGCACGAACTCTGTGGTCGCGTAACCATCGTTTCGGAACAAAGGATTCGCGTTCGCTGAGGCCGGAACGTGTGGTAACGTCACAGACAATACTCTCGACGCGGAGACAAGGCTGGGAACATGACGAAAGCCGAGTTAGATTTCAGACAAGCGCTGCGGGATTATTGCCACAAGAGTGGAATTGAGCTCGGAGAACTTTCGGGTCTTGACAGAAGAAATAGAAAGGTGATGACGTTGCTCACTGAGAACGGGAGTGACATCTTAAGGATCTTGTACGTCAAGTATTCCAAGTATCCAAGCCCAAAGGGCTTCTGGGGTTTCCCGCGTCTCGACTCAAATGTAATAACCACTATCAGGGGTGCGGCGCGTGAATGGGTACTTGTGCTTCTGTTGGGCGATGGTAAACACTGCTACGTCGGAACCTCCGAGATGGCCGAACAGGCGATCGACAAGTTGACGCCGGTCGAGGACGGCAATTACAGGCTACACGAAAACGATATTCGAGATTGGCTTCAAATTGATAACCGCGCGGATCTGTTCGACCAATTGCTCCGTCCAGCATCGTCAGCTATCCGTTCGCGATCTGGGACCGAGGACGACAGCTTCGACATTCAGGAGCGCGCCGCCGGCTTCCAATCCAACCCTGAAATTCGTCGGATAACCGAGCTCCACGCGATGGCAAGAGCCAAGAAGGAACTGGAAAAGAAGGGGTACAGGAACTTTGCCGACACGTCCGCCAATCGACCCTATGACTATAAATGCAAAAAGGACGGAAAGCATTACTTCGTCGAAGTGAAGGGTACGCAGGGACCGGGCGCGTCGGTGATATTGACCCGGAACGAAGTCGACCACTGGAAGAAGCATCAAAATGAGTCGATTGCCGTGATAGTCCATGGCGTAAAACTGAACCATGCGGGAGAATCGCTTGGCGCCAGCGGAGGGACGGCACGTGTTTGTTTTCCATGGAAACTGGAACAGGTGGAACCGATCCAATATAAGTGGACGGTATCCGGATGTCCGTAAGCTACTACGTAACGGCTCTTGCCGTAGAGATCCTCATGCTGCGTCTCAAGTGTACGCGGCCCGGCTCACGGTAACGAATCAGTTCCTGTCCGGCAGCGCGAACACATAAAGCGCATTCCCGCTCAGCGGCGGATGAATCTCCGGCGCGATCACATTCGGACCCACCCGCGGACTTCCGCCACCATTGCCGGTCGAGACCGCGATGTACTGCTTCCCATTGACGCTGAACGAAACAGGGAAACCCTGCACCGCCGTTCCGAGCCGCGTCTTCCAAAGAATCGCTCCGGTCTTTACATCCACAGCTTTGAACGTGCGGTCCAGATCGCCCACGAACGCCACGCCGCCCGCAGTCGAAAGCGCGGCAGTCAAAAACGGCGCGCGCTGTTCGATCTTCCAGAGCTCCTTCATCGTCTTCACGTCATACGCCGCCAGTTTACCAATATTGCCATCGGAACCCGGCATCTCGTAAAACCGCCGTTCGTTAATCCCTCCCGCGCCTTCCTTCAAATTGACAGACTGACCGCGCACCTCGCCGCAACTCTGGCTCAAAGGAATGATAATTGCGCCGGATTCCGGGCTATAACTCGACGCCTGCCAGTTATGGCCGCCCTCCGTGCTCGGGCACGATTGTATCCATTCATTCACCTTCTGTTCCAGGATCTCGCTGCGATATTGCAGAGTGCCGGCCGCCCGGTCTACGCTCGCGAACACGTTCTGGAAAACGGTCTCCTTCAGATCCAGATACTTGCCGGTAGCGCGGTCGATTTTCCAGAGAATCCCGTCCTTGCCGACAGTGAAAAGCAGCTTCTGTGCGCCCGAATCCACCAGCACGCGTTCAAAGACCACATCCAGATCGAGCGATTCGCCCGGCACATGCTGGTAATACCAGACGAGCTTGCCGGTGTCCGGATTCAGCGCCAGCGTGGAACTTGTATAGAGCGCCTTCTCCGCGCCTGTAGCACGCGCGGCCCGCAGCCACGGCTTCGCCTGCGCCACCCCCCAGTAGGTCAGGTTCAGGTCCGGATCGTAACTGCCCGTGATCCACGTATCGCCGCCGCCGCGAAACATGTTGGGCAGGCCGTTCCACGTGTCGCCGCCGGGTTGATCGTCGCGCGCCACCGTGTTGAAGCGCCATAGTTGCTTGCCCGTTTCGGCGTCGTACGCGCTGATGAAGCAGCTCTCTTCGCGATAAAGCGTGCAGCCTGTCAATCCCGAAATCACTTTGCCGTGAATCACGATGGGGCCACTCGTCGTAGTGAAGTCTTTAGTCGCCGTCGAAATCGGCGTGTCCCAGATGAGCTTGCCCGTGGTGGCGTTGAGCGCGACCATATGCGCGTCGGTGGTAGAAACGAAGACTTTGTCCTCATAGAGTGCGAGATTGCGCATCGCGATCGTGCCCCCCACACCGACCGTCGGGCCCACCTGATTCTGCCAGATCAGATCGCCCGTGCGCGCATCCAGCGCCTGCACAATATTGCTCGGATTGGCGAGAAACATCGTGCCCTTGTGAATGATCGGAGTCGCTTCATTCGCGCCCGTTTCATCCATCGCCCAGACCCACTGGAGTTGCAGGTTCTTCACATTGGTTGCCGTGATCTGCGAAAGCGGACTGTTGCTCCACGCCTGATAATTACGGCGAATCATGAGCCAGTCGGCCGCATCCGGATGCCGCAACATCTCCTCGGTGACAGGCACGTAATTCTTCACCAGCCCGCTAACGGTGAGCCCGCGCGCAGGCGCTACACCTCCGCGTCCGAAACGTCCGCCGCCACCCGAACTCGCTGCCGGGGTGAGCGTCACCGTACCCGAAGCAACACTGCGAACCGTAAATGGCGATGTTGCCGTCAACGCCTGGCCCCCGGCCGTTGCGCCATTCGCCTGCAGCAGGAACGCAGTCACACTCAAGTAATCGGCCGTCGGAATGCTCCCCGCGTTGAGCGGCGGCATCGACCCCTGTATGAAAGCCACTAAATCGCGCGCCGGCCGGTCGCCCCACAGGTTCATGAATTCCGAGCCCGCCAGTTGTGGCGCTTCACCGCGACCCTGCAGCGCGGCCATGTGGCAACTCCCGCAGCTGGCCTCGTAGACCGCGCGTCCGGCAGTCGCCTGCTCCGCCGTGAAGGCGCCCATTCGCGGTGCCTGCTGCGCCGTGACCAGCCACGCAGCCGCACCCATCAGCCCCGCGGCCAAAACAATCTGATAGCGCGCGATCACGGCAGCAACCATCCCCACAGATTTCCATCGGGCGCTTTCTCGCTCGAGATTTGTATATAGAGCCGGCCCTTGCGAAGGCTTTCCAGCTGATTCGCGTCCAGCTCGAAAGCGCCACTAACAGCTCCGCTGACGCCAGCTGTCACCTTGAGATCCAAAATAGCCGGTCCACGCACACCCGTGAGCGACCCACGCCGTATCTGCGCCGTTGTCGCCGGTGTAATCAATCCTTCGAACGTGCCGTTAACCGTCAGTTTCGCGCCAGCGAGTATTGCGGACGCCTTGCCCATGCCCGCAATCGAAACCTTCATCGACGCATCCATCGAAACCGGCGTCAGCCGCGCCTTATATGTCTCCTGCTTTTGTGCGGACGCCAGAGCGCACGCGCAAATACCGGCGGCAAACTGTCGTCGACTCAGACGCACCATTGCATGATCATACAACCGGCCGTCTATCTACCGCGTTGTCTGCTTGCCAGGGAGAGCAGCGGTTTCGAGAACTTTGCCCGTCGTGCTGGTCAGCGCCAGGCGCCAGCCTTCCGCAGTCCTGGTCAGCGCAGTGTAACCGAACTCGTGCGCGTCCTGCCCGGAAAGCAGCGTCGCGCCGCGCAGTTTCAGCCCGTCGATCTTCGCGGGAATCGGCACCGCCATTTCGGTTCCACCATCGCCCGCCACCAATTGCGTAGGCCGCCCCTGGTCGAACGACAGCAGCTCGAACAGATGCGTATGGCCGGAAACAATCAGATCGATTCCCTTCACCGGCGATTTCTCCCACGCCTCGGTCACCTCCGTCGGTGATTCAACCGGCGGCGTCCCCTTCAGGCCCCAGATCGGGTGATGAAGCACCAGCCACGCATGGTCCGCGTGAATGCCGGCCAGTTCAGCCGAATAGGCATCAACCGACTTCGCATCCAGCGTCTTATCGGACGCCGACGCCGAATCCAGCATCACCAGCGAAAACTTACCCAGACGCACCACGTACGCCGCACTAAACGCCTGACACGCGCCGCTGAACGGGCGCGGATCCAGATAGTAGAACCAGCCT
>Ga0302319_10022323_pt1 | contig 11358 bp, 8 predicted proteins | sample Bog_T0_2_FD_203319 | JGI IMG/M metagenome (GOLD analysis project Ga0302319, IMG submission 203319) | Peat permafrost microbial communities from Stordalen Mire near Abisko, Sweden - Bog_T0_2 | ecosystem: Environmental > Terrestrial > Soil > Wetlands > Peat | place: Sweden: Abisko, Stordalen Mire...
TCCATCGCCGACAATGGACGGGGTTTGCCGGGCAGCCTGCGGACCGAAAACATGGATGGCGTGGCCAACATGCGGACGCGGGTGGAGAAACTGGGCGGCCGGTTTGAGCTGTCCAGCACGCCCGGCTGCGGTGCGACCCTGCGGTTTCGCATTCCGGCGAATAAAAATTTATGACCAAGATTGCCATCGTTGAAGACAACCGAACCATCCGGGAGAGCCTCGCGGAATTTGTCCAGAGCGACCCGGAGAACCGCTGCGTTTGCACCTGTGCCACTTCCGAAGAGGCCCTGAAGGTGATTCCGAAACACGCGCCGGAAATTGTGTTGATGGATGTGCAGTTGCCGAACATGTCCGGCATCGAGTGCTGTGCGCAACTCAAGCAGTTGCTGCCCGCCGTCCAAATAATCATGGTGACGGTTTATGAAGACACGGAGCGGATCTTCAAGGCGCTGCGCGCAGGGGCCTGCGGCTATTTATTGAAGCGCTGCACGCCGGAAGAACTGCTGGTGGCCATCCGCGAAGTCCAGCAGGGCGGCGCGCCGATGTCGCGCGAAATTGCCCGCAAGGTTATTTTCTCCTTTCAGGAACCGCTCGCCGCCGCCGCCGGGGTGGAAGACCTTTCGCCGCGCGAAAGGGAAATTCTCGAGCTGCTGGCCGGCGGTCTGCCCAACAAGGAAATCGCCAGCCGGATGGGCGTGGCCGATGGCACGGTGCGCTGGCACCTGCGCCATATTTACAACAAATTGCACGTCCGCTCCCGCACCGAGGCGGCCCTGAAGTTCCGTTCCGCCCAGGCGGAGTAAAATTCGGGTCCCGCAAACCATACATTTGTGAGGCTGGTCAGAACCCACCGGCTGGTGAATCATGAACTGTCACCGCTATGTTTACGTCGCTGCACATGCCGCGCGCCGGTCGTTCAGGCACGAATTTTTTTGCCTTCACGTTAATTGAACTGCTCGTCGTCATTGCCATCATTGCGATTTTGGCGGCGATGCTTTTACCGGTGCTCAGCAAGGCAAAGCAAAAAGCGTATCGGGCGCAATGCATTTCAAATCTGCACCAGTGGGGCGTCTGCTTTGCCGTTTACGGAGGTGACAACAACGACAGCATGCCGCCCGGCTGGAGCCCGGCTGTCAACAGCCAGTCCGGCGAATGGATGTCCACGCTGCGCAATTATTATTCCAGCCCGAACATCCGCCTTTGCCCGGCGGCCAAGACCTTTCGAAGTGACTTGCCCCCGGCCAACCAGTTCAACGACGACATGGATAACAGCCTGATATCGTGGGGAATTTTAGGGACGAACGGCTATCCAGTTCCGTACTGGGGCGTGGCCGGTGATTACGGCAGCTACGGGATGAACGCCTGGGCCATGAATCCACCCGATTCCTCGATTGGCGTCTATATGTCGAGTCCGGCCTCTGATTATTGGCGTAAAATCACCCCGGTCGGCGGCAATGTGACCCAGATTCCCGTTTTTGCCGATGCCGTTTATGATGGTTCGCCGCCGCTGGATCATGACACGCCCGTAACCCATCAGGGCTGGTTTATTTCCAGCGGCACGGGCAGTGGCATGAGCAATTTTTCCATTCCCCGCCACTCGGGACGCGTCCCGCTGGACATCTGCTTCGCCGACAGCTCGGCACGAACCGTCGGCATTAAGGAACTGTGGACGCTGCCGTGGAGCCGTTCGTTCAACACCACATACATGAGTTCCCTAAATTCATGGCCGGCTTGGATGAACAGCTACCAATGACTGGACCGATCCCGCGCCATGATTCCCAAGCTTAAACAAGCCAGATTCGGAAGAAACGATTTAACTGTACCCAGCAAAACCCAGCAACCTATGAAAAAACTACTCCTCATTGCAGCCGGCCTGATGCTCATCAGCGGCCTGGCCTCGGCACAAACGGCGGTCTTATATCAGCAGGACTTCGGCACGGTCAACGGCGGCACCAGCCTGGCAGCCGTAGGCTGGAGCCAGGTCCTGGTTCCGGGTGGATACAGCGGAATGTACACCCAGTCCGGTGCGGTGGATGGCGTTTCAGCCGATCCACTTCCGACCAGCACGCTTTATTTTGGCGGCAACGCCGGCACTGGCATTTTTTACACCGTCAATGGGGCGGGCAGCGGCAGCGGTGGTGATTCGGCGTTCGCCAGCATTGATCCGACACTTTACACCAACCTGAACATTTCCATTGAATCCCAGTGGAGCTATCAAGGCGTCAATTTGAGTTGCTGGTTCGCCGTGCAGGTCGGTGCTGCCTGGTATGTCAACACGAACAATCCCATCACCACGTTGCAACATAGCGCGGGCGGAACTTTTTACCAGTCCGGCATCACCTACAACCCGGCTGCCACCAACTGGAACATCCTGACCAATACGACTGTGGTCGGCATTGGGCCGAAAACAGGCGCAAATCTCTCCGGCGTTATTAGTGGCATCGGCGTCGTTGTCAAACTCACCGGGTCCGGCAGTTGGGACTATAATAACTTTCTCATCACCTCCATCTCCAACACCGTAACGCTGCCGCCGACGTTGCTCGCCGCACCGCTCAGCCAGACCACCTATGCCGGCGGCGGCGTTTCTTTTGCCGTCAACGCCTCGGGCACCCAGCCGCTCCAATATTTCTGGGAAGAGAACGGCGTGACGCTCACCAACGGCGGCAGGTTTTCAGGTGCGACCAATTCCATTTTGACGATTTCCAACGTCAGCGCGGCCGATGAAGGAACTTACTCGGTGATTGTCAGTAACTCCGCCGGGGACTTCGATACCAGCACCAATTCCACCGCGACCTTGACGGTAAATTCCGTTCCCTTGGATTATTTGTATGCGGAAACGTTTCCTTTTGTGGGCGCCCTCCCGGTGGATTATCCCTTGAGCGTGGTCGGCTGGGCCAGCGCCACCCCCGACAGCCTGAGGCTCTACCAGAACAGCGGCGGCGACGGGGAGTTTTATGCCTATGAAGGAGCCGCCGCTACCGACGCATTTTATGTGACGACCAACAGTGATGCGGGCGCTTCGGGACTGGCCTTTCCCTCCATCGCGCCGGCCGCGTATCCCGCCGTTTCATTTTCCGTGGACGTGGCGCCGAGCTATCAGCCGGCCAATGTCACTGCCTATTTTGCGGTCCGGATGAGCGGCGGCAATTGGTACGTGAGTTCGACACCAATCCCGGTCAATACCGGAACCGCCACCGGCGCTTTCACGACTTATCAGCAACAATTCAGTCCGCTCGCGGCCAATTGGAACACCCTGACAATCGGCGGCACTGGCGCGACCATTGGCAGCGCGGCAGGCGGCAACCTTGCCGGCAACATTACCGGTGCGGGGCTGGTGGTGGCGTACACCGGTTCGGGCGGCAACTTTAACTTCGACAACTTCCTCGTCATTACTGATTCCGTCGCCGCCACGCCGCCGACCATCACCGCGTCGCCCTTGAGCCAGACGGTTTATGCAGGTGCGGGTGTGTCGTTTGCCGGCACGGCCACGGGCAGCCAGCCGGTGACTTATTACTGGCAGTTCAACGGCAACCCGCTCACCAACAGCGCCACCATTTCCGGCGTGAACAGCAATCTTCTTACCCTCCTGAATGTGAACAGCAACAACGCCGGCCAGTACACGCTTATCGCCAGCAACAGCGCCGGCACAGATTCCAGCGCCAATTATTTAACGACGGCGCTGACCGTCAATGATCTTCCAACGAATTTGCTGTATTTGGAAACCTTCCCGTTTGTGGGACCCGTGGCCGGGAATTATCCCGTCAGTCTGGTCGGCTGGTCGTCCGCCATTCCAGATTCTCCGGGCCGCCTTTTCCAGAACGCCGCCGGTGATGGTGCGGTTTTTAACTACGAAGGTTCAGCGGTCACCACGGCCTTCTACGCGACCACTGCCACCGATACAGGCGTCTCGGGTTTGCCCTTCCCCGTCATCAGCATCGCGGGCGCTTCCGACCTGACGTTCGCGGTGGACATCGCCCCGACTGACCTGCCCGCCGACGTCACGGCTTATCTCGCGGTGCAAATCAACGGTGCTTCTTGGTATGTCTCCACCACCAATCTGCCCGTGGACACCAGTTCTGCCTCCACCGCCTATACGACGGTCACCCAAACCTTCTCACCCACGGCGGCCAGTTGGGACAACCTGACGCTCTCCGGCACCGGCGCGACCGTTGGCAGTGTGGCGGGCGCCAACCTGGGTGGCAACATCACCGGGGCCGGTCTGGTGTTCAGCTTTACGAGTGGGGGAGGAAATTTCAACTTTGACAATTTCCAGATCACCGGCACGGTCGTCGCCAATCCCGGCAGCATCTCGGTCGGCACTAGGACTGCCCACACCTTCACGCTGAACTGGACCGCCGGCCCCAACGTCCAACTGCAAAGTGCCACCAACCTCACCCCACCGGTCGTCTGGTCGGACGTGCCGGGCACCATTGGACAAAGCTCGGCCACAATCTCCACGACGAACGCGCAAACATTTTTCCGGCTCATCAGCCAGTAATCTGGCCAATTATCGGGAAAACGAACGGCTCATTGCCAAAGCGTGATGAGCCATGCGTTTTTCCCGTGACGTTGCAACGGTGCAAAAAGAAATATGAAATGTTCCATCGCCCATCAGGTGGCCACCGCGCTGGCGGCGCTCGCGATTTTCAGCCAAAGCCACGCGGCGCCGCTGGAGATCACGGTCGAATCCACGCCGCCGCCTGACACGGACGGCTACCTCATGGGCGAAACGCACCGGCCTGACGGCGCAACGTTGACCTTCGACAGCCACAGCCTGCTGCTCAACGGCCAGCCGTGGACGCCCGTGATGGGCGAATTTCATTACACGCGCATCCCCGCGAACGAATGGCGCGAGGAGTTGCTGAAGATGAAAGCGGGTGGCGTGGACATCGTCTCCACGTATGTGTTCTGGATTCATCATGAGGAAATTGAAGGCCAGTTTGACTGGAGCGAACGCCGCGACTTGCGCCGGTTCGTGCAGCTATGCGGTGAAGTTGGGTTGAAGGTCATCGTGCGTTGCGGCCCTTGGTGTCACGGTGAAGTCCGCAACGGCGGCCAGCCCGACTGGCTGTTGCAGAAAGGCTGGAAGCTGCGCTCCGACGATCCGCCGTATCTCGACCAGGTAAAAATCCTTTATGCCGAGATCGCGAAACAGCTTGCCGGCCTGCTTTGGAAAGACGGTGGCCCGGTCATTGGCTGCCAGTTCGAGAACGAGTACAGCGGCCCGGCGGCGCACCTGTTGACGTTGAAAAAAATGGGCCGCGCGGCCGGCCTCGACGTTCCGCTTTACACCAAGACCGGTTGGCCGCAATTGAGCACGCGCCTGCCGTTCGGTGAACTGGTCCCCCTCTACGGAGTTTATACCGAAGGATTTTGGGACCGTGAAATTACGCCGATGCCCGGAAGTTATTGGGCCGGTTTTCATTTCTCGAAATTGCGCATGGACAGCAACATCGCCAGCGACGCGCTTGGTCACCGCAATGCGAAAGACTCCGCCGACGTGGCCCGCTACCCTTATCTCACGTGCGAAATTGGCGGCGGCATGATGAACAGCTATCATCGCCGCATCCTCGTCAATCCGGCGGACGTGGAATCCTCGACCCTCGTGAAGATTGGCAGCGGCAGCGTTTCCCCGGGGTATTACATGTATCACGGCGGCGAAAATCCCGACGGCAGGCTCACCACGTTGCAGGAGTCGCAGGCCACCGGTTACTGGAATGACCTGCCGGTGAAGAACTACGACTTTCAAGCGGCGCTGGGTGAATATGACCAGATCCGTCCGCAATATCATCTCCTCCGCCGCCTGCATCTCTTCCTGCACGAATGGGGTGCCTCACTCGCCGGCATGGGCGTGGCCCTGCCTGAAGACCGGCCATCCGGCAAGAATGACACCAACACCCTGCGCTGGAGCGTCCGTTCCGATGGCGGGGCTGGATTTGTTTTCGTGAATAACTATGAACGCCTGCGTGAACTGCCGGCCAAGACCAACGTGCAGTTCGCCATCAAGCTTCCCTCTGGTACGCTGACCTTCCCCAAAGCCCCCGTGACCATTCCCGCCGAGGCCCGTTTTTTCTGGCCGTTTAATTTCAACCTCGGCGCTGGTGTGAAATTGATCTCGGCCACGGCGCAACCGCTGTGCGCGGTGGACGACGACGGTGTGCGCACAGTTTTTTTCGCCGAAACAAGAGGGATTCCGGCGGAATTTGTCTTCGACAAGGATGTTCCGGTCAGTTCCCGGTCGGCGAGAATTACAACCAGCGGCGACCAACTGGTTGTCAGCCGTGTGAAACCTGGCAGGAAAGCCGCTCTGCAATTCGCCATCCCCGGCGGACGATTGCAAATCGTCCTGTTGAGCGACGCAGATTCGCTCGCGTTGTGGAAGGGCAGTTGGCATGGCCGCGACCGGGTATTTTTTTCCAAGGCTGGTCTGGTGCTGGACGGCGAAAACATCCGGCTGACCTCCACCGATCGCGATGATTTGAGCGTTGGCATTTATCCCGTCCCGCAAAAAATTGCTTTCAACGGCCAATTGCTGCCAGCCAGGAGCGATGGCATTTTCGAATGCTTTACGCCGTCCAAACCCAAAGCCGAATGGTTGAAGGCTTCGTTTGAACCGATTCAGCCGGCCGGTCCACCTCGTGACATTCCACTCGGCAAAATCAAGGAAGCCGTCGCCGCCGCCCCCGAGGATGCCGACTTTGCCAAAGCCGCCGTTTGGCGCATCAAGCTGCCAGGCGACCTGGATCTTGGAGTTGACCCGATTCTGCGCATGAATTACGTCGGTGATGTTGCCCGCATTTCACTGAACGGCCGGCTCCTTACCGATGATTTTTACAACGGCAACGCCTTTGAGGTCGGCCTGCGTCGGTACGCGCCGGAAATTTTGACCGGCGACCTGCGCCTGGCGATTCTGCCCTTGCGCAAAGACGCGCCCATCTATCTCGCCAAACAAGTGCAACCTAATTTTGGCGCCGCGAACAGCGTGGTGGCCTTGCACGGATGGCAAATCATTCCACGCTATTCTATCCAGCTCATGGCCCAATAGTCTTCGGACGCAATCCGCGTCAATTATTGTGGAGGGTTTTTGAAGAGAATGTGCTGTCCTTTACCGGTCGCGCCGCGCCATCAGTCGAGCCGGACGCACGATTCCATCTCGCGCATCTTGAACGGCACGTGATCCACCAGGAGTTCTAGCTGTGGCACGCGGTCCTCCTCAATGAAAAGCATCTCTTCCGACAGCAGAAGTTTGCCGCGCAACCGGATGCCACCGGCCAGCCACACCTCCACCTGATGCTGGAGCGGGAGATTGAGCCGGCGGGCCAATTCGACGGCCGCCAGCTTGCGTCCGGCCAGCCACCGCGAGTAACCCTCTTCCGTCGGGCCGGCGTCAAAATTGAATTCATCTTGCGCACTCATTCGCAAACAGACTTGGCGTCCAGACGGCAACCGTGGCAGGCAAAGTTGTTGCACCCACCAATGGGACCAGGTTTTCAAACCCGGTACGACATCAACTGGACGCAAGCGATTTTATGCGATCGGGCGCGCGCATCAAGAAATGTTCTGGCATGCGGGCCTTGGAGGCACTATTTCTAGTGCATTGGTTATGAGCAAGCCCGGTCGCAACGATCCCTGCCCCTGCGGCAGCGGCAAAAAGTATAACAAATGCTGCCAGCCGCTGGAGGAAGCGGCGCGGGCCGCCGCCCCGCCGGCCGAGGAGCCTTTTTTCACCGAACTGCGTCCCGATTTGGATGAGGAAGTGGACCACGCATTGCAAAGGTTGGAACAGGGCGAGGGCGAACGGGTCGAATCAGAAATCACCGAACTGCTCGAACAGAATCCGGACTATCACCTGACCAATTACGCCATGGGGGTGTATCTGGCGATGGTGGAAAAGGCGCCGGCGGCGGCAATTCCGTTTTTCGAAAAGGCGGTGGCAATCTTGCCGCCGTTTGCCGAGGCGCATTTCAATCTGGCCAACGCCGCGCGCCAGACCTTGGACATTCCGAAGGCCATCGCGGCCTTCCGGGCGGCGGTGCGATACTCGCTCGACGACGGCATTGGCGACCTGGCCCGGAAAGAACTCCAAAAGCTGGAGGAAATTCTGCTCAAAGCCACGCCGTTTCCGAGCCTGGACGCCTATCTGGCCAACTCGAGGATTTTCGACCGCGCGTTTGAGTGCCTGAACCGCCGCGCCTTTGCCCAGGCCGCCGAACTGTTTCAACGCGTGCTGAGTGATAATCCCAGGCATGTTCAATCCTATGGCAACCTCGCGCTGGCCTATGCCGGGCAGGGCCGCCGGGCCGACGCCCTCGCGTGTTTTGACCGCGCGCTGGCATTGGATCCCAGTTATGAGCCGGCCATTCTAAACCGCCTGACCACCCTGAGAATGCGTGAAGGCGAGCCCTTTATCCCGGACACCATCAAGTCCGTGGAATATTACCCGGACCGTGTCCGCGGCGAGTCGCGCGCCGGCGGGCCGGGCGCCTGAAGGCGCATCAGTCCTGGTTTCGATTGGTTCAGAATTGGGTAAACCCCGGGTTGTCAGCTCTGGCTATTTGCGTTGGATGGGCAGTCTAAAGACCTCGATCATTTTACGGGAGATCAAATGCCATCGTCTCAAGCTGCACCCAAGGCCGGGCCGGCAGCCAAAACCCTGTTGACCGAAGCCCTGCCAATGGAGAAAATGTCCAAAACCGCAAACAATGAAAACGCGTGCTGACAAAAAGAACTCGGCAGTAAAAATAAACCGATCTTCCCTGGAAACCTATTGGGTTGAGTTGGATTTTCAATCAGCCCGCCCGGGGATGAGTACAACCTTTAGAAAATAGAAATAAATCAACATGCTGCTGCTAGGTTTCGTGATTTCCGACAAGTACAAAAAGCAATATCGCATTGTTGCTTCCAACAATGACTTAGGTGATTTGAAGCGTTTCTACATCCTGTCCGGCAACGCTCGAATCGGGAACGTGAATTATCATTTTGCCGGCAGCGAAGTTTTATATCTTGACGACCTGCACATTCGGCAGGATGCAATTTTGTTTCCTGCGTATTGGTGGGATGTGATCGTCGCAAAAATTTATTTGCCGTCGCTACAATGGCAAACGCACAACTTTCAGGGCAGGGGCATTGGCACTGCGATGATTGAGTTTTTGGCCGAGTACGCCCGGTCAATGGGAGCGAAGCGTATTGAAGGGCACATAAAGTCGAATGATCTCAAAATCAATCCCGATTTGCCAAACTGGTATCTGCGAAGGGGGTTTAAGATGGAGGGCAACAAGATATCGCGTTCACTCTGATTGGCAGAATTGCTGCAATTGCACTAATCGCAAGACGTTTACCGTCCGCCGTGTGATGGTATATTGGCTGCATCCCGACGAGTCGGGAGAACCTACAACCACACGGTTGGCATTATCGCCAGCCACACGCGGATCTCGGTTCGCTGGGTTCAGAACCGTTTCACGGAATGTTCTGGCACGCGGCCCCTTGACGCACTATTCCTATCGAACAGGTTATGAGCAAGCCCGGTCGCAATGAACCGTGCCCATGCGGCAGCGGCAAGAAGTTCAAGAAATGCTGCCTGGCGCTGGTGGAAGCGGAGCAACACGCCGATGCCCACGCGGCAGCGGCAAAACGGGCCATCGCGCGGAGCGAAAACCGAAGGAGCGCCGAAATCCGCCCTGAGGTGGATGCGGCGGTGGACCGCGCGTTGCGAAGGCTCGACGAGGGCGAAGGCAAGGCGGTCGAATCAGAGATTACGAGATTGTTGGAAGAGAATCCGGACTATCATAGGACAAATTACGCCATGGGGGTTTATCTGGCGATGGTGTCGAACACACCGGCGGCGGCGGTTCCGTTCTTAAAGAAGGCGGTGCCCTTTTCCGTCTTCACGGAGGCGGATTTCAACCTGGCCAAATGCGCTGGGCAGGTGCTGGACATTCCGGAGGCCGCCGGGCCCCTTCCGAGGGCCGTCGCGGCCTGCCGGGCGGCAGAGCAATATGCAGCCGACAACGACGTCGGTGAATTGGCCCGGAAGGAACTTCAACGGCTCCAGAAAACGCTGCTCGAAACCACGCCATTCTCCTCTTTGCACGCCTATATGGACAATGCAAAGCTCTTTGACTGCGCTTTTGAGCGGCTGGAGCGGCGGCAATTTCATGTGGCCGCGGAGCTTTTTAAGCGCGTCCTGAGTGACCATCCCAAGCACGTTCAATCCCATAGCAACTTGGGGTTGGCCTATATTGGGTTGGGCCGGCGGGCCGACGCGTTAGCGAGTCTTGACCGCGCGTTGGAACTGAGCCCTGATTATAAGCCGGCATTGGTTAACCGCCGCGTGGCAGTTGAGATGCGCGAAGGAGAGCCATCAATGCCCAACGTCATGGGGTCAGCGGATTATTACGAGGACCGTGTCCGCGGCGTGGCGCATGCCGAAGGTCCGGACACGGCGAGTGTCTGAAGATTTAACGGTTGGTTGAAAAGCCCAACTGTCCATTCCGCACGATTGAGATTGTGCGGTGTTTCAGTTTGCGAGTCTCATGCCATCTAATTCAGCCGAGCAACGAAACTTTGCTGAAGGAATGGAGCGGTGGCGGGGACGAACGAAGCGGTGGCGCAGCCGGTCGCATGGGTATTGGGCCAGGCCAGTCTTCTGGTCCACAATTCTGCCCGTTGGCCGGAAGTCTGGCCTGAGGGGCGGGATGCTGTAACACGACGGACGAGCACAAGCGGAGTGAAGGCCCAGCGGCCGCGGAGTGGAGTAAGCGAAGTTTGGTTGCGATTACCTTTTAGGTCACAAGAGTCAAAAGTCGACAATAAACTAAAAAATTAAGTCGCCAGCCTCAATTCACGTGCAGGAATTCAAAAGGAAACGCCCTCGACCGTGGCAAGGAACCTCGCAGTATACATCTCAAAAGCACCCGGCACCGTGTCTTTAGCCGCGCAAATAGCAAAGTCCACTATTATCGTTTTTAGGCTTTTTCGAAAATAGCGACTTGTGGTATTTTCATGGTCGCAAATAGGCCAAATGACACGCAAAACGACCATTCCCGGAACTGCTAGCCGTCAATCCGTTCATCACGGCCAAGGGCGCGGCTGAAAAACTGGGAGTGGCGTTCACCACGGCACAACGCGCCATTCAAAGATTGGAGCGTCTCGGAATCGTAAAGCAATCGGGCGAAGCAAAGCGTGATCGTATTTACTGCGCAAGGGCGCTGTTGGGCATTCTTGAGGAACCAGCGCAGCTAGAGCGTTTCCATAAAACATGTAGCGTTTTGGTGGCGACCAGAGTAAAGTACGGGGATGAAAGCTATCCCTGTAGCTGTGCGCGAGCGAATCATCCACCTCTACGACAAGGGCAATCGG
>Ga0302319_10022324_pt1 | contig 11358 bp, 11 predicted proteins | sample Bog_T0_2_FD_203319 | JGI IMG/M metagenome (GOLD analysis project Ga0302319, IMG submission 203319) | Peat permafrost microbial communities from Stordalen Mire near Abisko, Sweden - Bog_T0_2 | ecosystem: Environmental > Terrestrial > Soil > Wetlands > Peat | place: Sweden: Abisko, Stordalen Mire...
TCAATAAATGCCGCCTCAGAATGGCGACTTTCTCTTCGGCTGTGTAATGCTTTCGTGTCTTTTTCACGCGTTCTCTCCGTTATCTTAACGGTTGAACGCTCTTTCCATTTCCAGCAGAGGCGGAACACCTTTTCCGACGGAGTGATCGCCGTCATCATTACCATCATGGTCCTCGAACTGAAAGTGCCCCGCCAGGATGGTGCCGCTGGTCTCTATGCCGTCCTTCCCGTTCTGCTGATCTATTTGTTGTCGTTTGCCTTTACAGGCATTTACTGGATCAATCACCAGCATTTGATCAAACGCATTGCAGTCGCCGACGCATTCACCCTCTATATGAATTTAGTTTTCTTGTTCTGCCTCTCACTTCTACCGTTCTTCACGTCGCATCTTCTGGAAAAAAAGATGGAGTCATTCGCCGTTCTTCTTTACGCCGTCTCCATGATGATCACTGGATTTTCATTCCTCCTGCTGCGCCTCGCCGTCCACCGCAACCTGAGATATTTCGGGAACCTTCAAAAAGAAGATACCCGCGCGAGAGCAAAGCATTTGGCGAGCCTCTGTGCCTACCTACTGGCCGCGCCGCTCGCCTATTTTCACGCTGAACTGGCCCTGGGCATCATGGTCCTGGTAACCGTAGCCTGGATCATACCCGATTTGGCGTTCAAACGGATAGCCTCCAACGAAGACTAGCTATTCAGACACGCAATTGGCGTGCAAGCAAGGGAAAGGGTCATCCGCAATCTAACGCCTATCATAGGTAGCCCTGCTGCGCTGGTTTGTTCCTTTAATCGTTCAGCCTTCACGCCCATCAGTGACGAGCCAGAACGCAGCGGTAGTTCCGCCGCGCCGGGTACCAGAATCCACGGACCCGATGCGCCGCGAATGCGTGTCTCCAGGTGCGGGCCGCTTTACGGATATCACTAGGAGGGCGTGGAGCACTTCGTTCCCGCTCACCTTTTCGGGTACGCCGTGAAAATGAAATCTGTTGCCGCCGCCAGCTTATGGCATGCGGTCCCGCACTTGGCGTCGTTCCCCTGCGGCGGCTTGCCAGCCAAGGTACCGGGTGCGAACGTATCGGACGCAGCGTCATAGTCGAACACGGCGAATCCCCATCCGTTGATATCGGCGAATCGCTTGGAATCCTTCTCGATGAACTCGACCTCAGTCAGGATGCCAGGAACGGTGTCAGGCGTGGTCGCGGAAAAAGGCGCATCGGTAATTTTCCTCGGTCTCCATTCGATCTTGGCAATCTTGGAACCGTCGGGGAAGGGCTTGCCGTTGGCCGGAATGCCTGCCCTGTAAGCCTTTATCATTACAGGATTCGCCAAGATCACTCTCATCACGCTTTGGGCGTCCGTCTGACTGGGAGCGACAACCTGCCAGTCTTCGTATCCCCTGAACTCGGAGAATGCCAGCCCATTCGGCACTTTCAGCGTGTATTTGTCTTGTGCAGCCAGGGCCAGTGCCACCAGAACGGAAAGAAACACCCCAACGGACAGGGTCACCCGGATAGTTTTGCCTTTCATGTGTTATCTCCTTTGCTTACTTTATGCCCGCTAACTTGCACTTGGCAGTTCCAAACTGCTTTTATCGGTTCTTACAAGATCGCGGGAATTAATGTATCACGATATCCCGGTACTCTGCTTGATACTGCAAGCCGGGTGTCCTTGGATCACCCGCGCGAACATCCTTTACGGCTATCAGATTAAGCAAACAGACAGGAACGATTTCGGATTAGCCACGGAAAGTCGGCTAAGGATTCTTGTCACTCACGCCGATCAATGCTGTAGGTGTCGAACTTCAGGCCGACAATCATCCCAAAGACTTTCGTTGAGCGCGGCAAGGAGCATACATGAGATTTCTATCGCTATTATTAGCCTCGTTATTCGCGCTTGAACCAATCTGGTCACAGACAGGACCAGTGCATACAGCGCCCCCAGCGCTCCATTTGCGCGTTCTGGATGAGGCAGGATCTGTCCTCCCCAATTCGTCGTCCATGAAAGGTTTCGCCATACAAGTAACTGACTCGTCTGGCGATCCGGTCAGTGATGCAGCAGCCGCGATCCGGCTTCCCGACGAGGGCGCAACCGGCCATTTTCCTGGAAATTTGCGGGCTTGGGTGGTCTATACGGACTCGGCGGGTGTCGCACATTTTCCCGTTATTCAATGGGAAGGCAGCGTTGGATTATCCGAGCTTAGGGCATCGGCGGCCAAACGTAGCGCTAAGGGTGAATTGGTTATCCAGCAGCGAGTAGGGGCGGAGCCGCCGGAAAGAGCTCCTTCACCCGCATTGACAGGCGCGAAAGGTGTGAGACCAGCGCTTCCACCGCCGCTAAACATAGTAGTGGAAAAACCAGAGCCAGGGACGATATTCGCGCCATTCGCCGATGTGATTCCCGAGGCGGTATCCACGAGCAGCGCAGCGGCACCAAATAAGCGCCAGACATCGGCATCCGGCGTGACACTAGCCAGAGGCAACACGACGGCGGGTACAGGCGTCGGTCCGCACAGCCGCCGTAATAAATGGCTCTTCGTAGCTGCTATGTTCGTATCCGCTGGGTTCGGGGCGATGGTGGCACTGCTAGCCCATTAAGGCAGCGCCGCTTCAAATTCAGGTGGCATGACGATTGGTTCACCATGCGTGTTGTTGCGGAGTGGGCTGGGCGGCGATGCCATTGGGTCCACCGTTGAAGCTCGTGTGGGTGTTGTTGATGATGATCATATTGTTGATTACCGTTTTATTGATGTAGGTGTTATGTATTACGGTGGTGTTGACGTTCACGACAGCCGTATTGTAGGCGAAAGCTCCGCCTCGCCATTCACCGCCGGCGAAGCCAATCCCACCGAATCCGAACCCGTAGTTGACGCCTCCATAAAAGCCTACCTGAGTGCCCCAATAGCCCGTGTGAAAAACGTATACACCCCCGTTGCCCCAACCCCCATATCGAGGCGTCCAAAAATAACCGGGTCGCGGGGCGAGCACCCACGTACCGGGAACCCAATAGTAGTCCCCATAATTGGGGCTCCAGGCCCAATAGCCCGGTGACCATAAATAGTGAGGCGCTGGGAAGGCCGGTTGCCCATATACCGGCAGCACAGGCGGAGCGGTGTTGATGGAAATGCCGATAGAAATTTGAGCCAAAGAGGCTGTCTGTTCAAAGAGAAGCGTCCCAACTAGAAGTATGCCGCGAAAAAACTATTAACAATCATTGTCAACCCTTCCTAGATCCCATCGCGAGTTTGCCGTGGCGTTCAAGTTTCAACGATGCCTTTGGACCATAAGGCACGTTGCGCTGTTTGTCTTTTGAGGCGTCGATGGGGCCGATATCGACAACCTTTTCGCGCGGGGTGAATCCAAATGCGCCCCAAATTACGATACCGATTCCAAAGAATATGAGAATGGCGGCTGATGCTTTCATCGGTGGTGGCCCGTTTTCTGGAAGTTAGAAAATTAGGCGCTACCTTTCAAGGACCGCGCTGCAAATTGGACGCGAAAGTCATCGCACCGTTTCGCTGTTTCAATCGCCGGGCTGCTATGTGCAGCGGCACCATAGGTCGTTGCCGTCGTGAGAGACGCAAAGCGTTGCGTTTGTCGTCCCCCAGCGTACCTATGGTCAATACGGCGCAGACCTTTACACAAACGCCAATGGCCGAATACCGATTTGAGAGCCGGTATTTCATTCATGTTGGTGACGGCATTTCGCCGTTGGCGTAAAGCACAAGTCCGACTGAGTTCGTATCAACCGATTGAATCGCAAGTCAGGGTTTGTCTTCCTTATTCACCTCTTCTTTAAAGTTGCCGATGGCTTGCTTTACCTGGCCTACCCCTTGATCGATGACGCCCTTGGCTTCAGTGCCTGGATTGTTCGTTACCTTCCCAATCTGCTCTTTCACGTTTCCTTTTGCTTCGTCGAGTCGGCCGCCTAGTTGTTCCTTGTTCATCGTGAAACCTCCACAAGTTGGACCGTCGCCCGCGTCGATAGTTACAAGACTTTAACTACTTAAACAGGCGCCTGATTGCGATTCTGCTTCACCAATCCCGAGCGGTATAGGCTAACCAGATTGGTATAGAGTTCGAACAAAGACACCGGCTTCGTTCCTGGAACCCATGCTCCCGCTGGCCACCAGTTCGCTACCCGACAGCCCTGAATGGCTTTACGAATTGAAGCTTGACGGCTACCGCGCCATTGGCTTCAAGACTGGCACCAAAGCATTCCTTCGGTCGCGGAACAACAAGGACTTCACCAGCAGGTACCCGGCCATCGCCAAAGCTTTGCGGACGATATTCCTTCCGACAAGGACGCCGTTAGAATACACCCGGGGACGCCAGAAGAAGAGCGTTGGTATTTTGGAAAGCTCTTGGCGAAGAATCTACAGCAGCGACACGACCTTGGCCGGTTGATGCTCTTGATGGGACCCCGCCCGGAGGAATTGCTGGCCGTAGAAACCACGCACATCGATTTGTTCAACGCTCAACTTCAAATCGTCGAGGGCAAGAGCGCCACCGCTAAGCGGTCCTTGAAATTCCACGGTGAATCCATGGAGATCCTCACTCGGTTAAAGGGCGCAACGGAACGGCCGGAAGCATTTACATCTTCCACGCGGAACGGGATCTCAAATTGCCGTTGTCTTTATCTACAATTGAAACGCAACAATCGAAGCCGGACGCACCTTTCGTGATCTACGATCTCCGGCACACTTTCGCTACCCGTGCGGTGCGTGACAAGATAAACCTGTGGGCGCTGGTGAAAATCATGGGACACAAAGATCCTCAGGTCCATCGCGCGCTACGTCCACCTCAACCTGGAGGACATGGACGCGGCTATGCTGGCGCTCCACAAAACAACGGCTAGCGGCTAATAGCTTTACTCTAAACGACATTTTCGACCCGCTACCAGCCGAATGTGACTGGTAGCGGGTTTTCTTGCGCCTGAAGCTGGTGTCACTGCTTTACGATTCTGGGTTGAAATTCGACGAACTTGGTGGGGGCAAGTGATGGAGCTACGCTTCGTAACTGGCTGGTATTTAAGGGTTTTACGCCGATTTTGTTGGAGGCGCGGGGCGGAATCGAACCGCCGAATAAAGGTTTTGCAGACCTCTGCCTTACCGCTTGGCTACCGCGCCACTATTGATGTTTATGTTTTGACCCTGTCAAACGGGTCAAATTCGGGTCAACTTTAACCCAAAGCATCCATCGCCCGGTCCATATCTTGCTGCGACGGATGCAAATATCTCTGCACAGAACGTAGGTTAGCATGTCCGAGGATACGCGCCAAAGTCGCTAAGGGCATCCCGGCGTTGGCGGCTCGCGTGGCAAAGGTGTGCCTCAAATCGTACATGACGTAAGGAAGATCTAGGCGGGCGAACTGCGTTTCCATCGTGGACTCCGATAACTTTCGCCGTGGATCACGTTCCGCAGCGAAAAGGTACTGCCCAACGGCCTTCTCAAATCGGGTGGATAGAATCGCCAGTGTCTCGGGACGACGTCTCCAAAGATTCTGGTTTTTCGCTCAGCCCAACCTCAAATCGAAATGAGTGCCCAGGAAGCAGACGAAAATATTCCGAAAAGTGCGTAGCGGGTTCATACGCTTCTGGCAATGGCAAGAGCCCAGCTCCTGCCAAGCGGCGGGCGGCTGTTAGCCACGGCCGTTGGGGAGTGAGATTCCAAATATCTAGGAACGGAAGCATTTGGGCGGCCGTGGCCCGAAGCAAGTCTTGGACTGCGTCTCGCTGGACGGGCGCACGATGCCAGTAAACTCGTACGCGGACCCAAATGCCGGCGGGATTTGGGCAGTTTAGCCAAGCTTGGTGAGGATCCCAGTAAACTCGTACGCGGACCCAAATGCCGGCGGGATTTGGGCAGTTTAGCCAAGCTTGGTGAGGATCTATTGAGGGCACAATCTTCACTATGGGACCAGGATAGGGTACCAGCAGCGAAGAGTTGTAAGGATCTAGGTCCGACGATTCGGTAAAGGTCCTCGACCACGCCGGGGGATGACCGCGATCGTCACGGTGATAACCGATAGTTGTTTGGCTCATCAGCCGGGCAGCGAACTCGAAATCGGGTCAAAATCGGGTCAAGTTCATGGCCGATTTCCATAGATTTTGACCAATTTGGGTTGATGTCCGTTTAGCCCCGAAATGACAATTTGGCCCAATGTTTTCGAGGGTTTTAGGTCGCTTTGCCATCGCTTGCAAAATTGTGGGAATAGATTTTGCAGACCTCTGCCTTACCGCTTGGCTACCGCGCCACTCTTCGCAACATGCCATACCGGCACGCTATGATTCTCAGATGAATCGTATCCGGCTCCTTATGGTTTTTTCGATGGCCGCTGTGCTGGGCGCGCAGACAGCGCCGCTGCGAATCATCGCGTTTGGCGCGCATCCGGACGATTGCGATATCCGCTCTTCCGGCACCGCCGCGTTGTGGGTGAAGATGGGTTACGCGGTGAAATTTGTTTCGGTCACGAATGGCGATGCCGGCCATCAGACCATGCATGGCGTGGAGCTTGCCAAGCGGAGATTAGCGGAAGCAAAAGAATCGGCGCGGCGGCTCGGCATTGAATATGAAGTGTTGAACAACCACGATGGCGAATTGCTGCCCAGTCTGGAAGTGCGCATGCAGGTGATCCGGCAGATTCGAAAATGGAAGGCTGATGTGGTGATCGGGCCGAGGCCTAACGATTACCATCCGGATCATCGTTACACCGGCGTGCTCATGCAAGATGCGGCATATATGGTGGTCGTACCGAACGTCGCGCCGGATACGGCGGCGCTGCATAAAAATCCGGTGTTCCTTTATTATCAAGACAATTTCCAAAGGCCGAATCCGTTCCGGCCGGATGTGGCGGTGGATATCGATTCGGTTGTCGATCTCAAGCTTGCGGCGCTCGATTCGCATGTGTCGCAGGTTTATGAGTGGCTGCCATGGGTGGATGGCAAATTAGCGGACGTACCGAAAGACAAGGAGGCGCGCAAGGAGTGGCTCAAGACTGCGTGGTTGGACAAGCCGATTGCACCGGATGTGCGCGCGGCTTTGGTGAAATGGTATGGACCGGATAAAGGCAACTCAGCGCAACATGCGGAAGCGTTTGAAGTTTGTGAATATGGCGCGCAGCCGGATGAGGCACGGCTGAAGCAAATTTTTCCGATGCTGGGGCAGTGAATTGGGCACACTTCGGGCGTGGTAGCTCGCCTTTGCGGAACTAAAGTTACGCGGTCGCGGTAGGGACGGCCCTTGCGGACCCCCCGCACAGACGCGTGCGGGCGCTACTAACGCACACGGTTCTTGCCGACGTTCTCCTTGGGCTGCCGCCTTCCCTCCACTGCCTCCGCCGAAGGTTCCCCCTCTTTGTTCGGCTGTTTCATTGGTACTATTCGGTAGTCCGACTCCTCCCCTCCGTGCGTGTCCGCATTGCGGCTTTGCGCCTTCACAGACCGCTCTACCTTTTCGGTAGACGGACGGGAGGTCTCCCGGTTCTCGTGCATGTTGTTTCTCGACGTGCCAGGGTCTTCGACCACGCCGTGTCCAGCGCAGACTCGCGACTTTGCGGCTAAGCGGATGTTGCCTTCCCACTAAGCAAACAGGGTCGGCACACGGTTCGTCAGTTTTCGGGGCTCAATCGTCCGGCCCACCGATGCCTCTATCTACGCTTCGCCGTACGCCTCGCGACGCACCACGCAAGACTCCAGGTCGGAATAGAGTCGCTGCTCTTTTCCCGTAGGGCTCTTTCATCCCCTACAACATGCCGGTTTATCCCGGCGCACTTGCTCGCCAGCATTGCCCGTCTCCGCTTCGCCGGCACCGCCAGACTAACATGGATTTTATGCACCCCAGGCAAAAGGGGACATTCTTACTTTGCCGGATAGGGGGACATTTCTACTTTGCCGCGACACGGCACAACCACCACCATTGCACCAGCGAATGGAATCTTTTATCATCGAACGGTAACACACCCCTTACCTGTTTGTCTCAGCCAGGGGACAAGCTCAGCACACCCGAGGTGTGCCTTCTCAGCCCCTATCTGCGTTCTTCCGATTCATCGGCGGCCATTTTTTCCTACCCTGCCTCTACAATATAGATTCGAGGAGCCCCCTTTGGCATTAGAAGACGATTTATTGCGCCAGCGCCACGAACGCCTCGCGCAAATCCGCGTGCTAGGCTTCGACCCGTATGGCCACGCGTTCGATTTCACTCACACTATCCCCCAGATCCTGCAAACTTATGGTTCGAAAACGGCCGAAGATCTGGCGAACAGAGTCGAAGTCAAAGTCGCCGGCCGCATCCTTACAGTCCGCCGCATGGGTAAAGCCGGTTTCCTCCATCTCCAGCAGAACGGCGAGAAGCTCCAAATCTACGTCAAAAAAGACGCACTCGCCGAAACCGGGTACAAGCTGTATGAATTGCTCGACACCGGCGACATCATCGGCGTAACCGGCTATTTGTTTCGCACCAAGACCGGCGAGCTTAGCATTCACGTCGAAGATCTCACCTTCCTTTCAAAGATCCTGTTGCCCCTGCCGGAAAAATGGCACGGCCTCGAAGACGTCGAAACCCGCTATCGCCAGCGCTATCTCGATCTCATCGCTAACCCCGAAGTCCGCAAGGTTTTTGTAACGCGCGCCAAAATCGTTTCTTCGCTGCGCCGCCAGCTCGACGCCCGCGGCTTCCTCGAAGTCGAAACCCCTATGATGCAGCCGCTCTATGGCGGCGCGGCGGCGCGTCCTTTCAAGACCCACCACAACACGCTCGATATCGATCTCTTTCTGCGCATCGCTCCCGAACTCTATCTCAAGCGCCTGGTTGTCGGCGGCCTCGAACGCGTATACGAAATCAACCGCAACTTCCGGAACGAAGGCATCTCCGTTCGCCACAATCCCGAGTTCACCATGCTTGAGTTCTATCAAGCCTATACCGATTACCGCGGCATGATCAAGCTCTCCCAGGAACTCTTTGAGCAAGCGGCCCTCGACGCCACTGGCTCAACGCAAGTCGCCTACCAGGGCCGCACCATCGACTTCGCCCACATCCGCCAGTTCTCCATGCGGGAAGCCCTCATCGAATTCTGGCAAGGGCCCGATAAGCCTTCGCTTGATAACGTGAAAGATCCTGAGTGGCTTCTCAGTCACGCCCGGGAAAGTTCTCCGGGCGCAGCGCTCGTCCAACTGTTTGAACGCCACGCCGAAGAACACCTCTTCGAACCCACCATCATTTACGATTTCCCGGTCGAAGTCTCGCCGCTTTCCAAGAACAAACCCGACGAACCCGCCTTTACCGAACGCTTCGAAATCTACGCCGCCGGTTTTGAAATCGCCAACGCTTTCACGGAACTCAACGATCCGCAGGAACAGCGCCGCCGTTTCGATCAACAGCTCGCCCGCAAAGAAGGCGGCGACGAAGAAGCTCACATGATGGACGAAGATTACGTCCGCGCACTCTGCTACGGCATGCCTCCGGCCGGCGGCGAAGGCATAGGTATCGACCGTCTCACCATGATCCTCACCGATTCCAAATCCATCCGCGACGTTATTCTTTTCCCGCTCCTCCGCCCCGAAGGCGATCTCGGCATGGCCGCTAAGCTTCGCGGGTTGGATAGCCACTAGCGTCTTCATGTCCCGCTTCGAATGGATTGTCGCTTTGCGCTATCTCCGCGCCAAACGGAAACAAACCGCCATTTCCGTCATCACCGTCGTGTCCATCATCGGCGTGGCGGCCGGCGTCGCCGCGCTCATCATCGTGCTCGCCGTTAACAACGGCTTCCAAAGCACTCTCGAAGCCAGCTTGCTCAGCGCCACTGCTCACGTCAACATTCTGGAACGCAACCCGGAATATGGCATCGACGATTGGCAACGCCTCCTGCCGCAACTACGCGACCTTCCGCACGTCGTCAGCGCCACGCCCGGACTTTATGGTCAAGTCTCTCTCAAAGGTCCTTTAGTCGGCAGCAACACCGTACTGAAAGGAGTTCCTCTCGGCCACAACGCACAAGTTCCCGAAATGTTGCGCCGCCTCAAAGTGGGCTCGCTTGTGCCGTTTGACCGGCCCATCCAAAATCACGAATACCCCATCGTCGTTGGTGTGCGCCTAGCCGAACAAACCGGCATTCAAGTGAACAGTCCCGTCACGCTCATCAGTTATCAAGGCCATCTCACGCCCGTGGGCGTGGTGCCGAGCCTGTTCCACTTCCGCGTGGTGGGCATCTTCGAATCCGGCCTCTACGATCTCGATTCCGCCTGGGCTTTCACTTCCCTGCCCGTCGCCCAACGCGTTCTTGACCTGAGCGACGTCGTGAACACGATCGAACTCCGCCTCGATAACATCTTTGAAGCTCCCTCGGTCGCGCGCGCCGCCGAAGCTTTAGCCGGCCCCAAACTTACCGCCTCTACCTGGATGGATCAGAACCGCTCGCTGCTCAACGCCCTGAAGCTCGAAAAAACCGTCAGCCTCATCACCGTCAGCCTCATCGAACTGGTGGCCGCGCTCAACATCCTCGCCGTCCTCGTCATGCTCGTCATGGAAAAGAATCGCGATGTCGCCATTCTCATGTCCCTCGGCACCCGCCGCCAGCAGATCCAGCGCATCTTCATCTTGCAGGGCCTCATCATCGGCGGCGTCGGCTGCCTCTTCGGACTCATCACAGGTTACGCGGTCACAACCCTCTTCAACCGCTACCACTGGCTAAAACTCGATGAACAGATCTACGCCATCAGTTACGTCCCCTTTCAAAGCCATTGGACCGACGGCATCTGGGTAACCGGCCTGGCTTTGCTCATGAGCCTGCTTGCCACGCTGCATCCCTCTTATAGGGCAGCTCAAATTTCTCCGGCCGAAGCTCTGCGCTACGAATAAAAACGCTGAGATTTTTCCGCCGCCGCGGGCACTTGATCAATGAATGCTCCAACATTTGCTCTATTTGCTCTTCGGCGCCATCGTCATTGCGGCTTTGGGCCGCTGGAGCAAGCAGAGCAGAATCACAGTCCTCGTGCTGTGTTGTTTATGGGGCGGCTTCGTGAGCAGCCTGCAATAACTTAATTAGCTCTGCCCGATCCCGCCCAGTTTTTTCAATTCTTGGCGTTTAACGCCTTGCAGGCCATGCTACTGCGCCAGTCCCGCTGCTCCAGGCAACGCTTGAAAGCTCCACTGCCGACGAGGTTGAAACCTGCCGCCACCGCATTTTGCCAAAGCGAAACGCGTCTAGCCGAAGTTCGTCACTAACCTGACGATTTCAGCCATTTTCGATAGGACAAAGAAGCTAAGTCTATGCGGATCAGTGGCGGATTTTGAGAAGGCGATGTAGTGCAGACCTACCGTCTTGAAATCGTGCTGACTTCATGACACGATCGACTGAGAATGTTTCT
>Ga0302319_10022325_pt1 | contig 11357 bp, 10 predicted proteins | sample Bog_T0_2_FD_203319 | JGI IMG/M metagenome (GOLD analysis project Ga0302319, IMG submission 203319) | Peat permafrost microbial communities from Stordalen Mire near Abisko, Sweden - Bog_T0_2 | ecosystem: Environmental > Terrestrial > Soil > Wetlands > Peat | place: Sweden: Abisko, Stordalen Mire...
CCGACCTTGAAATTCTCAATCAGAATATCCGAGCGCGCCACCAGCTTGCGCACGATGCGCTGGCCTTCCTCGCCTTCGAAGTCCATCTCGATCGAGCGCTTGCCGCGGTTGGCGGCATGGAAATAGGCCGAGCCGATGTGATTGCCGTCGGCGCCTTCCACAAAAGGCGGACCCCAGCCGCGGGTGTCATCGCCGGCGCCCTTGCGCTCGACTTTGATGACGTCGGCACCGAGGTCTGCGAGCACTTGCCCGGCCCACGGCCCTGCCAGAATGCGGGCAAGTTCGAGGACGCGGAGACCCGCGAGCGGCTTCGGCATTTAAAGGAACTCCCGGGCAGCAAGGAATGGGCGGCAATTGCGGGGGTTATAAATGCATCGCTCCGCGCTGGCCAGAGCGCGGATTATTCAGTTCCAGCACGGGGTTGGGTCCCAATTTTACACGGTGGCTATGGCGCTATGCCGCACCCGCAGTTAATGTGCGCGCGGGTGCGAGGGCCCGTATTTGGCTATCGTATCGGCTGCATAACAAGCGCAACGGATTTACCGTTGGCATAAAAATCAAATGGAGGAATTCCAATGAGGAAGCTATCGATAATTCTCGCCGCCGCCAGCGCCGCCATGCTGTTGTCGGCTTCCGCCTATGCGGAGGTCACGATGAAGGCCTCGCACCAGTTCCCCGGTGGTAAAGGCGACGTGCGCGACGACATGGTTTTGATGATCGCGAAAGAGGCCAAGGCCGCCGGCGTCGATATCCAGGTTTATCCCGGCGCCTCGCTGTTCAAACCGAACGATCAGTGGAATGCGCTGGTCAACGGCCAACTCGACATCGCACTGTTCCCGCTCGATTACGCCAGCGGCAAGGTGCCGGCTTTCAGCGCAACCTTGATGCCGGGCCTGATCCGCAGCCAGGACCGCGCCAAGCGCGTCAGCCAGTCGCAATTCATGAAGGACATCCACGCCGAGATCGAAAAGCACGGCGTCATGGTGCTGTCGGACGCCTGGTTTGCCGGCGGTGTCGCCGCCAAGGGTGGCTGCATCGTCCATCCCACCGACATGAAGGGCCGCAAATTCCGCGCTGCCGGGCCGACTTTCGCGGACATGTGGGAAACGGCCGGCGCCAGCATCGTCAGCCCGCCGTCGAACGAAATTTATAACGCGTTCCAGAGCGGTGTCGTTAATGGCACCGACACGAGCCTGGGTACCTTCCAGTCCATGCGTCTCTATGAAGTGACCGACTGCCTGATCGCACCCGGCAGCAACGCGCTGTGGTTCATGTATGAGCCGGTGCTGATGTCGACGAAGAGCTTCGACAAGCTCGACAAGACGCAACAGGCGGCCATCATCAAGGCCGGCAAGGATGCGCAGACCTTCTACGAAGGCAAAGCCGACGAGGTGAACAAGGACGCCATCAAGGCGTTCGAGGATCACAAGGTGAAAGTCGTCACGCTCGACGATGCCGACTACCAGGCATGGCTCGACGTGGCGAAGAAAAGCTCCTACGCGAAATTCTCCAAGGATGTGCCGAACGGCCAGAAGCTGATCGACGAAGCGCTCGCGGTTAAATAGTTTTAGCCGGGCGATAACCGGCCGGCGACTTTCTCGCCGGCCGGTTTCGTGTCATCCGCGTTCCCGCCGCGTATCGTTGCCACTCGAAAACTTCGGAAAAGCTTTCCTATGGACACTTATATTCGCGTCGTGAACAGCCTGTCCCGCGTGGCAGGCGTGGCGGCGGCATTTCTGATCGGTCTTTCGGTGCTCGTGATCTGCGACATGGTGATCGAGCGCTATATTTTTAACCTGACGACGATCTGGCAGATCGACGTGGTGACCTACGGCATCGTCTCGGCGACCTTTGTCGGCAGCGCCTATGTGCTGATGACGCGGGGCCACGTGAATGTTGAAGTCATTCCGCTGCGTTGCGGTCCGCGCGCGCGCTATTGGCTCGCGCTCGTCACCATGCTGCTGGGGCTGACATTCTGCGTGGTGATGTTCATTCTCTGCACCCAATTCTGGTATGAGGCCTGGACCAATAACTGGCATTCCAACACGGTTTGGCGGGCGCGTCTGTGGGTTCCCTATCTCGCCATGCCGGTAGGGCTGGGGCTGCTCGTTCTGCAATATATCGCCGATATAATTTGCGTGGCGACCGGCCGCACGCCGCCGTTCGGTATCGAACCGGAAAAAGACGCCGAGGAATTTGCGCGCGCTCAGGCCAAGCAGGCGCTGGGAGATATCCCATGAGCCCGGCGATGGAAGGCTCGGTCGTGCTGGTCGCGACGCTGATGATGCTGCTGTCGGGCATTCCGGTGGCGTTCGGACTTGGCGCCGTCGCCATCGTCTTTCTGTTGGTATTTCACGGCATAGACAGCATGCAGGTCGTCGCCGAAACCTTCTATTCGGGCCTTGACGAGTTCACGCTGGTCGCCATTCCGATGTTCGTCATGATGGGGGCCGCGATCGGATCGTCGCCCGCCGGCAAGGATCTTTACGAAGCGCTCGACCGCTGGCTCTATCGGGTGCCCGGCGGCTTGGTGATCTCCAATATCGGCGCTTGTGCGATTTTTGCCGCGCTCACGGGCTCGTCGCCGGCCTGCTGCGCCGCGATCGGCAAGATGGGCATCCCCGAAATGCGCCGCCGCGGCTATCCCGACGGCATTGCCACCGGCTCGATCTGCGCCGGCGGCACGCTCGGCATTCTGATCCCGCCCTCGATCACCTTCATCCTCTATGGCATCGCCACCGAGACTTCGATCGGACGTCTGTTCATCGCCGGCGTGGTGCCGGGCATCATGCTGACCGCCATGTTCATGATATGGACGATCTACGCGATATGGCGCAGCGGTTTCAAATCACACGCCGAGGGCTTCCGCTATTCTTGGAAAGAGAAATTCGCCTCGATCCCCAAGATCGCGCCGTTCCTCGCCATCGTCGTCGGCGTGATGTATTCGCTCTATGGCGGCGTGGCGACGCCCTCGGAGGCGGCGGGCGTCGGCGCCGCGCTGTGTTTGATTCTGGCGATCCTTATTTACCGGTTGTGGAAGCCGGAGCAGATCTGGCTGATCCTGCGCGACACCATGCGCGAGTCGGTGATGATCCTTACCATCATCGCCGCCGCCGTTCTGTTCGGTTACATGCTGACCTCGCTCTATCTGACCCAGACGCTGGCGCAGGCTATCGCCGACGCGCATTTCAACCGTTGGGTGCTGATGGGGATGATCAACCTGTTCCTGCTGGTTTGCGGCTTTTTCATTCCGCCGGCCGCGGTCATCCTGATGACCAGCCCGATCCTGTTACCGATCATCATCGCCGCCGGTTTTGACCCGGTCTGGTTCGGCGTCATCCTGACCATCAATATGGAAATCGGCCTGATCCATCCGCCGGTCGGCCTCAACATCTATATCGTCAACGCGATTGCGCCGGACGTGCCCCTGGTCACTGTCATGTGGGGAACGCTGCCCTACGTCCTATGTATGATGTTGGCGATCGTGATCTTGTGTATCTTCCCGGAAATAGCCACATGGTTGCCGGACCATCTGATGGGTGTCGCGGTAGGACATAGATGAACACCTCGTTTTTCGGGGAGCTGCTTCAGACCATTTCCGAACGAGGCCGCGCGCTGCTCGACCGGGGGCGCGATCGGCGTGGCGAGGCCTCGGCCCGCTCCGAAAGCCTGGTCGAGCTTTGCGAAGACCTGTTATCCGGCCGCGGCGAAGCCTCCGGCGTTGCGCTGGCGCGTGAAATCCTTGGCCGCTACGCAACCTTGACCACCGGGCCGCGCGTCGCCTTTTTCGAGGCACTTGCACAACGGTTTGGCACCGATCCGGTCCGCATGGAAAAGACCATCGCGGCGTGGCGCGACAATCCATCCGACCAGACCGCTTCCGAAGTGCATGCCGCGTCCGAACCGCGCCGCCAAGAGCTGTTCCGAAGGCTCAATCTTGCGCCCGGCGGCACCGCCTTGCTGGTTCGGATGCGCGAGCAATTAATCGACGTGCTCGACCACCGCGACGATCTGCGCCCCGTCGACGACGATTTCGTCCACTTGTTTACCTCGTGGTTTAACCGCGGCTTTCTTGTTTTGCGGCACATCGATTGGTCGACTCCGGCCATCGTGCTGGAAAAAATCATCCGCTACGAGGCGGTGCACGAGATTCACGATTGGGAAGATCTGCGCCGGCGCATCGATCCGTCCGACCGGCGCTGTTACGCGTTCTTTCATCCGGCGCTGGTGGACGAGCCTTTGATCTTCGTCGAAGTGGCGCTCACGCGCGACATTCCGGCCGCGATTGCGCCGATCCTGGCCACCGGGCGCGAGGTTGTGGAAATCGACAAGACCCGCACGGCGACCTTCTATTCGATCTCGAATTGCCAGCGCGGGCTGGCTGGCGTGTCGTTCGGAAATTTCCTGATCAAGCAGGTGGTCGAGGAAATAACCCGAGAAATGCCGAAGCTATCGACTTTCGTCACCCTCTCGCCGGTGCCTAATTTTGCTGCGTGGCTTTCGCAGGAGCGCGCGCTCGATAGTTCGGCCGCGTTGAGCGAAGCCGACAAAGTGGCGTTTGCCGCGCTCGATCAGCCGGGCTGGTGGCGCGATGACGAAACGGCGGCGCGGTTGCAGGAGCCGCTGATGCGCGCGGCGGCTTGGTATTTCCTGCGCGCACGCAGCAAGCGCGGGCTGCCGGTCGACGCGGTGGCGCGTTTCCATCTCGGCAACGGCGCGCGGCTCGAGCGGATCAACTGGCTCGCCGACACCTCGGACAAGGCGATTGCCCAGGCACACGGGTTGATGGTGAATTATCTCTACGAACTCGACGACATCGAGAGGAACCATGAGGTCTATGCCGAAGGCCGCGGTGTGGTCGCGGCAAATGCCGTACAGCGCTATTTACGCCCGCCGCTCGAACTGGTCCCGATCGCGCGCTAGGCCGGCGCGTCCTAATCAGGATTTCCCATATACAGGCACGATGGCGCCGCGGGTCACGCGGTTGTCCGGCGAGGCGAGAAACAGAATCGTTGCCGCGACTTCCTCGACTTTCGGCCAGGCGGAGAAGTCGGCCTTGGGCATGGCCGCGCGGTTGGCCGGCGTATCCATGATCGATGGCGCCACGGCGTTCACCAGAATTCCATCTTTGGCGGCCTCCTCGGCCAGCGCGACGGTGAGCGCGGCAACGCCGGTCTTGGCGATTGTATACGCCGTCATCCCCGCGCCGGCGCGCCATTCCAACGCAGGCCGCGCCGCCACATTGACGATTCGTCCGCCACCCGAGGCCATGGCATTCACGGCGGCGCGGCTACATAGAAAACACGAGACGAGATTGCCGTCGATTTGTGCCATCAGCGCGCGCTTATCCGTATCGGCGACCTTGCCGGGCGCGAAGCCGCCGGCGATGTGGATCGAGGCCCAGAGCTTTTCGCCGGCATAGACTTTCGCGACTGAAGTTTCGTCAGCGAGATCGGATACTGCAACGAGTTTTACTTTCGCATCGCCGCGATGGGGAAAGCGCTGCGCCTCCGCCTCATGCACATAGGGGACCGTGCAGGACGCTCCCATGGCGATGAGGCTGCCAACGACGCAGGTGCCGAGCGCGCCGGTGCCGCCGGTCACCACCACATGCTGCCCGGCAAAATCCATATTCAGCCTCTTCCGCGTTTCACCCGTGTCGGCAGCACCTGGAATTCGATCCAGTTGGCAATTTCGCTAACGCGCAGCTTCTTGTCGAGGATATTCTTGCTGATGCCGTTGCGCCAGGACAGCCTTTTGCAATCGGGATCGTGGTCGAGCGTGTCGAGATCGGCCGCAAAGCCGCGCATGTCGGGCTCGTCGGCGAAAAATCCTTCCTCGATCAGCCGCGTCCCAATGCGGCGCACGATCGCCGCCACTTCGCGCAATGGATATTCCGGGTGATATTGCACGCCCCAGGCGACGGAGCCGTTGGTGCGGATTTCGGCGCTTTGGACGGATGATACCGCATTGGTCGCCAGCACGGTAGCGCCGGGCGGCAGCGTCTCGACCTCGTCGAGATGCACGGTCGGCGCGTTGAACACGTCGAGCTTGCCTACATACATCGGATGTTTGCGCCCGGCTTCGGTGAGGCGGATGCCGCGCCCGAAACCGATTTCGCGGCCGTTGGGATTTTTCCGCACGCTGCCGCCGGCCGCAACTGTAATCACCTGCAAGCCCCAGCATGAGCCGAAAACCGGTGTCCCGGTCGCTAACGCGGCGCGCACCAGTTCGATCTGGCGTGCGACCGAGGGCCCGCCGTTATAGATATGCATCGAAGAGCCGGTGATGGCGATGCCGTCATAGCCCGTAAGCGACTCGCCGCCGGGTAAGATGGCGCCCGGGTAGCCCGGAAAGCAGGTGTCCACGATCGAGCCCGGCATCAGTTCGCGCAGAAGGTTCGAATAGCCTTCGTGCGCGGGCGTGCCGCCAACCGCGATATGTTCGGCCAGGCTTTCCGGTGAATTGCCTTCAATGACGAGCAGGCGGGGCGAGGGCATTGCTTGCACTAACTACCGATCCATGGCGATTTTGCAATCGCGGCCAATTTGCGCGACTTTAATCGATATTAACGCGCTATGCCCTAGATAGTGCCGCACAACTAGATAGTGCCGCAGAAGAAGCATATTCCGCGCCGAATCGCGCTAATCAGCAGGTCTATCAGGGGCGATATGGCCGAATTCGACATCGCCATCATTGGCGGCGGTATTAACGGCACCGGACTGGCGCGCGACGCCGCCGGCCGCGGCTTGCGCGTGCTCCTGGTCGAGACCAACGACCTCGCCTCCGGCACATCGTCGGCTTCGAGCAAACTCATTCATGGCGGCTTGCGCTATCTCGAACATGGCGCATTCCGGCTGGTGCATGAGGCACTTGGCGAGCGCGAAGTGCTGCTGCGCATGGCGCCGCATGTGATCAGGCCGACGCGCTTCATTCTGCCGCCTTTGCCGGGTCTGCGGGCGCCGCTCAAGTTGCGGCTCGGGCTTTTCATTTACGACATGCTGGGCGCCCGCAAATTATTGTCGGCCTCGCGGACCATCGATCTCACTCATAATCCGGTTGGCCAACCTCTGAAAAGAAAGTTCGCCTATGGCTTCGAATATTCCGATTGCTCGGTCGACGATTCGCGGCTGGTGGTGCTGACCGCGCTCGATGCGGCCGAGCGTGGCGCCGATATCCGGACCCGCACCCGCTGCGTGCGCGTGGACCGGCGCGAGGAATGGGAACTGGTGCTCAACAATCGCGGCCGCCGCGATGTAGCGACCGCGCGAGTCCTGGTAAACGCCGCCGGCCCCTGGATCGGCGAAGTGGCGGATACCGTGATCCGCATGCCGTTGCGCAAGCCGGTTCGCCTCATCAAGGGCAGCCATATCGTCGTGCGCAATCGTTTCGACCACGATTGCGGCTATCTGTTTCAAGCCGCCGACAAGCGCGTGGTGTTTGCGCTGCCATTTGCCGAGCAGTTCACGCTAATCGGCACGACGGATGAGAATTTCGTCGGCGATCTCAAATCGCCGGCGCCGGATTCCGACGAGATCACTTATCTCTGCGACGCCGTGAATATGTATTTCCGCGAAAAGGTCACGCCCGACGAGCTGGTCTGGTCGTTTTCGGGCGTGCGCGCGCTCTATGACGATGGCGCCGGCAAGCCAGAGGATGTCACCCGCGATTACGAACTCGTCCTCGATGCGTCACGTCGCGTGGCGCCGCTGCTCACCGTTTATGGCGGCAAGATCACCACCCATCGCAAGCTGGCGGAAGCCGCGATGGCCAAGATCGGAAAATTCTTTCAGGGCCGGCCGGCCTGGACTGCCGGGTCGAAGCTTCCCGGCGGCGAGTTTGAGCCCGACGGCTTCCAAGCCATGCTGGCCGAGGCGCTCGAACGCTGGCCGTTCTTGTCGGCGCCTCATGCCAAGCGGCTGCTGCGAGCCTATGGGTTGCGGGCCGAGCTCATTCTTGAGGCCGCGCAAAATATGGATGACCTCGGACCCCGCTTCACCGGTGATCTGACCGGCTCGGAAGTGCGCTATCTGGTCGAGCATGAATGGGCGCAAACCGCCGAGGACGTGTTGTGGCGGCGCAGCAAGCTCGGCCTCACCTCGACCGAGGAGGAGCGCGCGGCGCTAACCCGGTTCATTGCGTCGTTGAACGTGCGGGCGCCGCCGGTTGCACCATAAACGTGGTTTACAAAACCTTACCGCCGCCGGCGCAATTGCGCGCAGCGGTTTTAACCTACGGCTATACCTTTGTGCTTAATTGAACTGCATAGTTCCCCTGTCGGGATGCCGGACCGATGACCGATACGAAAGAACTCGCCGCCCTTTTCGCCGCCACCAAGGTTCTGGTGGTGGATGACGAGCATTACATGCGCAAAGTCGTGCGCACCTTGCTCATGAGCATCGGCATCCGCACGGTCTATGAAGCGCCCGACGGCCCGGCCGGTCTCGAGCTCATCCGCACCATGGCGCCCGACGTCGTGATCGTAGACTGGCAGATGCCCGGGCTCGACGGCGCCGGTTTCGTGCGCATGGTACGTTCGCCCGAAACCTTTCCGTTCCCCGACGTGCCGATCATCATGCTGACTGGGCATGGCGAGCGATCGCGCGTGGTCGAAGCCATCCAGATCGGCGTCAATGAGTTCCTGCTCAAGCCGGTGTCGTCAAAGTCACTGCACAGCCGCATGGTGTCGGTGCTGACCAAGCCCCGTGCCGTCGTTCAAGCTGGCGGCTATTACGGGCCGCTGCCGCGCAATCTGGCAGCCACCCTCCACGAATACGGCGACGACGCCATTACCAATCTGGTCCTGGTGAATTAGGGCCATCCTGGCTCTATCGCATGATTTTATCGCCCGTAACGCCGAGCCTGCCTTCTCGTTAACGGCCCGGTGACGATTGCCGAACACAATCGCGCGATAGGTGAGGCCGGCTCGTGACAATCAACGCCAGACATGCCGAATTCCTGATCCAGCAGCTGACGATGCTGGTGATCGACGACAATCCGTTCATGCGCAATATGTTGCGCAGCCTGCTCGGCAATATCGGCGTAAAAAAAACCTATGAAGCAGGCGACGGCATTGCCGGGCTGGAAATGATCCGCGAGGTCTCGCCCGATATCGTCGTGCTGGATTGGGAAATGCCGTTGCTAAACGGTCCCGAACTGGTGCGCATCGTGCGTTCGCCCGGCGTATTTCCGTCGCCGGATATTCCGATCATCATGCTGTCGGCGCATGGCGAGCGCTGGCGCATCGTTGAGTCGGTCAAGCTCGGCGTCAACGAATTCCTGTGCAAGCCGGTGTCCGGCAAAGCGCTGTTCGACCGTTTGATTTCGATCTTGCTCAAACCGCGCGAAAGTGTGCGGCTCGGCGAATATTACGGTCCGGCGCCGCGCAGTCCGATGCTCAAGCCAAAGGGCTATTTGGCATCGAGCGCGGCCTGACGCGGCTATTCGCTGCTGCTTTGTCCGGGCGGGCGGAATAGATAGACTAAGAACCAGATCGGCAAGATTACCAGCGACCCCAGCAGCACATTGGGCCAGGCCCAGGCGAAGCCTTGCTTGGCATAGTCCTCGAGCCGGTCGGCCGACAGGCCGAATTCGCGCATCAATTGCTCTGCCGTAATGCCGAAATGGGCAAGGATCGTTCCCACCACCAGCGAGGCGACGGCGACCTTGACCAATGTCCGAAGGATGGGATGTAGCATCCGCGCCCTGTCGCGCCGGCTCTGGACCGGCGAGTGATTCGTCACAGGTGCGATAATACTGGAAAGTTAGGGCTTTTGCGCCGGTGCCTGCTCGACCGCCGGAATGGCGCCGGACGGGGTCCCTCCGGTCAGCCGCTCGATCGCCGAGCGCACGGCATCACGCGTGCTGCGCTCGCGCACGGCGTCGAGCAGCGGCGCGGCGGCGCCCGAACGGCGGATAAGTGCCTCCGGATCGGGCAGCATGATCGGATCGTCCCATGAGCCTTGCACGATAAACGGCAGTTCGAAGGTGGCTGCGCCCAGCTTGGCGCTGGCGACCAGGCCGGCCGTGCCCTTGAGATCGAGATCGCGCTCCGGGATAGAGGCCGAGCCGGCGATCGCCAGCCGCACCGCCGAGCCCTCGATTTTCACGTCATCGACCGTGACGATGCCGCGGGTAATTCTGAGCGCAATGTTGATTTTGTCGTAGGGCGTGCTGCCGGTGCGGAATTCGCCGCCGCCCGACAGCGGGCGGCGTTCCAGCCGGCGCAGCAATTGCTCGACATTGAGCCCGGCGAGTGCGCCGTTTTCGCCGGTAAGGGCAGCGGTGCCGGTCAGCGTTCGCGTGACCGCCAATACGCTCTCGCCGGTACCTTCGACCGCCAGCGAAATATTGCCTTTGCCTTCAAGCCGGTGCAGCCCAAACAACTGGCCCAGGCAGTTTTCAAGATTGACGTCGGTGAATTGCAATTGCGATTTGACGTCGATGCCGGCGTTGAAAATAGCCAGCGCCAGCGAGCCTTTGATCACGCCGCCATAGGCCTGCGCCTCGCCGACGGTCACCGTCAGATGGCCGGCGCGCAAATTCGCTCCAATGGCGGTGCGGCCGATCTTGGCATTGGACATCACGACATTGGCCGCCGACAGCCGCAAGTCGAAATCGATGCCGGAGAGCCCGTCGAGCGTAATACGGCCGCTGTTCCATTCGCGCTGATTGGTGGTGAGCAAGCGAATGGTCGAGACATAGGGCGTAAGATCGAGCGTCTCAGTGGCCAGCGTACCCTGCAGCGTCTTGCGCCCGTCGGTGGCGAAGGTGAGCACGCCCTCTGCGGTATTGCCGTCGAGTTCGACATTGACGCCCGACAATCCGATGGTGCCGCCGGCGATGCTGGTCTGCGCCTTGATCGCGAAGCGGCCGAAACCGCCGCCGGGCAGCGGCTGCTGTCCGGTCCAGATCAGCGCATCGCGCAGCGAGGCGGCATCGGCGGCCACGGTGCCTTCGATCCGCAGCGTCGGTGAGAAACTGAGCGAGCCTTCGAACGCGGCCTTTATCGGCGCGCCCGCCATGCGCAGCTTGACGCCGCTGCGGTTGCCGGCCAAGGCGGCCGGGAAATCGGCCAGCGTGATGCTGGTGTCCACCGGTTCGTCATGCCAGACGAAGCGGCCGCTGGCGCCGAAGCTCTTCGAGATCGAGGGCCATGCCAGCGAAAAATCCACGTCGCGCAGGACTTCGTCCACCTTATGCGTCGGATCGTGCAACACTACGGTGCCGTTATCGATGCGCATTTCCGAAAACGTCGCCAGCCGGTGCGCCGGCTTTTGGCTGCGCGCCAGCGCGTCGATCAGGCCGGACCAGTTCGACTGGCCGTTGCCGTCCAGGTCGATCGCGATGACCGGACG
>Ga0302319_10022328_pt1 | contig 11356 bp, 10 predicted proteins | sample Bog_T0_2_FD_203319 | JGI IMG/M metagenome (GOLD analysis project Ga0302319, IMG submission 203319) | Peat permafrost microbial communities from Stordalen Mire near Abisko, Sweden - Bog_T0_2 | ecosystem: Environmental > Terrestrial > Soil > Wetlands > Peat | place: Sweden: Abisko, Stordalen Mire...
CACGACCCGGCGCGGAGTCGCTCTCTCAGTAAGGTCGTCGCGGCGCGATGGCACTTCAGGCAGAGCGTCCTCATGTTCGCCAGGTCGCATTGGCCACCGCCTTCTGCCACCGGCACAATGTGATCGGCATCCCAAAGTGATTTTCGGCTGTTCTCCCGCAATCCCCACTCCTTAAGGAAACTTCGCCGGGCTGCATAGTCCAGTCTCCGCATATCGCCGCGCAGCGCAAGAGTATTTGCGCCGCACAGCGCGCACACACCCTTGTCGCGCTTCAGGACCTCTTCCCGCAGGTAGCCGGGGTCGGTCCGTAACTTCCACTGGTGAACGCAAGCATCGGAACAGAAGGTTCGGCGGCGGGGCGGAGTTTCCGAGTGGCACCAACGGCACAGCGGGCGGCCCGATTCGCCGCGCTTCACTTCGGCCGGAGTAAGCCATCCACCGGGCCGGGTGCGCGGAGGCCGAGGGGCCTTGGGTCCGTTTTGTAAATCCTGCGACACCCCGGAACTCAACGCGCTTTCACCTCCCCGAGGCCGAACACCGAATCAAGGACGCGGTTATTTTTATCGACCAGGGCCGTCGCCGCAAAACCCGATTCCGATGGCGTTCCAAACCGCAGATCGATCAACGACACCCGCGTACCGCCATTACCATCGAGAGCCGGATGCACCACCCACAGCGGATACTGAACGAATTCCAACAGCATTTGAAATGGATAGGTCGTCGTGGCGGCCTCCATGGCGGGTGTACGCGGAGGTTTGTAATAAGTGGTGGCGTCTGAGGGGTGGAAGTCAGTCCGCAGATCCACCGGCACTTCCGCATAGCCGTAGCTCATCTCCGCCATCCCCCGCCAAACCAGCGGATTTGCGGTAGGAAACGCCCCCACTTTCCGGGGCGCGTATTTGCCGTACGTATGAGTGTTCAGAGTGTTCGTGGCCTTGGCGTGAAACACGGCGCGGGTGTAATCGTAAGTGGTGAACAAGACCAGGGCTGCAACCGCCCAGCCCGCGTTACCCCGGTCACGCACAGGCTCGCCAATCTCCGACCCCACCAGGCGCGATAGCGCGGGCGCGACGATGCCCAGCAGCAGGATTGCCCAGATGGTGAAGTCCACCACCGGAGCAATATCCAGATGCGACCAGTGGCCGGAGAAGGGCAACAACAGCCTTATTCCATAGACGTTCGTCAGATCCAGCAGCAAATGCGACGCCACGCCTATGAGGGCGATCGCGAATGCCTGCCACCAGCGAAGTTGCTTCTCCTTCTTCCGGATCACGAGCCAGACCAGCGCGACGGACAAGAGCGCCATCGCGGGCGCGCCCATCAGGGAATGCGTAATGTTGCGATGCCAGTGCAGCCAGGTGGGCCGGCCCCAGAACCAGGAGATGACGTCGAAATCGGGTGCATTGGCGGCCACTACAAGCACGGCAGTTCCGTAAGGCGTCGCGCGTTTGAATCCCGCACGGGCGAGGAACAATCCAACCAACGAGTGCGTGAGGTTATCCAAACTGTGAGATTAGCGCGCTTCCGGTCACAGGGGAAGCGGCGTCAGGAAACCTCAGAACGGAGAATAGTTAATCATGGTTGGAATTCTGAAGCAGATTAACCGGTCCAACGGCGGCTTGCCCAAGCGTGCCGTTGCCGGTCCCGTGATGCTCTCGGAGGTTTCCGTGGAAGGCGACCACTGGCGGAACCCCGTGTTTCATGGTGGGCCCAATAAGGCCGTACTGATGGCATCGGCCGAATTCATCGACGATCTGGCCGCACGCGGCTTTCCGGTCTTCTATGGCGCGATCGGCGAGAACCTCACGGTCTCTGGCCTTGATCCGCACTCGTGGCGCCCAGGGCAGAGGTATCGCGTAGGGCAGGACGCCGTAATTGAGCTGACCACATTGCGGACACCCTGCGGCAATCTGGATGTCTACGGCCCGGCCATCAAAAAGGAACTGTACGACGCGGGCTGCAAAGCGGGCGACGTCACATCGCCCCATTGGGCGCACGGCGGCTTCTACGCCCGCGTTATTCGATCAGGCCTGATCGCGCATGGCGACGCGGTGGTTCTGGAATCCGAGGTAGCCTAAACCCGAGGCCACCGGAGCGGCAGGGGGCGGCTTTGTCGATGTGGGAGATTGCCTTCCACTTCCCGTCCGCCTGTCGATTCCACTCTCCGGCCTTACTGGCGGAGGCTCTACGCCCGCGTCATTCAGCCGGGCCTGATCGTGTCGGGCGACACCGTCGCGCTGGAATCCGAGGTCGCGTAAACCCGCGCTATTTTTTCTTCTTCCGGACCACAGGCGCCTTCTTTGAGACCCTGGCAACTCTCGGTCCGACCACGGGGACCGCAGGGGCGTCGGCGTTGTCGATGTCGGCTATCGCCTTCCACTTCCCGTCCGCCTGCTTCTTGTAGACGGTGACATACTTGCCTTTTTCCGCCACCACCTTCTTCGTCTTCGGATTCGTTGCGGTCATCGAATACGCACCCTGGCTGTAGGCGATGTCTCCGGCTTTACTGACGTCAACGGAAGCGGTGGCGAAGCTAATCGTCAGGTTCTTGTCCGCCATCATTGTCTTGAGGCCGCTCAGAATTGCATCCTTCCCTTTCATGAGCGGCAAATCGGGCACCATGAGCGACGCGTCATCGGCGTAGTGGCTGGCGAGCCGGGCCGGATCCTTCGCCGCAAAATCTCCATTCCATGCGACCTCTCCGTCGCGAATGGCCTTCTGATCCGCTGCCGATGTATCGACAGGAGGCGGTGGCGTGTCCGAACAACTGACCAGCAGCATCGATATTCCTACTGTCATTGCGGCGAAGTAAGCGCGTTTCATATCAGGATTCTCCCCGCATGAATGCTATCGCACGTCGCCCTCACAGTCAAACTTCGCGATTTCGCGAGCGGCCGTCGGATAATCGAACCAGTGCAGGAAGCCGTCCATCCCGTATCCGCCCGGCCCGCGCTGCTGGAGGAACTCGAGTTTCGCGATACCCAACGCGTGGCGCCCGCCATTGCCGCACTGGAACTGCTGCCGCCCGACGTGTATCGCGTGGTGCAGGCGCTGTTGCATTCCCTGCCCAATCGCGACGACGCAGTGCATTACCTCAAGCGACTGTTAACCGAGGCGCCCGGCCCCGCGCAGGCGATTGCCGCGAATCTGATTGCCCTCCGCTATGCGCTGACCATCTTCTCGTGGAGCCGATTTCTCTCTGAATCCATCATCCGGCATCCGGAGTGGCTGCTCGAGATCGCAATCGCGCACGATCTGCACCGCGGGTTTCTGGCAGAGGACTACGAACAAGGCCTGGAGCGGTCGTTAGGGGGTGCGACTCCGCGACCGGTGGATCTCGCGCTGTTCCGCAGGCGGCAACTGCTGCGGATCGTGTTGCGTGACGTTTTGAAATATGCCGATCTCTCGGAGACGGCTGAGGATCTCTCGAACCTTGCGGACGCGATTTTGAATGTCACGTGCCGGGCAGTGAGGCGCGACGTCACAAACGAACTGGAGGACAGGGATCCCGGCCATGAATTGGCGGCGGCTGACATGCCCCGGTTCTCCGTCATTGCGCTCGGGAAGCTGGGCGGACGAGAACTGAACTACAGTTCCGATATCGATCTCATGTTTGTCCACTCCGGAGGAAGTCTGACGTCCGGGGAAAATGCGGTCAGCGCGAAGGAATTCTTCAAACTTGTAGCGGGACGTATGACGGAGTTACTCTCGACGTACTCCCCCGAAGGCCTTTGCTACCGAGTCGACCTCAGGCTGCGACCCGATGGCAAGCTCGGTGAACTATGCCAGTCGATCGAAAGCGCGAAGCAGTATTACGCGAGGCGAGCCCGCGACTGGGAGCTTCAGATGCTCATCAAGGCCCGCGTGGCGGCGGGAGACGGCGGGCCGGGCCGTGAGCTTTTGGATTTCGTCGAACCCCTGATTTACCGAACTACCACCGACTTCCGGACGGTGGAGGCCGTTTCCGAGACTCGAGCGCGCATCCACGAAAAGCAGGCGAAGATTAAACGAGCCCGGGCTGAGAACGACAGGATCCGGCCCGGAAGGTTTTCGGGCCCGGCCGATGGAACGCTCTCCCTGCGGCACGGGTCGGCGACGGACGGTAAATCCGCGGAAGCGCTCGACGTGAAACTCGCAAAGGGCGGAATTCGCGACATCGAGTTCCTGGTGCAGTGCCTGCAACGCCTGCATGGCGGGCGGGAACCATGGGTGCGCCACGGCGGAACGCTGCTCGCACTCTCCCGTTTGAGAGACAAAGAACTGCTATCGCCCGCGGAGTATTCGCGTCTGGCAAACGCATATGTTTTCCTGAGGCATCTGGAGCACCGGCTTCAGTTTGACGAGGACCGGCAGACCCATACGTTGCCCGCGGATAAGGAAGATATCGATCTGCTGGCACGGAAGATGCCCGCGGGCTTACCCGGATTACCTTCCGCAGGCACATTGCAACGCGAACTGGACCACCACTTCACGAATGTCCAGGACCTTTACGAGCGCGTGATTCATTCGCATCGTCCGGAGACCTTCTCCATTCCCTACGATTCGCCGCTGGAGCGAAGCTTTGGCGCCGGAGCGATCACAGGACAAGAGGGCGCGGGTACGCCGCCGCGCGGCGAATTTCCGAGCGTAAACCTCAGCCGTTTTTTGGAGCACAGGGCACCGGCTTTCTGGCAGCTCATTTCCAGCGGCGGCGTGATCCGTAGTCAGGACAGCTTCGAATCCTTTCTCGAGAAGACGGTCGCGCATCCCGCCTGGCTGGCGCTGCTCGATACCAATCGGGAAGTGGCGCAATGCATCATCGATCTGTTCGAACACAGCCAGTATTTTGCCGATCAATTGGTGCGGCATCCGGAGTTGTTGGCGGAAGTGGAACAGGCCTGCGGAGCGAAACAGGGCCGAACCGGCTTCGAGGCTCCCCGGGAGGCAGCGGATATCCGCCAGTACTTTCGCCAGCAGATGGTGCGAATACAGGCGGATAGCGTGTATCATCGCGTACCGGTATTCCGTACCCTGCAGCGCACGTCGGACCTGGCTGATTCGATCGTGGCGGCAGCCTACGACGTCGCGCTTGCGGAGGCGCTGGCCGCCACGCCACCCCACAATCCCCGCTACTACCCAACGGACCAAATGATGGTCATAGCGCTGGGCAGGCTCGGGATGCGTGAATTCGACCTCGCTTCCGACGCTGACCTGAACTTCGTCATTCCCGACAATGACGCCGCCGAAACGCCTTTCTGGACGGCGGTCGCGGAGCGCCTGATCGGCGTGATCGGTGCATACACGGGCGATGGCGTTGTGTTCACCATCGATACGCGTTTGCGGCCCAACGGACGCGAGGGCGCGCTCGTACAAACCGAAGGCACTTATAGAAAGTATTTCGCGCAAAGCGCCCAGGCGTGGGAAGGCATCTCATATATGAAAGCCCGGGCGATAGCGGGCAACGCCGAACGCGGCACCGCGTTCCTCGGTGACCTCCAGACCATCGACTGGGAGCGTTATGGGCAGGGTCGCCGTTCCCGCGAAGAACTGGCGCACATGCGCAAGCGCCTCGAACGGGAGCAAGGCGTTCGCAACCCCCTGAAAGCCGGCGTGGGCGGCTACTACGATATCGATTTCGTGCTGATGTATCTCCGGCTGCGCGATGCGGGAAGCTTCTATAAAGTACTGAATACGCCAAAGAGAATTGCGGTGATTGTGGAATCGGGGAACCTCGATGCAGCAGATGCGGCGTTCCTGAGCGACGCCGCCACGTTCTTCCGCGCGGTCGACCACGGACTGCGGGTTGCCACCGGACATGCGGAAGGCCGTCTGCCCGCTAACCCGGCCCATGTTGCGGTGCTGACCGAACTTGTACACCGTTGGGTTCCGAGCAGCCTTCATGAAGGGACATTGGAAGCGGTGAGCCGCCGCATCCGCCGGGAGACGCGGGCGTTTTTTGAGCGAGTCTTCTCCGCGGACTAGAGACTCCAGACTCCTGTCACGGGGAATGACCCGAGCCCGTATGTTTCCAGGCCGTGGCGCGGACCACATGTGACGGCCTGGGACTGTGCCCAGATCTTCACCGCGGCACGTGGCGCCAGCTTCAGCGGGTGGCTGGCGTTTGCGCATTCGACACGACAGCCCATGCCATACCAAGTGATGTGATGGCTCTCGGCGCGGCAGACACGAACTCGGCCTCCGGCCGCGCCGATTCGTACGGGTGTGACTGGCGCGAGATCTGCATTTACCTGCCTGAATGTGCGGGTTCTGCCGGGGTGGGGCCGTGTCCCTGCCGAGCGCGGTGGACACGCGGCGGTAGCCGCGTTCTGCCACTCTGGGCGCCACAGGGAGTTGGTCCACCACGACCGAGGGTCACCAGGTGGCCCATGCTTCAGTGAGGGCCTCTGCCGGGCGACGGATGGAACAGATGAGAGACCACAGCTACCCGGGAAATTCCCATGCCCCATGGCAGTCGGTTTTGAAAATGAACTACTTGACGGGAAGTCACAGGCCAGTGTCCGCGAAGCAGTTCGAGAAATGCAGAAACTCAAGGCGTGAGCAAAGGTCGCCGGCCGAAGACGGCAAGGTCCCGGATTGCCCTCGGCATGATGGCTCCCTACCCGGTTCGGACACGGCAGAACGTTCACCCCGCCCACATTGATTCGTTCCCGGCAACGGGTGGCATATAAAATAGGAAGTCACAATGGTTCGCGACGGCATTTACTACGCGCTTGGCTTCACGGCTGCAGGCATATTGACCGCATGGCTCCTCGGCACCGCCGTCGCTACGCCCCTCTTTGTGCTCGGGGCTTTCTGCGCCTGGTTTTTTCGCGACCCCGAACGGCCGATACCGGTGGGTAATGTAGCCGTGTCTCCCGCCGATGGCAAGGTTGTGGCGGTGGTGGATGAGGGCGACGGGCTTACCCGCATCAGCATTTTCCTCAACATCTTCGACGTACACGTCAATCGATCTCCGATCTCCGGGGTGATCACCGATTTCGTTTATCAAAAAGGCAAATTTCTGGTCGCCAGCCTGGAGGCCGCTTCCACGGACAACGAGCAGACCGTCATTACGGTTCGCGCGCAGGATGGTACCCAGGTTGTGTTCAAACAGATCGCAGGCCTGATCGCGCGCCGCATCATCTTCAGCAAGAAGGAGGGCGATTTTGTGCAGGCGGGGGAGCGCATCGGCCTGATCAAATTCGGTTCGCGCATGGACGTGATACTCGGCCCGGAGTGGCGAATTGAAGTTGCCCCAGGTGTACGTGTAAGCGCCGGATCCAGCATTCTGGCGCGCCGCGCCGGCGAAATTTCGTTACCGCTTGCAATGAAGGCGGGGTTGAAGGAGCCGGCGCTTTGCCAGACATAAAACAGCCCGACTTAAACGACCCGAGCACAAGTCAGCCAGGCCAAAAGGCGCGCCCTTCGCGGGCAGCCTATGCATTGCCAACCCTGTTCACCGCGGGGAATATTTTCCTGGGCTATCTGTCGATTGTCCGCACCATCCAGGGCGCGCTGAATTTTGGCGTGCACCCGGTGTTGGCACAGAAGGATTTTGAAGTGGCCGCCATGACCATCGGCCTCGCGGTCGTACTGGATGGGCTCGACGGGCGTATCGCCCGCATGACGAACACCACCAGCGAATTCGGACGAGAACTCGATTCGCTCGCCGACGTCATCAGCTTCGGCATCGCGCCCGCGATTCTCGCGTACATTTGGGGAGTCCAGTTCGTCAGTGAATCGATCGGAGCGTTTCCGCTCGATCATTTGCAGCGCACGGGAAAGCTAATTGCGTTCCTCTTCCTGGCGTGCGGCGCGGCGCGCCTGGCGCGTTTCAATATCCAGAAGAACCCCGTGCCTTCCAACCCCGGCGCCCCGCACCGAAAATACTTCGTCGGCCTGCCCATTCCGGCGGGCGCAGCCATGGTGGCTGCGGTGATCTTCGCGACCGGCAGTTATCCCCTGACGGACTTCCTGTCTTCCGCTGCCTGGCTGGGTCTGCTGGCCTTGCTATCTTTTCTCATGGTCAGCACATGGCGGTACTGGAGCTTCAAAGAGCTGAATCTGTTACGCCCGCGCTCACCGCTTATTCTGGTTGCCATGTGCGCAACCATTTACGGCATCTGGGCCTGGCCACAGCCGGTCCTGTTCTTCTTGTGCGCGATCTACGTGGCCAGCGGCCTTTTCATTCGGGTGGGCGGGTTGATACGACGCATGATTCGGCCTGTACCAAAGCCGACAACCGGGGGCACTACAGTTGGCTGAAATCATTGCGTTGGTCGGGAGCGAGACTCTTCTGGGCCGGGAGATCCGCGAAGTTTTCGGCGAAACAGCTCTCGGGGAGCAACTGCGTCTTCTTGCGGGTGACGACGACGAGTCGATACGCATAGCCACGATCGGGGAATCCCCGGCGATTCTGACCAAGCTCGAACCGGCGGAACTGGAAGATGCGGCGGTGGTAATCCTGGCGGGGACGGCGGAATCGTCCCGACTGGCCCTCGAGGCCGATCCGAGCGGAGTTGTGATCGATCTTACGGGGGCGTCGGAAGAAGAGCCGGATGCCCGCGTCCGGGCGCCTCAGGTGGAAGCCGGCGACTACCGCGCGGACTATGACGGACCGCAGATCGCGGCGCATCCGGCATCCCTGGCCATCGCTCTGGTGCTCGGCAGGCTGCACCCCGCATTTCCGGTTTCGCGGTCCGTGGTTCACGTGTTTGAACCCGCCAGTGAGCGCGGCAGAGGAGGTATAGACGAACTCCAGCGCCAAACCGTCGGATTGCTCTCGTTTCAGCCAGTCCCCAAGGAGATCTTTGGCGCCCAACTCAGCTTCAATATGCTGGCGAAGCTGGGAGAACAAGCGCCTGTGCAGCTGCAGGAAGTTGAGGATCGCATCGATCGCCATCTGGCTACCCTGCTGGAGCGGGCCGATACCGGCGTTCCCATGCCTTCGATCCGACTGACGCAGGCTCCCGTTTTTCATGGCTACAGCCTTTCTTTCTGGATTGAGTTTGAAGAAGCTCCCGACGTCATGTCCATCGAGGAAGCGCTCGCGGGCGAATGGGTGGATGTGCGGGGCGGCGATGTGGAAGCCCCCGATAACGCCGGCATCGCGGGACAGAGCGGCATCTCCGTGGGGGCAATTACGCCGGACAGAAACGACGGCAACGCAGTCTGGCTCTGGCTCGCCGCCGACAACCTGCGACTGGTGGCTGAAACGGCAGCCTTGATTGCGCAGGAGGCATTGTGAAGCCGCGTCGCGCCCTGGCCGCATTCGCACTGTCAATCGCGGCGTTTTCTTTGGGGTGCGGATATCAGGTTGCAGGGCAATCCAGCATTCTTCCGAAAGACGTTCGTACCATCGCCATTGCCCCGTGGGCTAACGCCAGCATCCAGTTCACACTTTCCCGCTATCTGGCCGCCGCGGTCTCGAAGGAATTCATCGCGCGCAGTCACTACAAGGTTGTGTCGGACCTTTCGAAGGCCGACGTAATCCTGTATGGCACCGTTGCCAATATGACGAAGGGTGGCACGATCTACGACAACACGGTGGGAAAAACCGTGGCCGGTCAGGTCACCGTTCAGATTCAGTACAGGCTGCTGGATCGTGCCGGCAAGGTCCTCCTCAGCAAGCCCAACATGGAGTTCCGGGAGCGTTATGAGATCGCCACCAATCCCGGCCAGTACTTCGACGAGAGCGAAGTGGCCATGCAACGGCTCAGCGCCGATGTTTCGCGGGACCTCGTCAGTGCGATTCTGGACCAATTCTAGGCGAAGATCCCCATGACTCCGGCTCAGTTCCTGGCGCGCGCAAAGAAGAACGACCTGCCTCCCGTCTGTCTGTTTCTCGGCCAGGAAAGTTATAACCGCAGCCGTTGCCGCGAGGCGCTGCTGGCTGCACGGGGAATACAGCCGGAACAATTCGATATGGCGGAATCGTCGCTCGCGGCGGTGATTGACGACGCGAGGGCCATGTCCCTGTTCTCGTCGGAACGGCTGATGATCGCCACCGGCGCGGAGACTGCCATGCCTCGAGTGAGCCGGGCAAGTGCCGCTGCGGATGAGGATGACGACGAAGTCGACACGCCGCGCGCTTCGGCAAGCAAGGGCGAAGAAGCGCTTCTCGCCGCCTACGTCAAAGACCCCACGCCCGGCGTAACGCTCGTGTTTGAGGCAACGCGTTGGGATTTCGACGGCGACGACAAGGCCAAAACCGAGCGAGTGCGTAAGTTCTACGGCAGCATTCCGGACGTGGTCGAGTTCCGCCGCTTCAACCCGGATGAAGCCCGCATGGAACTGGATCGAATCGCGCGCGCCGCGAAGATCGTAATCGAACCTGCTGCCGCCGAGGCACTGGTGGAGGCCCTCGCCGCCGACGTGGGACGCATCGCCGTGGAGCTTGAGAAGCTTCGGCTCTACGGCAAGCCGATCACCGCCGAAGCCCTGCCCCTGCTAGTGCCCGACGCGCGGCAAAGCACGATCTTCGGGCTTGTGAATGCGCTCGGACGACGCGACCGGGCCCGCTCGCTGGAGGCGCTGGACTCGCTGGTGCGCGAAGGCGAGTACCTGCCGCTGGCGCTGACGTTTCTGGCCGGACAGTTCCGCATGGCGCTGGTGGCGAGAGAGGCCAACCTCAAGGGCGCGTCCCAGGTGCAGTCGCATTTTCAGCGCACCGGGGTGCCGATGTGGGGCTCGCGCGCGGAGCAAATCTGGATGACGGCGTCGAAGTTCACCAAGCCCCAGCTGGAGCGCGGACTGACGCTGATCTTCGATGCGGACCGCGATCTTCGAAGTGCGCGCCCGGATGATCGGACCGTGATCGAGAACTTCGTCGTGCGGCTCTGCGCGTAGTTTTCAGTAATCAGTTCTCAGTTTTTTGTTTTCTTGTGAGGCGGCGCGCGCTGTTGCGGTGTTTCCCAGGCTAACCGTGCGCGGCATCGTTTGTATTTTTGGTCTGAGCCGCAGGGGCCTTGACCGTTTTGCAATGGGAACCCAATTCGGCTGTGGCTGGTGGCTCCGCGCGTAGCTCCTCGCAGGAATCGGGGCGTGGCGCAGACACCGATCCCGGGGCCGTTGCGTAAGATATTTAAGTTTCAAAGACCTTGAGGACGGAGCCCCTTGCGGGGACGGCCTCGGTGAAAGGAAGTTTTCAGTTATCAGCGGTCCGCTGTCAGCTTTTTACTATGCGGCGCGCTGTTGGGGTGTTTCCCAGGTTAACTGTGCGCAGCAGCGCTTGTATTTTTGGCCGGAGCCGCAGGGGCATTGGGCGTTTCGGCCCGGGACCGGCGGCGCTTTGACCGTTTTGCAATGCGAAGCCAATGGGGCAGGTTCTCCGTTTTCGACGGCTGGCTCGGGTTGAGGTGTTTCGCTGCACTTTTGG
>Ga0302319_10022330_pt1 | contig 11356 bp, 6 predicted proteins | sample Bog_T0_2_FD_203319 | JGI IMG/M metagenome (GOLD analysis project Ga0302319, IMG submission 203319) | Peat permafrost microbial communities from Stordalen Mire near Abisko, Sweden - Bog_T0_2 | ecosystem: Environmental > Terrestrial > Soil > Wetlands > Peat | place: Sweden: Abisko, Stordalen Mire...
TCCGGGTTCAAGGCTTGGGCTGATGGGTCTTTCGGCCCCGTGACCCCCGTCGCATCGACATTGAACAGACCGCTCTTGAACCCCTCGCTGTATGAGACGTAGACGTTTGAGTTGCCATCAAGATCGTACCTCAATACCGCCCGAGGCGACAGGTTGGCGAAGGTCTTGCTGAGCGTAAACTCTGGCGTGGTGCTACTGACGTAATCAAAGCCACGCCTTTCATACGTATAACGAAGACCACCAGACAGCGATATCCTGTCCGTTATAGACCACGTCGCATTTGCAAAGGGAGCGACGGAGAATATATTTTGTTTCGCTGTGTCCATGGCGCTGGTGTAGTTGCGATCGATCGTCTCGCCATAAAGGAACAGACCGTAGACGATATCCACGGGACCAGCCGCGCCGGTGGCGTTGAACTCCTGGGAAATTGAGTTCTGGCTCGATTGCCAATCCACAATGAATCTCGGGCCCGTATTTTGTGTGGCGTCGACATCAATCGGATTGGATTCGGATCTGTAGGCGGTCAGGGTGGTAAACTTCCAGCCGCCGACGTCATCCTCGGCTTTCAGCGAGACGGCGTTCCAGGTCGCCGTGCTCACGGGCACGAGACCATTCAGCGCGACATCGCGCGCAAGCGGCTGCACATCACCAAACAGGGTGTTTCGCTGCGCCACCCAGGCCAGCGCGCCCGCATCGCTCATATAGCCGTGTTCGAGGGATGCGAGGACGCTAACCGAGCCCGTCGGCGTCCAAAGCAGTTTGAGCCGCTCGTCGGAACGCCGAGTGGGATTGATGGGCGTTCCAACGGGTAGATATTGCTGGCCGTCCGCCAGGGTGTTCTTGCCCTCGGTGAGCCATCCGTCACTCGTGCTGCCATTGATCGAGAGATTGAAAGCCAGGGTCTCGGCCAGCGGCGCGCTGACATAGAGGGCGCCGCGATAGCCGTCACGATCTTCCACCGCTCCGCTGGCGCGAAACGCGAAGGTTTGGCCGGGATCGTAGGTCTTGATCATGATCGCGCCGCCCGTGGCGTTGCGACCAAACAGGGTTCCCTGGGGACCTTTCAGCACATCGACGCGCTCGACGTCGGAGAGGTCCGCGACGGATGAGACCGCGCTGGGAATGTAGGCGCCGTCGATGTAGAGCGCGACACTGTTTTCGCCGACGCGGGTGGAGACGCCGCGTATCCCGGGCTCAGTTTGAAGTCCGTTGTGGGATACCTCCAAACCGGGTGTCAATCGCGGAAGATCGAGGGTCGTATTGATCTGGGCGTCGTGCAGTTGCAGCGCGGACACTGAGGTGATGCTGAGCGGAACGTGGGTGATGACCTCCTCCCGACGCTCAGCGGTGACGATGACATCGTCGGCGGTCTGGCGATCCCGCGCCGAGGCCAGCGGAGCGGACGGCGTGGCCTCAGCCACCGCAAGCACGGGCCACAGCGCCGTCGCGACAAGCAGAAGCCAAAAGCGCCCCTCACCCAGTCTCACGTTGCCCCCTACGGACCGCTGGGACGTGGAAGTCGCCAGGGTCAATGACAATCAAATCCAGATGTCAGTAGTGCACCCTCACCAACCCCAAGGACGCCGGTTGGCGTTATGAGCGAAATATCGTGTCGACTTCCGGACTATACAAATTTGGTGCTTCTGCTTCTAGCATTGATTCTTAGACTTCCCGCGTTGGTGCTTCGGTCTATGGCGCGGGGCAGGTTACCTCCGCCGGCGAGCGCCATGGGTTTTGGGCCGGCAGAACTTTTATTGGTTAAAAACCGCTGTACGGTCTTGAAAGTTGGCGGGATATTAGATGCGTCGAATGTCCTCGTGATGGTGCGTTGTGATGGATAACACCCGCTCGTTCGAACCTCGGCCTGCACCCCGCTTGGGCGCGCATGGCTCGCGACCTGCAGCTTCAGATCGCCGGACCGTTGAGTGGAGGGCGTTCTCGCACGCGCGCCGTGGCTGACGATCCAGCCACCGTGATTGTGATCGACGACGATCGCGACGTGCGGGAGTCGCTCGGACGCCTGCTTCGCTCGGTCAGCCTACAGGCGCGCCTGTATGGCGCCGTCGCCGAATTCCTGAGCGCCGGGCGACCCGACGGCCCGACCTGTCTGGTGCTCGACGTCCGACTGCCTGGCCAGGACGGACTGGATTTCCAGCGTGAACTGTCAAGCGCCAGCGTCCAACTGCCGATTGTGTTCATTACCGGCCACGGCGATATCGCCATGTCCGTTCAGGCGATGAAGGGCGGCGCCGTCGAATTCCTGACCAAACCCTTCCGAGACCAGGATTTGCTCGACGCGATCCGGTCCGGGTTGGACCGCGACCGCGGTCAACGCGAAAAAGCCAAGGCGGTCACCGAAATTCAGGCCCGCTTCAACACTCTGACGGCGCGCGAGCGCGAGGTCATGGCCCTTGCGGTGACCGGACGCCTTAACAAGCAGATCGCTGCCGAAATCGGGATCAGCGAGAACACGGTCAAGATCCACCGGGGAAACGTCATTCGAAAGATGGGCGCCGCCTCTCTGGTTGAATTGGCGCTGATGGCCGAGAAGCTGAAAGTCTCGCCCGGCGCGCAGTAGCGCGGCGCGGCGCTTCCATCGCAAGCCTCGTCCGCCGCCCCTCGCGGCCCTCAGCCCTTCTCATCACAACTCAGGAACAGCCCAAGGACGGTCTCACGGACCGTCTCCAGGATGCTGGCGATCAAAAGCCAAAGGCGGTTGGAGGGGACGCCGGCGTATGGAGGGATATTATGAAGACCTTGCTCATGGCGGGAGCCGCCGCAAGCTTGCTGGCCGGGTCAGGGCTGAGCGCCCATGCCCAGACTGAAAATCACCGCAAGAGAGCGCCCCATCGACATCCGCCGTCGGCGTCGGCCGAGTACCGACGGGCGTTGGACAGTCTGACCAGCGAGGTCCAGGACTTGCGCGGCCAGGTTCAGACCCTGCAAGACCATCTCAACGCACAAACGGCGGCCCAGGCGCAGACCCAGGCTCAAGCCCAACAGGCCACGGCGTTGGCCCAGGCCGCTCAGCAGACCGCGCAGACCGTCAAGACCGAGGATGCCCAGGCCGCCGCCTCGGCTATCCAGACCATCCCGGCCCAGGTCGCGAGCGCCGTGCAGGCGGCCAGAACCAGCAGCGACGCAATCTATTACAAGGGCCTGAAGATCACACTCGGCGGGTTCCTGGAGCTGGCGAACCAATATCGCTCGCGCGCGCTGGGGAGCGACATGTTCTCCCCATTCGCCACGATCCCGTTCAATAACGTAATTCCCGGCCATGAGAGCGAAGACCGCTTCAGCCCCCGGCAAAGCCGCCTGTCCGCGCTGGTCCAGGGCAATGTCGACCCTGGCACTCAAGTGGCCATGTATAGCGAAATCGACTTCCTGGGCGCGGCCCAATCGGCCAACTACACCGAGTCCAATTCCTTCACCCCGCGCCTGCGCCAACTATACGCCACGATCGACTGGCCGGACTCCGGCTGGCATCTGCTGGCCGGGCAGGCCTGGTCGCTGGCGACCCTGAACTCGCAGGGCATCACGCCGCGCAACGAACTGCCGCCGCCGATGATCGACGCACAGTTCATTCCGGGCTTTGTGTGGACCCGTCAGCCCCAGGTCCGGGTCACCAAGGACTTTGACAAGACGATCTGGCTGGCCCTCTCGGTGGAAAGCCCGCAGACCACGTTCGGCGGCGTCGTCCCGGCCGGCGTGGTGGACAGCATCGCCAACAGCACGGGCCTGTACGCCGGCGCGACGGGCGCCACCGCGCCGCCCTCGGCCGGAGGCGGAACCCCCGTCACGCCGACGGCGGGCGTGAGTTCGCTGAACAGCGTCCCCGACGTGATCGGCAAGGCCGCCTACGAAGCCAAGATCTATGACCGCGAAGTGCATGCGGAAGTGTTCGGCCTGGGGCGCGGATTCAGCGAGCGGATCGGAAGCAGCAACCAGACCGTCTACGGCGGCGGGGTCGGCGTCGGCCTGATCGCCCAGCTGGTTCCCGGCCTGCTTGACCTGCAGGCGAGCGCCCTGACCGGAAGGGGAATCGGCCGCTACGGCACCTCCCAACTGCCGGACGTGACCTTCTCGCCCAACGGCCGCATCCAGCCCATCGGGGAAACCGACTGGCTGGCTGGCGTCACCGTGCACGCCACCAAGACGCTCGACATCTATGCGTTCGGCGGCGAAGAACAGGAACAGCGGCAGGCCTATGCGTCCAATTACGGATTGGGCAGCTCGCAGTTGGACCTCAGCGGCTGCTACGTCGAAGGCGGCGCCTGTTCGGCGGCCACGAACTCCGTCGAGCAAGGCACCTTCGGCTTCTGGGACCGGCTCTACCAGGGTTCATTCGGGCATGTTCAGGTCGGGGTCCAGTATTCCTATACCGAACGGCGCGCCTTCAGCGGACTCAACGGCCTCACGCCGGTGACGGACGACAACATCGTGTTCGGCAGCCTGCGCTACTATCCGTTCTGACAACAAGACCAACGCAAGGGCGGCGTCATCTTTGCGCTGCCCCTGCGTTGCGAGGACGACATTGGCTGGAGTTGGCGCGATGAAGATTGACAAACCTGTGTTGCGACGTGAGGTCACGCGGATCGATAATCCGCCCGTGTTGGCCGGCCATGTGGTTGGGCACACCTTGCGGCGATTGATTGATGGGCGACATACCGCGTTCACGGATCCCTTCGTCCTTCTGGCCGAAGACTGGATGCCGCGCGGCGCCTTTCCTCCGCATCCCCACCGCGGCATGGAGACGGTGACCTTCGTCATCGAGGGCGCCGTCGAGCATCGTGACAGCGCGGGGCACAGAGGCGTCATCCGCTCGGGCGATGCTCAGTGGATGACCGCCGGGCGCGGGCTTGAGCATGAGGAGAACGCCCAGAAGGGCGTCATCGCGCACACCTTGCAGCTCTGGGTGAATTTACCCTCGGCCCAAAAGATGACCGCGCCGCGCTACCAGGATCTTGTCGGCGCCGACATGCCTGTCCATCGAGAACCGGGCGTTGAAATTCGCGTCTTTTCGGGGCAATCCGCCGGCGTCACATCGCCCACGCTCAATCACACGCCGGTTATAATGATCGACGCACGCATCGAGCCTGGTGCGTCATTCCTCCAGTCGCTTCCGGCGAGCGACAACGCCTTCGTCCACGTCCTGAGCGGTGTCGCGAGGGTCGGAGCCACGGGCGACATCGTACGGGCCAATCAACTGGCTTGGCTGTCGCGATCTGATGAGACCGAAGCGTCCGAGCTTGTTCTGGCGGCCGGCGACGCCCCCGTCAGGCTCCTGCTCTTTTCGGGCCGACCCTTGCGCGAACCGGTCGTGTTTGGAGGGCCGTTCGTCATGAACACCCAGTCAGAGATTGGCCAGGCGTTCGCTGACTATCACGCTGGTCGGTTCGGATCTGTTGAACCCGCCTGAGCTTCCTGCTCGCAAGGAGTCATTGTCTGGCCGTTGGTGATGAGAACCAGCGAACCGAGCAACGCCGCGAGGATCGAGCCGACAAGGACGCCAATCTTAGCCACCGCGGCGAATTCGCCGTGGGGAAACGCCCGGTCGGTCATCAGCAGGGCCACGGGATCGCTCACGCCACAGAGGCAGGCGGCCCCTAGAAATGCACGCAGCGTCGTATCTTCCGGAATGACGGCAATCTTGGCTTTCACGGCCGCCAGCGCCGCCAGGCTCACGCCTAGGGGCTTGCCAACGACGAGCCCTAAAATGACGCCGGCGAGCACCCGTACAGCCTCGGGGGAGCCGAGATCGAAGCTCAGGGATGCGCCGGTGGCCGACAGGGCGAACAGCGGCAGGACGACATAGGCGGACCAGGGATCCGCGGCGCGCTCGACGCGGTCGGCCGGCGATAGCAGCCGAGCGCTGGCGGCCGAGAGGTTGCGGCTCGCCCAATCCCAGATCGGCTCTTGCGGAACAGGCGAAGTCTCGCCCGCCCCGTGCTCGGACTGGGCATGTTCGAGCGCGGCCAGGGCCGTGGCGGCCTGGGCCAGCAGAGGGCCGGCGGCGGGCGCGGGCCGCGTGGGCAGGAACACCGCCAATAGCACACCGGCCAGGGCCGCGTTGACGCCAGCCGCGTGCAGAGAAAGCCAAAGTCCGATCGTGGCGACGAGATAGGGCCAGCCCGCGTACACGCGCCAGCGGTTGAGGGCGAACATCAACCCGGCCGCGCCGACGGCGGCGATCAGCCAGCCGCCATGGAAGTCCTGGGGGTAAAAAACAGCCAGGATCAGCATCGAAATGATGTCGTCGACCACTGCCAGGGCGGCGACGAACACCTTGAGACCGATGGGGGCTCGACGTCCAAGCAGGGCGAGGATACCGAGGGCGAAGGCGATGCCGGTTGACGTCGGGGCCGACCAACCCGGCGCGGTCGCGCCTCGGTTGACGGCCAGGTAGATCGCCGCCGGCGCCACCGTTCCGCCTATCGCGCAAAGCACCGGCAGCATCGCCGCGCGGCGATCGGCAAAGGCTCCGACCGTCATCTCGCGACGGATCTCCAGGCCCACCAATAGAAAGAAGATGGTCAAAAGGCCTTCGGCGCACCAGTCGCCCACCGTCAGCGACAGAACGCCGGCGGTCCCGCCAATGCCGAACCGGGCGTCGATCACCTCACGATACAGAGACGCCAGGGGCGTGTTGGCGCAGACCAGCGCCGCGGCTGCGGCGAGCATCAGCACGAGACCCGCGGACGCCGGCAGGCTGGCGAAGGCCCGCGCCGTACGCTGCACCCGCGTGGCCACCGGGCGCTCCAGTGCTTCGAGCATGGAATAGAAGTCCCAGGACTCGTCGTAGCGCTGCCCGTCGATGAAGATTGTCGGCGTCCCGGTCACGCCGTTGCGCCGGCCGTCGGCGAGGTCTTCATCGATGTGGCTGCGCAGATCCGGATCGTCGAGATCCCGCATGAAGCGGTCCATGTCGATACCGAGCGACTCCGCGGCTTCCAGCACATGGTCGCGGGTCAACGGCGGCTGGCGCGCGTAAAGGGCGTCGTGCATTTCCCAGAAACGACCCTGCCGCCCCGCCGCCTCGACGGCCTCCGAGGCGAAGCGCGCGCCGGGGTGAGCGCGCTCGTTGGGAAAGTGACGGAACACATAGGTCAGGCGCTCGCCCAGCGCTTGCCGCAAGCGTTCGATCACTCCGCGCAGACGCCGACAGTACGGGCAGAGATAGTCGCCATAGATCAACAGAACCGCGCTGTCGCTTGCCCCGCTCCCACGCAGGTGGTCGCGCGCGGGATCGATCGGGCGCAGAAGGGCGCTGTGCTCGCTGACGATCGTCACGTCAGCGCCGCGTCAGGTGGGCTGCGACCGAGCCGCATGCGATCCCCCAAGCCAGTGGTCTTGGTAGAGTCAAGGTGTAGAGCCAGATTCAGAGTTCGCATGCGATCTCATCCGGCTCCAGTGAGCACGAATACGCCGAGATCGCCAACGGGCGGGCGGCCTCTAACCGGGACAGCGCCAGCCCTTCATCTGGGCGATTTCCTGGAAATCCGGATCATTTTGGCTCGGCGCCGTCGGAATGGGCCGCGCCTCCAAGGCGCTTGGACGTCGCGAGGTCATAACCGAGGCCACAAAAAGCCGAAAGAAAATCCACCCCGCCTCCAACGCCGAAGCTTCGATCATCAGCGCCGACAGCCCCATGGCCGCGGCGCTTTCTAGGAAAGCGCCGGCGCGCTCGAGCCCTGTCGGCCATTTGTCATGCAAGGCGAGACGAACAGTCACTCCATGTACGAGCCGCGGAATGGCTCGCCCTCCGACGGAAGGGTCAGGCGAAAGCGTAGCCCCGCATGCTCGGAGTCAAACTCAACGCGCCCTCCCAGCTGTTTGGCGAGCGCGCCCACCATGACGAAACCGAGACCGCGGTTGCTCCTGGCGTCGAAGCCTTCAGGAAAGCCCGGACCTTCGTCGAGGATTTCGATCACAATGGTCCCCGCCTCATCAGCGCGGCCCCGCACGAGGATCGTTCCGGATTGTCCAGGCGGATAAGCGTGCTTGATCGCGTTCGTGATGATCTCCGAGACGATCTGCGTGACAGGAAGAACCCGGTCGGGCGACACTTGGCAGTCTGGCGAGACGTCCTCGATCAGCGCGATTCGCCCGCCCACCAGCGACGAGAATGGCGCGCACACCTTGTGCAACTGCTCCTTGAGATCGGCGCGCCCGAACCGGCTGCCCGACGCGAGCGATCGGTGCAAATCGGCGATGGCCTCAATCTGCGCGCGAACGCCCTCAAGGAGGAGCTGAACGCCGTCGGTCGTGGGCTCGACCGGTTGACGCGCAAGGTCGGCGGCTTTCAGACGGACGAATCCGGCGAGCAGCGCCAAGTGATTGGCGAAACGGTGATCGGCCTCTCGGGCGTCCATGCTCACGACATTCCGTGTCATCCTGGCGCAATCTCCCGACCCGACGTGCGACCGCTACGGTCTAGGTATCGGCGATTGGCCGCCCAAGTGCTTGGCCAGGGCGCTGAGTTCTCGTGAGAAAATCTGAGGAATTGTCGGTCTGGACGCCCTGCCGCTGGGCGCGGGATGTCGAGGCGCCGGCTAAGGGCCACTGCTCAGGTATTCTTAAGAAAAATCAGCCCCTGCCAAGGACTTGGGCGGTCGTGGCCGGCATTCTGTCGGCGAATGGACGCATGAAGCTCATGTCGTCCGCCAAGTCGATATCCCTCCGTTTCGGGAAGCTTACTGCCCGGAATCCAATTAACGGGCGCAACCCATCACCGGCCGACGGCCGGACGCTGCTGTGTCCGCCTCGAAGGCCTTGGTTATGACCGTTGCCGAACGCGCCGAGCGCACCACCGCCGAGCCCCCCCCGCTGGGCGACACATACAGCGAGCCTAATCCAACTCGGCGGCGGCTGTTGACGATCCGCTTGGCGCTCGTCGTCGCGGGGTTGGGGGTGCTGATCGTTGTTGTCGTGGCGGGCGCCCGCTATTGGACCAGCGGCCGCTTCGTTCAGTCCACCGACGACGCCTATGTTCAGGCCGACTCCAGCACGATCGCGCCCAAGGTCTCCGGCTATATCGCGCGCCTGCTGGTGGACGACAACCAGACGGTCAAGGTCGGCCAGCCGCTCGCGGTGATCGATGAGCGCGACTTGCGCGCCGCATTGGACGCGGCCAGCGCCAACGTCGCCGCCGCCCAGGCTTCAGTGGCCAATCTCAACGCCCAGATCGTCGCCCAGGGCTCGCTGATCCTTCAGGCCGACGCCAGCGTCGCCGGCGCCCGCGCGGGCTTGGCCCTGGCTCAACGCGACGACGTCCGCCGCCAGAAGATGGCGCAGGTCGGCTATGGCAGCGAGGAGCGCGCCGACACCGCCTCCACCGATGCGCAAGAGAAGACCGCATCCCTGGCCGGGTTGATGGCGGCGGCATCGACCGCGCGCCAACAGGTGGCCATCCTGACCACCCAGCGCGCGCTCGCCCAGGCGCAACTCGCCCGCGCCCAGGCCGGCCTGCGTCAGGCGCAGCTGAACCTGAGCTACGCCACCATCATCGCGCCGATCGACGGGACGGTGGCGGCGCGCACCGTTCGCGTCGGCCAGTACGTCCAGGCAGGCACCCAGCTCATGGCCGTGGTGCCGCTGCAGAAGGTCTATGTGGTCGCCAACTTCAAGGAAACACAACTGGCCCGCATCCGTCCGGGCCAGCCGGCGCGCGTCAAGGCCGACACCTTCCCCGGCGATGATGTCGAGGGCCGCGTTGACAGTTTGGCGCCGGCGAGCGGCATGGAGTTCGCCCTGTTGCCGCCTGACAACGCCACCGGCAACTTCACGAAGATCGTCCAGCGCATCCCCGTCAAGATCACCTTCGACACGAGCGTGCTGTCGGGGCGCCTGCGTCCGGGCATGTCGGTCAACGTCTATATCGACACCAAGGGGCGGCCGCGGTGACCATGGCCAACCCCACCCTATCGGCGGTCGCGCAGCCGCCCGCGGCGGCAGACGCGGTCGCCTTTAAAACCTGGATCGCCGTGGTCGGGGCGGCGCTCGGCGCGTTCCTGGCGATCCTCAACATCCAGATCGTCAGCTCGTCCCTGGCTGACATCCAGGGCGCGATCGGCGCCGGCGCCGACGAGGGCGGCTGGATCACCACCGCCTATTTGGTGGCTGAGATCATCGTCATTCCGATCAGCGGCTGGCTCGCCCGGGTGTTCTCGTTGCGCACCTACCTGCTGACAAACACCTTCCTGTTTCTGGTGCTTAGCGTGGCCTGCGCCTTGGCCACCAATCTCAGCCAGATGATCGTGGCGCGCGCCCTGCAGGGCTTCGCCGGGGGCGTGCTGATCCCGCTGGCCTTCACGATCATCATGACCCGCCTGCCGCCGTCCAAGCACGCGATCGGGCTGTCGATCTATTCGATCTCCGCGATCTTCGCGCCGTCGATCGGACCGGTCATCGGCGGCTGGTGCAACGACACCTTCGGATGGCAGTCGATCTTCCTGGTCAACATCGTTCCCGGCGCGGTGATGTTCGCCATGCTTTATGTCTCGCTGGATAGCGAGCCGCGCCGGTTCGACCTGCTGCGCCGCGGCGACTGGCTCGGGATCACCTCGATCGCCATTGGGCTTGGCGCGCTTGAGACGGTGCTGGAGGAAGGCGAAAAGGACGACTGGTTCGGATCGATGTTCATCGTCCGGCTGTCCGTTGTCGCGATCGTCGCGCTCACCGCCTTCGTCGCGGTCGAGCTGACCCGCAAGTCCCCGCTTCTGCATCTGCATCTGCTCGGCCGGCGCAACTTCGGTCTGAGCACGATCGCCAACTTCTTCTTCGGCTTTTCGATGTATGGCTGGCTCTACATCGTGCCGGTCTATCTCGCGCGGGTGCAGGGCTACGACGCCGAACAGATCGGCGGCGTGCTGATCTGGCTCGGCCTGCCCCAACTGCTCATCCTGCCGCTGCTGCCAAAGATCATGCGCTTTATCCCTCCGCGCCGTCTCGTGAGCGTCGGCTACCTGCTGTTCATCGCCGGAAGCCTCCTGGCCGCCCACCTTTCCAACAACTTCTCCGGACCGGAGTTCATCGCCTCCAGCCTGGTGCGGGCCGTCGCCCAGACCATGGTGATGACGCCGCTCTCGGCGATCGCGGTCGCCGGCATCGAACGCGAGTGCGCCGGTTCGGCTTCGGCTCTATTCAACATGACCCGCAACCTCGGCGGCGCGATCGGGATCGCCCTGCTGCAGACCGCCCTGACCATGCGCGAACACTTCCACTCCGACGTCCTGACCTCGCAGGTGTCCCTGCTAGAGCCGGCGACGCGAGCCCGACTCGCGGGTCTCGCCCACCGGTTCGGCGTCCTTGGGGTCAGCGATCCCGACCTCGCACGCCACAAGGCTATTGTCGCCCT
>Ga0302319_10022333_pt1 | contig 11355 bp, 9 predicted proteins | sample Bog_T0_2_FD_203319 | JGI IMG/M metagenome (GOLD analysis project Ga0302319, IMG submission 203319) | Peat permafrost microbial communities from Stordalen Mire near Abisko, Sweden - Bog_T0_2 | ecosystem: Environmental > Terrestrial > Soil > Wetlands > Peat | place: Sweden: Abisko, Stordalen Mire...
GCGAACAGTTGCCGGCAATTGACGAGGGCACCAGCGACCCAGCCAGCCTTGGATATTCCTATCAGATTCTTGCGCGTGTTCTGGCGACACGGCTTGACTGGTACAAGGCTTTGGAGGGGCAGGAGCTTGCTCCGCCGCCTACGCCAGTGCTCCACGAGCTCGACGGCGAGTGGCTCGCGAGGCATCGCCAGGCGGCGCTTCAGGGCCTAGCCGCCACCGGACTACCAGGATTCATGGAGGTTTGCCATTTCTGTGTGGACTCTCCAATCCAGAAGTCCCAGCAAGAACTGTTGTCAGCAGCACAGCAGGCTCAAGTGCGCCAGACTGGGTGGCCTCTCGGCATCGTCTTGGAGAGCGAGGAATCCCGCCCAAGGCCGACTAACGACGGCATTATGGCGCAGGTTGGACGAGAGTTCCCCGAACGGCGTCGCTTCGATTATTGGGCTTTAACCAAGAGCGGTGACTTCTTTACGCTCAGATCACTTTCAGAGGACGTTTTCGACGAGAAGCGTCAGCAGTGGGCCATCTGGTGGGATTTTCGTATCATTCGCGCAACCGAGGTGTTGCTGCATTGCTCCAACCTATACAAATTGCTAGGGGTCGAACCCAATGCGCACATCCAGATGCGTGTCCGGTATGGGGGACTGCGCGAGCGGAGTCTGGCGGCCCGCGAACACTTCTCGCCGCGGCAGCGGGGCAGGAACCTCTACGAAGACGAGGTACCCGTGACACCGATCACGTTCCGGCTCGGATCTATCGAATCTGAAATTGTCACTTTAGTGAAGAGGCTCTGCGAACCGCTATTCGTCATTTTCGACTTCGCTGAGATCGCTGACGAGGACTACCGGCGATTGGTAACAGACTTCGTTGAAGGAAAGCTCCGCAGCCCGCGCATCCCGCAAACTTAGATCGCGGATCGATCGTCGGTACTCATATTCCCGATTCCCGGCTATGAAACGGGTTGAAATCCGTATTCGTGTCGAACACATCCACCCCCTCGCGCCGCTTCAAGAAATTCACAACCCAATATGTAAGAGGCGTGGCGGCCACTTCATACAGCACCTTGGCCAGATAGCCGGACATGATCAGGTTAGCGATCATACCGAAGCTCAAACTGCCTCCAAACGTGAGCACGGTGACCACCAGCGTATCCACCGCTTGGCCGACCACCGTCGATCCGACGGTGCGCGTCCACAGGTAGCGGCCCTTGGTCAGCATTTTCATTTTGGCCATCACGAAGGAGTTGGCAAACTCGCCGCACCAAAACGCCACCAGGCTGGAGGCGATGATGCGCGGCACGAAGTTGAAGACTCGCGCAAATGCAGCCTGGCCATCCCAACCGGGCGCGGGCGGCAGCCATACCGTGACCATTCCCATGATCGCCAGAAGGCCAGAGGCAAAAAAACCGATCCAGATGGCGCGGCGGGATGCGCCGTATCCATAGACCTCGGTAAAGACATCACCGAAGATATATGTGATGGGAAAAAACAGCATGGCGCCGCTGAAGCGGAACGGCCCCACGGCCGTGATTTTCTGTCCCACCAGATTGGAAATCAGCAGGATGGCGACGAAGGCGTGGACCAGCAGGTCATAGTAGCGCAGGCGGGATCGATTCATCCCCACTGCACCGAGTGATCCGAGGTAACAGCGCGCGTTTCGGCCGGCGAATCCGTGCGGAAATACGACCATGGGCCGGGAATCCAAGGATAGCGCTCGATCACCGATTCGTCGACCGTAACACCCAACCCAGGCGAGCGGGGCACGATCAGGTCGCCATGGTCGATTTCGAGGGGCTCCTTGAGGATCTCAGACCCTAGCGGAAACGCATACATCCCTGCTCGCCCCGGCGCCGAATAGCAAGGGTATTCCAGCCATTCGACAATGGACTCCGGCCAGCAGATGCCCAGATGCGCGGCGGCGACCACCTCCAGGGCGGTGCCCCAGCTATGAAAAGCGAACCGCAGCCCTGCGCGCGCGATGTCGCCCAGCAGCCGCCGGCCCATAGAAAAGCCGCCCTGGCAAAAGACGTCCATTTGCACGTAATCGACCGCCTGCCGCAGGATCAGATCCTGGTAGCGCTCTTCGCTGGGTTCGTGCTCGCCGCTGGCCAGAGGCACATAATCCTTTTCCTTCAAGCGCAGATACGCTTCGTGATCGTCCGGGGGCAGCGGCTCTTCCAGCCAGGCGATGTCGTACTCCGCCATGGCCCGGGCCAATTCTTCCACGGTCGCGGCGCTATAACTGCGGTCGCCCATGCGCCACCAGGTGTGGGCGTCCACCATCAAATCGAGATCCGGGCCCACGGCGCCGCGCATCTGGCGCACGGTTTCAAGGTCGGCTTCGGGGCCACCGGCGGGGCGCATCTTGTAGGCGCGAAAACCGAGATCCGCGATGGCCGCCGCCTCCGCCGCATAGCTCTCGGGCGACATATACATCCCGGCACTGCCATACAGCCTGATGGCGTTCCGAACGCGGCCGCCAAGCATATCGGAAAGGGGCACGCCGCGCGCTTTCGCGCAGAGGTCGAATAGGGCCACTTCCACCGCGCAGTAGGTTTTGGCAGCCGCGGCGGTCACTTCGGGTTGGTCCATGAACTGGATGCGCAACGCGTCGGGGTCCGCCAGGGTGCGGCCTTCAAGAAACGGACCGACCAGGCTTTCGATGATTTGTTGTGCGGTCTCGCTGCCGGGTCCTGGCGCATACCCCACCAGGCCGCCGTCGGATTCGACGCGGATCAGCATGGCATCGCGTTTCAGGATGGTCCGCTCGCCGCCATGGAAGGGCAGCCGCACTGGTTCGGAGAACGGATAGGACAGCAGGAAAGCTCTTACGCTGGAAATAATCATCGAATCCAGCACATCAGCATAACAAACCAATCGTGCCGGCGGGAAACGCGGACCCGGAGGTCCGCTCCACCGTTTACATGAACTGTAGCCAAGCGACGGTCGCCACCATGAGCATGAAAGACGACACGAACGGAATTCGCCACTTGCGCCCGGATTCCTTGGGCTTGAAAAGGATCACTGGCGGCTTATCCGTGGCAGCGGCGGCGGCTACGTTCTCGCCCGCGGGATCCTCCGGTGCTACTGCTTCCGGCGTTGGCTCCGCCGGTACCTCCGGCGCCTTCACGACCAGTTCAGGCTTACCGAACACCTGTATTTCCGGCTCGGCGGGCTCAGGCTCGGGCTCAGGCTCGGCTTGGAGGGCCGCTTGCGGCGCCGGCGCGGCTGGCGTGTGTATCGCCACGGCCGGTTCCGGTTCCGGTTCGGCGGGGGCAACCGCCGGGGGTTCCGGTTCGGTGTGGGTTGCTTCCGGCGTGGGAGCGGCGACAGGCTCTGGCGTCTCCTGTACCGGGGCGGCGGGTGGAGGAATTTCGCGCGGTGCGCCGGCCCGTGGGGCGGGCTTCTCGAACAACTGTCCGATGCCGGCGATCAGGTCCAGCACGCTCTTCTCGGCGCTGGTCGATTTTTGCCGCAAGCCGCTGATGCTCTCGAGCGTTTGCGCGGCGGCCGGCTGCGTATAGGATGCGCGCTGCTGCAGGCGGCTCTCGATCGCCTGCCAGACTCGCTCCACGGCCCGGTCCACGGTCTCGTCGGCGCTGTGTTGCATTTTCTGCTCGAGCGCTTGGATGCGGGCTTCCAGAAGAGCCGCATACTGCAGGGCCTTTTCCAGATCGGGAGACCGGACGGCCGAGCGCGCTTCCAGGTCGTGAATTTCGGTGGCCAGTTTGGATTCGAGCGACTGCCGCAACCCGGCGACTGCCGAATCGATTTGGGCAGGAATATTCTCCGCCGCCCGCTCCGCGCGCAGCCGCGCCTCGATTTGCTCCAGCCCGCTCAAGCGATCCGCTACGTGACGGTCGCTGCTTCCTAGCTTCGCTTCGATGGCGGCCAGATCCGCTTGCAGCTTCGATATGCCCTGCTCAAGCGCGGGCGTTTTGGATTCCGCCGCGAGTTGCTGGCGCAGATGCTCCTGGGCTTCGCTGAAACGCGCCTGGCTTTGCTGGATTTGCGCGCTGTGGCGCTCTTCGATACCCTGCAGTTCCACGGCCATGCGGGCATCCAGGGACTCCCGCACCGCATCCACGATGGCCTTGATCTTGGGCGGCAGCTCTTCCTGCAATACGGTGAGTTTCTGGTCGAGCGCGCCAACCTGCTGGGCATGCTGCTGCAGATTCTCCTCGACCGCCTTCTGAAATCCGCCGGCGCTGGGCATCTCGGCGCGGAGCGCAGCCAGGGCCTGCTCCAAGCTGCTCTCCCGTTCGGCGGCCTGCTGGTCGCCGGCGGAAATCCGCGCGTCCATGGAAGCTTCCACCGCCTCCACGATCTGCCGGATCTTGGGCGGCAGTTCTTCGCGCAACGTGGTCAGCTTGGTTTCGAGCTGCTGCAGGGCCTGCTGCAACGGCGCAGCCTGGCTTTGTTGCTGGTCCGCGAGCTCGCGCATTTCCGTGGTCAGCTTGCCGGATAACGCTTCCACTTCTCCGTGCAGATTGGAATGGAGTTCCTGCAAGTGCTCCGGCGCCACGCCGCGCGATGAGACGCGGCCTTCCAATTCCGTCAGTTCCAGCGCCACGCGCGCTTCCATGGATTGCCGCACGGCCTCGATGATCTCGCGGAACTTGGCCGGCAGCGCTTCCTGCAAGGCGGAAAGCTTCTGATCGACTCCGGAAATCTGCTCCGCGCTCGATTGCTGGGCTGCCGCCACATAATCGCGGACCTGGGTTTCGATCTGTTGAATGGCCTTTTCGACCGCGCTGGTCTGCGCGGACGTGTGGGTATCCACGGCCTTCAGATCCAGGGCCACTTGAGCGTCAATCTCCGCCAAGCGCCGGTCTACTTGGCCCACATGTTCGGTAAGGCGGGCTTCAAGAGCCACAATTACCTTCTCAAGCACGCGTCCGTCGAGCCCTTCCCCAAATTTCATCAGGGCGTCTTTGTCTATCGTATGTGTGTGGTCTTCCACTTTTCTAAGCCTTTCCGCTAGCGGACCAAGGTCGGTCATGCTATCCTCCCGTGTCTTAGAGGGTCCTTGTGCGAGTTTCATCGCCACGCCGAACAAGAGACCGTCGCCGAATGCCAGCGCGAGACTCTTGAGGAACGAGGACTGACTGGACTTCTCCATAAAACATAATTACCACGGAATGTTTCAAGATATGAAGAGAATCTGCGGTTTTGTCCCGCAAATCATTGAATCCTATCGTTCTATGTACAGTGACATCCGTCCGATTATCCTATTCGATTATAGTTGCAAAAGGGCCTCCATGCACTAACTTGTTATCCAAGTTGTTATCCTTAGCAAAATGGATTGGCTGGGTTCCTTAATCGATTGGCACGTCTTTTGGATATTGGGCGGCAAGATCCTGCTCGCGTATCTTCTGGCGCTCCCCATTGGATGGGAGCGCGAGCAGGCTCAGCACAGCGTGGGTCTGCGCACCTTTCCTTTGGTGGCCATGGCCAGTTGCGGCTATGTACTGATGGCGGATAGCTTGAGCGGCGGCAGCCCGGCGGATCGCTCCCGCATCATCCAGGGACTTACCACCGGTATTGGCTTCATCGGCGGGGGCGCCATTCTGCGCGGCAGAGGCGGGGTTCACGGAACGGCTACCGCCGCCAGCGTATGGAACACCGGAGTGATCGGCGCAGCCGTGGCGCAGTCGCGTTTTGAGATTGCCATCCTGCTGAGCCTCGTTAACCTGATCACGCTGCATCTGCTGGTCCCGCGGAAGGAGCGCGGCCAAATTAAGGTGGCGAAATGAACTTGCGCGCGGCGCTCACCTTTAACGAACCGCATAAGATCGCGCCATATGCCGAAGCCCTGCGCCAGGCCGGTATTGAGCCGGTGGCGATCTCCGCCGATACCGCCCGCCCGCTAGCCGGTTTGCAGGGCTTACTGCTTACGGGCGGCACCGACCTTAATCCCGCCCTTTACGGCGAAACGCGGCATCCTGAGAGCGAAGAACCGGACGATGCGCGCGACCAACTGGAGAACAGCCTGCTGGCGGAGGCGCTGGCCGCGGATCTGCCGGTGCTGGCGATCTGCCGCGGGATGCAATTATTCAATGTGGCGCACGGCGGATCCCTGATCCAGCATCTGCACAACCACGCGGCGCACGTTGTCCGGGGGGCGGATCCCGGGCTTCCGGCGCACGATATTCTGGTGGAGCCGGGCACGCGACTCGCGGCCATCCTGGGAGAGGGCGCGCATGCGGTCAATTCGCGGCATCATCAAGCTGTGGGGCGGGTCGGCGCGGGCTTGCGCGTCTCGGCGAGGTCCAGTTCGGACGGCGTGATCGAGGCGGTGGAGCGGGGTGATTGCCGGTTTGCGGTGGCGGTGCAGTGGCACCCGGAGGATCAGGCCCGGCTGGATGCTCAGCAGCGCAAGCTCTTTCAAGCCTTTGCGGAGGCCCTGACGGCGCCGCGCGATGCTGGCTGCCGTTACTGAACCCGGGGGCGGTTCTGCTCGTTCAGCACCAAGCCGTCGAAAATCGCGAGCACCTGCTTGCGATAGGTGTAAACACGCTGCAAATTTTCGCGAAAGTTGGACTCGAAGTCGTGCGCCCTCATCCATTTATCGAGCAGAGTGCGGGGCACGTCGATATCCTGCCGCAAGGCTTCGACGGTATGGCCGCGCAGGAACAGTCCGTAGAAGAAAGCCGCCTCGCGTTGCGGCGCCAGTGGATCGTATTCGTCTCGTACCGTCATAAATACGGTGTGGAAAATGCCAGTATAGCCGCGCCAGCCGGATTCGCGCAAGTCCCCCGCTGCGGGCTACTCCTTTTCTAAGGATATCTGCAAATGTTACTTCCGAACGATGACTTCCCGCAAGCTGTCGCGCGCCAGAAAAAATTTCACCGATTCGAACTTTTGGAACAGCTTTTCAAGGCTCCGGTTATTGAATAACTGCTGGGAGGCGGCGCGTTCGCCATACTGGCACACCTGCAGCGTTTTCAGGTCTTGAATGCGAAAGGTGTAACAGGGGGCCATCTGCTTGCGCTCGGCGGAATGGAAGATGGCCAGCAGGTAACCCTTGGGCTTTAGGATGCGGAACAGGCGCTCGGCCGCGGCCACCAGCAGGGCCGGCTCCATGTACTCGAGCGCGTCCCAAGCCAGCACGCCGTCGAAATGCTCATCCGGGTATTCGAGGCTCTTGCGCAGGAAGAAATCGATTCGCCCGGGATTCGACTGGTCCGCAACATCATCCCCGAAAGTTTCATTGAAAATGCGCAGAAAATCTTCGGAGTAGAACTTATGCCCCAGGCTGGTGATGAAGTTGACGTTGTCCTGGCACGCCCCCCCCAAGTCCAGGATCGACAGGCCAGTCTCGTTCCTGAAGGAGCCGAAAAACTGATCGAGCCCGCGGCTTTGGCGGGTCTCCACGGTTTCTTTCGTGGCGGCCCTGGCGATGCGCCGCGGCGCGCTTCCGCCATTAACCGCCAGACCCGCATTCGCGTGCGAACGAGCGCCGCCCAGCAAACTCTTCAGCCGGTCGCTCAACAACCCCACATCCCCGCCGATCGGCTAACGCTTCGCGTCTGCCGCACTCGCCGCCGCCGCAGATACGGCCGCGGGAGCGGATGCCGGCTGTTGGCGCGGCTGGCTGGGGGCCACTTTGGGCTCCGTCTTCACGATATCGATGCTGCCTTTGAAATAGGCTCCATCTTCGATGACGATGCGCGCCGTTTTGATATCGCCCACCAGTTTGGCGTCCTTGCGGATGTCGATGCGTTCGCTGGCTTCCACGTTGCCTTGTATGGACCCGAGCGCGACCACTTCGCGCGCTTTGATCCCCGCGTGAACTTTGCCGTTGGGACCGATGGTGAGCTTATGATCCATCAGTTCGATGGTGCCTTCGACATCGCCATCCACGTATAAATCTTCACGGCTGTAAATCTGACCTGCAATTTTGACCGCTTTCCCGATGGTGGCCGATCCGCCCCGCGACGTTTCCGGTTCCATCCTGCCTGCGGGCATGTTGGACATACTGGACAAAGTTGTAGCCTCCTTCTTGGCTTCCATAGGCGGCGCCTGCGGCGCCGGCCTCACGGGATTCGTATTCAAGGGCCTGGAGGGTTCTTCCTCCCGGCGCTGCTTATTCCAAACGCTCACGTGGGGCCCTCTTTCTGGAGTATGAGTGCGATCATAAATGATGTTGCCGAACTGCTCATCTAAAAAGGTAGGCACGTCTCTGGCCAACCCTCACCCAATTATAGACTGGTTTACAACCGCATGACGAATCTCGCCTTGGCGGCCGACATCCGGTTACCTGGATGTCGGATCAGGGGGGCATCTTTACTGACGCAGATTGCGGTCGAAAAATTCCGTCGCCCGCCGGAACGCATCGATGAGCGACTCATCCCGCACGAAGATATGGCTCTCTTCCGGATAATATATTTCGGAGAAATCCTTCCCCTCGTGGATCAGCTTCTCGCTAAGCTGCACGGTATCCTGGAACATTACGTTATTGTCCACGATTCCATGCACCATCAATAAAGGATTCTTCAGCATGCCGGAAAAATGGATCGGCGAGCTGCGCCGGTATGCTTCGGGGAAGTCTTGGGGCTTGCCCAGCCGTTGCTCGGTATAGAATGCGTTGTAATTCTCCCAATCGTTGACCGAAGAAAACGAGGCACCCGCGCGAAATGTGCCGGGCGAAAGGAACATCGCGGCGGCGGTCATGAAGCCGCCATAACTGGATCCCCAGATGCCCACGCGGTGCATTTCGATGTTGCCGAGGCGGCGCAGGTAATCCACGCCGCCCAACACATCGTCGAGATCGGGGCCGCCCATGTGCAGGTAGACCCCCGTGCGCCAGTCGCGGCCATAGCCGGAGCTGCCGCGATAATCCAGGTCGAGCACCACGTATCCTTTATTTACGAGCGAGCAATTGAAGACATAGCGCAACTCCTGGTAGGAGCCCCATTGCTTCAAGACGCTGGTGGCATAGCCGGAGCCGTGAATGAAGAAGACCGCCGGGCGGGGCTGCTGGTTGCGGTCGCCGGGGCGATAGCCTTGCGGCAGGAACAGGCGGGCCGCTACGGTCTTACCGTCGCCGCGCGAAGGAAAACTTACGACGCGCGACTCCGGCCACGCGTAGTTGGCGAACTCCGGGCGAGGCGAGGTGGTGACACGGTGGCCGGCCACGAAAAGATCGAACGGATTCTTCACGTCCGCCAACATCATGGCGATATCTCGGCCGTCTTCGGAAACGATGCCGATATTCAAGCCCTCGCGCGAGGATAACTTCTCCTTGGCGGAGCCGTCCGGATGGATGCGGTAGAACTGGCGCTCGGCGGGGCCGGCTTCGGTGGAAGCGAAATAGATGAAATCGCCGGCCCACTGCGGCTCGTGCCCGAAACTGCGATCGTTGTCCACCTGCCATGCGCCGTGCGTGAGTTGGCGCGCTTCGCCGCCGTCTTTCGAGACGACATATAGATGCGACCAGCCGTCGCGCTCGCTGGTGAATAGAATCCGGCCGGAATCGGGCGACCATGACGCGAAGAACGGCTCTACCCAGGCGGCGTCCTTGTCTTCCGCCACTACGCGCGCCTTGCCGCCGGCCGCTTCGTTCACCAGAATGGCGGCCTGCTTCAGATTGGGATGCACCGCGGTACGCAGCAGACGGCGCGAATCGGGCGACCATTGCGGCGCGCCGAAGGAGAAGACTTTGTCGCCCCACGGTCCCGGTTCCACCGCCGCGGGCGTGCCGCCCTCCGCAGCAATGACGTACGTTTTCACTTCAACCGCCGGATCGCCCGGCAGGGTGCGCGGGAAACTGGCGGCAGTGACCAGACGCCCGGCATAATTGGGCAATAGCAACTTTCGCCCAGCGCCCGCGAGCACGCTATAGACGAAGCGTTTGCCATCGGGCGACCAGCGCCATGCCCCGAGGGATGCGCCCTCGCCTTCAATCTCGGTCACCTGCCAAAGCTCGCCCGAGCGCAGGTCCTGCACGTAGAGTTGGCCCTCGCGCGAGAAGGCCAGTTGGTTGGCGTCGGGCGAAAGAGCCGGATTCGTTTCGGCGGTCTTGGTGTGCGTCAGCCGGAAAGGCGGCTCTTGGCCGGAGGTGTTCACCAGATACAAATCGCCGTGATAGGAAAACGCGGCACGCGCGCCATTGCGAGAGATGTCGAAATCGCCGATTCCGGCGGGAGGTTCCAGATACTGCTTCTGCCGCTCGTCTTTTTCGCCCGCGGGACGGTTGATGGGATCTTCGACCGCTTCCAGATTGGTGAGGCGCGCGAGGCGCTGGGCATCCGGATGGTAAGCGTACAAGTCCATGAAGCGCCGGCCTTCGGCGTTCCACAGAAAGAGGAGTATATGGCCCTGTTTCGACCAGGTTGCTTTTGCGGGAGCCGTGCCCCAGGCGAATGGACGGCTAAAGAGGCGCTCGGGCGGCCACGGCTCGGCGCATAGGGAACACAGGAAGAGTGCGGCGATAGCGGCAAATCGCATGTTTAGGGCGATTGCCAAGATTATCACAAGATTCGGGCTGTTACTCCGCCGCGTCTTCCGACGGCTCCTGCAGACTCTGATCCTCTTCGTATGTGGGCCGAATCTCCTGTTCCTCGCCAGGGCAAATCTCGGCGCCGGGATAGAGCCTTCTAAGATCCCATTCGTTCACCCACCGCCGGACGTACGAGCGCATGCGGCGTGTCATGGCCGCCGCGGCCCACGGAATTTCGGGCGGATCCCATCCGTAAGCCTTGGCGTGGATCTCTTTGAGCCGGCTATAGGTGTGCCGTAAGTCGGATTCATCGGGTGGCTGGAGTATGAGCGCTTCACGCTCGATCAGGCGCATTCCGGTCTTCGCCCGCCCGGCCAGCTTGAGGTATTCGTCTGTTCCCTTGGCGCGCAGCTTTGCTCCCACCTTGTCGCGATCGCCTTTTTGCTGCAATACCGCCAGCGCAAAATCGTCCGTGATCGCCGCCACCGACATCAGGCCGGGGATTGCGCGGCCATCGATTCTGCCCATCCAACGCGCCAATTCCGCATAGGACTTGCCGCGTTGCAACAAGCTGTAGCGGCTGACGAGTTCAACCTCGTCGATGAACAAAATCCACCCGCCATAACCGGCGGTAAGAAACAAGCGAGAAGCAAACCGAAACCGCTGCAACGCCAGTTCCCTCACCTTCACAGGCTTCAGCGAGTACACCCCCGAGCAATTGATCTGCTTCAGCCCCTGCCGGATACGGCTGACAGGCAGGCGTTCACCAGACCAGAAGTTGGTGATCGCGTCAACCAACTCCGGATCGTTATTCAACCTTTGGTGCAGCAGGACAGTCGCCGCAAAAATCGGACTCAGGCCGCTGAGGGGACTATGGATCCAATCCACGAATTCGTTGTAACTCGGGCTGGC
>Ga0302319_10022334_pt1 | contig 11354 bp, 9 predicted proteins | sample Bog_T0_2_FD_203319 | JGI IMG/M metagenome (GOLD analysis project Ga0302319, IMG submission 203319) | Peat permafrost microbial communities from Stordalen Mire near Abisko, Sweden - Bog_T0_2 | ecosystem: Environmental > Terrestrial > Soil > Wetlands > Peat | place: Sweden: Abisko, Stordalen Mire...
CCACGGTCATGCCGCCGAAGAGCAGAGAGAATGGAATGGAGCGGCGGGGATTCTTGATTTCTTCTCCCATGAAGGAAGCGGTTTCGCATCCACCGAAGGCGAAGGTCAGCACCGACCAGAAAATGAGGTCGTTCAGGTGAGTGCTGGGCGTCATCGAGTGCACGGTAAAGGATGTGGCTGAACCGTAGCGATGCCAGGCGATTAATCCCATGACGATGACGATGCCTACGGGAATCCACATGGCGAGTGCGCCAACGTTGTGCAGCCACTTACCGACATCGAGGCCGACGATATTCATCAACGTGGCGATGCTTAGCGTGAGCAGGGAGAAGACGATGTAGAACGTGGCGTTGTTCGAGAGATGCGCCCACGCGGTCTGGCGCATGAAGAGAATGTTGCTGGCGGCGAAGTAGAGGACGGCGGGGAAGTAGGGAAGATTGCTGGTCCAGTAGGTCCAGGCAGACATGAAGCCGGAGAAGTCTCCGAAGGCGCGCTTGCTCCAGACGTAGAGGCCACCTTCGCTGGGATAGCGGGACGAAAGCTCGAGCACGGAAAGCGCAAGGGGCGTGTAGAAGCAGAGCCAGGCGCCGATCCAGATGACGATGGAGCTTGGACCGGCGGCGGCAGCGGTGGCGATCCAGCGCAGGCTGATGCCGGTGACGACATAGAACAAAACGAGATCGCGGAAGCCGAGCACACGCTTGGGCCGGTTGGGATCCTCGGCGTCGGCGATGGACACGCTGGGAGAGAGGAATGGGGTTCGGTGCAGTGGGTCGAGGTGCGGGTTCGGGTCAGGCAATCGAGTGCCCCGGGGTCAGGTTGCGATCCAATTTCGCGATCCAGATTTTGCGATCCAGTATTTCGCGATGCGAGTAAAGCGAGTCAGGAATAACATCGATGCGGGCTGGGAGCAAGATGAAAGTTTTGTTGGGAGTGGGTCAGTTTCCGAAACTGACCCACTCCCGTTTTGTTGTTCAAGCGACGATCAGCGCGGAATGTAGTCATCGAGCAGCGGGACCACTTGGGAAGCAAAGGGGAGAAGGCGTTGCTGGGCGGCGTCCAGCGTTTCGCCGGGGAGCATCGGAGTGACGATCCGCACCAGCGCGCCGTCGCTGCGGTTCATGCGAATCGAGTCTTTGACCAGATAGAACTTGGCCCAGTACTCACTGGCCACACCGCGATTGTGGGCCCAATACCAATACAGCACCAACTGGCGGGCACCGGCTTTGGCGATGACATAGCGGTTGGCTGGGAATGGGATATGGCCGGGAAAGGCAAGCATGATGCGGCTATCTTCCACGGGAGTCCAGCCACCGCCGGGCAGACAGTTCTTGGGAGAGTGGATGGTGTCTCCCGTGCGCTGGCTGGGAAAGTAGGCGATGTACAAGTTTGTGGGCGCAGGTTGATCCGAGGCGCGATAGTCGCGCACCAAGAAGTCGCCCGGGCCCAATACATCGAGAGTGTCCTGATCCAGCGGGACGTCTCTACCGCTCCAGTTTCCCAGACGGGCGGGAAAAGCCGAAAGGGGCAGGCGCGAGGGGATGTTCTCAGTGCGGCCACGCGCCTGTAGCAGAATCGCCGTAAGCGTGATTAGCCCGGCAGCAAGAACAAAACGCAGCCCGCTAAATTGCTTCATGATTCCCTGCCTTCCTCGAGCCAGAAAATGCGGATGAGGCCATGCAGAAGATAGAGCATGAGCAGAGACGCGACAAACATGAGCCAACCCTGGAACTCGTGGAAGAAGCCTTGCGCTTTATCCGGATCCCAATATTGGACCAGCAGTCCTGTGATCACAACGCGCAGGCTGTTGGCGGCAACCGCGATGGGAAGCGAGGCTACCGCCAATAGGATGCGTACGGCGATTCTACGTTCCATCAGATAACCGTAGATCACGGCCAGTGCCGCTAGAGACATCAGGGAACGAATGCCACTGCAGGCGTCTGCGACTTCCAAAGACATGGCCGGAAGGACGATTATGTTGCCTTCCCGCAGGACGGGGACGCCCAACCAGGGCAAAATGGTGCTGGCAATGCGCGACGCCAGCAACTGCAGCGGAAAGGTGATCTGGTTGAGGATGATGACTGGAATGGGGATCATCAGCAACAGGAACGCCCAAGGAAACAGGATAGCGCGGAAGAAACTCCAACCGAGAATGAATACGGTCAAGCCGGCCAGCACGATCAGCAATGACAGACGGGAAAGGAAAAGCTCCGCACCCATCTGACCAAGAACGAGCACGCACAGTCCGAACCCCAAGAGCAGCAATCCCCACCAGGACGAGAAGAGAGTGAGGCGGGCCAGTTTGGACCTCTCCTGCCATATGACGAAGCCGGAAAACAGAGGAACGAAGAAACCGTGCGAGAAATTGGGATCATGCCACCACTGTCCAACCAGGTGGGTGAGCGTCGGGGTGTACAGCCAGAAGAGCAAGCCAGCCAGCACGACTACCTGCCACAAAGGGGGCCACGCCGTCTCGGCGATGAGTGCTGGCGGGGATGGCTGTTCGGCTTGCAACACCTGGCTCCAGGGAAACGGCCTCTAGCTTAACTTAACAGGGATGCCATACAGAAGCGAACCGATGAGCATCCGCAATCAAAACCCGGGTCCGGGAAACTTACGTGGCCAAACTGGGGCGGGGGATGCATGAAGTGCCGGAGCTATGGCCAGATCCCTAAGCGTAAAGGAGTTTGGGTACTATTTCTTCTGCCAGCGGAGGCCATGGCGATAATGGTTATCATCGATTGGGCAAATACTTTCCCTTTTGTGCGGGGCGCGGGTGGGGTAAGATAAAAAGTGGTTTCTCGCTCTTGAGCCCGCTTCTAGCTGGTAAACTCTTGAAAGCAAGGCGCTAAGTCCGTAAGGCGAAGTTCCCCTGGAGGGTGCAAGGATGGTCCTTCCCGTGCTGGTTTTAACCCGTTGTCTTCCCAAGTGGACCTTGCGAGTGAGTCATCCTTTTGAAAAAAGGCCGTAAGATGGAACCAGATTTCCGCCAAGCCGTGGAAAACGTGCAGACCGCCATGACGCACAAGCTCGAATTTGTAGAGGGTGTGAGTCCGAGCATGCGGAGCGTGGAGGCGGTGATGGTGGAGGTTGCGCAAAGCGAAGTTCCGGTGCTGCTGCTGGCAGAACGCGGAGCGGGCAAGAAAGCGACGGCGCTGCGGGTTCACGAACTTTCGCGGCGGGCAGGGCAAGCATTTCGCGTTATTTCTTGTGCCGGGCTGGAATCCGGCAGGTTTGAGGATTCAGACGGCGAGCAAGGTTTGCTGGTTGAAGGCACGGTTTTTCTGGAGGAGTTGGCAGATCTGGGCGCGAAAGGTCAGTCCCAGTTGCTGGAGGCCTTGACTCGGGGAAGCACGAATGGAGGCGGCGTGCAGGGGGCCCGGCTGATCTGCGGCAGCGCCCGCGACCTGGAGGCCGAGGTAAGGGCGGGGAACCTCCGCGAGGATTTGTATTACCGGATCAGCGGAGTGTGTTTGCGGCTTCCTCCGCTGCGTCAACGCCGGGAAGATATTCCTGTTCTGATGGAACACTTTCTTCGGAAATGCGGGCGCGATTTTCAGCGCGCGGTTCCGGTTCTGAGTCGAGAGACCCAGCGCTTGTTTGAGGAATATTCCTGGCCGGGGAACGTGCGAGAACTGGAAAACGCAGCCAAAGCGATTGTGGCCCTGGGAGACGAAGCAGTGGCCATGGGGGGCTTGCGTGCGATGCTGCGCCGGACGGATGCGGGAGGTAACGGGCGGATCTCGCTGAAGCAGGCGGCGCGCTCCGCTTCGCGCGAAGCGGAGAAAGAGTTAATCCTGCGGGCATTGACTCGTACCCGGTGGAACCGGAGGCGGGCGGCGCAAGACTTGCAAATCAGTTATAAGGCATTGTTGTACAAGCTTAAACAGATAGGATGCTCCGAGTACCGAGCTTCTTCCTAGGAGAACGCATGAAGAAAGTAACAAAGCTTGCCGGCCTGGCGCTGTTAGGGTTGGTGACCATCGGCATGTGGGCCCAAGACGATGCAGATGCCGCAGGCGCGGCTAAGCCGGCCAAAGCCGCCGTGCCGGAGGTTCAGGTGTCTGGTGCGGGGGTTCCGTCGGACTATGTCATCGGGGCGGACGATACGCTGCGTATCTCGGTTTGGAAAGAACCCGACATGAGCGTCACTCTACCGGTGCGTCCGGACGGCAAGATTTCGATGCCCTTGCTGGACGACGTGCAGGCGGCAGGCTTGACTCCCATGCAACTGGGGGTCTCGATCAGGGATAAGCTGAAGAAATACATCGCGGACCCGCGGGTGACGGTGGTGGTGACGGCGATGAACAGCCAGCGGATTTATGTGCTGGGCGAGGTGACGCACACCGGCGCGATGGCTCTGTTACCCAACATGACCGTCTTGCAAGCGCTGTCGAGTGCGGGATTCACGCAATTTGCCAATCTCAAGGCGATTTACCTGCTGCGAGTGCAAGATGGCAAGCAGACGAAGATGCCGTTTAACTACAAAGACGCGATCAAGGGCCGCGGTACGCAGCAAATGATCACGCTCAAGCCGGGAGACACGATCGTTGTCCCGTAAGCATGGAAACAGAAACGCCGAAGAGGAACCAAGATGAACAGAGGCCACATCCTCATGACCCTAGCGCTGACCCTGATCGGGGTTAGCGTGGCCTGGGCGCAAGACGACCAGAACCAGCCACCTGCGCCCCCAGTGCCCGCCTTTGGGCAGGAAAGCCCCGTACCGGCGGTGAGCGAGAACCCGCCGATTTCCGCGATCGACCAGCCGGGGCTGGAACCCCATGCGGCGCCGGAGAGTTTCCTTTTGCCTGGCCTGCATGTTAGCCAGTCTGTGGATTCCAATGTCGAGGATAACCTGGGCGGGTCTTCGACCAGTTCGGTCACGCGGGGTCTGGGAAGCTTGACCTTGCAGAAGCTCTGGAAGAATTACGACGTGGCCATGGATTACATCGGCGGCGTGGCCTATTACAATCGTGCCGGCGTGGGTCTGGAACAACTGCAGCAACTCGACATGGACAACCGGATCAACTGGAAGCGCGGACAGTTGGCGGTCCGTGACTCGTTCAGTTATCTGCCCGAGGGCACTTTCGGCTTCTCAGCCTACGGTGGCAGCGGGGCGTACAACTCGGGCCTCAGCACCTTGGGCGCAGGCATGCTGGGAGCCGGGGCATTCGGAGGGCAAACCAGCGCTTTCAACGGAGGAAGCGGCGTCTCGCTGGGCCAGGTGCCGCGTCTTACGAATTTAGGATTGGCCGACATCATCGAGAACCTGACTCCGAAATCGTCGGTCACACTTTCGGCGGGATACGGGCTGGTGCATTTCTATGGAGACCTGTCTTCTACCGAAACCGGTGCGCCGGAGAATATTTACTTCGTGGGCAGTTCCGAATACACCGGCCAGGTCGCGTATGACCGGATACTGAATCCGAAGGACCAAGTCGCAGTGAGTTACGGCTACCAGGCATTTGATTTTTCGGTTTCGGGCACCAATTTTCACTCGAACGTCATTCAAGGGATGTACGGGCACCGTATTTCCGGGCGGATGGACTTCCTGATTGCCGCCGGGCCACAGTTTACGCATATCTCCGCAAATCCGCTGGTGTGTACGAATCCCTTTATTACTAATTTAGCGGATTGCATCCAGCCTGTAGGCACGCTTGTCGTCAACGCTGAGAAGGCTGACAAGATCGGGGCGGTCGGCCGCATATCGCTCCGCTACAAGTTCCCGCGAACCACGGTCTCGATCAGCTTCCAGCGCTACAACGTGAGCGGCTCAGGGGTTTTCGCAGGCACGCTGAGTAACGTGGCGCACCTCGATGCTCAGAGACCGCTGAGCCGGGTCTGGGACATCTTTACGGACCTCGGCTATTCGAAGAACACCCGGCTGCAGATTCCCGGCTCGGCTGTGAATGCGGACAGCTTCACCGCGGGTTACGCCGGAGTGGGTCTTCACCGTCAGTTTGGACGCAGCCTGCGGGGATTTGTGAGCTATCAGTTCAACGATTTGGCATTCAATACATCATGTCCTCTGCTGCCGGGGAGTTCTTCGCCTCCGACCGTGTGCAGCAACATGAGCCAGCGGCATGTAGGTTCGATCGGACTGGATTGGACTCCTCGGCCAATCCGGCTTGACTAAATTTAAGGCTGGCCGGTTAGGCCGGCGGAACGGGTACCGACAATGATGGAAAATCGCGAACTGACCATGGACGACTATCTGGCGATGTTGCGCCGCCGGATGAAGGTGATTCTGATTCCGACGCTGCTCGCTCCACTGGCCGGATTTCTGGTCTCCTATGTTTTCTCCGCCAAGTACACATCGCAGTCGCTGGTGCTGGTGGAGGCGGCGAAGATTCCGGACATGGTGGTGCAGCAGGTCTTCACCGAAGATCTGACGCAGCACATTGCCACGATAGAGCAGCGGGTGCTGAGCCCGAGCCGGCTGCGGCCCATGGTGGATAGGCTGGGGTTGGCCAAGGGAAGCCAGAGCGCTGACGATGTGATGGACAGCATCCGGGTCAACATGACGATCGAGCCCGTGGTTACGGATCTCTCGCAGGTCGGCGCCGGAGCCAAGAAAAAGCCGGGTCAGAACAGCCCGGTTCCCGGCTTCTATGTGAACTACACCGCGTCGACTGCTCGCGAGGCGCAGCAGATCTGCACCGACCTGACCTCGATGCTGCTGGAAGAAGATCTCAAGTCGAGGCAGGACGCGACTCAGGGCACGACACTATTCCTTACCAAACAGGTGCAGGATGCCAAGCAGAATCTGGACGATCTGGATAAAAGGCTGGCGGCCTTCAAGAACCAACACATGGGGCAGCTTCCCGGCGACGAGGATAACAACCTGAAGATTCTGATGGGGTTGAATTCCCAGCTCGACGCCAACACGCAAACCCTGAACCGGGCGGCGCAAGACAAATCCTATACCGAATCGCTACTGACGCAGCAGCTGGGGGCGTGGAAAACGTCGCAGTCCGCGAGCAATCCCCAAACCCTGCAGCAGCAAATTTCGCAACTGCAGGCCCAACTTATCGATCTGGAGGCACGCTATACCGAAGATCACCCGGATGTGATCAAAACCAAGGCGGACATTGCGCAGGTAAGGAAGAAGCTGGCGGAAATCAACGATGCATCCGCGAAAGGCGATAGCACCAACGACAAGGAGTCCGCATCGGAGCCGCCGGAGATTCGTCAACTGCGGCTGCAGATTCACCAATATCAGGATCTGGTTGTCCAGGGGACGCGCGACCAAAAGAAACTTCAGCAGGAGATCGCGGTATACCAGAGCCGGGTGGCATCGAGTCCTGCCATCGAGGAAGAGTATAAGGAACTGGCTCGCGACTACGACAACGCGCAGAAAGTTTACCAGGACGATCTGGCCAAGCAGAGCACATCCAGGATGGCGACACAAGCCGAGCAGCAGCAGCAAGGGGAACAGATGGCGCTTCTGAACCCGGCGAACCTGCCGGATTCGCCAAGCTTCCCGAACCGCCTGTTTTTTGCGGGTGGAGGATTGGGCGCCGGTCTGCTCCTGGGGCTTGGTCTGGCACTGTGGCTGGAGTTCCGCGACAAGTGCATCCGCACGGAGGCCGACGCGGAGGCCGCTCTGGAGCTTCCCATGCTGGTAGCGGTTCCGTGGGTCGTGGAGACGGCGCCGCCAAACGGAAAGGGCAACGGCCATTTCTGGAGCCGGAAAAAGCAGCCGGAGGAGCGAAAGGAAACGGCCAGGGTTTGATCGCCAAAATGTTTTAAGCGAAGGCGTTTCAGGGAAACACCATGTACAAAGAGTTTTACGGCCTCCGGGCAAATCCGTTCAACGTCAATCCCGACCCGCGTTATTTGTTTCTGACGCGGCACACCGAGGAGGCGCTGGCCTGCCTGACCTATGGCATCCAGAGCCGCAAAGGGTTTGTGCTGCTGACCGGGGAAGTGGGAACGGGCAAGACCACGCTGATCAACAAGCTGCTGGAGTGGTTGCGCCTGCAGCAGGTGGCGACCGCTTTCATCTTCAACTCGCGCCTGAACACCACCCAGTTTCTGGATTACATGATGGCGGACTTCGGTATTCCGTGCGATTCGAAGGCCAAGAGCCAGATCCTGCTGCGGCTCTACAACTGGCTGCTGGATCGCTACCGGGCGGGTGAGACTGCGGTCCTCATCGTGGATGAAGCGCAGAACCTGACCGATGAGGTGCTGGAAGAGATCCGAATGCTGACGAACCTAGAGACCTTCACGGAGAAGCTGCTGCAAATCGTACTGGTGGGTCAGCCCGAACTGGAGCAGAAGCTGAAGCAACCGCAACTGCGGCAGTTGCGTCAAAGGTTGACTTTGCGGGCGAAGACGCATCCGCTCACGTTGGAAGAAACCAAAGCTTATGTCCAGCAGCGGTTGCGGATCGCGGGTTCCAACGGGCAGCAGATTTTCGATCCGGAGTCGGTGGTCGCGATCCACCGCTATGCCAGCGGCATTCCGCGGGTCATCAACCTGCTGTGCGAACACTGCCTGGTGAGCGCGTTCGTGGACCAGCAGAGAGTGATCGCGCCCTCGGTAGTGGACGTTGTAGCGCGGGACTTTGATCTGGGAGACGGAACGGCGGCAGGGGTCATGACGGCACCACCGCCGCCGGCGGGCCCGGAGAAATTTGATTTAGTCGAGACCTTGCGGTCGCTGGCCAGCCTGGCTGACCGGTTGCGCGAAGAAGATGACAAGGACCTCCCCAAGGAGAGGAAAGTATGAGCCGAATTCATGAAGCGTTAAAGAAAGCTGAAGAGGAACGGGCGGCATCGCAGGGAGGTCCATCTCAACCCAGTTTCGCGGCAGCGGCGGCGGAGCCGCCCATGACGGCTGCGGCGGAAGGAACAACCGCGGCGGCAATGCCCACGGTTGGCGTTCCCCTCGGGTCAGGAATGCCTTCGTTCGCGAGTCCCTTTAGTCTCGATGCTTTGCTGGCGCGCTGCCCGCAGCTGCCGTGGACGCCCGATCAGAAGACGATGCTATTTTTCAACGGCGATGATAACGGGCGGGGTATCGAGGAGTTCCGCACATTGCGTTCCCGGCTTTACCACGCGCGCGAGAAGATGGCGCTGAAAAAGATCCTGGTGACCAGCGCGCTGCCCAAAGAGGGTAAATCCTTCACCGCGGCGAACCTCGCACAGGTGTTAGTGCGCCAGCACGGACGCCGTGTGTTGTTGATTGATGCCGACCTGCGCGGTCCGCGGCTGCACATGATGCTGGGTACAACTTCGTCTCCCGGTCTGGCGGACTATCTGCAGGGAGGAAGCGACGAATTTTCGATCATGCAGCGCGGGCCGATGGAGAACCTGTTTTTTATTCCCAGTGGTCAGGAGATTTCCGATCCCGCCGAACTGGTGGCCAACGGGCGGCTGAAGTTTCTGCTGCAGCGGGTGGAGGCTCTGTTCGACTGGATCATCATCGATTCACCGCCGGCTGTGCCGGTGTCCGATGCCAGCGTGCTGGCGAAGGCCTGTGACGGCGTGCTGATGGTGGTGCGCTCGAATGCTACGCCGGTCGATATGGCGCGCCGGGCGCGGCAGGAATTTCCCGATCAGGTCCTGGTGGGAGTGGTGCTGAACGGCACGGACAGTGAAGCCATGTCATATACGCGCTATTACTACGACGCACAGCAGAAGAATGTGACCGAGTCCAAGTCCTAGGGAAATAGGGAAAACGTGATCCGGTTGTTCAAAGTTTATTACCCGCTGCGCGCACTGGTTCTTTTCGTGGGCGAGGCTCTCATAGTCTGGACTTCGTTCGTACTGGGAACGATGTTGCAGAACCGGGAGGACAGCTGGCTTCTGCTCAATGTCGAACACGGGTATCTGAAGATTCTGGCGGTCACGGGGATTGTGCTGCTGTTTTCCCACTGGTTTGATCTCTACGATTCTTCAAGCTTGGGAGCGCGGTGGGACCAGATCATGCGGCTCTTGCTAGTGCTTGGTCTTGTGGCACTGATCGTGGCGGCTGTCGGTTTCGTCTATCCCAGCATTGTGCCAGGAAACGGGTCGGCGCTGGCAGGATTCATTATTCTGACCTTCACGCTTCTGGGCTGGCGCGGGGCTTATTCCTGGATGGTGAAACGGCCTTTTCTGCGCGAGCGGGTTTACGTTTTGGGTACAGGAGAACGTGCGCAGCGGCTGGTGAGAGGTTTGCGCGAGCGCTCCGGGCTGGGGATTGAAGTGGTGGGATGGACCGGGGATGTTGAAGGCGAATTGACCCGGGGCACTGTGGCATCGCACCTTGGTCTTTTGGCGCGGGATAAGGGCGTGCATCGCGTAATCGTCGCTATGCCGGACCGCCGCGGCACCTTGCCGGTGGAAGAACTGCTGGACTTGCGTCTGGGAGGCGTGAAAGTGGAAGAGGCGACGTCCTGGCTGGAGAGGATCTCGGGCAGGATTGAGGTGGAGCAGTTGAATCCTAGCTGGCTGATCTTCGCCGAAGGCTTCCGCTTTAGTGGTTTCTTCCGGGTGGTTCGTCGGACGCTGAACTTTCTTGTTGCGCTCGCCGGAACCGTGATCTCGTTGCCCCTGATTCCCTTCATTGTGCTGGCCGTCAAGCTGGATTCTTCCGGTCCGGTGCTGTACCGGCAGCGGCGGGTGGGGCGGCGAGGAGTAGTTTTTTATTGCTACAAGTTCCGCACTATGCGGGTCGACGCAGAGGCAGACACCGGTGCGACGTGGGCGACGGACGATGATCCGAGGATCACGCGAGTGGGCAAGTTCTTGCGCTCCTCGCGGCTGGACGAGATTCCGCAGTTGTGGTGTGTGCTGAAGGGCGATATGCATTTTGTGGGACCGCGCCCGGAGCGGCCGGAATTTGTCGAATGGCTGAGCAAAGAGATTCCTTACTACGGCGTGCGCCACATGGTACGTCCCGGCATTACCGGCTGGGCGCAGGTGCAGTACAAGTACGGAAACACACTGGATGACGCTCGAGAGAAGCTGCAATACGATTTGTTCTACATCAAGAATGCCTCCTTTGGACTGGATTTTCTGATCATGTTCCACACCATAAAGATCGTGGTGCTGGGCCGGGGGGCGCAGTGAAGTGGTTATTCTGGTCGTCGGCTGGCCTGATCGGTTACACGTATGTGGGGTACGTCGCCTGGTTGTGGTTGCGCGCCCGGCTCTGTCCGCGACCGGTGCGGCGCGGGCCGAACCAGCCCTCGGTGTCCGTCGTGATGGTGGTGCGCGACGAAGAGAAGGTGTTGCGCGAAAAGCTGCACAACCTGCTTGAACTGGATTATCCCGCACAAAGGTATGAGGTGATCGTGGTCTCGGATGGATCTGTCGATGGGACCGAAGGCATTCTTCGCGAATGCGGCAATCCGCGTTTGT
>Ga0302319_10022337_pt1 | contig 11353 bp, 9 predicted proteins | sample Bog_T0_2_FD_203319 | JGI IMG/M metagenome (GOLD analysis project Ga0302319, IMG submission 203319) | Peat permafrost microbial communities from Stordalen Mire near Abisko, Sweden - Bog_T0_2 | ecosystem: Environmental > Terrestrial > Soil > Wetlands > Peat | place: Sweden: Abisko, Stordalen Mire...
GGTCTGCCGGTTTTGGCTTGCGCTGCAAGCCAGTTGAAGAATTCAGGGAGACAGAGTCTCCCTGAACCGGCAGACCGGAGGTCTGCCCCACGGTCCTAGCCCGGATATTTCATAGCCATTTGGGAAAGAGTCGCGAAAAACCCTATGAAAAGAGGGGCGCAAACACGTTCGAATGCGTGGTTGAAACGACACGGCACGCAGGTTTGGAAACCTGCGATACGGCAGGCTGGGAAGCCTGCGCTACAAGGGTTTGACATGGTTTTGCCGGGTTCGATATGAAATATCCGGGCTAGAACAATGACAGTTTGCGTGGCTTTTGGCGACGGCGGCGTTCCGCCCCCAGGCGGGAGGCAAACGCCTCCGGGGAAGTCCGATTCCAGAACAATTCGCGCCTTTCGCAGCAACCCGGTTTTCTTTATCTGTGTTCATCTGTCCATCCGTGGTTGAACTGATTCGTTCGAAGGCGACGGCAGGGAAATTTTGCACCCGCTGGTTGCAGGCGCGGCGCGCACGGAGTGACGCGCCCTACCGCGCCGGGCTCGCGGCAGCGCTATTCGATTTCACTGCCCCCTTCGGAGTTCCGGTAAATCTTTCCTTTTGTGATCCTTGTGTTCTTTGTGGTTAATCAGTCGGGTTCCCACCGGAAAGCGCGTCACTCCGTGCGCGCCGCTATTGGCATCCAGGCCGACAAGTTATCCCGGTTGCCACTTTCCCATTGCTTTACTCTGAACACTGAACACTTTTTAAAGAAAACCCCCGAAATATCACCATTATCACCCGGCACCAATCCAATTTTTACGCCGTTTTAATACCCCCGCCCGGCCTTTTAATTATGCCGCCGCCCGGACTGCCGCCATAGTACATCGTGTTTATGAGCGACTTGATTTATCTCGGAACTGTTCTGGCCTTCTTTCTGGCCAGCGGTTTATACGCCCGCGCCTGCGGCAAACTTTGATTATGGAAAACCTCATTGTTGGCGGCATCTCCGTGCTGCTGTTCCTCTACCTCGTGGTGGCCATGTTGCGGCCCGAAAAATTCTGACCTATGCGCTCGCTTGACTGGCTCCAACTCGGCCTGTTCGTGGCCGCCCTCGCCCTCATCACCAAACCCATGGGCCTCTATCTCGTCCAGGTTCTCGATGCGAAAGGCCGGACGTGGCTTGATCCCCTCCTCAAGCCGCTGGAAAAAATCACCTGCCGCCTCATGGGCGTGTCGGCGGACCGCGAGCAAAACTGGCTGCAATACACCGTCGCCATGCTGCTGTTCAGCGCGGTGAGCTGCGTGTTCACCTATGCGATTCTGCGGTTGCAGGACAAGCTGCCCTTCCAGGCGCTGCTGAACCCCCAGAACTTTCCCGCGCTCCCGCCCGACCTGGCGTTCAACACCGCCGTCAGCTTCACCACCAACACCAACTGGCAGAGTTACACCGGCGAAGCCACCATGTCCTATCTCTCGCAAATGGTCGCGCTCGTCATCCACAACTTCGGCTCCGCCGCCACCGGCATCGCCCTCGCCGCCGCGTTCGTGCGCGGCCTCGCCCGCCATTCCGTGACGACCCTCGGCAATTTCTGGGTGGATATGATCCGCGCGACCTATTATTTGCTGCTGCCCATCTGCGTCGTGTTCGCCGTGGTCCTGGTGTCGCAGGGCATCATCCAGAATTTCCATCCCTACACCAAGGCCAGGCTCCTCGAACCTTACACCATCCAGGTCCAGCAAACCGATGCCAAAGGCCAGGGCGTGACCACAAACCTGCCGGTCATGGTGCAGGCACCCAAGCGGGATGACAAAGGACAAGCCGTCCTGTCCAACGGCATCGCCGTGATGATGGATGTCCCCCAACTGGATGCCCAAGGCCAGCCGGTCATCACCAACGTCCCCGTGATGGTGGATCAAAAAGTGGACGAACAGGTCATTGTGCAGGGCCCCGTCGCCTCGCAGATCGCCATTAAAATGCTCGGCACCAACGGCGGCGGCTATGTCAACGCCAACGCCGCGCATCCCTTTGAAAATCCCACCCCGCTATCCAATTTCCTGCAAATGCTGTCCATCTTCGCCATTGGCAGCGGGCTGACGTATTACCTCGGCCGCATGACCAAAAACCAGGCGCACGGCTGGTCCATCTGGGCGGCGATGATGATTCTGTTTCTCGGCGGAACGCTGCTGTGCTGGTGGGCGGAATCCGCCGGCAATCCCATTCACCAGCAGCTCGGCATTGCCGCCGCCGATGGCAACCTGGAAGGCAAGGAAGTCCGCTTTGGCATCTTCAACTCCGCCTTGTTCGCCACCGTCACCACGGACGCCTCCTGCGGCGCGGTCAACTCCATGCACGATTCCTTCACCCCGCTGGGCGGGTTCGTGCCGCTGTTCAACATCCAGCTCGGCGAAATCATCATCGGCGGCGTCGGGGCCGGCCTCTACGGCATGCTCGTGTTCGTCGTGCTCGCCGTGTTCATCGCCGGCCTGATGGTCGGCCGCACGCCGGAGTATCTCGGCAAAAAGATCCAGTCCTTCGAGGTGAAAATGGCCATGCTCTCGCTGCTCATCCTCTGCCTGACAATTCTCGGCTTCGCCGCCTGGGCCTCGGTCAGCAAGTGGGGCCTGGACGGATTGAATAACACCGGCCCGCACGGCTTGAGCGAGATTCTTTACGCCTATTCCTCCTGCGTGGGCAATAACGGCAGCGCCTTCGCCGGCCTGTCCGCCAACACGCCGTGGTATAACACCACCCTGGGCATCGCCATGTTGTTCGGACGTTTCCTGATGATCGTCCCCATCATGGCCCTGGCCGGATCACTGGGCGCGAAAAAAATCTCCCCCGCGAACGCTGGCACTTTCCCCGTCTCGGGTGGCACCTTTGTCATCCTGCTCCTCGGCACCGTCCTGCTCGTCGGCGCGCTGAACTTCCTGCCGTGCCTCGCCCTCGGCCCCATCGTCGAGCATTTCCTGATGCTCCAAGGCAAACTGTTCTGAACAATCATTATGGCCACAACAATTCTTCTGCTGACCCGACGCCATTCCAACGTCGTGGCGCAGGCTTCCCAGCCTGCCGTATCGCAGGTTTCCAAACCTGCGTGCCGTGGCCATGCCAGGCCGTTTTCGAACGGTCCAGCCGTGCGATTCTGTTCTGCCGGATGTTGTCCTCCATCCCACACCCGTGTCAGTAAATACCCGGTCAGCCACACCGCCAACCCAACCGCGCGTCAATCGTAAATCGTAAATTGTATGACTCACCAAGCCCCTTCGCTTTTCGACTGGAAGATCGCCGGCCCGGCCGTCGTGGATTCCTTCAAGAAACTCGACCCGCGCCTGATGGTTAAAAACCCGGTCATGTTCGTCACCATGGTGGGCGCGGCGGTGACCACTGCCGAGATTTTCACCGCCGCCGCCGATCGCGGCTTCATCGCGCAGATCGCGCTGTGGCTGTGGTTCACCGTCCTGTTCGCCAACTTTGCCGAGGCCATGGCCGAGGGCCGCGGCAAAGCCCAGGCGCAGGCCCTGCGCAAAACCCGCGTGCAAACCAAAACCCGCCGCCTCGGCAAGAACGGCGTCGAGGAAATCAGCGCCGCCGAACTCCGCAAGGATGACGTGGTCATCGTGCGCGCCGGCGAAATGATCCCCGCCGACGGCGATGTCATCGAAGGCGCGGCCACCGTGGATGAATCCGCCATCACCGGCGAATCCGCGCCCGTTATCCGCGAAAGCGGCGGCGACCGCAGCGCCGTCACCGGCGGCACCCGCGTCCTCTCCGACGAAATCAAAATCCGCGTCTCCGTCAATCCGGGCGAAGGCTTTCTCGACCGCATGATCGCGCTCGTCGAAGGCGCGCAACGCCAGAAGACCCCCAACGAAATCGCGCTGACCATCCTGCTCTCCGCGCTCACCGTGATCTTCCTGCTCGTCTGCTTCACGCTCAAGCCCTTCGGCATTTATTCCGCCGCGATTTTCTCGGTGCCCGTGCTCGTCGCGCTGCTGGTCTGTTTGATCCCGACGACCATCGGCGGCTTGTTGAGCGCCATCGGCATCGCCGGCATGGACCGTTTGCTCCAGCGCAACGTCCTCGCCATGAGCGGCCGCGCCGTCGAGGCGGCTGGCGACGTGGATGTCCTTCTGCTCGACAAGACCGGCACCATCACCCTCGGCAACCGGCAGGCGACCGAATTCATTCCCGCGCCGCTCATCACGGTGGAACGCCTGGCCGACGCCGCGCAACTGGCCTCGCTGGCTGACGAAACTCCCGAAGGCCGCAGCATCGCCGTGCTCGCCAAGGAAAAATTCAACCTGCGCGGACGCGACCTCGCCCAGCCCCACGCGCAATTCGTGCCCTTCACCGCGCAAACCCGGATGAGTGGCGTGGACTTCGCCCCCGGGGATGGCCAGCCGGCGCGCCGCATCCGCAAAGGCGCGGCCGAGGCCATGCGGGTCTTCGTGGAACGCGAAGGCGGCCTGTTCCCCAAAGCCGTGGCCGATATCGTGGACAGCATCTCCCGGGCCGGCGGCACCCCGCTCGTCGTCACTGATGGCCCCGTGGTGCTCGGCGTGGTCCGGCTCAAGGACATCGTCAAAGGCGGCATCAAGGAACGCTTCGCCCAGCTCCGCAACATGGGCATCAAGACCATCATGATCACCGGCGACAACCAGCTCACCGCCGCCGCCATCGCCGCCGAGGCCGGCGTGGATGATTTTCTGGCCGAGGCCAAACCCGAGGACAAACTCGCCCTCATCCGCCGCGAACAGACCGGCGGCCGCATGGTGGCCATGATCGGCGACGGCACCAACGACGCCCCCGCCCTCGCCCAGGCCGATGTTGGCGTCGCCATGAACACTGGCACGCAGGCCGCGAAAGAGGCCGGCAACATGATTGACCTCGACTCGAACCCGACCAAGCTGCTGGAAGTCATTGAAATCGGCAAACAGCTGCTCATCACCCGCGGCTCGCTGACCACCTTCAGCATCGCCAACGACGTGGCCAAATATTTCGCCATCATCCCCGCGATGCTCATGGTCACCTTCCCCGCCATCGCCCCGCTGAACATCATGCGCCTGCACAACCCCGGCAGCGCCATCCTGAGCGCCGTCATCTTCAATGCCCTGATCATCGTCGCCCTGATTCCGCTCGCGCTGCGCGGCGTGAAGTTCAAGCCCGTCGCGGCCCTCGCCATCTTGCAGCGCAACCTGCTCATCTACGGCCTTGGCGGCGTCATCATTCCCTTCGTCGGCATCAAGCTCATTGACGTCCTCATCACCAGTCTGAAACTCGTTTGAAGCTCAATCAATTTATGAAAACATTCCTCTCTGAAATTCGCAGCGCGGTCATGGCCACCATCATCCTCGCCATCGTCTGTTGTGGCCTCTATCCGCTCGTCGTCTTCGGGCTCGGCCAAACCCTTTTCCCCAACCAGGCCAACGGCAGCCTGCTGGTGGACCAGGACGGCACGATTCACGGCTCGCGCCTCATCGGCCAGCAGTTCACCCGCGACAAATATTTCATCCCCCGCCCCTCCGCTGCCGGCGCGAATGGCATGACCTACGACGCCACCAGTTCCGGCGGCAGCAACCTCGGCCCGACCTCGCAAAAACTGTCCGACACCCTAAGACTAAACATTGCCAGCTATCGCGCGCAGAACCAGCTCGACACCAACACGCCCGTGCCCGCCGACGCCGTGACCGCCTCCGGCAGCGGCCTCGACCCGCACATCAGCGTCCGCAACGCCGCCCTCCAAGCCCCGCGTGTCGCCAAAACCCGGAATCTGCCCGTCGAAAAAGTCCAGGCCCTCATCCGTGCCAACACCGACCCCGCCAGCCTCGGCCTCCTCGGCGACCCCGGCGTGAACGTCCTCCCGCTCAACCTCGCCCTCGACGCCCTCGCCCCCAAATAATCCATGGCTTTCATGTTTTACCAACGTCCTGGCCGGAACGCCAAAGGCGTCCCATCAATCAGCCCAGGCAGCTTCCAGCACGAAAAAGTGGGAGAACACTCTGGTTTTACCGCAGGATATTTAGTTTCCTTTGGCGATGCACCTGCTGAATTCATCCCTGGCTTCGCTGGCGACCTTGAGCGGCTCGCTCCTGGTCTGGCAGTGGCTGGCGGCCCGGAGGTTTCCCCTGCACCAAAAATGCGCGGTGCCGGGTTTTGCGCCCGCCATCTCCATTTTGAAGCCGCTCAAGGGGGCCGACGACACCACCGCCGACTCGCTCCGCAGCTGGTTCCGGCAGGATTATGCGGGGGAGGTGGAAATCATTTTTGGCGTGGCGGATGCGGCCGATCCCGCCGGCGGGATCGTGCGGCAACTGATGGCGGAACACCCCGGCCGCCGGGCGCGGTTGGTGGTGTGCGGGCCGTTGACGGGGGCCAATGCCAAGGTGGCCAAGGTGGCCGTGCTGGAGCCGCTGGCGGCGCATGCGCTGATCCTCCTTTGCGACGCGGATGTGCGCGTGCCGGCGGATTTCCTGGCGGATTTCGTGGCCCCCCTGCGGGCGGAATCCTGCGCGCTGGTGAACTGTTTCTACCGGCTGGCCAATCCGGTGACGCTGGCCATGCGGTGGGAAGCCCTGGCGGTCAACGGCGATTTTTGGAGCCAGGTGCTGCAGGCGCAAACCTTGAAGCCGCTCGATTTCGCGCTGGGGGCGGCGATTCTGGTCCGGCGGGAGGCGCTGCGGGGCATCGGCGGCTTCGCCGCCCTGGCGGACTGTCTGGCGGATGATTATCAGCTTGGCCAGCGCATTGCCCGGAACGGCGGACGCATTGCCCTGAGTTCGCGGGTGGTGGAATGCTGGGACGCCCCGCAGAATTGGACGCAGGTGTGGAAACATCAGATCCGCTGGGCGCGTACCGTCCGCGTCTGCCAGCCGGTGCCCTATTTTTTCAGCATCCTGTCCAATGCCAGCCTGTGGCCGGCCTTATGGCTGTTGGCCAGCCTGCTGGCGGGGAACGGGGGGTGGGCATGGTGGGGGGGCGGTTGTTTTTTGGGCCTGCGCGTATGGCTGGCCTGGGATTTGCAACGCCGGTTCACGCCGGGGCGGAAGCTGATGGCGCCGGGCTGGATGGCGCTGGTCAAGGATGCCTTGCAAGTGGCGATCTGGCTGGCGGCGTTTCTGGGAACGCATGTGGAATGGCGGGGACGGAAAATGGCGGTGCGGAGGGATGGAACGTTGCAGCCATTGTAACGCAGTGCCTCAGAAGTGGGCGATGCGGGGATGCTCCGGGCGGTCCGCCCGATTGGGATGGATGGCATGACGTATGCTATGACAAGATGCATGACCAAAAACGCATTACTTGTCCGGGATAAGAATGGCGATTATCAAAAGCCCAGGCCATTCGCCGAGGAGGATCATCCGTTGTTTCAGCCGACCATCATCCGGTTCCGCATGGTGGACGGAGTGCTGGTGGTGCTATTTTTGGGGATGTTCATGGGCATGATTTCCTTATTGGCAAAATAATCCTCCGGGCAACAACAACCGCCGCCGCGGACAAGTCACTATTTTGTCCTCGGCGGCGGTGGGTTTTTCAGGGGCTGGTTGGTGGCGGAGTGGCGGAAGGCCGAACGCAGCAGCCAGTGACGTTTCAGTCCCTGGATCAAGTCATCGGAATCGATGATGGTTTTGCCGAGGCCCCCGAGCAGGTTGGAATTGGCCTGCACCTGCACGCTGAGATTGCTGGTGATGTCGGCGACGTTCATGAGGGTCAGGCCGATTTGCTCGGTGAGTTGATCCAGATTGGTGTCCACGTTGACGAGCAGTGTATTGGCATTGGTCAGGGCGGTTTGGAGCTGGAACGGAGCGTTGGCGCCCATCACCCAGGAGCCGAGCGCGCCGGGGCCGCGCAAATCGCCGGTCAGGTCGGTGACGTTGTGGACGAGCGGTTGGGTGGCGGCGATGGTGAGGTTCAGGTTGGAGGTGGCGTTGGCGGCGTTGTCCAACACGGCGGCAAGCTTGTTGGTGAGCGCCAAAATGTTGGGCAGGGCCTGTTGGACTTGGGCCACCATGGCCTGGACCTGATCGCCCACCGGCGGTGTTTCCACGGTGCGCATATATGCGGAATCATCCGTGGGCGTGAAAATTTTATAGTGATGCGAGTGCTCGCTCCACGCGGCCACGATGCGGTGGGCATCCTTGGCGGTATTATTGAAGGCATACAGCGAATCCACTTTTAGGGCGGCAATGATCTCCAGGTTGGAGGCGGTCAGGGTTTCGTAAGCTTTGTAGACCCGGTTGGAGCTGGCATCGAATACCTCCTGGGAAAGCTGCCACTGGCCGGGTTGCGTTGCCACCAGTTGCTTCAGCTCGTCAATGGATTTTACATAGACCGGCTGGGTGACCACCAGGGCGTAGCCGTTGGTGGCCCGGGTGACTTCAATCTGGCGTTGGTTGAGAAATCCGGCATTGAGTTTTGCATAGGACCCGCCGGTCCAGAGGTAACGGAAGTAGTTATCCAGGATTTCAAAGTCCACCCGCACATTGTAGCGATCAAGGGGTTTTTGCGGCTCGACTTTGGTGATTTGGCCGATGGGAAATCCCATCATATAGACTTTATCGCCGACGTTGAGTCCGGCCGAGCTGTCCACGAAAATGTGAAAGGACGCCTTGATTTTGAACCAGCCCTTGTTCGCGGCGGCGTGGTACAGGTAATAGCCGAAGCCAAACAACAGCAAGGTGGTGGCGAGGAACACAAACCAGCCCACGGCGCGCTCGGTCTGGTTGAGGCGGGTGCGGAGTTGCGGGGTCAAGTCTTGCAGCGGCATAAATTCGCTTTCTTCAATAAGGGTTCAATCCGGGCGGCTGGCCGCCGCCGTCATTCCGGGTTCGGTGGTGAGCAGTTCCCGCACGGCTGGGTGCCGGACAAAATCCTGTCCCCTCCAAGTGCCCAACGGGCAAAAAGTGCCTTCATGCAGCACGGCAAACTGGCGTTGCGGATGCTGCCATGCGGGCAGATCTTCCGTGGTGGCAACGAGGGTCATGGGGCGGCCGCCAAAAAAGTCATGGCCGCGCCAGAGCTGGTCCAAAAAATTCAGCAGCCATTGGCGATGGCGGGCGGTGAGCCCGCTGAGCGGATTGTCCAGCACCAGCAGCTCCGGCTGGAGCACGAGCGCCCGACCCAGCGCGGTGCGCTGACGCCAGACCCGGGGGAGATTGCCGGGCAGTTCATCGGCGCAGGGTGCCAGTTCCAACAGTTCCAGCAGCGCCGCCACCTTGCGGGCGGTTTCATCCAGGGGCGGATTCCGGTGATACTGCAACGGCAGCGCGAGGTTGGCCGCCACGGTGGCTTGCTGAAACAGTTTGCCATCGGCAAACGTGAAGCCGATGCGCAGGCGCTCGGCCAGGCGGGCTTCGCCCCACTCCCGGGTATCGGTCCCAAACACGTGGCAGACGCCGGCCGCCGGTGCCACCAGAGCAGCGGCGTGCAGGAGCAGATCGCTTTTGCCGGAGTGATGCGCCCCGGCCACCACCCAAAATTCGCCCGGCCGCACGGACCAGTTGACTTGGTCGAGCACGGTGAGCGCGGAGTCATTCAATGCCGTCACCGCCACGTCGGCCATTTCGATTACGCAGGGGGAACGGGTTGGGCACGGTTGGCTCATGTGATCAGATAAAGCACGATGAAGCCGGCGTCAATGGCCACGCAGGCAATGATGCCCTGGGTGACCGCCCGCACCGCCACGCGCGAGACTTCCTCCAGCCGCAACGGTTGCGCCAGCCCGTGATAACAGGTGATGACGGCAATAAAAAAGCCGAAGGCGGTCGTTTTCAGGGCCAGCAGCACGAAGTCCAGGCAGTTGAGCGCCTCCACGATCTGGTGGAAATAGTCACTGGGCTGCAACGGCACATTGGCCAGGAAGGCAAACAGGCAGCCGCTCCCCAGCGTGCCCAGGATGAGGTAAATGGTCAGCGCAAACACGCCCAGGGCCATGCCGATGGCGCGGGGCATGATGAGATAATGCACCGGGTCAATCCCCATGGCCTCAAGCGCCTCGACTTCGCCCAGCGCGCGGGCGGTGCCCAGTTCAATGACGTTGGCGGTGCCGACCCGCGCCAGCACCAGCAAGGCCGTCAGCAGCGGGCCCAGTTCGCGCACCACCACCAGCACCATGGTGGTGCCGAGATACTGCGTGGCGCCCACCTTGGCGAGGGCGGAAATGGTCTGGCTGACGACGAGAAATCCCAACGTCAGGGCCAGGAAGAAAAACATCGGCATCAGCGCCACCCCGGCGCGGTTGATTTCCTGCCGGACGCGCGGCTGCATGACCTCATAGGCCACGCCGGACTTTTTCACGATGACGCCCAGGGTGATCAGCGCGAACGCGGCGAGTCCTTGAATGGTCAGCAGGACGATGAAGATTTTGCGGCCGATGAAATCGGAATAGGAGCGCGGCAGGGGAGCGTGGCGGAACCGTTGCAGGTTCGCCAGGTCCACCACTTTGGTCAGATTTCCGCGCATGGCGTTAGCATAAAGTTGATTGGGGGGATGGGTCAAAGTTTGTTTTACTGGGTTTTAATGGAGTTTTCAGGGTTCAGTTTCAAGTGTTCAGCCGGGACCCCGGATGGGGCTGATACAGGAAGAAACCGGACGGGAGGCGGCTCTGGATATGACCACCCCTCACCCTCAATCCCTCTCCCCGTTGAGGGGAGAGGGAAGCCAGTGGCGATGCGGCCAGCTGGATTGGAGACGTTGGCAGCGGTGTAACATATTGTTAAAACAGGTGCTTGCATATTGGGTTTCCTAAAAGCGATCAAGCGTTCAGTTTAGGGAAGCATTGGGAAAGCTGGGTTGTTTGGATGGCAATGGCGTCATGCGCAGGCCCCCGGCGAAGCCACGCCATAAAGTGCCTGCTCCGCAGGCAAACGGAGTCGCAGCGCGACTTCGTCCACCACCGGGGGCGCGCGCGGGCAGGGCGGGTGGCCTGTTTGCGGTGCGTTCGTGGTTGTTTCAAGATGTAAAAAAGTGATATTACGGGGGTTTTCTTTAAAAAGTGTTCAGTGTCAAGTGTCAAGTGTTCAGTAAAGCAATGGGAAAGTGGCAACCGGGATAACGTGTCGGCCTGGATGCCAATAGCGGCGCGCATGGAGTGACGCGCCCTACCACGCCGTGGGTTGGCGAAGGTGCGATGGTGATGGTGGGGCGTGGTTTCAAGATGTAAAAAGTGATATTACGGGGGTTTTAATGGAGTTTTCAGTGTTCAGTTTCAAGTGTTCAGCCGGGACCCCGGATGGGGCTGATACAGGAAGAAACCGGACGGGAGGCGGCTCTGGATATGACCACCCCTCACCCTCAATCCCTCCCACGTGCCGGGGGTTGGTTGCAAAACCGAATCCGTCCTGACGGGACGGCGGAACTCCGGCGTCCCTCCAGGACGCA